>Ga0105243_10001141_pt1 | contig 24108 bp, 24 predicted proteins | sample KBSM34metaG_FD_81525 | JGI IMG/M metagenome (GOLD analysis project Ga0105243, IMG submission 81525) | Miscanthus rhizosphere microbial communities from Kellogg Biological Station, Michigan, USA - KBS M3-4 metaG | ecosystem: Host-associated > Plants > Roots > Rhizosphere > Soil | place... | reverse complement strand
GCTTGCTGCGGGTGTCCTCGGCCAAGGCATTGGCGCGGGCCCGCGCCGAAGCTAAGGCATTCTCATAGGCTGCCTGCGCGGCCTCGGCATCGGCGCGCGCCTTGCCCGCTTCCGCGATGGCGCCATTGATGGCGCCCCGGCGGCCGGTGATGGCGGCGTTGATCTTCGGCCCCGCCACCCGCCACAGCACCACGAACAAGAAGGTGAACGACACCGCCAGCCAGAACAGCTGGCTGGGATAGGTCTCCGTCTTGAACGGCGGAAAGCCCGCGGGTTCGTGCGGGACCTCTGTCGTTTCCGTGGTGTGGCTGGCTTCGGCCATTTTAGAACGCGAACAGGATCAGGAGCGCGATCACCAGGCCGAACAGGCCGGTCGCTTCGCACAGCGCGAAGCCCAGCAGCAGGTTGGTGGTCTGGGTCGCGGCGGCGCCGGGATTGCGCAGCGCGCCCGACAGGTAGCTGCCGAACACATTGCCGATGCCGATGCCGGCGCCGACCAGCGCGATACAGGCCAGGCCCGCACCGATCATTTTTGCAGCTGCAATTTCCATGGGTTCAAATCCTTCTCAGTTTAGTGGTGATCGTGGAGGTGAAGCGCTTCGTTGAGATAGATGCAGGTGAGGATGGCGAAGACATAGGCTTGCAGGAACGCCACCAGCAGCTCCAGCAGCATGATCGCAACGATCAGCAGCATGGGCGCGATGGAAAGGACGGAAAGAATGCCGCCGGCGGAACCCAGCGCCACCACAAAGCCGCCGAACACCGCCAGCATGGTGTGGCCGGCCAGCATGTTGGCGAAAAGACGGACGGAAAGGCTGATCGGCCGGGTCAGGAAGGAAATCACCTCGATCGGGATCAGCAGGATCAGCAGATACCAAGGCGCATGCGGCACGAACAGCTTGAGGAAGCCGAAGCCGTGTTTCATGAAACCGGTCACGATCACCAGGCCGATCACCAGCGCCGCCAGGGCAAAGGTCACCGCGATCTGGCTGGTGACGGTGAAGCTGCCGGGGATCATGCCGAAGAAATTGCTGCACAAGACGAAGATGAAAAGGGTGAAGACGAAAGGAAAGAATTTCAGCCCGTCTTCGCCAGTCGCCGAATGGATCATGTTGGCGACAAATTCGTAGGACAGTTCGGCCATCGACTGGGCGCGGGTCGGCACCAAACGGTTCGGCTTGACGGCAAGGCTGAGGAAGAGGGCGGAGGCCAACGCCACAATCACCAGCAGCAAGGCTTGGTTGGTGAAGAAGATCGGATGGCTGCCGATATGCAGCAGCGGCTGGCTCAGGCCGAAGATCGGCTTGACGGCAAACTGCTCCATCGGGTTCAGATTCACGAACCAGTCTCCTCATCGCCTGAAGACCGCTTCCTTGCGATCTCGGCGTTAATCTCGCCTGCCGCACGAACCACATTGCGAATACCCGCCGTGGCGCCCAGCACAAAAAACAAAATCAGAAAGACCGGTTTTGTGTGAAAGCCGAAATGGCCGAACAGCCAATCGATCCCCCATCCCAGTCCGCCACCCACGATCAACCCGGCGACCATCTCGGTCGCGAAGCGGAACGCGATCCCCGACTGGCTTGGCGGCGGACGTTTTGCCCTGTCTGCCTGCTTCGTCTGGAGTTCGTCGAGCCGCTTGCCCAGATCGGTCAGCCTGTCGGGGTCTGGAGCCGTCAAATCCGTCTCCCAAATGTCCGAAAAACCGCCTGAAACCGGCCTTCGCGGCGTCGAAGGCGGGCGGAACATAGGTTCGGCCCCTGAGGGTGTCAAGAAAGACAGGCTGTCACAACAGCTTGAAATGCTTGAGGAAAACCGCTGCCGCGCATTATGTCGCGCGAGATTCTCCAAGCGTTGCTGTGGGTTGGCGCGAATCCGCCGATTCTCTGACCCGCGCCATCCTATTCAGCCGCGATCTTCTCCGCTTCCGCCAGGCTGACCGACACCAGCTGGGACACGCCGCGCTCCGCCATGGTGACGCCGAACAGCCGGTCCATCCGGCTCATGGTCAGGGCATGGTGGGTGATGACCAGGAAGCGGGTGCCCGACATCTCGGTCATCTTGTTGAGCATGTTGCAGAAGCGCTCGACATTGGCGTCGTCCAAAGGCGCGTCCACTTCGTCCAGCACGCAGACGGGGGCGGGATTCACCAGGAACACCGCAAAGATCAGCGCCAAGGCGGTCAAGGCCTGCTCGCCGCCCGACAGCAGCCCCAGCGATTGCAGCCGCTTGCCCGGCGGGCGGGCAAAGATTTCCAGGCCGGCTTCCAGCGGGTCTTCGGATTCGGTGAAGGTGAGCTTGGCCTCGCCGCCCTCGAACAGCTTGGTGAACAGCTGCTGGAAGTTGGTGTTGACCTTCTCGAAGGACGCCAGCAGCCGCTCGCGGCCTTCCTTGTTCAAGCTCTGGATGCCGCGCCGCAGCCGGTCGATGGCGCCCACCAGGTCATCGCGATCGGCCACCAGAGTGGCCAAGCGGGTTTCCTGCTCGGCCGCTTCCTCTTCGGCCCGCAGATTGACGCCGCCCAATTGCTCGCGTTCCTGCTTCAAGCGCTCAACGCGCTTCTCCGCCTGTTCCAAGGGCGGCAGATCCTCGCCTTCCTTGATTTCCGCCCGTTCCGACAACTCGCTGGGCGCGCATTCCAACTCGTCCTGGATGCGGGTACGAAGCTCATCGATGCGCTGGCTTGCGGCTTCCGACAAGGCCTGGGCGCGGGCACGCTCTTCCCGCGCCGACGACATCGCGGCATCGGCAGCCTTGGCCTTCTTGTCGGCCTCCGCCAACACGGTCTCGGCCTGTTGACGCGCGTCCGACGCTTGATTGCGTGCGGTTTCCGCCAGCGCAATCGCGTCCAGCAGGGCAACTCGCTTGCCGGCAATTTGTTGGGGCACTTGCTCGGCCTGGATAAGCTCGCCCGAAAGCTCTTCCCGGCGGCGGCTCAACTCGGCGATTTGGTTCTGCGCGTCGGTCTTGCGCGTATTCCAGCGCGTCTGATCCTCGGCAATGGCGGTAATCCGGCCACGGCGAGCCTCGCCCTCGCGGCGCAGGCTTTCCAGCGCTCCGCGCGTTTCGCCCGCCTTGGTGCGGGCATCGGCGGTCTTGGCGCGGGCATCCGCCACATCCTGGCTGAGTTGAAGCCCGTCGCCCAATTCTTCCAAACCGGCCACCGCAGAGGCGCGGGAGTCTTCGGCCGCTTCCACCGATTGCGCCAGCCGGCGCATCTCCGCTTCCAGCGAGGCGAGCTGTGAGGCCCGCTCGGCGGCGGCGCGGGCGGCGCGGGCGGCGCGGTCTTGGGTGGCGATCAGCTCCTGCTCGGCGCCGCGCTCCCCTTGCTCGGCGGACCGCAGGGCCTCACGGGCCGCTTCGCGCTGCTCCTTGGTGGCGGAAAATTCGGCAAAGCGCGCGGCGCGCGCGGCACGGGCTTTTTCGGCCTCTTCTTCCAAGGCGGTCAAACGATTGCGCTGTGCCAGACGCACGGCGGACAGCGAAGGCGCGTCGGCGCTGGCGACAAAACCGTCCCAGCGCCACAGATCGCCGCGCGCCGAAACCAAACGCTGTCCCGGCTTAAGTTGGCTTTGCAAAGCCGCGCCTTGGTCGGGGAATACCAGTCCGGTCATCGCCAGACGCCGGGCCAGGGCCGGCGGCGCCTTGACGAACTGACTGAGCGGCTTGGTGCCGGCGGGAAGGTTGGGATCGAAGTCATAGGCGCCCAAATCCCGCCAGTGATGCGGCGAAGAATTGTCCAGCGGCGCCTGCAAGTCGTCGCCAAGGGCGGCAGCCAGCGCGGCCTCGTAGCCGGACTGAACCGTCACCGCATCCACCAGCGGCGGGAACAGGCCTTCGCCCTCGGGATGCAGCAATTCGCTCAAGGCCCTGATTTCAGCGGACAGCCGCTGCACCTCGCGCTCGCAAGCCTCCAGCGGCTCGCGCGCGGCGGCTTCCGCCGCTTCGGCTTCCTGGAAGCGGATGCGCGCCGCTTCGGCGGAAACCCGGCCAGTCTCGCTGGCTTTGCGGGCCTGCTCGGTTTCATGTTCCGCCGCCAGCACGTCGGGCGCGTCCTTGGCGCCTTCCAGCGCCGCGTTCAGCCGCGCCTGCGCATCCGCCAATTGGCTTTTGCTGCTGTCCAGCAAGGCGCTCGCCAAATTCTGGCCTCGTTCCAGGCTGGCCTTCTTGGCGTTCCATTCCGCCAGCTCGGCGGTCAGCCGCTCCAATAGCCTTTCGGTTTCGGCCAGGGTCTCGGACATCTCCGCCGACAGCTGTTCGGCAGCGGCGAGATCTGACTGTGCATTCTCCGTGGCCGCTTGCAGCACGCCGCTTTCCCGGCTCAGGTCGGCCAGGGCGCTGTCGGCATCATGCTCCAAAAGCTGTTCGCGTTCCGCATCGGCCTCGGCTTGCGCGATCAACTGGCGGATGCGCTGCGCGGCTTCGCGGGCGCGGGTCTCCTCGGCATCCAGCTGCTCGCGCTGGGCGATCAGGCGGTGGTGCGCGGCCCCGCGCTCGGCTTCGGCTTGGCGCAGTGGCGGCAGCGTGGCGGCGGCATCGCTTTGGGTCGTCGAAGCACGCGCCGCCACATCGGTGGCGGTGGCGACTTGCGAGGCGGCGGCAGCAAGCTCTTCTCCAGCCAACGCCGCGCGGGCTTCGGCGGCCGTCCACCGCAGGTAGTGCGCCAAGGCTTCGGCCTTGCGGATATGGCCGGACAGGTTGCGATAGCGCGAGGCTTGGCGCGCCTGGCGCTTGAGATTGGCCAGCTGGCCTTCGACTTCGCGAATGACGTCTTCCAGCCGCGACAGGTTGGTTTCCGCGGCGCGCAGGCGGAGCTCCGCCTCATGCCGGCGCTGATGCAAACCGCCAATGCCGGCGGCTTCCTCCAAAATGGCGCGGCGCGCCAGGGGCTTTTGCGAGATCAGCAGGCCGATCTGGCCTTGGCGCACGAAAGCCGTGGAACCGGCGCCCGAGGAGGCATCGGCGAAAAAGATCTGCACGTCGCGCTGGCGCACGTCACGGCCATTGATGCGATAGACGCTGCCCGCCTCCCGCTCGATACGGCGGGAAACTTCGATCGTGTCGCACTCGCCATAGGCGCCGCCGGCGGTGCGGTCGCTATTGTCGATGAACAGCGTCACTTCCGCGACATTGCGAGAGGGGCGGCCGGAGCTGCCCGAGAAGATCACATCGTCCATCTCGCTGCCGCGGATTGAGGAGGGGCGCGTCTCGCCCATCACCCAGCGCATGGCATCGAACAGGTTGGATTTGCCGCAGCCATTGGGGCCGATCACGGCGGTGAGGCCAGGTTCGACGAACAGCTCCGTCGGTTCGACGAAGGATTTGAAACCGGAAAGCCTGAGACGTGTGAACTTCAACTGTTATGTCCTTATGTCGGTCCGCCTAGTGCTGTTTGGCGAGTTCTGTGTCCAAAAGTTTTGTCATCGTGTCGTAGGGAATGTTGCCCGATCCGATGTTGGTGCCGTTGAGAATGAAGGTCGGCGTTCCCGTGATGTTGTAGCGGGACTGTCCATCCGCCGAGACTTTGTTGATGCGGTCGTCCTCCGCTTTATTCACCATGCACTGGTCGACCTGTTCCCTGCTCATGCCGGCGATTCGCCCCAACAGGACCAACCCGTCATGGACCCCCTGAGGCGAGACGCCGAATTCCCAGTCCCATTTGGGTTGATTCTTGAACAGCAGGTCAATGAAGCCAAAGTACTTATCCTCAGGCAGGCAGCGGGCGATTTTCTCCGCGGAACCGTCATCGGCGCGCAAGGGGAAGACGCGGAACACGTAAAAGACCTTGCCCGTGTCGATATAGTTGGCTTTGAGCTGGGGAAAGGACTGGGCATTGAAGGCGGCGCAGACGGGACAGGTTGGCGCTGCATATTCGATCAGCACGACTTTGGACTGACGGTTGCCCAGCACGCGATCGCTGGGCGAAATCTCATAGCCCGTTCCGGCGGCCGCGCTCGACTGTCCCGACTCATTCATAAAAGTGTAGCCGATTCCCAGCAGCGCGATCAGGACAACCACACCCAGGACGATAAACAGCGTTTTGCGCGACACGGGAATCTCCGCTCCAAATGCGCCTATGCTTTTGGCAGAGATTTGGCCGGCGGTCCAATCAATGGAATCAAAGGGTTAGACGGGCGGCTATCCCGCCAGGGCCTTGTCCAGAAGGGCCCGCATCTCTTCGACGTTCGGAACGCGGCCGGGACTGGCATTGACGCCATTCACCACAATGGTGGGCGTGCCGGTGATGTTGTACTTGGCCTGACCTTCGCCGGCGACTTGGTTGATAATGGATTCTTCCTTGGTGTCGGCATTGCATTTGTCGAACTGCTCTTCGCTCATGCCGGCGATCTTGGCCTGCTGCAAAAGCCCGCCGCGGACATCCTGCACGCCATATTCCGGATCCCATTGGGGTTGGCTTTTGAACAGTTGATCCATGAAGGGAAAATATTTGGCCTTGGGCAGGCAGCGCGCCAGTTTTTCCGCCACGCCGTCCGGAGCGCCGATCGGAAAGACGCGGAAGACGTAAAAGACCTTCCCGGTATCGATGTATTCTTTCTTGATGGCGGGCAGGATCTCGTTGTTGAAGTGGGCGCAATGCGGACACATGGGCGCCGCATATTCGATGAACACGACTTTGGCCTTGGGATTGCCCATGGTCATGTCGTGTTCGGTGATATTGTAGTCGGTGCTCGAGGCGGCGCTGGCCGCGCTGCCGTCGCCGCGAAGGACATACCAGGTGCCGCCGCCGACGAGCAGCACCGCCAACACGCCCAGGATGGTCCAAGTCTTGCGCGACATGAGGCGTCCCTTTCGCTTCTGCTCCACTTTCCTGCCAGAGTTACCGGCGGCGGGCAACGCTACGGCTCTCGCCGTCGCGCCAGAGCCTGAAGCGCCTTGGCCAGGCCCTCCGGGCCTTGATAGCGGCGGCTGGGATCGCCCGGCGGCAGGGCGCCGGCGGCTTTCGCCTTGGGAGCCGGTGGGCGGACGGCAAACGGGCCGCCCTGACTGAATTTCAGCTGCGCTACTGCGTCCCGCCCCAGATAGGAGTTGATGCGTGCGCAAAGCCCCCGCTTTTCATGAGCCAGAAACAGCGCCGCGCCCGGCGCGGTGCGCAAAGTCAGGGTGCCGCCGGAGGGACCTTCCGAAAATTTCAGCGGCTGGGCGATGCGGGCGACCTCGGAACCGGCGATTTCGCTCCAGCGCAAGACCAGCGTGGGATCATGAAAGCCGGCGCGCACAAAGGCAGAAGCCGCGGCGGACCGTGCATCCATGCCGACGTCTGTGGGCCGGTTGCGCCTTTGGGGCGCTGCGTCTTGTATGTCCTTGGGCGTTCGGGCCATGGTCCAACTATGTCGCCGAAAGCCAAAAAATCCAACCTCAACGCCAATCTCAGTCAAAAATTGCTGGTCTGGTACGACGTCCATCGCCGCGTCTTGCCCTGGCGCGCACCCAAGGGAAAGCGCGCCGATCCCTATCGCGTCTGGCTCTCGGAAATCATGTTGCAGCAGACCACGGTGCAGGCGGTGGGGAACTATTACCGCAAGTTCCTGGCGCTCTGGCCGGACGTCGCCGCTTTGGCCGCAGCACGGCAGGACGATGTGCTGGCAGCTTGGGCGGGGCTTGGCTATTACGCCCGAGCCCGCAATCTCCACGCGGCCGCCAAGCTCGTCGCGCAGGACATGAGCGGCAAATTTCCAAAAACGGCTGAAGGCTTGCGCACACTGCCCGGTGTCGGCGGTTATACCTCCGCCGCCATCGCCGCCATCGCCTATGACGAAAAGCGGGCCGCGATGGATGCCAACGCCGAGCGGGTGATCGCGCGGGTTTTTGCGGTTGAAACACCCATGCCCAAGGCCAAAAGCGCGCTGCAGGAATATTGCTCGGCCTTGGTGCCGGACCGGGCAGGGGATTTCGCGCAAGCCCTGATGGATTTGGGCTCCGCCATTTGCACGCCCAAACGCCCGGCCTGCGGCAATTGTCCGTGGTCGGACGAATGCCGGGCACGGAAGCGCGGCATTCAGGAATTGCTTCCCGTCAAGGCGCCCAAAGCGGCGCGGCCCTTGAAGCGCGGTGCCGCCTTTGTGGTGCGGGATAAGAGCGGCGCCGTATTGCTAGTCAAACGACCTGAAAAGGGCCTGCTCGCGTCCATGCTGCAACCGCCACTGGGCCCCTGGACCGAGACGTTTCCTTCCGCTGCCGGCGCCCTGAAACAGGCTCCCTTTGCGGCCAAATGGAAAAAGCGGCCCGGCATCGTACGCCATGGCTTCACGCATTTTGAATTGGAAGCCCAAGTCTATGTCGCGGAAGTTTCAAAGCGCCCGCAATTCCATGGCGATTGGGTCGCGACCGAGAGACTGCGCGAAGTCGCCTTGCCCACAGTGATGCGCAAGATCGTCGAGCATGGGCTCGACACCGGCGGGCCGCTGTTTTCAGCTCAGCCCTGAACGCAACTGCTGGCGCAGCACGTCGATCGGCACCAGTGTACCGTTCAACTCGAAATGCCAGAAGGTCCAGCCATTGCAGGCATCCAGCCCCTGCACATGTGCGCCCATCTGATGGATTGAGCCGCTGGCATTGGCGCAGACCAAGGTGCCGTCGGCACGGACCTTGGCGGTCTGATGTTTGCGCGTCCCCTTCAAGATCGTGCCCACCGGCAAGAGACCGCGTTCCACCACCCAGCCGAACGGAATGCGCGGCTCGGCGCGTTTGGACTTGCTGACTTCCAAGACCTCGCTATCGGCGGGAACGATCTCGGCGATGCGCGCCCGCGCCACATCGGCATAGGTTTTCTCACGCTCGATGCCGATGAAGCGGCGCCCCAGCCGCTTGGCGACGGCGCCGGTGGTGCCGGAGCCGAAAAAGGGGTCCAGCACGACGTCGCCCGGCCTGGTGGAGGAGACGATCACACGGTGCAGCAATGCTTCCGGCTTCTGGGTGGAATGCGCCTTCTGTCCGTCGGAGTCCCTGAGGCGCTCGCTGCCGGCGCAGATCGGCAAAGTCCAGTCCGAGCGCATTTGCAGCTCGTCGTTCAGCGCTTTCATGGCTTCGTAGTTGAAAGTGTATTTCTGCTCCGGATTCTTGGTCGCCCAGATCAGCGTCTCATGCGCATTGGTGAAGCGCCGGCCCTTGAAATTGGGCATGGGATTGGACTTGCGCCACACCACATCATTGAGGATCCAGAAGCCCAGATCCTGCAGCACCGTTCCGACGCGGAAAATATTGTGATAGGAGCCGATCACCCACAGCGTGCCGGTATCTTTCAGGCAGCGGCGCGCCGCCAGCAGCCATTCGCGGGTGAAACGGTCATAGGCCTCGAAGGAACTGAACTGGTCCCAATGATCGTCGACCGCGTCGACCTTGGATTGGTCGGGACGGCGCAGCTCGCCCCGCAGCTGCATGTTGTAGGGAGGGTCGGCAAACACCAGGTCGGCAAAGCCCTCGGGCAGCGCCTGCATGCGCTCCACGCAATCGCCCTCGATCACCTGGTCCAGTTTCAGATCGCCCATAGCCCGCCCGAATCAATCAACAGGAATGACACTGATTCGGCGGAGTCCCCAGGTCAAGAGTCTTTAGGAATCAAAGTCTTACACTTGAGTCCCCAGATTCATCCCCATACCAGATGTTGTGGGTGTGGACCGATTGGCCCTTGGCCTGAAGCGCGAAACGGGGCAATTCCGCCGCGCTAGACACTGTCAAAAAGTTTTGCACCGAAAAAAACGAATCACCCCCGACCAAAAAATACCATCAAATGAAACCCTTACCGGGAACTCGGCCTTACTGCTGCGCTGCAGCCAAGCTTACGGGTGCTTGAAACCTGCGGAAAACATGGTTAATCGGGAAAATTGTCCGTGGAAGGATTATTCCCATGGTTGATTATTCGGACAGCGAATACGTCCCGGAAATAAAAAGCACGGTCTATGGCATTGATTCCGCGATCGTCATCGTGGTCGCGGCGTCGGCTATTTTCTGGCTTTCGGTCGGCGTAGCGGTTTGGCTTTTTGTAGCTTGAGCGGCGGGTTGGGGCTTGGTCGGGCGCGGGCAGCCTGATCGTTCAAAAGAAAAACAACGCTGAGTCAAAGCTTTAGACCTGACGGGGCAAACCCGCGGTAACCTTCTGTTCACACTTTTGGGAGAAGTTCCCACCCGAATTCCTCGCGCGGGCTCACGCGAATGCGCGCTGCAAAAATCCTGGCTGCGGTCGCCCTGGCCGTGGCGCTGGGGACAACGCCCAGCTCCTCCTGGAACCTGCCCGCCAAGGGCGAGGTGGCGCGTCCCTGCTTGCCTCGATCCGCCATCTGGCTTTCCAATTCCTCCGGCGCGGCCGGCATTGCGCTCATATCCACGAACAGGTGCAGCCGCTAACGCGAACGGGGGATCGCATGAGGCCATCCAGCTTGATGCTCGTGCGGATGGCATTGTCGTCGGTCCTCCTCGCCGTCCCCTTTTGTCTTTGGAGCCCGCAGGCGGCCGGCCAAGGCGAAGATCCCAAGCAAGCGATCTGCCAGGCCTCCTGGGAACGCTGCCTGGGAACGGGCCGCGGCAAGAACTGGAAACCGATCTACGACCGTTGCCTCAAGGCGCGCACGACCTGTCTGGGAGGACGTGCCTATCTTCCCCCATCAAACTTCTCATCCGCGGTTCTGCTCGAGCCGGCAGGAGGGTCCGGCAGCGATGCAGCCAATGCCGATTCCGCGAGCAGCGGGGCGGTTTGCGAAAATGGCGAGCAACGCGGGGACCGCAACGGCTGCGTGCTTGCGGCGGCGGCCGACGGTTATGGTCAGAGCTTCAGCCTGCTCGGTCCGGCCGTTCCGATTTCGCGCACCCAGCGCGCCAGCTCGGTGGTGAAATGCGCCGGCGGAAAGCCGGCAATGTTCTATCCCAACGGACGAATCGAATCCTGTACCTTGGACAATGGCGGCGAGACGGGCACGCCACTGACAGACACGTCAGGCACGGTGACGAATTGTGGCGCGCGCGTCATGGTCCATTTCGATCCCGAGGGACGTCTTGTTTCTTGCGATGCGCCCTGAATATCAGCGCATCACGAGCTTGAAACGGCGCTGTTCCACGAAATCGCAATTGGCGGCCATGCAAACGCGCTTCTTGTGACCGGTCAAGAATCCGAAAAGCGTATTCACGTAATAGAGCGAGCTACCGCAATTCGGGCAGCGGCTGCGCGAGCGGATGGGAGATTTGGTGGATGCCATCAAGGCACCGTGCAATTTCAGCGGGTCGGATTTGTGGCCAGGTGATGCAAAGATTCTCATTGCCGCAATTTTACCCGATTTCGCTATTGAGGTTCCCGCGCAATCGCGCGTGGGTTCAATCCTCAACGCTCATCTCCGGCACCGGTTCCGCGCCGGTGAGGATCTCGCGGATCGGCGCGAAACTGCGGCGATGATGCACCGTCACGCCATGCAACTTGAGTCCGGAATAATGCTCGGGCGTGCCGTATCCCTTGTTACTGCACCAATTGTAGCCGGGATGCTCGCGATGAAGCTGCGTCATCAAACGGTCGCGCGTCACTTTGGCGACGATCGAAGCGGCGGCGATGGAAAGGCTGCGCCCGTCGCCCCCGATCAATGTGTCGCACTTGCAGGGAAGCGCCGGCGCATCATTGCCGTCCACCAGCGCGAAAACCGCTGGAACCTGCAGCGCGCGCACCGCACGGGCCATCGCCAGATGCGTGGCCTGGCGGATATTGACCAAGTCGATCTCGCCGACACTGGCTTCTCCCACCCCTACCGCCACCGCCATTTGCATGATCAGCGGGAAAAGTTCCTCGCGCGTATCTTCGTCGAGTTGCTTGGAATCGTTCAACCCCTTGGGAAAGCGCTTGCGGTCCAGGATCACTGCCGCCGCCACCACCGGCCCCGCCAGCGGGCCGCGCCCGGCTTCGTCCACGCCGCAAACAGGACCGGCCATGGTCTTGAGCAGGCGCGACTCATAGATGAAATGCGGCATGCCTTACTCTTAGGGTAAGGCGCAGCTTTTAGAAAAGAGCCAGTTGGTCTCCCAGCCGGGGAGGGCGCTTGAACTTGTGGACAGCCAACGGCGCGGAAGGCTGGTTGAGCCCCAGCCGCTTCACCGCCATGTGAAACCGCCGCGCCATCACCTCCGCATAGGCGCCGGTTCCCTTCATGCGGGTGTTCCAGGCGCTATCATAGTCCTTGCCGCCGCGCATGGAGCGCACCAGCGTCATCACATGCTTGGCGCGGTCGGGAACATTGGCTTCCAGCCACTCCCGGAACAGATCCTTGATCTCCAGCGGCAGGCGCAACAGCACATAACCCGCCGTGCGCGCGCCATGATCGGCGGCCGCGCTCAACACCGCTTCCATTTCATGATCGTTGAGGGCGGGAATGGCCGGCGCGAACATCACCCCGGTGGGAATGCCCGCATCGCCGAGTCCCTGGATCGCCTGCAGCCGCCGTGTCGGCGTGCCGGCGCGCGGCTCCATCAATCGCGCCAGCCTTCGATCCAAAGTGGTGACCGACAGCGCGACCTTGGCCAGGCCCATCTTTGCCATGTCGGAGAGAATATCGACATCGCGCAAGATCAATGGGGATTTGGTGACGATGCCAACGGGATGACGGAATTCCCTCAGCACTTCCAAGATGGAGCGCGTGATGCGCATCTTCTTTTCCAGCGGCTGATAGGGATCGGTGTTGGTGCCCATGGCGATCACCTTGGGCACATAACCTGGCGCGCTCAATTCCTTGGCCAGCAGTTCGGCGGCATTGGGCTTGGCGAACAACCGGCTCTCGAAATCCACGCCCGGCGACATGCCGAGATAGGCGTGGGTGGGCCGCGCGAAACAATAGATGCAGCCATGCTCGCAGCCACGATAGGGATTGATGGATTGCTCGAAGCTTATGTCGGGCGATTTGTTGCGGGCGATGATGGTGCGGGTGGAATCGTGGATCACTTCGGTGCGGATGGGAGGAGGGGAGTCGTCATCCGCCCGCCAACCGTCGTCCCACCCATCATCTAGAAGAACGCGGGTCTGCTTCTCATAGCGTCCCACGGCATTGGAAAGGGCGCCCCGGCCGCGCAACAGTTCCGGCCGGATGGTGGTGTCCAGGACAACGGTCATGGATGGACCATACGCCTTCATGAGAACAAATCAAGAACAAAATGAAGCCGGGCGACCAAAGTTTGGGCAATTCCCAAAGAGAATTCACTAGACCTTACGGGCGCTTCATGGACCGAGCAGCAGTTGGCTGCGACCGGAAGTTCTCTGGCGCGGCGCAGCGAATTTGTCATGATGGTGTCATGATTTCCGTCGTGATCCCCACCCTGAATTGCGAACGCCATCTGGCGCGCTGCTTCGACAGCCTGATCCCGGCCGCGGTGGGCGGCATGGTGCGCGAAGTGATCGTGGCCGACGCCGGTTCCAGTGACGGCACCTTGGCGATTGCCGACGCAGCCGGCGCCCATGTGGTGCGCACCCGAAAAGGCCGCGGCGCCCAGTTGATGGATGGCGCGGCCACGGCCAAAAGCGATTGGCTGCTGTTTCTTCATCCCGAAACCGCCTTGGAGCAGGGCTGGGACGTGGAAGCGGAATCCTTCATCGGCCAGGAGGTGCTGGAGCGTCCGCGCGCGGCGGTGTTTCGTTTCGCGCTGGAGGATTTTGGCGGCGACGCGCGCCGCGCCGAAGCCAAGGCGGCGCTGCGCACCATGTTGTTCGCGCTGCCTTATGGCGACCAGGGGCTTCTGATCCCCAAGCGTCTCTATCACAAGATCGGCGGCTATCGCGCTTTGCGCGATATGGAGGATGCCGATCTGGTGCGCCGTATCGGCCGCCGCCGGCTGATCCGCCTGCGCGCCCGGGCGATCAATGCCTCCCGTCCGCATAAGAGCGCCTGGCGCGGACTGGCGCTGACGCTGGCGCATGCGCTGCGCATTCCGTCGCGGTTGTTGGTGAACCTTTAAGCTACTGGCCGCTCAGCTTCAGCCCATTGGACGAGGCCGCGGCGCTTACCGGCGGATGATAAGTCGGCCATTGGCCGCTGGCGGTCTCCTGCAGGCTCTGCGCCTCTTGCCCGAAGCGGCGGCGATAGAGCCAGTGATAGAGCAGCAGGCGCTTCACATACGAGCGGGTTTCGGCCACAGGAATGCTTTCCACGAACAAGAGCGGATCGTTGCCGCCCGCCTTGGTGGTGCGCCAGCGGTCCACGGCCATGGGCCCGGCATTATAGGCCCCGCCCAATTCCAGCAGATTGCCGTCCAGCCGCTCCAACAATTGAACGATATAACGCTGACCCACCGCCAAGGAGGTTTCGGCTTCGTAAAGCGTGTCGGGATCGCTCACGCCCAGATGCTTTGCGGTGTTGGGCATAAGCTGCATCAGTCCGCGCGCGCCGACCGAAGACGTCGCCTGGGGCAGGAAGCGGCTTTCGATGCGCGCAAAGGCCAGCACCAGCGAACTGTCGATCTGGTAACCGCCATTGGGACTGTAAGGCGGCACCGGAAACAGGCCGGTAAACATCAAGCCGCGCGCCGCGCTGGCCTCACTGGCCCGAAGCTCGATATTGGGCACGCCGATCGTCCGCGCCAAGGCCGCCATGGCGGGGTCGAGACGCTCATTATTGTTGACAAAGGCGCGGTTGAGCTCAGGGCCGACAAATTCCTTCTCGCCGATCTGCCAGAGAGCGACCGCGCGCCGCGCCGAAGCAACCGACATCAGGTCGTGGAAGTCCGCTTCATGCAGCACCGCGTCGGCAAAGCCCGTCTGGGTATCGATCCCCAGCATGCGCTCGGAGATCAGGCCATAAAAGCTGGGCTCCTTCTCGGCGGCAAAGTTGAGCAAGGTCACGACCTTGAGCGGATCGCCCGATTGCATATGGGCGCGCGCCGCCCAGAAAGCGCCTTGAGCCCGCAAACTGTTCTGCGCGTTCGGCGTTTCGGCGAGCTTCTCCAGCCAAGCCTCGGCATTGGCCCAATCGCCCAAGCGATACGCGGCAAAACCCGCGTCCCACATCAGCTGCGGCACCTGAGTCAGTGCATTGGGATCCGTTACCGAAATCGCCAATCTGTAGGCATCGGCATCTCGGCCTTCGGCGCGATAGGAAGAGGCGACGCGATGCGCCAGCACGGCGGTGTCGGCCGGTGTGGAGCTTGCCTGCACCGATTGCATCAAGGCCAAGGCCCGGTCGGGCTGCCCGTCCTTGATGGCGGCCAAGATGCCTGACATGACTCCCCGCGCGGCGCCTTCCGATGGCCAAGGCTCGGGAAGCTCCAGATCTTCATAACCGCCAGTGCGTTTTCCCACGCCCTCCGGTACGGGAATGTTGGTCACCACCGCCACCGTTACCGTCTTGCGATTGCGGCGAACTTTCCGGGTCGAGCGCGCCACCGCAAGACGGTAGATGCGGTCGGCCACGGCCAGTTCGCGATATTGCTTCAGCCACTCCACCAGCGGCTTGAGAGTGACGCGTCGTGGCGCGGCCGACAGGAAGTGCAGGGCTTGCGCATATCCCAACAAGGAGGGATCGCTGACTTTTGCGGACAGCCGCTTGATGCGGGCCGTGTCGCCCTTTCGCTGTGCCGCCATGATCTCCTTGTAGAGCGAGACGTCTTCGTCGCTGAGGACGGCCACGGAAGCCGGCCCCGCGGTTCCCGCCAGGGAACTTGATGCGGCCGGCACGATCGTGGAACCAACCGGTACGGCGGGCTGGGCCAGCACCTCGGTCGTGGCGAGCAGGAATCCTGCCAAAACTAGAAATGCGCGAATAGTTTCAAACCCTTCGAAACAGCCTTGTCGTGCCTTTAATGGTCGCTTTGGCTCTCGCCAACGCTCCTACTGCGCGTCGCGGCTTTGTGGCAAGCCAAGCATGCGCATTTTTTCCTTTACCGCCTGTAAATCGCGCCAGGCCAGTTTCTTGTGCGCCGGCTGACGCAGCAGATAGGCGGGGTGCAAAGTCGGCATCAACGGAACCATGCGATCGCCGACGCGATACTCCAGCCAACGTCCACGCAATTTCATAATCCCGTCGGAAATGCCCACCACATGCCGCGCCGCCACCGCGCCCAGCAGGATGATCAGGCCGGGTTTGGCGAGTTCGATATGGCGGCGCAGGAAAGGCAGGCATGCGGCTGCTTCCTCCGGCGCGGGATCGCGATTGTCCGGCGGCCGCCAGTTTATGACATTGGTAATGTAGGCGTTGGTTTTGCGGTCCAGCGCGATCGAGGCAAGCATCTTGTCCAGCAATTGCCCCGCGCGTCCCACAAACGGCTTGCCCAGCCGGTCTTCGTCGCGCCCCGGCGCTTCGCCGATCAGCATCACGCCGCCTTCGGCCACGCCATCGGCAAAGACGGTGTTGGTGGCGGTACGTTTCAGGCCGCAGCCGTCAAAGGCCTCAAGCGAGGCTTTGAGTTCCGCCAAACTCGCGGCAGCGGCCGCGGCAGCCATGGCGCCCCCAACAGCATCACCGGCCGGCGGAAGTGTCACCGCTGCGCGGGGAGGCGCGGAGCGAGGGGCCGGCGCAGCTATCGGCTGCACAGAGACCGGCGACGCCTTGACCGCCAACCTATCGACCGGCGCTTCGGCGACGGCTTCATCTGCGCCGGCTTCCACCAGCCAATTGAGGATTGAGAGCGTGTCGTTCACGACACCATCTTAGGCTTTCCGCATCCCATCAGGCCAGTTAGAAAAGAACCCAACAACAAGGCGATTCATGCCAGAAGACCCCACCCGCGAAAGCATGGCCTATGACGTGGTGATCGTCGGCGGAGGCCCGGCGGGGCTTTCGGCAGCGATCCGGCTCAAGCAGCTTTCTCCCGACATCAGCGTCTGCCTGCTGGAAAAGGGCTCGGAGATCGGCGCCCATATCCTGTCCGGCGCGGTGATCGATCCCAAGGCGCTGAACGAACTCATCCCCGAATGGAAGGAAAAGGGGGCGCCGCTCGAGACGCAAGTGCGCGACGACCGCTTTGTCTTTTTCACCCGGGGCGCGGCCATTCCGCTGCCGCATATTCTGTTCCCGCCGCTGATGAGCAATCGCGGCAACTTCATCGTCAGCCTTTCCAACTTGTGCAAATGGCTGGGTCAACAAGCCGAAAGCCTGGGCGTGGAAATCTATCCAGGCTTTCCCGCGCGCGAGTTGATCCTCGAAGACGGTGTGGTCAAGGGCGTGATCACGGGCGACCTGGGCGTGGCCAAGGATGGCCGTCACAAGGACAGTTATACGGCGGGCATGGAGCTGCGCGGCAAGTACACGCTGTTCGCGGAAGGCGCCCGCGGTTCGCTGTCAAAACAACTGTGCGCAGAGTTCGGCCTGCAGGAGGGGCGTCAGCCGCAGAAATTCGGCATCGGTCTCAAAGAACTTTGGGAGTTGCCTGCGGCCCAGCACAAAAAGGGAATGGTGCTGCACGGCATGGGCTGGCCGCTGCAAAACGATACCGGCGGCGGGCTGTTCCTGTATCACTGGGGCGACAATTTCTGTTCCGTCGGCTTTGTGGTTCATCTGAATTACAAGAATCCTTGGCTGGATCCGTTCGACGAATTCCAGCGCGCCAAGACTCATCCCGCGATCGCCAAAATGCTGTCCGGCGGCAAGCGCATCGGCTATGGCGCGCGCGCAATAACCGAAGGCGGTTATCAATCGGTGCCGCAACTTTCTTTTCCCGGCGGCGCGCTGATCGGCTGTGCCGCGGGCTTTGTGAATCTGCCGCGCATCAAGGGCAGCCACAATGCCATGAAGACCGGAATGCTGGCGGCGGATGCCGTGGCGGATGCGTTGAAGGCCGGAAAAATGGGCGACCGGCTGGAGGATTACGACAAGGCCTATGCCGCAAGCTGGGTGGCCAAGGACCTTTATCTCGTCCGCAATGCCAAGCCCTTATGGTCCAAGCTAGGCAGCCTGATCGCATTGCCATTCATCGGGCTGGACCTCTGGACCAACCAATTGCTGGGCTTTTCCCTGTTCGGAACCCTTGGGCATGGCGGCCCGGATTTCGCCACTTTGAAGCCCGCCGCCGCGAGCGTTAAAATTGCTTATCCCAGGCCCGACGGGCGGTTAACCTTCGACCGGCTGTCCAGTGTGTTTCTTTCCGGCACCAATCATGAGGAAGATCAGCCGGTTCACTTGGTGCTGGGGGATCCGGCCATTCCCATTTCGGTGAATTTGCCCGAGTATGGGGAGCCGGCGCAGCGCTATTGTCCGGCGGGCGTTTATGAGGTGGTGGATGCCGGTTCCGGGCCACGCTTCCAGATCAACGCCCAGAATTGCGTGCATTGCAAAACCTGCGACATCAAGGATCCGTCGCAGAACATTACCTGGGTCACGCCGGAAGGTGGCGGTGGTCCCAATTATACGAATTTGTAGGAGGAGTATGCGCCGCGTCCTGCCCTTGATGGCTTTGCTCCTGGCCGGTTGTGCCGGCCAATCGATCATTCCTGGCCAAACCAAGCCCGATACACAGTCGGCCGCCTTCTCGACTTATCTGTCGGCGCGGTTCGCCGCCGGCGAGCATGACCTGCCTCAGGCGGCGCGCTATTACGGCCGCGCCTTGTCGAACGATCCGGGCAATCCGTCTCTGCTGGCTTTGTCCTTCTTCTATTCGACCACCTCCGGCGATTTCGACGCTGCCGGCAAATATGCGCAGTCAGTGGTGGCGGCCAATCCGGACGACCGGGCCGCGCGGCTGGCGCTGGCGGTAATCGGCTTCAAGCACAAGGATCATGCCGATGTCCGCAAGCAACTCGCCCTTTCCGCCAAAGGACCCTTCACCACCCTGACATCTTCTTTGTTGGACGCCTGGGCCGCGGCCGCCTTGCGCGACAATGCCGCCATACAAAGTGACCTGCAGACCTTGGGGGGGCAAAGCGGCGCCGAAAACATGGCGGCTTTCCACACCGGCCTGATCCAGGACTTTCTGGGCAATGCCACGGCGGCCGAGCCCGCCTACAAGAAAGCGCTGGGCACCGGGCAACCTACCCCGCGGGTGTTGGAAGCCTATGGCCGCTTTTTGGAACGCAACGGCCGCGGCCAGGATGCCGCCAAACTCTATCAGTCCCATGCAGCCGAGGGTGGGCTGGTGAGTGTTGTCCGTCCCGGTCTGGCGCGCATAGCGGCGAGACAAAAGCCTGAGAGCCTGATCCGGTCACCCTCCGACGGCGCCGCCGAGACCTTGTTCGGGATTGCCGCGTCGCTGGGCGATGCGCAAAGCGCGGATGTTTCGATCCTCTATTTGCGGATGGCGCTTTATCTGCGGCCCGACTTGGGATTAGCCCAGCTTCTGCTCGCCGACCGGTTCGAAACCCTGCGCAAATTCGAGTCCGCCATTGCCATCTACCAGAGCATCGAGCCGAACTCGCCTTACTACCGCATGGCGCAGGTGCAGTCGGCGCTGGACCTGCAGCGTCTGGGCAAGAACGATGAGGCGATCGCCGGCCTCAAGAAGCTGGTAGCGGTCGACAGCAATGACGGTGAATCCTGGGTGGCCTTGGGCGATACCTATCGCGCCTCCAGCAAATTCGCGGAAGCGGTCGAGGCCTATGACCGGGCCGAGAAAGCGATCGCGCGGCCCTCGCGGCGCGATTGGCCGATGTTCTATGCCCGCGCCATGGCCAAGGAGAAGCTCAAGCGCCTGGACGATTCCGAAAACGACATCCAAGTGGCGCTGAAGCTGTCGCCCGAACAGCCGGAGCTGTTGAACTATCTCGGCTACAGCTGGGTGGACCGCGGCCGCAACATTCCGCAAGCCCTGACCATGCTCGAAAAGGCGCGCTCCTTGCGGCCCTATGACGGCTATATCGTGGACAGTGTGGGCTGGGCCTATTATCAGCTGGGCCGCTATGAAGACGCCGCCAAGACCTTGGAAGCGGCGGTGCTGCTGGTGCCCGGCGATCCCACCATCAACGACCATCTTGGCGACGCGCTGTGGCGCGCCGGGCGGCGTATCGATGCCCGCTTTCAATGGAACCACGCGCTGACCTTCAGCGACAACGATACGGACAAGGCGGCCATCGAGCGCAAGCTCAAGACGGGATTGAGCGAGAAGCCCGCCTAACGTGTTCACCGAGCAGGCCTTAGCAAAGATCAATCTGTTCCTGCATGTCGGCGACAGGCGCGCCGACGGCTTTCATCCCCTGCAGAGCTTGGCGGTGTTCACCGCCTTGGGCGACGTGTTGACGATCCAGCCGGCGCCAGGACTGTCGCTGGCGATCGACGGTCCTTTCGCCAAGGGCTTGGAGACTGAGGACGACAATCTGGTGTTGCGTGCCGGGCGCGCTCTGGGCACAAAAAGCGCGAGCCTTACTCTGACCAAGAATCTGCCAGTGGCCTCCGGAATAGGCGGCGGCTCGGCGGATGCGGCGGCGGCGCTCAGGGGCCTCAGTCAATTGTGGGGCCTAGGTAAGGATGACGTTGCGTTGCGCGACATTGCAGCCGGTCTGGGGTCGGACGTTCCCGCTTGTGTCCTATCGCAACCTTGTTTCATGGAAGGGCGGGGCGAAATCCTGCATCCGGCGGAATCCATGCCGTACCTGCCCATGTTGTTGGTCAACCCCGGTGTGGCGGTGCCGACCAAGGATGTCTTTGCGGCGCTTCAGAATCGCAGTGGCGTCGAGATGGTGCTGCCGCGCGGGCGCTTTGCGGACACCGCCGATCTGCTGCGCTTCCTGGAGACCACCTGCAACGATCTGGAAGCGCCGGCGCGGCGCCTCCAGCCGGTAATTGGCGAGGTGCTCAACGCCATCAACGCGCTCGCCGGTGCCTTGCTGGTGCGCATGTCGGGCAGTGGCGCCACCTGTTTCGGCATCTTCGCCGATGACGAATGTTGCCGCCGCGCCGCCGACACGCTGAAGCAAGCGCATCCCGGATGGTGGGTGGCGCCGACTCATGTTCCGGAAGCAGGCATCGTGCATGAGACTGCGGGCCAAGACATAGGCCCCACACCGGACGGCCTTTAGTAGGCCCGCTCAACGCAGAAATCCGCGATGTCGGCCAGCGCCCGTTTGATGTCGCTGTCGGGCATCACCTGCAGCGCCGCTTTCGCCACGTCGGCATAGGCGCGCGCGCGGGTCATGGTCTCCTGCATGGCGCCGGTCTGCTCGATCAGGGTGATGGCGCGGTCGAGGTCGGTCTCGGTCTGGTTGCCGGTCTCGATCACGCGTTTCCAAAAGGGGCGATCCGCGTCGCCCGAGCGGGCATAGGCCAGGATCAAGGGCAAAGTCATCTTGGCCTCGCGGAAGTCGTCGCCCACCGTCTTGCCCATCAGCGCCTGGCGGCCGGAATAGTCCAGCGCGTCATCGACCAGCTGGAAGGCGATTCCGAGATTTTCGCCATAGGCGCGCAGGCCCGAAACAAACGCATCCCCAAAACCCGACAGCAGCGCGCCGGATTCAGCGGCCGCCGCGAACAGCGCCGCTGTCTTGGACGAAACCACCTTTAGATAATGCTCCTCCGTCACCGACAGGTTGTTGGACGATTTGAGCTGCATCACTTCGCCTTCGGCGATCACCGCCGCCGCCCCGGCCAGGATGTCGAGCACCGCAAGATTGTCCGTCTCCACCATCAGCTGAAACGCCCGGGAGAACAGGAAATCACCCACCAGCACGCTGGGCTTGTTGCCCCACATCAGGTTGGCCGAAACCTTGCCCCGGCGCAGCGCGCTTTCGTCCACCACATCGTCATGCAGCAGGGTTGCGGTATGGATGAACTCCACCGCCGCGGCCAAGCGCACATGATGGTCGCCGCCATAGCCTCCAGCTTGCGCCGCGGCCAAGGTCAGCATGGGCCGCAGCCGTTTGCCGCCGGAGTCGATCAGGTGCCTGGCCAATTCCGGAATCAGGGCGACACCGGAGGTCATGCGGTTATGGATCAGCTTGTCGGTGGCGGCCATGTCGGCGGCGATCAAGGCATGCAGCCGCTCGACCGGCGAAACACCGGCTCTCCGGATATCATCGTCCCGGACCTGGTCCTGAATATGTGCTGTCCCACCCATGGCCCGGAAGGATACCGGACGCTCAAGCCCTCGCCAAGCCGCTCGGGATGGCGACAGATGGGCGCGGGTTGGATTATAAACAGCTCATGCGTGCCGTTCTCAAAACCCTGGATCCGGTGATGCTGAACTTTGCCGCCAACCTGTTGGAACAGGAGGGGATCAAATCCGTGGTCTTTGACACGCATGCCAGTGTGATGGACGGCAGCATGGGCTTCCTGCCGCGCCGCCTGATGGTGCTGGACGAAGATTTTCCGCGCGCCGAGAAGCTGCTGCGCGACGCGATTCCCGAGGCGATGTGACCGACACGTTTCTTGACGGAAAGGTAAGTGTCCGTCAGACGGAAGCAGGATTTCGCTCCGGCCTGGACGCGGTGATGCTGGCGGCGGCGGTGCCGGCTGACGCAGGGCAATCGGCATTGGAGCTGGGAGCGGGCACGGGAACCGCAAGCCTGTGTCTTGCGGCGCGCATTCCGGGTCTCGCTATCGCCGGTGTTGAGCGCGATGAAAGCTTGGCGGCACTGGCGCGCGAGAATGCCGCCGCCAACTGCTCCGGCTGCACATTCGTGACGGCTGACATTTTCGCCCTGCCGCCCCACTTGAAGCGCGAATTCGACCAGGTCTTTTGCAATCCGCCCTTCCATGGCGATGGACAGGTTTCACCGGATGCCGCGCGTGCCGCCGCCCTGATGGACGAGGGAAAAATGGGCGGCTGGCTCTCGCTCGGGCTGCAGCGTACGGTTTCGGGCGGCTATTTCACCGCCATCCTGCGCGCCGACCGCCTAAACGAGGCTCTCGCGGCCATGCCCGACAAGGGCCTGTGCGTGTTCCCGCTCTGGCCCCGGCAGGGCGCTCAAGCCAAGCGGGTGATCCTGCAGGCCCGCAAAGGCTCGCGAGCCGCCTTCAGCCTGCTGCCGGGGCTGATTTTGCACCGGGACGACGGGTCCTGGACAAGTGAGGCCGACGCCGTGCTGCGGCGCGGAAGCGCGCTTGCCCTGTCGGAGGCGCGTCTGTAGGTTCCGCCCGCTTCCAGATGGCGGGAATCGGTGGCCAAAGCCGGCACATTTCAGGACCTCATTCTCACCCTGCAAAATTATTGGGCAGCCCAAGGCTGCCTGATCCTGCAACCCTATGACGACCAGATGGGGGCGGGGACTTTCCATCCCGCCACCACGCTGCGCGCGTTGGGACCGCATGCCTGGAAGGCGGCCTATGTTCAGCCCAGCCGCCGCCCGTCGGACGGGCGCTATGGCGAAAATCCCAATCGGCTGCAGCACTATTACCAGTACCAGGTGATCCTGAAGCCGGCGCCGGAGAACGTGCAGGAACTCTATCTCGGTTCCATCCGTGCCATCGGCCTGGATCCCGAGCTGCACGACATCCGCTTTGTCGAGGATGACTGGGAAAGCCCGACCCTGGGCGCCGCCGGGCTGGGTTGGGAAGTGTGGTGCGATGGGATGGAGATCACCCAGTTCACTTACTTCCAGCAAGTGGGCGGGATCGACTGCGATCCGGTTTGCGCCGAAATCACCTATGGTCTCGAGGGCCTGGCGATGTGTGTGCAGAACGTCGAATTCGTCTACGACTTGAAGTTCAACGAGCAGTTCCGCTATGGCGAGGTGTTTCACCAGGCCGAGCAGGAATTCAGCGCCTATAACTTCGAGCGCGCCGATACCGAGATCCTGTTCCAGCATTTCAAGGACGCGGAAAAGCAGTGCCGCGAACTGCTGACCGGCAAGAAGCTGGCGCTGCCCGCCTATGATCAGTGCATCAAGGCCAGCCATGCTTTTAATCTGTTGGATGCGCGCGGCGTGATCAGCGTCACCGAGCGCGCCGCCTATATCGGCCGCGTGCGCGCCTTGGCCCAGGCCTGCTGCGAAGCCTGGCTGGAAACCGACATGGGTGCTTACAAGCCGAGGTTCGGCTGATGCCTGACCTGCTGCTGGAATTATTTTCCGAAGAAATTCCCGCCCGCATGCAGGCGGGCGCGGCGCGCGACCTGGAACGGCTGATGGTGGGCGCGCTCACCGATCGCGGCTATCTGTTCGAAGGCATCAAGGCCTTTGCGGGGCCGCGCCGTCTGACCTTGGCGATTGCCGGCCTGCCGGCCAAGCAAAAGGATGTGCGCGAGGAGCTGAAAGGCCCCAAGACCGATGCGCCG
>Ga0105243_10001133_pt1 | contig 24160 bp, 21 predicted proteins | sample KBSM34metaG_FD_81525 | JGI IMG/M metagenome (GOLD analysis project Ga0105243, IMG submission 81525) | Miscanthus rhizosphere microbial communities from Kellogg Biological Station, Michigan, USA - KBS M3-4 metaG | ecosystem: Host-associated > Plants > Roots > Rhizosphere > Soil | place... | reverse complement strand
CAGGTACGACAGGCCGAGCTGGGCCTGCAGATCGCCCAGCAGGTTCAGGATCTGCGCCTGCACGAGCACGTCCAGCGCCGAGACCGCCTCGTCGCAGACGAGCACCTCGGGCCCCAGTGCCAGTGCCCGCGCGATCGCCACCCGTTGCCGCTGGCCACCGGAGAGTTCGTTGGGGTACCGCCGCAGCACCCAGCTCGGCAGCGACACCCTGTCCAGCAGGTCGCGCACGATCCGCTCCCGCTCGCCCCTGTCCCCCACTCGGTGGGTACGCAGCGGCTCCTCGACGGTGCGGTAGATCGAGTACATCGGGTCCAGCGATCCGTACGGATTCTGGAAGATCGGCTGCACCTGGCGCCGGAATGCGAATGTGGCCTTCGCATCGAACTCCGCCAGGTCGCGCCCCTCGAAGGTGACGGTCCCCGAGGTCGGCTTCATCAGCCCCAGAACCATGTGCGCCACAGTCGATTTACCCGACCCGGACTCACCGACGATCGCCGTCGTGGTCCCGCGCTCGAGGCGGAACGACACGGAGTCGACCGCCGTGAATGCGGTGTGCCGCCACGGCGCACCGCCCCGGGTCCTGAATTCCTTGACCAGGTCCGAGGCCACCATGACGTCGCCGCCTGCCGGCAGGGGCCCGCCGTCCGCCGCCGCGGCGTGTTCGGCCACCTCTACGGCGCGCGCGCGGGCCCGGACGGACTCGAGTTGCTGCGAGGCCAGGGACGGCGCGGCGGACACCAGTTTCCGGGTATATGCGTGCCGCGGATCGCCGAGGATCTGGCGGGCCGGTCCGGATTCGACGACCCTCCCCTGGTGCATCACCACCAGATGCTCGGCCCGTTCCGCCGCGAGGCCCAGGTCGTGCGTGATCAGCAGCACGGCCGTGCCGAGTTCGCCGGTCAGCCCGGCGAGATGGTCGAGGATCTGCCGCTGCACCGTCACGTCAAGGGCGGAGGTCGGCTCGTCCGCGATCAGCAGCTTCGGCCGGCAGGACAGCCCGATGGCGATGAGCGCACGCTGGCACATACCGCCCGAGAACTCGTGCGGATACTGATCGACCCGGTGCCCCGCATCCGGTAGGCCCGCCTCGGCGAGCAGCTCGACCGCTCGCGCCCTGGCCGCCTTCCCCCTCGCGATCCCGTTGGCCGCCAGGGTTTCCGCGATCTGAAAGCCGATCTTCCACACCGGATTCAGGTTCGACATCGGGTCCTGCGGAACCAGCCCGATGCCGCGGCCCCGGACCGCCACCAGGTCTGCCTTCGACGCCCCGACCAGGTCCCTCCCGTCGAAACGGATCTCCCCCGAGGTGACAATTCCTGTACCCGGCAGCAGGCCGATGATGGCGTGGGCCACGGTCGACTTGCCGGAGCCCGACTCCCCCACGATCGCCACGGTCTGCCCCGGGTAGGCGGTCAGGCTCACCCCGCGCACCGCGGGTACCGTGCGACCGCCGGAGCGGAAGTCGACGCTGAGGTCGCGGATATCGAGCAGCGGACCGGGCTCGCGGTCTCTCATCGCTTCCTCCGCTCGCACATGAGCTCGATCATTGCTTCCTCGGCTCGCACATGAGCTCGATCATCGCTTCCTCGCCTTCGGATCGAGCGCATCGCGCAGGGCGTCGCCGAGCATGATGAAGCCAAGGACCGTGACCGCCAGCGCCGCCGCGGGGTAGAAGATGATCCCCGAACCGGACCTCAGTCGGCTCTGACCGGTGCTGATGTCCCCTCCCCAGGACACCACGCTCGGCGGCAGCCCGATGCCCAGATAGGACAGCGTCGCCTCGGTGACGATGAAGACGCCGAGCCAGATCGTGGTCACCACGATCACCGGACCGACCGCGTTGGGGAGCACGTGCCGCAACAGGATGCGGAATCGGGAGACGCCCAGCGCCGTCGCCGCGAGCACGAAGTCGTTGCCGCGCACCGAGATGACCGAACCCCTCGCGATCCTGGCCACGTGCGGCCAGGCGAACAGGGCCAGGATCAGCATCACCGTCCAGATGCTCCGGTTCCGGAACAGCTGCATCATCACGATCGCCGCGAGGATGAGCGGGATGCCGAAGAAGACATCGGTGATCCGGGAGACGACCGCATCGAGCCGGCCGCCGTAGAACCCTGCGAGGGCACCGACGGTGCCACCGATGAGCAGGAAGATCGCGGTCGCGCCGACGCCGGTGAGCACCGAGGCCCGCGCGCCGTACACGGTGCGGGCGAAGATGTCGCAACCCTGCAGGTCGAACCCGAACGGATGCCCGGCGCCCGGTCCCCGCATGCTGTTCTGCCCCAGACACATTCGCGGGTCCTGACCCGTGAACAGTCCGGGCACCGCGACCACAACGAGGACGAAGAGGATCAGCAGGGCCGAGACGAGGAACATCGGGTTGCGCCGCAGTCCGCGCCAGGCATCGCGCCACATGCTGGTCGGCGGCGAGGCCTCGTCGAGCCGATCGACGCCGAGCGCCTCCACCTCGTCCGGTCCGGCGACGAAGTAGTTCTGCCCGGCGCGCGCCTGCGGGGATGCGCGATCGGGTGTCCCGGGGAGGTCCGGATCAGGCATAGCGAATCCTCGGGTCGAGCGCGGCGTACAGCAGGTCCACCAGCAGGTTGGCCACCAGGAACACGACCACCAGCACCGTCACGAAGGACACCACGGTCGGGGCCTCGCCACGGATCACGGCCTGGTAGATCGTGCCGCCGACGCCGTTGATGTTGAAGATGCCCTCGGTGACGATCGCGCCCGCCATCAGCGCTCCCAGGTCGGCGCCGAGAAAGGTGACCACCGGGATCAGCGAGTTGCGCAGGATGTGCACCACCACGACGCGGCGACGACTCAAGCCCTTGGCTGTGGCGGTGCGGACGTGATCGGCGTCCTTGTTCTCGGCCACGGATGTCCTGGTCAGCCGCAGCACGTACGCGAAGGAGACCAGGCCAAGCACGATGGCGGGCACCAGAAGTCTCGAGAAGCTGGCATCGGCACCGACGGTGACCGGGGCGATCCCCCACCGCACGCCGAGGAAGAACTGGGCCAGGAAGCCGATCACGAATACCGGCACCGCGATGATGAAGAGGCTGAGCACCAGCAGGGTCGCGTCGAACGCCTTGCCCTTGCGCAACCCGGCGATGACACCGAAGAAGATGCCGAACGCGGCCTCGATGACGATCGCCATGAACGCGAGCCTGATGGTGACGGGGAACGCCCTGGCCAGCACGTCCCGCACCGGCTGGCCGGAGAACGAGGTGCCGAAGTCGAGGGTGAAGATGCCCTTGAGGTAGAGCAGGTACTGCACGATGAAGGGCCGGTCGAGGTGGTATCGCTCGCGCAGCTGGTCCGCCACGGCGGGGCTGAGCGGCTTGTCGCCCGCGAGCGCCTGGATGGGGTCGCCCGGGATCAGGAACACCATCGCGTAGATGAGCAGCGTCGCCCCGATGAACACGGGGATCATCTGCAGCAGTCTCCGCCCGATGTACCACCCCACCAGGTCACTTCCTTCCGGCCGTGTGGCACGGCGTCAGGACTTCTTGATCGCCTCGTACATCGGCAGGCCGTTCCAGCTGATCTGCACGTCGCTCACCGCCTCGGAGTGCCCGGCCGCCGTGATGTAGTCCCACAGCGGGAGCACGGGCAGGTCCAGGAGCAGGATCTCCTGCGCCTGCCCGGCGAGTGCGAACGACTCGTCCTCGTCGGTTGCGGCCTCTGCCCCGCGGACCAGGTCGTCGAACGCCGGGTTCGAGTAGTCCTCGTCGTTGGAGCCGGCACCGGTGACGAACTGCGGCTCGAGGAATTCGAGGATCGACGGGTAGTCGCCCTGCCAGCCGGACCGGAACGCGGACCCGATGGTCCGGTTCGTGATCTCGGTCCTGATCTGCTTGAACGTCGGATACGGCGCGCCGACCGCGTCGATGCCGAGCGTGTTCCGGATGCTGTTGGCGGCCGCGTCGACCCACGCCTGGTGGCCGCCGTCGGAGTTGTAGGCGATCTCGAACCGGCCGCTCCACGGGGAGAGCGCGTCGGCCTGCGCCCACAGCGACTTCGCGACCCCCGCGTCGTACTCGAGCGCCCGAACTCCCGGCAGGTTCGCGTTGAACCCGGGCAGCGAGCTCGCGGTGAAGTCGCGCGCGGGCGTGCGCAGGCCCTGGAAGATCTGCTGGGTGATCTGCCCGCGGTCGATCGCCCGCGACAGTGCCTGCCTGCGCAGACCGCCCTCCGGCCCGGCGAAGTGCGGCAGGTTTCCCGGGATGCCGATCTGCGCATTCTGCGCGGTCGGGGCCTCGAGGGCGCGGTCACCGAGATCCGACCTGAAGGTGCTGAGCGCGCTCTCCGGGACGGTGTCGAGGACGTCCAGGTTTCCGGCCTGTAGGTCCGAGTAGGCGGTGTCGAGCGAGCTGTAGAAGACGAAGCTCAGGCCGCCGTTGTTCGGGCTCCGGTTGCCGCGGTAGTCGGGGTTCGGCACCAGGTCCAGCTTGACGTTGTGCTGCCACGCGTCGCCGTCCGCGAACTCGTAGGGACCGTTTCCGACCGGCCGCTCGCCGAACGCGGCCATGTCCAGGAACGCCACCTCCGGCAACGGGTAGAACGGGGTGAAGCCGAGCCGCAGCCGGAAGTCCGCGGTCGGCTGCTTGAGGTCGACCGTGAACGTGGTGTCGTCGACGATCTTGAGCCCGGACATCGTCTGCGCGGTTGGCGGGCCTGCGGCGACCTCGTCGTAGCCGACGATCGGCTCGAAGAAACTGGACTGCAGCTGGGCGTTCGTCGAGAGGGCGCCGTAGTTCCAGGCGTCCACGAAGGATTTCGCGGTGACCGGTGTCCCGTCGGTGAAGGTCCAGTCGGGTTTGATCTTGATCGCGAACGACTTCGAATCCGTGGTCTCGATCGACTGGGCGACCTCGTGCTGAAGGTTGCCCCTCGCGTCGTACGACTCGAGTCCGGCGAAGAGCCGGTCGACGATGCGTCCGCCGCCGTTCTCGTTCGTGTTCGTCGGGATCAGCGGGTTCTGGGGTTCGCTGCCGTTGGCCGTGACCATGCCGCTGCCGCCGTCGGAGGTCGACGAACACGCGGACAGCACCAGTGCCCCGGACAACGCGAACGCTGTCAGTGCGGTCACCCTGTGGAACTTCAAGAGTCGCCTCCTGTTCGTTCACACGAAGACGCCGCCGTCGGCACGCCGGGTGAGCGCGGCGCGCACACGGCCGACCGTGGATGCCGCGAAGACTAACCACCGCGAAGACTAACCACACAGTGTCCGGGTGTCCGGCGTTTGTCCCGGTCGGGACCAAGTCGTCGGGCAATCGCAACGCCCCGGATACCTGGTGGATCGATCCGTTCGTCGCCCACGTCGACCATCGGGCGCACCCACGGGACCGATCACCGCAGATCCGGGGGTTGCAACCTATTGCAACGATGCGCTCACCGTGTCATGTGACTACCCTCACAAAGGCGCGAAAAGCGCCCCCAGGATCACCGAAAGAGGGCACGGGCGACATGACCAGTAGCACCGCCGATACCAACGCAGCCGAGCACGCGACGAGCTACCCGCCGAGCGCGGAGTTCGTCGCGACCGCGAATGCAGGCCCGGAGCTCCAGGCCGCAGCGGATGCCGACCGGCTGGGGTTCTGGGCCGATCAGGCTTCCCGCCTGCACTGGCACGAGCCGTGGAGCGAGGTCCTTGACTGGTCCGACGCCCCGGTCGCCAAGTGGTTCGTCGGCGGCAAGCTCAACGTCGCGTACAACTGCGTCGACCGGCACGTCCAGAGCGGCCACGGCGACCAGGTCGCCATCCACTGGGAGGGCGAGCCCGGCGACAGCCGCGACGTCACCTACAACGACCTGCTCGCCGAGGTGAGCAGGGCCGCAAACACTTTCACCGAGCTCGGCCTCGTGGCAGGCGACCGCGTCGCCATCTACATGCCGATGGTCCCCGAGGCGATCGTCTCGATGCTGGCCTGCGCCCGGCTCGGCCTGACCCATTCGGTTGTCTTCGCAGGCTTCTCCGCATCCGCGCTGCGGTCGCGGATCGACGACGCCGAGGCCAAGCTGGTCATCACCACCGACGGACAGTGGCGCCGCGGGCAGGCTGCCCCCCTCAAGACCGCCGTCGACACCGCAGTCGACGGCGCGGAATCCGTCCAGAACGTGCTGGTGGTCAAGCGCACCGACATCGATGTCGAGTGGACCGAGGGCCGCGACCTCTGGTGGCACGAGACGGTGGCCACGGCCTCGCCCGAGCACGAGGCACAGGCCTTCGACGCCGAGCACCCGCTCTTCATCCTCTACACCTCGGGCACCACGGGTAAGCCCAAGGGGATCATCCACACCTCCGGCGGCTACCTCACCCAGGCGTCGTACACCCACCACAACGTCTTCGACCACAAGGCGGGCAAGGACGTCTACTGGTGCACCGCCGACATCGGCTGGGTGACCGGGCACAGCTACATCGTCTACGGGCCGCTGTCGAACCGGACCACCCAGGTGGTCTACGAGGGCACCCCGAACTCGCCGGATGAGCACCGGCACTTCAACATCATCGAGAAGTACGGCGTCAGTATCTATTACACGGCACCGACCCTGGTCCGAACCTTCATGAAGTGGGGCCGCGAGATCCCCGACGCGCACGACCTGTCCTCGCTGCGGTTGCTGGGCAGCGTCGGCGAGCCGATCAACCCCGAGGCGTGGCGCTGGTTCCGCGACGTGATCGGCGGCGAGCGCTGCCCGATCGTGGACACCTGGTGGCAGACCGAGACCGGCGCGATCATGATCTCCCCGCTGCCCGGCGTCACGGCCACCAAGCCGGGCTCCGCGATGGCGCCGCTGCCCGGCATCTCCGCGAAGATCGTCGACGACGATGCCAAGCCGCTCGGCGCCGGTGGCAACGGCTACCTGGTGCTCGACCAGCCGTGGCCGTCGATGCTGCGCGGCATCTGGGGCGACATGGAGCGCTTCAAGGACACCTACTGGTCCCGGTACGCCGTGGAGGGCTGGTACTTCGCCGGGGACGGCGCACGCTACGACGAGGACGGCGACCTCTGGGTGCTCGGCCGCGTGGATGACGTCATGAACGTCTCCGGCCACCGGATCTCCACCTCCGAGGTCGAGTCGGCGCTGGTCGGGCACCACAGCGTGGCCGAGGCCGCGGTGGTCGGCGCCGCCGACGAGACCACCGGCCAGGGCATCGTCGCGTTCGTGATCCTGCGCGAGGGCGCCGAGAACACGGGCGAGACGCTGATCGCCGAGCTCAAGGTCCAGGTGTCGACGGAGATCAGCCCGATCGCCCGGCCGCGCCAGATCACCATCGTCCCCGAGCTGCCGAAGACCAGGAGCGGCAAGATCATGCGCCGACTGCTCCGCGACGTCGCCGAGGGCCGCGATCTGGGCGACACCTCGACGCTGGTCGATCCCAAGGTGTTCGATGCGATCCGGGGCAACTGACCCCCGCTCCCCTCACCACGGCGGTGCCCCCGTGCGGCTCGAACGCACGGGGGCACCGCCGTCTCGTCTCGCGTGTGGCCCAGTCGCGGGCCGCCCTCGCGAACCTTCCCGGCCGTGCCGGATTGGCCTACCATGGGTCCGTCAGCGATGGCCCACAGTCCCATTCATGACGAGTGCCGAGCCGAGTGACGCTCACGGGTGAGCCGCGGGTCCGAGCTCGAACGGAGACCGTCATGCCTGATCGGCGCCGGCGAACGAGGTTCGCCGCCCTGCTCGTGCTGCTGCTCGCGGCGCTCGTCGGCTCCCCCGCCGTCGCGCTCGGCGACCAGGAATCCCCCGAACGTCCCGTGCCGAGCCCGGAGCAACGCGCGGCGGCCCTCGTCACCCCGTCCGTCGTCCTGGTCAAGGCGGAGGTCAGGGGCTGGGTCCGCTTTCCCGACGGCCAGCCGATCAAGGTAGACCCCTTCGTAACCGGCTGGCGCTGTAGCGGATTCGTCGTCAACCCGGACGGCTGGGTGGCCACGGCAGGCCACTGCGCCGAGGGCGCCCGCGAGGCCCTCCTGCGAACCGCGGTCGACTGGGCGGTGCACGTGATCCCCACCCTCGATCCCGCGCTCGTGAACGAGACCGCCCAGTCGAACTGGCGGGTCGAGGGCGACGAGCCCGGATCGAGCCCAACCACCGCCATGACCGTGATCGCCGGTGGGACCGCCGAGGGCGAGGCACTCCCCGCCGAGGTCACCGGCCTGGTGCCGCTCACCGCGGGGGATGTCGCGTTGCTCAAGGTCCAGCGGGGTGGCCTTGCGGCCGCCGAGCTGAGCACCGATGACGGCGTCGACCTGGGCACGCCGGTGGTGTCGGCCGGATTCCCCGGCAACACCGATACCGCGGCCGAGCCGTCGCTACGGCCCGCGGTATCGGGCGGCGAGATCAGCGCCAAGAAGGCCACCGGAATCGTCCCGGTCTACCAGACCGACGCGGAGGTGTCCGAGGCCATGAGCGGAGGCCCCACCGCCGACCTCGGCGGCGTGGCGGTCGGGGTCAACAGCTTCGGAATCCATGGGCAGACACAGCCGTTCGCCTTCGTCGCCCCGGCGCGCGGACTCACGGATCTGATGCGCGAGAAGGGCGTCACCCCGGCTCTCGGGCCTGCCGACACCGCCTACCGCGCGGGGATCGAGCACTACTACGACGGCAACTACACCGCCGCCATCGCCGACTTCGACCAGGTGCTGACCCTCGCCCCTGGCTATCCGGGGGCGGCGGAACTCCGGGCCGGCGCCGAACAGGAGCGGGATCTGTACGGGGACGCGGCGCCATCCGACTCGGGCCCGAACTGGGGCCTGCTCGCCGCCCTTGCGGTCCTGCTGGCGGTGAGCGCAGGCGTGGTGGTGGTGATCCGGCGGACGGTTCAGGCCTAGAGCTCGGCCCCGCGCGGATCGAGCTCGGGCGCGTCCAGCGAGGTGTCCTTGGTCTCACGCATCACCAGCAGCGCGACGAACGTCAGGGCGCCCGCCGCGAGCAGGTAGATGCCGACCCAGCCGACGCCGTAACTGGTCGCGAGCCAGGTCGCGATGAACGGCGCCACCGCCGCACCCAGGATGCTCGCCGTGTTGTAGGCGATACCCGAGCCGGTGTAGCGCACATTGGTCGGGAACAGCTCCGGCAGCACCGCACTCATGGGGCCGAAGGTGAAGCCCATCAACAGCATTCCGACGATGAGGAAGACCAGCATCCGAGCGTCGGTCATCTTCTCGGGGTCGAGGGCCACCGAGAACGTCAGCCCGAAGACCATGATCGCGCCGGTGGCGACCAGCAGGGTGATGCGCCGACCGTACCGGTCCGCGAGCCAGCCGGTGATGGGCACGCCCGCCGCGAAGAACAACACGGCGATCAGTTGCAGCACAAGGAAATCCGAGTACTTGAAGCCGAGCCCGGTGCCGCCTGCGGCGACGGTCTTTCCGGTGCCGTAGCTCAGCACCCAGGTGGTCATGATGTAGAAGAGGGTGTACGTCGCGAGCATCACGAAGGTGCCGATGATCAGCTGACGCCAGCTCGTCTTGAACACCGTCGCCAGCGGGGTCTTGACCTTCTCGCCGCGCTCGACGGCGCGCGCGAAGACCGGGGTCTCCTCCAGCTTCAGCCGCACGTACAGGCCGATGATCACCATGATCGCGCTGAGCAGGAACGGGATTCGCCAGCCCCAGGTCAGGAATGCGCTGTCCAGGTCGGGGTTCGCGTTGTCGTGGCCCATGAACAGGGTGATGATCAGGAACAGCCCGTTGGCCAGGAAGAACCCGATCGGCGCGCCGAGCTGCGGCCACATCGCCGCCCAGGCCCGCTTGCCGGACTTCGCCGTCTCGGTCGCGAGCAGCGCCGCCCCCGACCATTCGCCACCGAGCCCGAGGCCCTGGCAGAAACGCATCAGGGCCAGCAGCGCGGGGGCGATGAGCCCGACCGAGTGGTATGTCGGCAGCAGCCCGATGACGAACGTCGCGATGCCCATGGTGAGCAGCGATCCGACCAGGGTGGCCTTGCGGCCGATCCGGTCGCCGTAGTGGCCGAACACGATCGAGCCGAGCGGACGGGCGACGAACGCGAGGCCGAAGGTGGCCAGCGAGGCCAGCAGCGCGGTGGTGCCGTTCCCCTTGGGGAAGAACAGGTGCGGGAAGACCGAGACCGCCGCTGTCGCATAGATGTAGAAGTCGTAGAACTCGATCGAGGTGCCGATCATGCTGGCCACCACGATCCGACTACGGGGCACCGCGTCCTTCGCGGCAACCGCCTCGTCGACCAGCACGTCCGGGGCTTTGCTCATCCGATTCTCCTGCACACCTGTTCCACGGAATGGACATCCGCCGCCCAAACCTCAGGAAGCAGATCACTCCCGCCGTTTCCGGGGCAATCCAGCGCGAGGTGTTTGCGCCGAGCGGTATCAAGATCGCGTTAAGCTGCCATCGGAGCGCCGGGAAGTCTGGTCGGCACATGGCACACCTGTACGCCCGCGACCTTCGGGAGAACCTGACGTGATCCAACCGCTCCGCTCCGAACTGACCCGCTATCTGCGCACCGAGACCGTCGGAGGGTCGATCCTGCTGGTGGCGGCGGCCGTCGCGGTCATCTGGGCGAACTCCCCGTGGGCCGAGGCCTACACCGCCCTGCGGGACTTTCAGGTCGGGCCGAGCGCGATCCATCTGAACCTGAGCCTGAACACCTGGGCCCAGGACGGCCTGCTGGCGGTGTTCTTCTTCGTCGCGGGCCTCGAGCTCAAACGCGAGTTGGTCGTCGGCGAGCTCGCCGACCGCAAGAAGGCCCTGCTGCCGATCATCGCGGCGGTCGGCGGCGTGATCCTGCCCGCGCTGATCGCGCTGGCGGTCGGCTGGGGCACCCCCGGCATCGAGAAGGCCTGGGCGATCCCGGTCGCCACCGACATCGCCTTCGCCCTCGGCGTGCTCGCGCTGACCGGGTCGAGGATCCCGGCCAGCGCCAGGGTGTTCCTGCTCAGCCTCGCGGTCGTCGACGACCTGCTCGCGATCATCATCATCGCCGCGCTGTTCACCACCTCGATCGCGATGCTGTGGCTGCTCGGCGCGGTCGCCTGCCTGGCCGTCTACGCGTACGCGCAGCACCGGCGGATCACCACCCCGCTGCTGTACGTCCCGCTGGCATTGCTCGCCTGGTACTCGATGCACGAGGCGGGCATCCACGCCACCCTCGCGGGCGTCGCCATCGGACTGCTGACCAGGGTGCGCAAGGACCCGGGCGAGGCGGAGGCCCCCGCGACCCGGCTCGAGCACCGGATCCAGCCGTTCTCCGCCGGGTTCTGCGTGCCGGTGTTCGCCCTGTTCGCCTCCGGGGTCCCGCTGGGTCCAGAGGTGCTCGAGTCGATGTTCACCGACCGCATCGCGCTGGCGATCATCCTGGGCCTGCTGGTCGGCAAGACCGTCGGCATCTTCGGCGTCTCGTGGGCCGCGGTCCGGCTCGGCATCGCCACGAAGCCGGGAAACCTCGGCTTCCGCGACATGTTCGCGCTGTCGGTGCTCGGTGCGATCGGGTTCACCGTTAGCCTTCTGGTGGCCGAACTCGCGCTCGAAGGAGCCGAGGTGGAGACGGCGAAGGCTGCGGTCCTGTTGACCTCGCTGACGGCGTCGCTGATCGGCTCGGCGCTACTGTTACGCCGGGGGCGCGTCCACCAGGCGCGCGCCACCGCGGCCGGTTCCGCGACCGGTCAGAAAAGACCACATTCCGGCGAGCCGGACGACGACACACTCCGGCGAGCCGGACGACGACACACTGGAGGGGCGCAGACGTGAGCATCAGTGACCGCAACGGCGACAGATACGACCGGCTGACCGGGGACGGGGTGCCCAACACCATCACGTCGATCCCGCTCACCGACGTCGATGCGCACGCCCCCGGTACCGCCAGCATCGGGAACCTGGTCAAAGACGCGACCACGCAGGTCTCCACCCTGGTCCGCGCCGAGGTGGCGCTCGCCAAGGCCGAGGTGACCAGCGAGGTCAAGAAGGGGCTGCAGGGCTCGCTGTTCTTCCTCCTCGCGCTCACCGTCCTGCTGTTCAGCTCCTTCTTCTTTTTCTTCTTCCTCGCCGAGACCCTCGCCGTCTGGACGCCGCGCTGGCTCGCGTTCCTCATCGTGTTCCTGCTGATGGTGGTGACCACAGCGGTGCTGGCGCTGTTCGGCTACCTGCGGGTGCGCAAGCTGCGTGCCCCGGAGAAGACCATCGACTCGCTCCGGCAGGCCGCGACGGTGCTGCCGAACGCCGCGGAGTCGAGCTACAAGCACGGCGACTACACGCCCGGCGAGTACGCCCGCCGGACCGCGCCGTAGCCCCGGCGTCGAACCGAGAGCATCACCCCTCCCGTGACCTACCCGGATCCCTCCACAGTCCGATTCGACGGCCCGTGGCAGCACCGCGACGTGCACGCCAACGGCATCCGCTTCCACGCGGTCGAGGCAGGCCCGTCCGACCCCGGTGCACCGCTGGTCGTCCTGCTGCACGGCTTCGCCGACTTCTGGTGGTCCTGGCGACATCAGTTGACGGCCCTCGCGGACGCCGGCTACCGCGCGGTCGCGTTGGATCTGCGCGGCTACGGGGACAGTGACAAGCCGCCGCGCGGCTACGACGGCTGGACCCTGGCCGGTGACGTTGCCGGCCTGATCCGCGCCCTCGGCCACACCGAGGCCACGCTCGTCGGCCACGCCGACGGAGGCCTGGTGTGCTGGGCGACGGCGGTGCTGCATCCACGGCTGGTGCGCTCGATCGCCCTCGTCAGCTCGCCGCATCCGATCGCGCTCAAGCGATCGGTGCTGGCCGACCGGGCCCAGCGGTCCGCCTTCCTGCCTGCGTTCCTGCGCTGCCAGCTGCCGTGGCGGCCGGAGCGGGCGTTGACCCGCGAGGACGGCGCCGAGGTCGAGAGGCTGCTGCGCGGCCGATCCGGTCCGGAATGGCCGCAGACCGAGGAGTTCGCCGAGGTCGTCGAGCGGGCCAGGTCCGCGATCCAGATCCCGGGCGCCGCGCACTGCTCGCTGGAGTACCAGCGCTGGGCGTTCCGCAGCCAGTGGCGGCCCGACGGCCGCCGGTTCATGAAGGCGATGAACCAGGTGATGACCATCCCGGTGCTGCAGATCCACGGGGACCAGGACCCGTACGTGCTGGCAGCCGCGTTGCGCCGCGACACCAGGTGGGCACCGGGTCGGAGCCTGCACACCATCGCGGGCGCCGGCCACTTCGCCCACCAGGAACGACCGGCCGAGGTGACCGCCGCGCTGACGGAGTTCCTGAAGCGCTGACGCGCCCGTGAGTCCTTCTGGCCCGCACAGGGGCCAGAAGGACTCACGGGCGGCGAAGCCGCCTAGAGGATGCAGCCACCCGTGTTGACGGCGCTGCTCGCCGCGGAGGCCCCCGCCAGCTGGCGCGAGACCTCCTCGGCGGTGAGCACGAAGCCGGTGTCGCTGTTGTCCACTGCCGCGCCGAACACGACGCCGAGCACCTGACCCTGCTCGTCGACCAACGGTCCCCCGGAATTGCCCTGACGGATCGAGCCGCGCACCGTGTACACCTCGCGCTCGACCTCGGCGGCGCGGTAGATGTCGGGGCCGGTCAGATCCAGGGTCTCCCGCACCCTGGCCGCGCTGGCCGTGTACGGACCGCCGCCCGGGTAGCCGAGGACGATCGCGCTGTCCCCGCTCGCGGCCGCCCCCGGAGCGAACGGCAGCACCGGGGCGCGCAGGCCGGGCACCGCCAGCACCGCGACGTCGACGGCCGGATCGAAGAGCACCACCTCGGCGTCCAGCGGCCCGTCCGCGGTGTCCACCGAGACCCCGGTCGTCCCCGCCACGACGTGCGCGTTGGTCATGACCCGCTCCGGGGCCACCACGAAACCGGACCCCTCGAGCGCGCGCTGGCAGCTCGGCGCCACCCCGCGCACCCGGAGCACGCTGGTCTGCAGCCGCTGCGCGACCGGACTACGCAGCACGCCGGGGTCGGGCGCCTCGACGACGGCGATCGGGGTGCGGCCGAACGGCCCGATCACGTCGGGCAGCCCGGAGGTGTCCAGCAGCGCCGAGAACTCGTCCGGCAGCCTGCGCATCCAACTCGGGGCGTACTCGTCGACCTGCGTCAGAACCCGCGACCCGCGCACCGCGCTCGCGACCTCCGGTTGCGAGGACGCGGTCAGCGGGATGGCCAGCAGCCACGCGGCGACCAGGACGGCGGTCAACTGCAGGCCGGCACCGATGACGCTGTCCACCGACCGCGCGACCGGGCTGTGCATGCCGCCGCGGGCGGCGCGGCCGAGCACCATGCCCGCGACCTCGCCGATGACCACCAGCACGACGATCAGGGTGATGCCCGCGAGCACGCGCATCCGCCCCTCGTCGACGTGCACCAGCACGTGCGGCGCGATCAGGATCCCCGCGACCGCACCGAGCACGACGCCGAAGAACGCGAGCGCGGACGCGACCGCCCCGTGCCGCCATCCCGACGTGGCCGCGAGAACGGCGATCGCGAGGATCGCGAGGTCGATCCAGGCTGAACCGGTCATCGCTCGTGTACCTCCACGATCCCCGCCTCCACCTCTGCCAGCGCGACCTCGAGGTCGCGGATGTCGGAGCGGTCCCATTCGATCTCCCAGCCGGAGATCGCGATGAGCCCGGCCAGCACGCCCGCGGTGAAGCCCCACACGAGCATGTCGTCGACCAGGAACGCCGGGCCCTGGTATCCGAGCCGGTGCCGGACCTGGAAGCGGTTGTCCGGGTCGAGCAGGGTGCGCATCGGCACCCGGGCAACCCGCTCGGTCTCGGCGAGGTCCACCGCACGGACCGGGGTGGGGCGATCCCAGTACCCGATCACCGGCGTCACGTCGAAGCCCGAGGGCGGGACGAAGATCCCCGGCAGTACCGCGAGGGTGCGCACCCCGGCCGGGTCGAGCCCGGTCTCCTCCTCCGCCTCCCGCAGCGCGGTCCCGACGGGTCCGTCGTCCTCCGGATCACTGGCGCCGCCGGGAAAGGCGATCTGGCCGCCGTGCTGCCGGAGGGTGGAGGCGCGTTGGAGCAGCAGCAGGTCGGCGTCCTCGGGTAGGCCACCGACGGCGATGGGATCGGCCTCGGGGGAACCACCGAAGAGCACCAGCACCGCAGCCTCGCGCGCCTGCACTCCGCTCGGCGCCCGCCGCAGCAGCACGGGGTTGACGGAATTGGTGTCCGACGGCGGCAGCGTCGAGACCCGGCGCAGCCATTCCGGCGGCAGGTGGTTGGTCTCGCTCACGCGCTCACGCCCAGCTTCTCGTGCACCGCCGCGGCGATCTGGTCTGCACTATCGAACGGCACCGGCAGTACCCCTGCGACGGTGCCGTCGGCCCGGACCATCACGGTCACGGGCAGCACGTTCGGCGCCCCGACGGCCGCGGCGATCTTGCCCGTGCCGTCCTGTACGCCCGGCAGGTGCACGCCGTATTCGGTCAGCGCGGACAACGCGTTCCCTTCCTTGGGGTCCTGGTGGACGGTCAGCACGGTGACGGCGTCCCCGGCGCGGTCCGCGTACTCCTGCAGGGCCGGCAATTCCCTGGCGCAGGGCCCACACCAGTAGGCCCAGAGGTTGACCAACGCGGGCTTGCCCGCCAGCGCGGCACCGACGTCGATCCTGCCACCGTCGGAGAGGCACTCGAGCCTGATCCCGGCCAGCGGTCCGGCCGGGACAGCGCCGGGTGTGGGAGTGGGGCAGGCACTCAGCGCGGCCTCGGCGCGCACGCCTGCCAGCGCCTCGGGCGTGTCGCCGGGGGCCCGCTCCTGCGGCGCGACGGTGGAGTTGCCGATGGAGTCCGCATAGCCGCGCGATCCGGTCTCGTCCGAGTCGCCCCGCGGCCAGATCGCGACGATCAGGGCCACCACGACGACGAGTGCGGCCAGGCTCCACCGGCCGGTGTTCGACAATCGCACGGTCAGCTCACCGACCCGCCAGCTCGAGCAGATGTTCGGTTTCGGGGCCCTTCACCAGGGCCGCAGCGGCCACCGGGTCGGTGGTCCCGATGCCGTAGGAGGGACAGTCCTTGGCCAGCAGGCACACCCCACATGCCGGCTTCTTCGCGTGGCAGACCCGGCGGCCGTGGAAGATCACCCGGTGCGAGAGGTCGGTCCACTCCTTGCGCGGGATGAGCTCGCCGATCGCGTGCTCGACCTTCACCGGGTCCTCCTCCTGCGTCCAGCCCCACCGCCGGACAAGCCTGCCGAAGTGGGTGTCGACGGTGATACCCGGCACACCGAACGCGTTCCCGAGGACCACGTTGGCCGTCTTCCTGCCGAAGCCCGGCAGCGTCACCAGATTCTTCAGGTCGCCAGGGACCTCGCCGTCGTATCGCTCGAGCAGCGCCTGCCCGAGCCCGATGATCGAGTTAGTCTTGTTCCGGTAGAAGCCGGTGCTCCGGATGTACTCCTCCAGCTCCGTTCGATCCGCCTCGGCGTAGTCGCGGGCGGTCCGGTATCGGGCGAAGAGCGCGGGCGTCACCTGGTTAACCCGCACGTCAGTGCATTGCGCGGACAGAATCGTCGCCACCGACAGCTCGAGCGGGGTGGTGAAGTCGAGCTCGCAGTAGACGTGCGGGAACGCCACGGTCAGCGTGCGGTACATCCGCCGCGCCCGGCGCACGAGGCCGAGGCGGGTCTCCTCCTTTGCCGGTCGCGAGGTCGGCGCCGCCCCACGCGGGCCCGGGGTCTGCGATGCGGTGGTGGACACCGGACCAACTCTACGGACGGTGCCAAACGGAACTGGACATCGTTTCGCTTCTGAGACAAACGCCGTGTTTACTACCCGGTATGCAAGGACTGGCTGTGGTGCTCTTCCCAGTGCTGCTCATTCTTTTTGCACTGGCAATGGAGCGGGTGGAGTTCCGGCTGCGCCGACTGACCGTGCGTGAGCAGGAGGTCCAGGAGTTCCTGGACAAGGCGAGTCATGCCGACGTCGCCACCCTCGCCAACGAGGGGCTGCCGCGCGCGCTCGCCCGGTTCCACCTCCGCCGCAAGCGCGGCGCCGAGGATGAGGACGAGGACGAATCGCAGGCGCCGGAGCAGCGCGCGAGCTGACCTTTTCGGAGTGTCGGGCCCCGTTCGGCGTGCGGCGCGTGGCGTCGGTCACTAGTCTTCGACGTCGGGACGATAGACTTCCAGCGAGTACTCAACGATAGGTCGACGCGATCGTGCGTCGATCACGTCGGGGGAGACCACACGATGGCGTCCCCCAACGACCCGAAGAAGGAGCACACGTGGACGAGATCCTGGCCAGAGCCGGAATCTTCCAGGGAGTCGAGCCGTCGGCGGTGGCCGCGCTGGTCAAGCAGCTGCAGCCTGTCGACTTCCCGCGCGGGCACGTGATCTTCAACGAGGGCGAGCCCGGCGACCGGCTGTACATCATCGTGTCCGGCAAGATCAAGCTCGGACGCCGCTCCCCCGACGGTCGCGAGAACCTGCTCACGATCATGGGCCCGTCCGACATGTTCGGCGAGCTCTCGATCTTCGACCCGGGTCCGCGTACCTCCACCGCCACCACGGTCACCGAGGTCCGCGCGGTGCAGATGGACCGCGATGCCCTCAAGTCGTGGATCGATCAGCGCCCCGAGATCGCGGAGCAGCTGCTGCGCGTGCTGGCCCGTCGCCTGCGCCGCACCAACAACAACCTCGCTGACCTGATCTTCACCGACGTCCCCGGCCGTGTCGCCAAGGCGCTGCTGCAGCTCGCCCAGCGCTTCGGCACCCAGGAGGCCGGGTCGCTGCGCGTGACGCACGACCTCACCCAGGAAGAGATCGCCCAGCTGGTCGGCGCCTCCCGCGAGACCGTGAACAAGGCGCTCGCCGACTTCGCGCACCGCGGCTGGCTGCGGCTCGAGGGCAAGAGCGTGCTGATCTCCGACTCGGAGCGTCTGGCCCGACGGGCCCGGTAACTCCCCCACACGCACGAATCGGCCATCCCGGATCCCCGGGGTGGCCGATTTTGCGTTGACCCCAACTCCTATAGCCAAACTGGCATGGCAGCGATCAAGCTTTGCATTCGACAGGCATGAGACCGGGACCGCAGTATTGACCTTGCCGGGTTCGACAGGGAGGGTCACAGCGATGGGAAGCAGGTCGAGGGTGGAGATCCGCCGCAACGGAGGTATCCAGACCGAGCATCCGATGTCCGATCCGCAGACCGACGTCGAGTACAACGTCCGAAACACCGTGTCGCCAGAGCTTTTCGACGAGATCATCGGCGAATACCTCGCCCGATCCGAGAGCGCGGTACAGGGCCTGCGCGGATTCACCGACATCTACTACGACCCGCACAGCCAACAAAAACTGGACGTCTGGGGAATCTCCGACGACCCCCGGCCGGTATTCATCGCCATCCACGGCGGGTACTGGCGCGCCCTTTCCCGACACCACACGGCCTTCATGGCGCGCGCCCTCGACTCGGAGGGGATCGCCACAGTCACTGTCGACTACGGTCTCGCGCCGGAGACGACGCTCGAGGAAATCGTTCGCCAGGTCCGAGCGGCGGTCGCATGGGTCTACCACCACGGCGCCGGCCATGGGCTCGACCCCGATCGCATCGTCGTCGGCGGCAGTTCCGCCGGAGGGCACCTCACCGGCGCCGTCATGGTCTCGGGCTGGCAGCGTGAGCTCGGCCTGCCCGAGACCGTCGTGCGTGGCGCCATGCCGATCAGCGGACTGTTCGACCTCCGCCCGCTCGTCGACTCGTTCGCGAACGAGTGGCTCGAACTAGACATCGAGCGGGCGCACGGGTTGAGCCCATTGCTCCATGCGGACGGACCCGGACCTGCGGCCGTGATCGCCGTTGCGGAACACGACGGCGCCGGGTTCCTCATGCAGACCCACCGGTTCCACGACGCCTGGGCGGAGCACTCACCCTGCGACCTGCTCGTGGTTTCCGATCGCAACCACTACGACATCTTTCTCGATCTGGCCGACTCCACGACGGCGCTCAATCGCGCCCTCGTCGGCTTGATCAACGGACTCGCGGAGCAGCGCTCACCTGCGGGATAGGCGGGTATAGCAAAACAGGTATAGCGAGGACCATGAACTGTAAGTTTCAGCTATTTCCGCGGGTCGAATCCCGATAGGCTCGGCGACATGGACACGCCCCGACTCCTCGATGGCCGCCTCAAGCTCCGGCACCTGGTGCTTGTCGACGCGCTGACCCGGCAGGGCAGTGTGGTCGGCGCGGCCGCCGCACTCCACGTGACCCAGCCCGTGGCCACCCGCAGCCTGCACGACCTCGAGTCGATTCTCGGCGTGGAGCTGTACGAGCGCGGGCCGCGCGGCATCACGCCGACGATCTTCGGCGAGGCCTTCACCTCGCACGCGAGGGCCGTCATCGCACAGCTGACCCAGGCCGGCAGGCATGTGGTCGAGCTGGCCGACGCCGATCGCGGGACCGTGGTGGTCGGCACCCACCTCGCCGGATCGAACGTCCTGCTCCCGGGAGCCATCGCGCGCCTGAAGGTGGAACGACCGCTGCTCACGGTGATCGTGCGCGAGGGAACCCCGGAGACGCTGCTCGTCGAGCTCGAGGCCGGCCGTGTCGACCTGATCGTGGGCCGGCTCACCTCCCCCACCGACCAGTCCGCCATCCGCGACACCCTCTACGAGGAATCGGTGGAACTGGTCACCCGCGCACACCACCCACTGGCCGAGCTCGACGGCCTGACCCTCGCGGACCTGGCCGACTACCCCTGGATCCTGCCGGGTGTCGAGACCTCGCTGCGCCGCGAACTCGAGGAGTTCTTCGCCAGGAACGGTATGCCGTTGCCCGAGAACCGGGTCGAGGCAACCTCGTTTCTCACCGTCCGCCAACTGCTCATCGAGACCGACATGATCGCGGTGCTGCCGAGCCTGATCCCGCGCGACGACGCTCGGCTCACCACCCTCCCGGTGACGCTGGATCCGATCGGGCACCGCGTCGGGATCACACTCTCTCCCGGACGCACCCTCAGCCCTTCGGCCGAGGCGCTCGTCGGCAACCTGCGCCGCATCGCGGCGGAGATCGCACCGACAGATCGGTGAGCCGCTCCCCCGACACCGAACAGCGACGAGCCGCCCACCCGTCGGGTGAGCGGCTCGTCGAATGCGCCTGGACGGATGCGGCCTACACGTGTGCGCGCTCCGCAGCGGCCGGGAACTCCGGCCCCCTCGAGCTCGACGGGACGAGCCGGAACAGCGCGATCGCACCGGCCAGACTGATCGAGCAGATGACCACCAGGTACCAGGTGACACCGACCGAGGAACCGGTCGCATTCAGCAGCGCCGTCGAGATCATCGGCGCGAGCCCACCACCGAGGATGGCCGCGGTCTGCAGGATGAGCGACGATCCGGAGTAGCGCACCCGGGCCGGGAAGGTGTCCGCGATGATGCTGCCCTGCACGCAGTGCGTGACGGGAATGATCAGGCCCATCCCGAGGAAGGCGATCACCGCGAGCACCGAGTTCTCGGTGTTGAGCAACGGGAAGAACGCGATGCACCACAGCAGGATGGCCGCCGACCCCGCGATGAACATCGTCCGCCTGCCGTAGCGGTCCGCGACCGTCGTCCACACCGGGATCGTCGCGAACCACAACACGGCGGCGGCGGTCACGCTGAGCACCAGGAACTGCTTGTCATATCCCAGGTGCTGGGTGCCATAGGAGAGCGTGAACACCATGAAGGCGTACGCGACCGCGGAGTTGGCCACCACCGCGAGCAGGGTCAGCGAAAGCCGGGGGAACCCGACCTTGAGCGACTCCTTCAGCGGGAAGCGGACCACGTCGCCCTTCTCGAGAATGCCTGCGAACGAGGGAGATTCGGTCACCCGCAGCCTGATCACGAGGCCGATCGCGACCAGCACGAAACTCAGCAGGAACGGGATGCGCCAGCCCCACGACTCGAAGGCCTCATCCGACAGCACCGCGTTCGTCGTCAGGAAGATGGCGTTGGCGAGCACGAGTCCGGCTGGGGTGCCCATCTGCGGGAACCCGGCATAGAGGTTCTTCTTGCCCTCGGGCGCATGCTCCATCGACATCAGGGTGGCGCCCGCGCCCTCGCCGCCGAGACCGATGCCCTGCACGATCCGCATCGCGACCAGCAGGACCGGGGCCCAGAAGCCGATCGAGTCGTAGTTGGGGATGAGACCGATGAGCGTGGATCCGACGCCCATCATCACCAGCGATACGACCAGTGTCGCCTTGCGACCGATGCGGTCACCGAAGTGCCCGAACACCAGGCCGCCAAGGGGCCGCGCGATGAAGCCGACCGCGAAGGTGCTGAACGCGGCGAGGGTGCCCACCGTCGGGCTCAGGCTGGGGAAGAACTGCTTGTTGAAGATGAGCGCTGCTGCGGTGCCGTAGAGGAAGAAGTCGTACCACTCGAGCGTCGTGCCCGCGAGGGTGGCCATGGCCACCCGGCTGCGAGCCGCCGCGGCAGGGCCGGGACGGTGTTCCGGGTTCTCGTTCATCGTGGGACCTATCATGTTGGGAGACAGCGAATGTGATTGCGATAGCCGCGCGAGTCGAAGTTCCGCTCATCGAGGGACCGAGGGCGGGAAGCGGTGACGATCACAGTCTCACCCTGTGAGCCATGACACACAAATGCCGATTTGCTGATCTGCCATACCTATTTCGATATAACAGGATCGGTACCGCACAGCCTGCAGGCCCGCCCACCGGCCGGTCAGCTCAGCCCCAGGAACCGCTCGGCATTGCCGCGGGAAATGAGTTGCCGTGCAGCATCATCGAGGAACTCACTCTTGCGCACCACCTCTCCGACCGGACGTTCCCCGAGCGGATAGGGGTAGTCGCTGCCGACCATCACCCGCTCGACACCGACCGTGTCGACCAGCAGCCGCAGCGCCCGTTCGTCGAAGACCACGGAGTCGACATAGAAGCGCCCGAGGTAGTGCGACGGCGGGAATTCGGACGTTCCGATCACGTCGTTGCGCCCGTGCCAGGCGTTCTCCATCCTCCCCAGCCAGAAGGCGAAAGATCCACCGCCATGCGCGAATCCGATCTTCAGACTCTCGTCGATCCGGTCGAACACGCCGCCGAGTATCAACGCCAGTATCGAGAGGTGGGTCTCGGCAGGCATCGCGGTGAGCCACTGCGCCATCCACCGATCCAACCGAGGGGAGTTCGCCATGTCCCACGGGTGCACGAACACCGGCACCCCCAGTGAGGCGCAGTGCTGCAGGAAGGTGACCACGCCCTCGCTGTCGAGGTCCAGGTCGCCGACGTGGTTGCCGATCTCGACGCCCCGATGTCCGTTGGCGACGCACCGCTCGAGCTCGCGGCACGCGGCATCGGTGTCCTGCAACGGAACCTGACAGAACGGGATCAGCCGATCCGCGGCAGGCGCGACGATCTCCAGCGCCAGGTCGTTGAAGATCCGTGCGATCCGCTCGCCCTGCTCGCCGGTCCGGCCGTAGTTGAAGAATGCCGGGGTCGGCGAGACCACCTGGGTACGGACACCGTCCGCGTCCATGTCCCGCAGCCGGATCTCGGCATCCCAGCAGTCCGCCTGGATCCGGCGGAACTCCTTCGTGCCCATCATGATCATCGCCTCGGACTCGGACTCGATCCGCAGCCATGGCGCCTCCGGACCCGCCACCGCCGTCAGGTCGGGCCAGCCGTTCGGCACGTAGTGGGTGTGGACGTCGATCATTCCGCTCACCTCTCACCCCTTGCCCGGATGGAGGGTTCCGCAGTTCCCACAGGTGCGGGCTTCGACACTCTCGTAGAACTGGGTGAACACCGGAGGCAGGTCGGCGACGATGTCACGGACCTGGAGTTCGACCTCGTGGATCAGTGCGTCGCAGTCGATGCAGTACCACTGGAACTTCTCGAGCGTGCCCTCCTCGCGCACGCGCTCGATGACCAGGCCGATCGAGCCCGCGGTCGGACGCTGCGGCGAATGAGGCAGGTTGCCGGGCAGCAGCCAGGTCTCGCCCTCACGGATGTGCACGGTCTCGGGGCCGTTCTCCGTCATGACATTGACGTGGATATCACCCTCGAGCTGGTAGAACCACTCCTCGTACGGATCCAGGTGGTAATCGGTGCGCTGGTTCGGCCCACCGACCACCTGGACGATGAAGTCGCTGCCGAGGGCCATGGTCTGGTTGTTCACCGGGGGCTTGAGCAGATGCTCGTTGTCGGCGATCCACTTCTGGAAGTTGATGGTCGGCGGGACTCGGGTCATGACGTGGCCTCCGATGTGGCGGTTCGGTTCTGCGAGCGGGCGACGGGTCGGTACGCGACGCCCTGCATCTCGATCAACAGGTGGGGGTGCGGGAGCTGGTGTACCGCGACGGTGGTGCGGGTGGGACCTGCTTCGTCGAACATCTCGGCGTACACCTCGTTGTAGCCGCCGAAGTCGTTCATCGACACCAGGTACGAGGTGACCTGGACAAGGTCGGAGAGCTCGGCGCCGACCTCGGCGAGGATGGCGCGCATGTTCTCGATGACCGCGCGCGTCTGGGCGCGGATGTCGAGCGAGGTGGTACCCATCTCGTCGACCGCGACGCCGACGAACGTGTTGTCCGGCCGTCGCGAACTGGTTCCCGAGACGTACACGAAATCCCCGGCGACCTTGACGTGCGGGAACCGGCCCCGTGGCGTGGCCAGCCGCCCGATCACCTTTGCTTCGCTCATTTCACTCCCCTCACGCTGACGCGGCCTAGCCCGGCGATGTGGCACTGCGCGACCTCAGCGGTCAGCGTGACGGCCGCGGTGGCCGCACCCGCGAGCACCACCTGCCCCGCCCGCAGCGGGATCGCCCGACGACGCGCCATGTCCACCAGCGCGTGCAGCGCGCGCACCGGATTGCCGAGGATCGCCGAGGTGGATCCGACCATGGCCTGGCTACCCACCTCCAGCCGAACCGCTCGGTTGTCGACATCCTGCATCCGCTGCCACTGCCCGACCACATAGCCGGCGGCCGAGGTGTTGTCGGCAACCACGTCGGTGTACGTGAATCGGAAGTCCCGGTAGCGGGAGTCGATGATCTCCATCGCAGGCGCAACCGCGTCCACGCAGGAGACGATGTCCACGGCCGGATCGCCCGGGTCCACGTCGCGGGCGAGCCGGTACGCGATCTCCGGCTCGATCTTCGGGTGGATGAACCGGGCCAGGTCCACGTCGCCGCCGTCCTCGATCCGCATGGCGTCGGTGAGCTGCCCGACGATCACGTCGGACACACCCATCT
>Ga0105243_10001119_pt1 | contig 24364 bp, 24 predicted proteins | sample KBSM34metaG_FD_81525 | JGI IMG/M metagenome (GOLD analysis project Ga0105243, IMG submission 81525) | Miscanthus rhizosphere microbial communities from Kellogg Biological Station, Michigan, USA - KBS M3-4 metaG | ecosystem: Host-associated > Plants > Roots > Rhizosphere > Soil | place... | reverse complement strand
CTTCAATCTTTTCCGGCATGAACCGATACGCCTGTGCGTAGGCGCTCGTGACGAACGTTTCACCGGCACTCTTTAGTTGTTCATTAACGCACGGCATATTCCATCCGGGGTCACGCTTCGGGCCGTGCGTCAGTTGATAGAGCGAGGCCGGGCTGTACTGACGGAAGATAGCGAAGTGATCCAAATTGCTGAAATCAACCAGCGTTTCGGACGGCACCATTACATCATCGACGCCTAGAGCGCATGGCGTTGGAGCGGTCTTGCTTTTCCAGTTCGACGGGGCGATTCCGTGCAGGACGGTATTCGCGCCGGTAGCCCGGTGATACTCCGTGTAATCTGGAGAACGTTTTAAGGGCCGATTGATGTTTCTGGTGATGATATGTGACCATTCCCGTCGTTTGTGAACAGGACCGCTGTCTAGTGTAACGTTAAAGTAGTTTCCCGGCTTGAGGAAGGCGTTGTTGTATTGGCGCCGGGCATTGGAGAGCAGATTGACCCCTTCCAGGAAGTTGCGATTGATCTGTACCCCATTCTCTTCCGCAGTCGCTTCATCGAACGGCGGTTGACCATTGAACATCTCGTTCAGGATGGTCCGGTTCTGAGAGCGCGGAAGTTCAGCAAGGCGCATTTGCCATACGACCTGCTCTACCCTTCCGGGCGTATCGAATCTCATGGCAGTTTGTAGAACGGCGGTCGCCCTACTTCAAGGTAAATGTCGTGAGGCACCTGGATGTGGTACGGCTGCTTACGTTCACCATGCTTAGGGTGAAAGATAAGCCGTTTACTAGTCACGTCCACGAACCGTTTGCGGCAGACCGTATTGAAATAGCCCAAAACCCAATTATCCCATCGGTTATGACCGATCCGGTAGCCGGACGGAACCTGCTTGGCCGCTCCAGCCCAATGCGAAGGTGACGACATGAAGAAATCGTAACCTGAATCGACTACCCGCGCTCTCTCCAAGTCTTGGCCCGGCTCAAACTCGTAGCGCATCGACGTAATCGCCTCAATCTTGTTCCGTTTACAGTCCTCAACGACCTTGGCTAGCAGTGGAGATACTACGATGTCGGCGTTTATCAGGCACGCCCAATCATTAGAAAGAGACGCAGCTACCATCATCCTATCTATTGTAGGAAACTGTTCGCTCTTGATGAATTCGGTGTTAATGGATGCAAGCAAAGGCTCATGGCTTCCGAAATAGATGACTTGATCGAACACTCCGTCCCAGCTTTCTTTGGCTATGATTTGGTTCCGGGCTATCTCTTCGGATTGGGACAGGAGCCGGAATGAACTGACTGCTGTCACTCAGCCATCCTCGCATTCTCTTCCTCGGTCGGCGTCCATCGCGGATGTTTGTTCAGCGCATCAATAATGCCGTGCAGTGACGACCCACCGTTACCGTGAAACATGCACGGATATTGCATCGTATCAGTAGTTCGTGGCCGGCCTGACAAATCCAGATAGTTCAGTGAATCCAGGTTGCAACAGAACCAGAGCGAGCAGGCTGTATCTAAAACGATTGGATGTTTCTGGGACAGGAACGCATCCACCGCTATTCCCTGATCGCATTGGTCACGCTTCGCAGCGGCAGTTTCAATGTCGGTCAGTAACGCCATCGCCGCATCAGCCGTTGCGATCCAACCACCCGCGTTCAGAAATTTGGTTCGGTTCGGTGTGTGCGGATACATGTAAGCCTGTTCAGCAAGTGGCCACGGGCAACATTCCGCTGCGAACACAATGGGCGAATCGATCCGTTCGTACTTATCGAGTATCTCTTCCCATCCGGTAGCGAACACCACGTCGTAACTGTCCACGAACATGAAGTGCGTGAACTTATCCAGATGTTCCCTTACGAACTTGGCCTGAGCCTGTGACTTTCTTAACCACTCAATATCTTTCCAATCTGTTCCGGGCCATACTTCCGGATCAGCATTGACCGGATCGATACCGTTACGTTTGGCCGTCTCGATAAAGGACGTGAAGTACTTTCGAGAATCGCCCCAAGTTGATACGCAGACGGGTTTCATTTGGTTTCAATAATAATGTTTGTATTTTGAATCCAGCTAAGAGTTTTAGGGTCCAAAATTTTGTCCTTAAATCCCCATGTAGTCATACCAGAACCAACATTGGTTAAAAAGAAATTGGCTGGCGGAGGAGGCAACGTTCTCCACACCGCTATCCCAGACAGGTCCGTCTTCAACGGCACAACATTGTGCGTCCCTTCATAATTCAGTCGAGCCTCGGAGTTCGTCACCAGTACACCGCATTCCTTACCGTTCAGGGTGTAGCCGGTCCAATTGGTAGCGAGCGTCGCTACCGTCATTAGTTCAACAACCAGATTTGTCATATTACGTTCTGTAGTGTTTTTGGAGCAATGTTAGCAAACCATTCTTCCCCGTAAAATCCTGTGTGGCCCGGCTCACAGTTCCGTCCGTAATTCAGCGACTTGCACCGGTCCGGAACGCGCTCCCAGTTACGAGCGTGTCGCCAGCGCAGATAGTCCATTCCGAGACAACGATAATGGAGCAGCTTGATTTCAGCCGTCTTGCTTATCACCGGATGGAATCGGCTCAAGTTTAACGAATGGCGTCCGACGTTCCAGTGCATGTTGACCCGGAAGATTGCGCTCTTGCTCCAGGCCAGATCCGGCAGGCCGGTTTTTATCTCTTCGTAAATCTGCCCAGCAGTCGTTGGGAAATGGTCAGCAATCATAGTGAAGCCATCCACTTTCGGAACCTCAACTCCATCCACAAGATATAACGCCAACAATCGCAGCATACGCGGATGATACAGGATTTCGTCCGCATCAACCCAAACCACCCAATCCGCTTTACCGCGTGCTTCTTTCCATTGCTCATTGCTGAAGTGCATGAATTCGTCGTCAACGATTCCGTGTGTTCCGGGCCAGTTGCGCAACTCGGCTTTCGGGCAGGATTCGATAATCTCTCTCGTTCCGTCATCGCTTTGGTCGTCGTAAAAGATCAGTTTCTCACACCACGGCACGTAATGCCTCAGGAAGTACGGGAGTATCCGCGCTTCGTTACGAATTATGCAGTACAGCCAGACGGTCATGCCAACGCCTCAGCCAACCCCGCCTCTTTTTCCCATTCCTCTTTGCTGGAATTCTGATGCCACGGGATTGAATCACCAGTCGCACCAGCACAAATCTTGCATGTCTCAAGCGGTGTGCTCTTGTTCAGGAACGTCTGCAACTTCTCGTCCGTGATAGCGTCAATCTCGATTCCGTCGATATGCTCGTCCAAGCCCATGTATTGCTTCGGAAAGAACGTCGTGAGCGGACACAAGTAGAACCAGCCTTCGTGGATAGTCAGGCAGCGGTTCCAAGGGCAGCCGTAGTACGTCTCGCCACCGTTCTTACGGAACAGTGGTTTGAACGCTCCGATCTGTTGCGGCCTGACGTAGAAACCCCACTTATCCGCTTTCTCCTGTGCGAACGGCACGATGTCAGGCGATAGGTCCGGATAGCATGAGATGCGCAGTTCCATTCCGTGTTGGGCCAGCATTTTCCAGAAGTCATCTCCCATCTTCGGCAGGAGCTTACCGTTCGTAAGCACACCGCATTGTTTAGCGATTCCTGATTCGTGACAGATACCCATCATCTCAACGATGTGCGGACTCAACAGAGGCTCTCCACCCTGACAGAACAGCAGCTTAGTGCGTAGATGGCGCTTCATCACGTTCAAGTCACGCCAAAGAACGTACGGCTCCATTACGTATCGTTCCGTGTATTTGGTTGAACCGTGATTACACGCCACGCAGGCATTCGTGCAATGCCTCACGACATTTATTTCACAGCCATAGTCAGTCTCAATCATACGAAAAGTGATTCACTGTATCATTGTCCCAGACCGGATCGAAACAACACCATTCCTCGTCCTTTCCATCAGGTCCAAAACCTGACGCCCACCACTTATTCTTGCGATGATTATCCACCCAAATCTTTTTACCATTCACCAAGTCGTATGTCCCTTCTCTCACAATGGTGCAACGCTTCCCGTTCGGTCCGTCGAATTTCATGCCGGGTTTGATGTCGATGCATTTCATGGCTTTAGCATCAATCCTTTCTCTCCTTCAATTTCAACCTGTGGATAACCATGATGTTCAAGGAACAACCGCCAGTCGTGCAACACACCTGGAAAATGGTTAGTCAAGTCATCGACCAGCATCGCCCCTCCTGGATCTAGCAGTTCCCAATAGGCGTTGTAATCCGAAATCACGTCTCCCTCTTCGTGAGAGCCATCTACATAAACTAGCTGACATCTCGTTCCGGATGCTTTCAAGAACCGGGCCGCTGCCATGCTGTCCAGTGTGAATGGCACGATGTAACCTTGAACGCCCGCCTCGATTACGTTCGCAATGAAATGATAGTAGAGTGACGGTCTGCCGAATTGTGGCCGAAGCTTCTCACGCGCACGGAGCCAATGATCCACTCCGCCAAGCCATGTATCGACGCACAGAATCGCGCAGTCCCATCCGTTCGCTTTGGCATGGAGCGCCATGTGAATAGCCGATCCGCCCAGGAACGTTCCGACTTCAATGATGATACGCGGTTTAACACGGTCCATTGTGTTTCGGAAGATCGGTCGCTCCGAACCGTCCGTGTTGTAGTGACCTTTCCAACTGTCCGGAAAGTTCATATACGGATCGGATTCTCCGTGAATCAACGCCATCAATTCTGAATATGCGGTCATGGTCCGGTGAATCCTTGCTCCTTGAGCAGCTTTCTAAAGTCAACCGCTGCGATACTTGATAGGGCTTTACTTACGTGCGCTTCAATATGTTTACCTTCAATACTTGCTGCTGGCGACCGTGAAGCCTTTGATATTTCCTGCATGATGAATTCCTGAGTAGTTTTAAGCCCTATATCTAATAGGTTAGCTACCGCCCTTTCGATAGGACTTCCATCTTTGAATGGTATCTGCTCTACGGCGATACCCTGTTTTGTTTCTTGAACAACGAGTATTAGTATTGAGGCCATGCGGTCATGCCGTTATTGCGTTTAACGATAGTGCCTTTGCGCCTTCAGCCCATTCAGCCGAATGTTCTCCGTGATAATCAGGTGCATTCGACCATGCGCAACCTTTATCCACACCGACCCGTGCGTAATTACGAGCATTGCGACGCTTCGTATATTCCAATCCGAGATAACGGTAATGCAGCAGCTTCACCATCGGCTTCGGACTGACCCGAGGGTTACAGTTCTCCAGCGCATGTCGGCCTCGGTTCCATTGCACCTTCACTTTCGGATTAACAATGATCGATTTGGAATAGACCGGAGCGCGAACGCCCGTCTGTAACAGTTCGTAAATCTGGCTCTTACCGTCGTCCTTTGGCAGTCCGTCTCCGGTCATGTTCCAACCTTCCGAAGCGATTACCTGATAGCCTTTCTCGTCGGCATACAGGCAGGTCTGCCTAATCCCGCATCGACTGTACAGAATCTCGTCTATGTCCGGCATGATGATCCAATCCACTCCGTCCTTTCTCGCATCGGCCATAGTGAGTTGCCAAAGAGCCATCATACAATCATCTATCAGTCCTGAAGTGAACGGCCATTTTAGTAGCCTCACAATAGGACAGCACGCAGCGATCGCGCGGGTACCGTCGTCACTATTGTCATCGTACAGATGTATCTCGTCTGCGAACGATGCGTAATGGCGCAGATAGAACGGGAGCATCTCACGTTCGTTGTAGCAGACGGAAACGATTCTGATTTTCATGGTACGTCTATGTGCGAAGGAATCGACAGTTTGAGTATCTCGTCATAGTTTTGAGCCTTCATTAACCGCAACACTTTTTTAGCGTCATCCCATCTGAACCTAAGCGGAGGACCAAGCTTCTTAGCCGCCTCTTCAGGCACATAGGTCATCTCAAACGGAGCGTCTTGGTATTCAGGATTCGGAACGGATTTCATTTCAGGAAATAATCCGGAGTGCATTCAAACGGTGCGCCTTTATAGACCGGCTTTTGAGGAATGTGCGGCGGGCTATGGGACCAGAACTGAACCAACTTCTGCGGTGGCCAAGCGTTCTTCTCCATGTCGAGCAGCGTGTATTCTTTCGGGTAGTAGTGCATAGCCACGTTTCCGAGCGTGACGAATTCGCAGAAAGTTTGCGGGAATTCATTCCGTTGAGATTCGATGTATTTATCCCATTGCATCTTGGTTTTAGATTCAATCTCGTGCCTAGCGGCTGAATAGACCTTACGATGATGAACAGCCGGATGGCGACGCATAGTCTCCTGAGTCACCTTAAACATTACACAATCCTGAACGACCTTCTGCCACCTCAACACGTCCGGATGCTTAACGCCTAGCGTCTTGAAACTTTGATGGTACAGGATCGGTTTACCGTTCTCGAAATAATCGTCCGGTGTGACTGGCTCAACGAACATGCAGTCCGAGTCGGTGTGGAGAATGAAATCAGCGTCCGGACACCAATGGTCTGCTTTCATAATCTGAGCCATGTGCCAGAGCATACCTTTGTCGGGCCATTCTTCACCAATGAACCACTTACCGCTAAAGTGAAAACTGGCTGCCAGCAGATCATCGGAAGAAGGCACAAGGACAGTTACTCCAGCAAAGCCAGCACAGTACTTATCAATCGACCGTAAACAATATTCCAGCCACGGAAAGTGCTTGGCGCAGCTAACCACAAATATTTCTACGTTAGGCATAATTGTTTCTCTAATTCTTCAATGAGCGATCCGTCTTTGCAGCGGTGCATGATAACCGCACTGTCCGGTATCTGATTGATCAATCCGGCCTCACGAAAGTTCGGGTCCGGTCCTTCAATCGGATTAAGCTTCCCGTCGATGACTCCCCAAGTGTGAAAGAATATCCGGCTGCAATCGTGACAGGACGTAATCATTTCGTCCTTCATCTTCCAGTCCCAGACGGAGCCGGTCGCCTTCATCGTAGCTGGAATCAATTCCGGTGTGTTCGCTGGGTACAGTCCGGTCCCGTTCATGTGGCCACGATGCGGAACGATTGGTCCGCAGAAAGGCTTACCGCAGGTGTCGTATTCTTCCTGTAATACTTTCTTCCAATCCGGTTTGAGTGGGATGGTGTCCGGTTCCATCCATAGCCACGGCTTGCCCATCTTTTGCATAACGTTCGCTGCGTGAATGAACGCCATCGTCGGAGCGAACGTTCCGCGTGGTGGACGACGGTATTGGCTTTGATGAACGGACGTGAACGATTTGTGGGCCGACTTGATAATCTCGGCAACCATCACGGACGGTACGCCCGTCTCGTAACAGAGCAGGATCGGATGCGTCTTAGGCGTCTTGAGCCGAGCAATCCATTCCAAGGTGCGATGTGCCTGATCAGCATCACCGTTGAAGAAAGACATGACGACAGTGAACGGTACCTTGCAGAGCGACGGGAACAATCGCTTGCGCAGCAGCTTTATTAACGTTCCGTCTTTGTTGCGATGGAACAGGACCGCTTCAGGTTGCAGGTCTGAAAGTTTGAGAACCGTTTCTGGAGAGTGCAGTTCCCTAACTTCAACGAACGTCGGCTGTAATTTGATTCCACCCCAACAGAACTGGATTAGTTTTGTATCTCTCGTTCGGTATTCCAATAGTGGATCGAGAGATACGTCAAACGCCTGACGGTCGTTAATCGCATTACCAGCCAAGTCGATTATGTCTGCCGGATATACTGCCACGCCATTGCGGCCAATGATTGATGCAGGATAGGTTGCACTTTCATTTGCGATAGCATCCAACCAACCCGGCTTAATCGGTATCGCATCTGGCTCCAACCATAGGAACGGCTCGTTCAGTTGTTTCATCTCAATCGCAGCGTGCTTGAACAGAGCGTTCGAGCCTTGCGGCCAGCCTTTCACGGCTTGCTTGGTGCAGGACAATCGGGCCGTGCCGAATATGTCCTTGGCGTGACTCAGCATAGCCATGCAATCGCTCCATTGAGTTGCAGCGTCCGCAAGGAGCAGAGCCGAATGCGTCTTTGCGCCTCCAAGCTGGCCGATCCAAACGAGCAGGTTGCTAAGGCGCGGAACGTCACCTTGAAAAAATGGGAGAACGACTGTCACCGTTTATGAAACATTTCTACGATGATGGCTAAGAATATCATGGCGCACACGATTGCTAACGAAAGAGCTAATGTCATGCTGCCGCTCCTCGCAAAATCCAACAACGCGGATCTAACTGTGCCATCACTTCCGGTGTGGTGTTTTCCAGAATGTGTTTCATCGGCGCCCACACCTTTAATTTTAGGTCGCAATCGCACGCCACGCACGTCTTCAGCTTTGCATCTTGAGTCGTTTCGAGCGTCATGTCCGCTTTGATGGAGATCAATCGTTTCAATCCGTCCGCCGCTTTCGCATCCAATCGTTGCCATAGGTCTCCCGTCTGATTCTGCGGACAGGTAACACAGATGGCAGCGCGTTGTTCCGCTTCGGCTTTCGGCACTGGCACCAGACCGGACCCGAGCCAATCCACTACGAGCCGAATGCCAGCAGCGGTCTTACCGACGTGATCCACAGCACCCGCCGCGACTGATCGATGCTGTGGAATAGATTTTGGGGGCGCATCTGACGGAGGCAATCCGAGCCGTTGCCGATTGTAATTGAGAATCTCCGTTCGCACTGCCTGGAACGATACGGGAAGATTGAACTGCGGATTCTGGAGCCGATGTTTCTGCACCAGTTCAGCGGCTTGATCCAGAGTGATACTGACGGCGCTTGGACGGGATTGACGATCAAGTCTGAACTTGGTGTTTGGCTCGTACCATTGCCACCCACCATTAGGAGTTTGAGTCTCTATCATACGCTTAGTCTATTCAGGTTCGCGAATTCACCGAACATAAGTTTAGCGGCATCATTGTAGGCAGCAGCAGCGTCCTTAGCATCATCGAAGTAACCTAAGAATTTGGATTTGTAATCAGCCTTGATGTGAGCCGCAAATCTCTTCTTAGCTGCGCTGAACGACACACCTTTATAGCCGCTCTTATTGGTAGTCCGAAGCTTTCCGTTGCGGATGTTTTCTTTGTGGACACAAATACGAAGATTAGCTTTCTGATTGTTCAGAGTGTTACCGTCGATATGATCTACAACTGAACCGGGCGTAGCCTTAATCAGATATCTGTGCATAAGGACTTTCTTTGTAACTCCAGACTTCTTTACTCCTCTCCCTGCATATGGCATGCTCAGATTTCCGGCTATGCACCAGCTATACCTTGAAAGATCCGTGAAGTCTTCATCATCAACCATTGCAACTTTGCCACGAGTTAGAGGTATAACCTTCACAGTTTGATGTTCGGAAAGTTTATCAGTTCCGGTCCGTTGTAATACTTGCGAGCGATTTTAAGCGCAAGGTTCCGTTCCCGTTCGAGACGGCGGCAGAATTCCCTAACCGTAGCGTAGTCCGACCAATCATAATCATAGGACTCAAACATGGAATCCGTTTCAGGCGTATCGCTCACGCGTACTTCAGTTCTTTTTGCTTCGTCCATTTCAAATGCTTTGACAGTGCAGATTCAAGCCAGTCTTCGTTATTGCTGTCAACATCTTTCTTTCCCACGCTGGAAATCTCGAAGCCACGGCGTCGTGCTCCCTCGACTGCCGTCACTAACCAGTCGAAGCGGTCCGGGCTATGGCCGGTCCTCAACTTCATGTCCGCTTTCGTCTCGACTTCGATGCGATTGCCCTTCGTGTATTTCCATTCCCTCTTGTAACCTTCCTCTGCGACTTCATGCGGTAATCTCCGCATCTGACGGCTCAGGATGACATAATGGATGGTGTACCACAGTTCCGTTACGAACTTACTGTAGAGTTCGCTGCAAAGCTGGAGCCGTCTTGTCTGAGTGTCACCGTCCCAGACGTACGTATCCATCGACACAGGCCGTTGTGTTGGTTGTGAACCGAAATCGACAACGTTGACCTGCGGACTCCAGATGCGAGCGAATGTAATGGCCATTGTCGAACGTGCATCGAAGAAGAAGTTCTCCGGTGGAATATCGAAGCTCTCGCAGTAATCCTTCATAAAGTTACCGATCTGTTCTTCCGGTAAACCTTTCTTCGTGATGCTGACAGGAACGAGAACGGGCGGATGGCAGGCAATCACTTCTCGACCGTCCACGTCTTCACCGAACTCGATATGGCCGGCGATACAATCGTCACCGCCTGTTCCGCCATAGGCCGCATCGCACGCTGCGATTCGGATCAGTGGTTTACCGGACCAGATAACATCATCGAACGCTCCGTAATCGTCGCAAAGCTGTCTGGTAATGACGCGACGGGCCATTGCGCCTGGACGCGGTTTTCCGGTGCATTGTGATGCCCATTGCCAACTGTCTTTGCCGTGTGTCTTCTCAACCGCCTTGAGCTTCTTCCGTCCGATCATGTACGGATAGGGCGTCTTGATACCTTCCGGAACGTCCAGGTTCGGTGAGTCCCGACCGTCAAACGCTACAACGGCTGCGTCATAAAACTTGGACCGCCATGTCTGCGTCCGCTCCGTGTCCTTCCAACTGCTCCAACCTTCCACTGGTTCAGCGGCCCGGCACAGACAATCTTCAAGGTCATTCGGATTGCCGGACATGATACCTTTGAAGTTCTCCTTACCGTACCAGTTCGAGTAAGCGTCCAGGAACGATGGTTGCATGGCTTGCGCTTCATCACCGCAATGTCCGAGGCGGGCGTTCAATGAACCGCCCTTCACACCTTGATACGCTCCAAGCCCGACCCATTTACCGTTGCTCTTACACGGAATGAAGATTAGTCCTTTCGTCAGGAGTCGGGCCGTCTTGTTATCGTCAGCAATACTCTCCGTGGTAATTGCGTGGCGCGATTCCAGAACCGATCCGCCTAGGTCTGGATGTTTTTTCCTCGCTCGATTGAACAGTTGCTTGAGAGTTCCCCAAATGCGCAGTTCGGCTCCGCGCAGTTCAGTTGAAGAAATCATCCAAAGCGTGTTATCCGGAAACGCCCACCAATCCATCAGCACGAACCTAGACATGCTGTACGTCTTGTTACTGTCGGCACAGCCCATGAAGACCGACACTTCGTTCTCAACCATCGTCTTGAGCGCTAGCAGGCTCCAGCGATGTTCATCGTCTTCCGGCCAGATTAGCTTCTGCGCCTGTCGATAATGCTCGAACAGCCCTGCTCCCAATGTCTCGCCTGATTGCTGCCATCTACCGCCTTTCCGGATACAGAAGAACTCAATGTCCAAATCGGAGTAGTGTTCAGGCCAGTTCCCTCCGTAACGAGTGATAGTTTGAGCCACAGGCATTAACGTTGACGGTATCGTTAACCGTGGTAAGTATGCAATGCAAATGGCCAATAACGGACTGCGAACTAGTGATGGATCGCTGTCGTTTGAAGGTGGTATCGACTCTGGCAGGACACCGACCATCGCTTCCGAATCATACCCGAACGGGCTGAAACGGAACCAGCTTGCTTGGGCCACAAACGCTACCATGCGCGGCGGCGGTTGTCGGCAACGAACCGGCTGGAAACCGCTCGTTCAAGGCGCAAACTGGTCCGGTCTGTATCAGGGCGGTTATCTCTATGAGCCGGGATTGGAACTGCCCTATCTGGTTCTGGACATTGGCGGGCGCACGTATCAGGTCCGTGTCGATACCGATAACACCGTCTTAGATATTACGGCTGGCAGCGGAGCGAATCCACCGACTGAACCGAAGCACTGGTTCGTTCAGGGAGAACAGTTCCTAGTGATTCAGGACGGAGTTAGCGAACCGCTCGTTTGGGACGGAACCACGCTGGCCAGAATCAGTGCGGTTGGAAACGCGGTAAAGAAGCTACCGACCGGAACGGCGATGGACTACTACATGGGCCGCATCTGGGTAGCCAGTCAGGGTCGGGCATATCTGGCCGGAGACATTGTTGGCAGTCCAGGTGCGCCAAGTTCCGGAACGGCTCCATACCAGTTTACAGATTCTATCCTGAACATCACCGAGAACGGATTTCTGACAGGCGGTGGTGTATTCATAGTTCCAACCAACGCAGGTAACATACGCGCCATATCGCATACTGCCAATTTGGACTCGGCACTTGGTGAAGGTCAGCTTTTAGTATTCACGAGGAAGTCGATCTACTCGGTAAATGTAGTTCCGGATCGTACTCAATGGGCAGCGTTATCTGAGCCACTCCAGCGCGTAGCACAAATCAATTTCGGAACAACAAGCGACCGCAGCGTAGTCCCGGTGAACGGTGACTTATTAATGCAGAGCAGTCCTAACGGAGACATCCGCAGCTTCATCATGGGTCTGCGTTACTTTCAGCAGTGGGGAAATCTTCCGATCAGCAGAAACATGAACCGCGTGTTGCAGTTCAATGACCGTGAACTGCTCAGGTACGGCAGCGGAATCGAATTCGACAATCGTGTATGGCAGACTGTTCTGCCTTTCGAGACGGCAGTCGGAGTGGCGCACAAAGGAGTCATGGCGCTGGACTTCGATTTGATTTCCAGCTTTGAAGAGAAGTTACCGCCCGCATGGGAAGGCATGTACGAGGGACTCGATTTCCTGCAACTGTTCAGTGGCGACTTCGGTGGTTTGCAGCGTGCATTTGCGGTCGTGCTGTCCCGCGAGACAGGCCAGATTGAAGTCTGGGAGATGACGACTCAGGACCGATTCGATTCGCAAGTCGGAGTCGATGGCAACCGCGTCACTTGGTATATCGAAAGTCCGGCTTACACATGGGGCAATCCGTTCGCACTTAAACAACTTGAAACATTGGAACTTTGGATTGATAAGGTACTCGGCACAGTAGAATTCGAGGCGTACTACAAGCCCGATTCGTGGCCGTGCTGGATACCGTGGCATGCGTGGGACGAATGCGCCGCTAAAAGCTGCGCGGAAGATGAAGAAGCCGTTGTTTGCTATCCATCCGGAATACCGGAACAGTTCTGTGAATCGTTCGTGGCAACGCGGAGCTTGGCAAAGCCGCCTGTGGTTTGCATCAAGTCCAGCCAACGACCATCGACTCAGGCGTATCAGTTCCAGATTCGATTGATCATCAAAGGCTGGTGCCGGATTCGCGGTATGCTGCTGCACGGCACGCCGGTTATGAGTAAACCGTTCGATAACATCGTTTGTTAATGGCCCAAATCTGCCTATCTAAAACGTTCAGTGCGACGCCAGACCTTGGTGGAACACCGCTGGTCCTGGACGAATGGTTGCCGCTGGACTTGGCAAACCTGACGAGCGCAACGGTCGTCCTGATTGGTGAAGAAGAATTCGTGCGGGCCATTCTGGAAGAAGAGACTGGCAGCGCCATTCTTGATGAAGGTGGTAACGCAATTTTGGAAGAATAATATGAAACTACTCGCTCCGATACTTTTACTGGCGACCTGCCTAAATACGTTCGCGGCAGCAGTCGCTCCAGGACTTCCAATCAGCAGGTATCCAAATCGTGGCACTCCACAAGGACCTGACCTGTTCATTCTGGCTGTCACAAACCAGTCTCCAGCGACGAACATGAACGTCTCGTTCAATCAGGTAAGTAACGCGATTGTCAGCGCCATTCAAAGCGGATTCCTGAACTTCGAGACGTTGACCAATGGGATACGAGTTGCTCTAACCACGAATGCAAATTGGACGTTTGGTGTGACCGGATACGTTAGTGGCACATCGCTGAACCTTGGTATTGATTCCAGCCAGTTCTCGCAAGCATTTGGAGTTGGACTGGCTCCAGGAGATACCGTCATTCTGGTGGATGGAGCAACTAACTCGATTGTCAACCGAACGTCCGTCGTGACTAGCGCAACGTCAGTAATCTTTACCAACATGCAGGTCGGACTGCCTATCAGGTGGTGGGGATTCAGTAGTAATGGAGCATTTACCATAGCAGTTCCTCAGTCACACACCAGCAATACGGTTAGTCGAGGAATAGAACAGCCGTTCAGCAACACATGGATCATGGTGGAAGCGATCAGATTCTCTTCCGGTTGGACTAACTTCGATTCGGAAGCTCAAGGATACACGCTTTCGCCAGGCTCCAATGTTACCTTCACGACCAATGATATAACTCAGGATATTTCTGTGAGTGCGGCAGCCAGTGCCGGATTTGCCAGTCTTGAGACACTAACAAACGGCGTCCGAGTAGCTCTAAGCACGAACCAGAATTGGGTGTCCTACGTAACTGGAATGGTCAGTGGCACCACGGCCATTCTTGGAGTAGATGCCTTGGCTATCAGTAATTCGATTCTAGGTGCCAATGCGTTTCGCACTAATCAGTTCACAACTAACATTGCAGGTACTCCGGTGCGTGGTTCTCTGGCATGGGAAGGCACAGTCGGAGACGACATTACCAATGGGGCACGCAGGGCGTTCGAGTGGATTCCAACACGGTCTTCATTCCGTGGTGGGCAATTGGGCACCACGGCATCCGTTAGTAACTATTGGGATAGTACTAACATTGGCCCTGTCAGCTTCGCCTACGGAAGCAACGTCCTTGCGATAGGACCGTTCTCTACTGTGCATGGAATGATGAATCTGATCCGCACAAACTCGCATGCATCTTCAATTCTTGGCGGGAGCAACAATATAATAGGAACGAATGTTTTTTCGGCTCTTATCGTTGGCGGTTACGGGAACAGCATTGGCGACAACCATGACGGAGGTACAATTGGTGGTGGTGGTGGAAATATCATTGATGGCAGCGGACCAGGAAGCATCAGCGGTGGCACCATTTCTGGAGGCTTTCAGAACAGGGTTTACCTTCAATATGGATTCATTGGTGGTGGATCTGGGAATGACGCTAGAACGGTTGGAAGTACTATTGTTGGAGGTATAAATAACGATACTATTTCAGGGCAGTATCAATTCGTTGGAGGAGGGGAAGGAAATAGGGCTGAAGGCGACTGGTCTGTAGTTGGTGGTGGACACGGGAACGTCGTGGAAGCTGTTTCCACAGGAGACGACGGTCTTGCTTCAGGGATCGGTGGAGGAGAATATAACACAATAGGATCGGTGGGCGGAAATACTGGCGCGCTTTACAGCTGGATAGCTGGAGGTAGAAGCAATTTCATTCCCGATTTATCAGCATACGGTTTTATAGGTGGAGGTTCATTTAACCAAGTCGGAGGTGGTGGAAATGCGGTTAATGGAAGCTCCATTGTGGGTGGTTTCAACAACATCACAGATGACCAGATCGATTTCGCATTCATTGGTGGTGGAGTTAAGAACAAAGTCGGAGGCGATTTTGGAGCCATCGTTGGAGGGGTGAGCAACAGCACTACTGCCGCTTATGCTTACGCTTTCGGTAACTGGATGACCAATACAACAACCAAGAGCGTTGAGATAGGTGTTACCAATGCGAACAAGATGCGAGTGGAGACGTTCCTGACGCGCATGATTGGGATGGGCCATCTTTATCAAAGCAACAGCTTCGCACTTCCATCGGCTGCTACGATTGGAGTTGGAGGGTATTGGGTTGGAAACAGCAATGGCGTTCTGGTGAGCCTGAAAAGCTTGGATGGAACAACTACCGTGATGAAGATTTTAGATCAGTGATATGGCCTGCGTAATATCAGAAATTACTCTGGTTGAAGGTGTCGATTACGACATCGACCTGGATAACGGTCTGGTCCGGTTCAAATCGACCGGCCAGTTAGGACCTACGCTTGAAGATTTCGTGGCCGCTGGCGGTTGCGGGGCGCGGGTGGATTACTGCGCGGAGACTCCTGAACCTGGACTGAACATCATCTGTCCGATTGTCCTGAAGGAATGTCTGCCGTGTAATGATGATCCGGTCCTGAACATCTCGGCTGAAGATGCCGACTCGTCACGGTTCGTTTTCAACATCGACCTGATTCGACAGCCTCCGATGGGTATAACGTACGAGGCGATTGGTTGCGCTCGCTGGTGTTATTCTGAGGAGTCCCAATTTGATGCTGAACTGTGCGCCACTGAACAGGTCACGGAATGTATCAATGATACGTGGCGTGTGCCGCCGACCGGAGACTTCCCGCATCCACCTGCACAACCGCCACCGCTCTACGGAAACACGTTTCAGGAATGTTCATCTACCTGTTCGGATGGAACGACCTTTGGAGCTTCGATTGGTGCGGGCCGGGTTGTTGCAGAGAGCATCGCTCAAGCGAACTTAATCGCTCATTCGCTGGCCTGCCAACGAGCGAGGCTGCTGCGTATTTGCATCCTGACTGCTTCTCCGCTGACTGGTGCGTGTCTTAACAACACGTACAGCAAGACCCTTGTTGGTAAAGGTGGTACGCCGTGGGTTGTAACGGCAGGAGTGCTTCCGTTCGCACCGTCCTGCTCGCACTTAGGCGATCATTTCCCGTATGTCTGGAGCGTGGTTGACGGAGCGTTGCCGGGCGGTCTGGAATTAGGTGCGTGCAGTGGTGTCATTTCTGGAACACCAACTGGAACCGGAACATTCACATTCACAGTTCGAGCGACTGATTCATTTGGTTCATTCCAGCAAAAGGTAATGAGCCTGACCATTGCCAGTATCACGACCGCCACGACGTTAGCGGACGCAGAGATTGGACAGGTCTATTCTCAGAACCTAACTGTGCTACCGACTCCTGACATTGGAACCGAAGTCTGGGAAGTTACGGCTGGTGAGTTGCCTCCCGGATTAACACTGACGCTGGACGGAATCGTTGAAGGCACACCGACCGGACCAGCCGGCACTGGATACCAATTCACAGCAGAAGTGACCTATGACATTAACGGTGCATCCGGAACGTGCAGTAAACAGTTCGAGATAACTGTAAACTCGGTAGCAGCACGATTCTATTGGACGCTCGATAACACCCTGTTTGATTCGGTTCAATCCATACCGATTGTTCCGGACGTGCTGAACTACGGAACTGGAATCATAAACGGCGGATTCTACTTTCCGGCTACAGCCAACACACTTATCAAGCTGGAGACGAGTGATGCGCTTATCAGCTACGCAGCCGGTCAATCCATCAGCTACACGTTCTGGATAAATTGGGCGGCAGGATTCGACCCGAACGATCAGGTGACAGTGTTCACGGATAACGCTGCCGGCGCTGGCGACCTGAGCATATCGGTCGTGTTCAACGGTCTGAACGTGTTCCTTGCGGTTGATAACAACGTTACTAACTCTCAGGTGTTTGCTGGATTCACGCCGGTCATTGGAGACTGGTACTTCTTCGCCGCCGTTTACGATGCGGACACGGACCTTTGCAAACTGTATGTGAACGGATTGGAGTTACTGACGACTGCTCCCGTGGCGTTACCAACGTCAGTAGCCAACAACAGAATCGCATCATGGCAGGTCGGTAGCATCGGTGGTGCGGACCTTGATTATGTATTCGACGAGTTCGGGTGGTATGGTATAGCACTCAATCAGACGATGATAGATTTCCTCTACAACGGCGGGGTTGGCAACAGACCATCTGGAATATGAGAAGCACCGTACGAGATTTAAGGCTTTCGCAACTTCCAGAATCCATCGGCTCATGCGTCGGCGGTAATGCTCTGTTCCTATCAACTGTGAACGAAGCCGAACAACGGCTGATCATGGACCCGACTCAGCCGGATGAAGGTTTTTGGGGTACTTGGGCTGTGATGCTGTTCAATGTATCCCGCACTGATCCGTTCTTTGTGACGCCTCGCGGAGTGGCACGAGTAACGGCGTCGGATGTTTGTAAGCGGCCAGTCCCGCTGCGTAATCAATTCTACGAGTACTTGGACTTCGGGAACGGTCTTAAGCCGGGCGGCTGTTGCAATCGAAGTCCATGCGGAACGCTTACGACCTATGACCGTGGCCCGGTTGTGACGTTCGCTGAACTGGAACCTCCGAATAAGAAGCTGCGTGCCTATATCACGGACGCTTTAGACGCTGGAAAGCGTGTTCTTATTTCCGGACAAGATGCATTCGGAAATACCATCTATACACAGAATGGTTTTGTCAGGGCTAATGGCGAGTTCCTGACCTTTACTAGTCCATTCGTGGATAGCGTCAATGAATTCTCCGCGATTTCCGGAATCCAAAAGGACATCACGAACGGCGCCGTACAGATATTTGAAGTCGATACAGCCACGACGGACGAGCGGTTGCTTCTTACGATGGAGCCGGGTGAGACAGTCGCCAGCTACCGACGCTATTACACCAACGGATTACCAACGACGCATTGCGGAGAGTCAACGATTCAGGTGTCAGCGGTTGTGAAGCTGGACTTCGTTCCGGTCGTAGCTGATACGGATTACCTGATCATTGGAAACATTCCAGCACTGATAGAAGAATGCCAGTCGATCCGTTACAACAGGATGGATAATGCTGACGCTAAAAAGATGTCGCAGTTCCATCATGCCAATGCACTGCGACTGCTCTTTGGAGAACTGGATTTGATGGTCGGTAAGGAGCGAGTCAGCGTGACCGTTCCGATATTCGGTTCGGATAAACTCCGAAGACAAGTGGTTTGACCTATGGCTTACGATAACTATTTACCGAACAACTGGTGGGGGACGACTGCACCGACTGGTATGGGTGCAGGCTTCGGACCGAACGGTGCCATTCCATTCGACCAACGCGGACTGACTCCAGCCGGTGCCGCTCCGAACGCTCCTGCTGCTCCGCAAAATACCACTCCGGTTCTGCCGGACTACAGCCAGATTCAGAACATCATTCAGCAGATTAACGCCACGAATCAGCAGGCACAGAGCGCGTCTAACGCAGCTAGAATACCTAATGCACCGGCTTTGGAGAGGCAGAGTTCACAGAACATAATGGCGCTACTCAATCCGCCGTCGCAGTACGGCGAGTTGGACGTTCCGGCTGCGTCCCGTGCTGTCGCCAGTGGAACGGTCGGAAGCCCATTCGCTGGTGTCACAGGACTGAACCTGACCCGTACGCAGCAAATGGCAGACAGGGCCGAAGGAGCGCAGCAATTGAACATGGCGTACGCTCGTAATCCTGGAGCGCCGATTGCCAATCCGGAAGCATTGGTTCAGATGTTATCGCAACAGATGTATGGAGCAGGACAGAACCAACTGAATCGCGACTTACAGGAACGAATCGCGAATGCCGAGATGGCCAATCGTGCGTTGCAGAACCGACGAAACATTGCCGCCTATAACAATCGTAGCGGCAGTTACGGACCATCGTTGCCGACTGATTATGGACGGCCCGGAATGGGAGCAGGCACCGTTGGCGGCAATCAGACTCACATTCCGGAAGATCCGAATCGGTTCGGTCCGTATCAATTACCTCCGGCATCTCCGAACATTGGTGGGCTGGAGAATTGGAACCAGTTAGGAACGTTCCGACAGGACGAATACAATCGGATGTTGAGTCAGAATCCGTACTTCGGTTTACCGGATTCTGCCAATCCATACAGTGGCGATGAATTTACATTGCCAGCCTACAATGACGCAGGAAATTCATATTGGGACGAGGCCACGCAATCCCTGCAATATCCTGGCCCATTGATCTAACCGTATGCCTGACGCTCCAATCCTACCGCCCGGTCCGTCCGAGGAATTCCTACGCCGTCAGGCCATGTACGTACCTCCTCAATATGGCACCACAGCATCGGCTGGCTCGTTCGATCCTGCGACAGGAGAACGACAGGGGATGGCGGTCACCACTCCTGTCGTTCCGCCTTCAACGTCCGAGATGAAGATGCTGGAATCCATTAGGCAACAGGTCAACGCGATGCATTTCAAAAATGCACAAGACGCGCTGAATGCTTCGATACAGTTCCAGCACATGCGCGAGGCGCAACGGATGCGTGAAGCCGGCGCTAGCGAACAGCAGATATGGAGCAGGCTAGGATTGGGAATGGTCTATAAGAATCCGAACGTGCTACCTGGAATGACACGGGAATTGACGACTCCACCTGAACCGCAAGTGATAGACCGTGGCGGCATCAAGATTCTACGGTCTGGACTGAAAGGTGAACGTGCTACGGCTGTTCCGCAGTCGGCCATTCCACAGCCAGCGTTTGAAGCGAAGGTGCGCAAGATTGATGGGCACGAAGTCGTTCAGCTTGGCCCGAATCATTACCAATATCTCGGTAAAGAGAATCAAGGCAAGGTCGTCCCTCCGTCAGTAATGGAACGGATCTACACGCACGAAATCAGTGACGCGAAAGAAGCACTGGACGAGTTGCCTGACAATAACAAACCTGAGACGGTAGCGAGGCGGACCGAACTTCAGCAGCAAATCACTGACTCACGAGCGAAGCGACGGGCGATTGCCAATCAGTCCACTCCTGCGTCGGCTGCACCTGTAGCTGCGACTCCGGTTCCAACCACAACTGAACGTGTCACTGTAATCAAGGACGGCAAGAAATTCACATTGCCAGCTTCACAACTGGACGAGGCACAGAAACAAGGTTATCAGCTTGTGAAATGAACTATGCCATTAGACTTAGAACCAGTGCTCGATTTGGAGCCAGTCGAAGGCGGTTTAGATTTACAGCCGGTTGAGTCTTCAATCACTCCAGTTACAGAAGAACCTGGACGGATCACAAATCAACCGCAAAGCCTTAAAGAATGGGGAAGTTTTCTACTTGGTGGAGTTCTTCATCCTATCCGTCAGACAGAGACACTCATTGAGCAATTTGCTACTCAGACCGGACTTGCCAAGCCTGGTGAACGACTCAAGGTTCGTCCTTCAGAATTGATGGAACAGCCAGCGGTGGTTATTCCGAAAGTTCCACAGGCCGAATCCAAGGTTGGTCAAGTTGCTGGTGGGTTGGCTAATTCGGTAATTGATTTAGCTCAGTTCTTTTTGACGCCGGAAGGCGCTATGACAATGGGGCTTGGTTCTCTCAAGGAACCTATCCGTCGTGCCGTCATGTTGGATTTCGCAGGCCAAATGGCCACGTCTGCTCCGGAACAATTCACTGCCGCTTACGACGCTGCACAACAAGGCGATCTTCAAAGCGCAGTTCAACACGCTGCTGGCGGAACTGGCGCGTCTCTCTTAGCAGGAGTCTTAGCAAAGAACGGTGCGTTCAAAGATGTCGAAGCTGCTCCTAAAGTAACGGAAGAAATTGCACCGGAAGTTAAGACTGAACGAGCCGGCGAATCACTTGGCATTGCTCCTGGTGCCAATGCGTTCAACAAGGTCGTGGATTATTTCAAGCCGCCACCGGACGAAGCGAGTCCGGCAATGGTAGTCGATACATCCAGTCCGTTGCCTGATTTACAGCCCAAGGAAGTCGCCAACGAAGTGTTCTCAAAACCGTTCGGAGTAGAAAAGATTCCAGTGCTGGGACGAATCTTTGGTGGACGCGCCAGAATCAGGACACCAAAGGATCAATCCGTCGCAGCATGGTTTGCTGAACGTCACGGAGTAGGGCCGGCAGTCGCATCCTCGGTCGGACAGGAACTAGGCGGTCGCATCAATGCTGTGTTCAAGACTGACGCGGAAGGAAACCTTAACGTCACGCCATTGAAAGAAGGGGCCAGTCGCAAGATAAGTGATGTCTTTGAAGATGTTCAAGATTACCAGTTCACTCCGGAACAGAAGACAGTTTACGATACTGTCATTATTCCTTTGTTGGACAGGTTCCATGAGTTAGCGATTAAACATGAGATATTACCAGAGGACACAGGAGGCGCACATTTTCCACGTATTGTTACGGAGCGACCGCCAGAAAACGCTGCCGCACCGTTGACTGGTGGAAGTAGAGTCGGAGCCAAGCAACGATTCCAGAAAGAACGAGCGTTCGACACTGAAGCGGAAGGATGGGAGAAAGGCTACAAGTACGAGCGGGACATTGAGAAACGTCTTGTTAGTTCAGTAGAAAGTTTATATCGGGCGATGGCCGATAAACGCTTGGCTTCCGATCCTGTGCTGGAAGGTCGAACACGCCAAGGATTGACGGCTGAATTGCGCGAGGCTTACGCCGAAGAACTGGCTGCTGGCGAAATGACCGAAGCGAAGATTGAACGCATCGTTGACGGGCTTCAACGCGCTGGAACTGTGTGGCAGCCGGGATTCTTCGGAAAGATATTCGATGCCGAAACAGCCAACATGCTGAACAAGGAATTCGGACGCGAACAAAGTTCAATCCGTAAAACCTTTGCCAATGCCAACGATTTCATCAAGGCGTTGACACTAGGATTCGACTTAGGAGTGGGCCAAATCCAATTGCTTCCTACCGCATTTCGACGCCCTGATATCTGGGCAGTGGCTCAAGGAAAATCCATCGGTGCAATGTTTAAGCCGGAAGTTTGGAACGCCTACGCCGACGCCAATCAGTCAGCCATACGTGAACTGGCTCAACATGGCAGTTCGGTAGGCAGATTACCAGAGATGGTCAGTGGCTTGAGCGGTAAGGTTGTTGAAGCTATTCCCGGTTTAAGGCAAGCAGCACGTCCATTTGCGAGACAGTTTCAGACAGCCTTGGATGTAGCGAAGGTGGAACTATGGAAAGCATGGCGCGACATCACTCCACCAGAGGAACATCATCAAGTCATTCAGACTTTGGAATCGACCTTACTGAACGCTCGTATGGAATCCACGATGGTCCCGCATGGCAGAGCGTTAGTTGAACGAGTCCTGTTATTGGCACCAAGCTACTACCGTGGAGCGGTTAATCTGATAGCTGCATTAGGTGAGAAAGGAGTGAGTGGTAAAATCGCCCGGCAATCTATCGGTTCATTCATGGCTGGCGGAACGGCACTTTACTATGCGGTAGGATTGGCTGTTGGTATGTCGCTGGAAGAACTGACGAAACGAATGAATCCAGCGCGTGGTGATTTTATGACGTGGAAACTGGACGTTGCTGGAAGCGAATTGAACGTTGGTTTAGGTGGAATCTTTCGCAGCTTGATTAGGTTAGGCGGAAACATGGTGAAGACCAGTATCGAGACTCCCGGTAATTGGGCCTCGTTATCGTCGGAAAAGAATCCATTAGCTCGCTGGTATCGTGGCCATGCCGGTCCTGTTATTGGAATCGCATGGGATCAGTTTACCGGAAAAGATTTCCTTGGCAGACCCACAAAGCTTACCGATATTCCACATAAAGTAGCGCCGTTGACCATACAAGAACTGGTCGAGACGCAGGGCAATCCGGAAAAGGCTGCCGTTACTGTTCCGGCTCAATTTGTCGGGCTTACTACGATTCCGAAAGTAAACGAATCCAAGCCCCACTACTTCCAGTTGAAAGATAAAATCGTGAGCCGTGTTGGCTTTGAAGAATATCTGAACAACGTCGCTAGAGATGCCAGAGAGTTACCACGCGCACAGCGCCGTGCCTACATAGCCAGACGGGTGAAGGAAGACGAAGTTGCTCCACGTTATCGGAACGAAGCGATCCGGAAGTTGCGCCTTAAAATGTATCGGGATTAACGCACCACCAACAAGCGTATCCAAGCCCGCTTCTCAGTTCCGGAAGAACTACAAATCTAGAGCCAAGCCAAACTATGCATTGAATAGCGTTCCAATCGCTAGGGAAGAATATCATCAGTTCCTTTCGACCGGCTGTTTCCACCGCACGTTCTTAATCATCGCATCAATCTGCACAGCCGTTCCGCCGTGACGCACGAATTCACGTGCATCTTTTGTCGGTGGCAACCAGATGCAATTCGCTACGGGCAATTGTTCGGACAATCGTAGCGCACCGTCCACACCTGGATTGTATTGGCTACCGTCCGGATGGATCTTATCGGAATCATGGTCCGCTACAATCACAGCGGACCGCACGCCCAGCTTAGGTAACATCTCACAGAGCATTGCTGCCCCTCCGTTACAGGACGGTCGGCCTATCGCGAACAGACCGATGTAGAGCAGGGCAGCCGCATCGGTCGGACCTTCCGTGATGAACACTCGTTTGTTGGCCGGCACTTGCGGGACGAACAGACCGTTGCGACCGCCGCGCACAGACCATTTTTCACCACGTTCGTTCCTGAACCGGACTCCAATGACCCGCTGACAAGCGTCCCGCATCGGGAACGCCCAAGCGGAATGTTCAGTTGACCAGCCGACACCGAGTAATCGTAGCGGCAGTTCATCTACGCCAAGCAACCGTGCAAGTGGAGCGATACGATCTGTCCGTTGCCATCTGGCCATTAGAGGAGCGCAATCTACGGTCGGTTCTTGCGGCCTGTGCGGCACCGGCACTTGCGGAGCGGAACCAATCGGATGCAACCAGCCGCCGTTCGTGCAGGGCTTCTGGCTCGTGACCCTCATGCAACAAATTGCGAAGTCCGGAGCATAGGTACACCAGTCCGGTTTTTCGCATATTTTGCAAACATCTTTACGGCTAACCCTGATCCACTTGTGGAGTATCATACCGAGACCGCCTCTCTTGCTGGCCGCTTCCATCCGTTCGCCGCCAGTTGGTCGATTAGTTTAGTCGCGTCTTTCATGGTCATAGTTTTGGTATCGTAACCGTGCTTCTG
>Ga0105243_10001115_pt1 | contig 24383 bp, 24 predicted proteins | sample KBSM34metaG_FD_81525 | JGI IMG/M metagenome (GOLD analysis project Ga0105243, IMG submission 81525) | Miscanthus rhizosphere microbial communities from Kellogg Biological Station, Michigan, USA - KBS M3-4 metaG | ecosystem: Host-associated > Plants > Roots > Rhizosphere > Soil | place... | reverse complement strand
TTTTCATAGAACAAAACAATACGTTTTATCTTATTCGTTTGATTTCCAATAGCTTGGCTGATAATTTGATCTGCTGAATTTTCTAATCGCTGAGAATCCGATATTTTTTCCTGAGCTTTACTTGGGGCCGGTATAACCGATTCTGCAGGGGCTTCCCCGGAAAGCTCTGCTTCCATCTCGTCAGTTCCAAATTCATCATCGGTATTCATCATAGTGAAAAGATCGGGTAGAGGTGTTGGCCTTCCTTTTTCTTTTTCATCATCATGAGCCTCTTCTTCATGTACTGTTATTTCAGGAAGTGAAGATTTCAGCATCTCACCCTCACCGGTAACCAGCCAGTCCCAAAGAAGTTCCGGGAAACGTGATTTTATTTTTATGATAAACTCCAGAGAGGGTTTATTTCTGCCTGAGGTAATATGTGAAATGGATGATCGTTGTACATCGATCTCATCAGCAAATTCGGAAGGCGTAAAATTAGAATACTCTATAACTTGTGAAATTCTCTCGTTTAAACTCATAAAAATAAGCTTTTAATTATGTTACAAATGTAAATATTATAATTTACAAAAACAAACTACAAATGTAAATTCATAGATTATTTAATTAAATACAAATGTAAACTGCATGTAATTACTAGTAAAACAGTATGATATGTATTAATTACAATTGTATCTAGATAAGAATCTGATTATTTACAGAGTACAATAAGCTCCATGATATTGTCTATTTTGACCGTTTTTTCCCAATAAAACTTGATTATAAATGTAAATTATAAGACTTTTCCAGGGTATTTTGGGAGATAATTTTCTATTTTTTACTATTTACATTATTAATCTGCTATATTCTTACAAAGAAGATATAATAAGACCCAATGCTGGCTTGTAATGCTTTATAACGAGGTTTTCTATTGTATACAATGGTAAATTAAGAATGTAAATAGGGGATTAATACTACTTTTATAAGCTTCTTAGAGCTAAATATCTCCGTGCCCACCAAAGCAATTTTATTTCATCGGATAAAACTCCTTACTAATAAAAATTGGACTCCATTTCTGATAAAATTCCCGGAATTTCGTTAATTTACAAATGTATAGTAATGTAAAATACGGACTTATCCACATTAGACATGTTTAATAAAATTATGCCTATTTACTGTAAAACAGGCTTTTATTCACTTCAAGTATCTTTATAAACATGATTGAGATAGATTTTGTAAAGTGCTGAATTGTAGCTATTTAAATATATTGAATTAAATTATTCGCAATCCACAATTTTATCAACAGACAATATGGCTCTTCATACTGTTTAATAATGTTACATCTGTTAATAGACTTTGATCTCTTTAAATTGAATTATTTCACTTATGTAAACAAATCGATAAGATGAGAAAATTTTCAAATTTTTACTGTTTTTACAATTGTTTACAGATGTTAATCTGGTTTTTATGCCTTAAAATGGTTAAATTTGATTTTTGTAAACTATTCCAACAATGAATTTTGAACAGATCTATTCCCAACACCCTAATTTTCCTAATCGGTATATTTCCCCTGAAAAATTATTTTCTTACCTACAGACGAATCTCGTCGATTATATTCAGGAGATCGGAAAATCATATTTAGAGAAACCTATATATCAATTGAGCATCGGATCCGGTGACATTCATATTTTAGCATGGTCGCAAATGCACGGAAACGAATCTAATGCTACCCATGCTATGCTGGATCTTTTGGTAAGTTTGGATAAGGCTCCTGAGATGAAAGAAGATTTGTTCAGTAAGATTACACTTGATTTTATTTTTATGCTTAATCCTGACGGGTCAGAAAAGTGGACAAGGCTGAATGCTGCGGATATTGACCTGAACAGAGATTTTCACAATGAAGCCAGTAAAGAGATTAAGTTCCTTAAAAATGCTGCTGCCTCTAAAAAATACGATTATGCCTTGAACCTTCATGAGCAGAGAACTATTTTTACTACCGACGGCATTCATCCTGCTACACTCTCTTTTTTGGCACCTTCTGAAAATGTAGAACGTACCGTCACTGAAAACAGGAAAAAATGTATGGCAGTTATTGGAAGTATTTATCATCATTTAAAAGAAATAATCCCTAATCAGATTGGAAGATATTCTGATGAGTTTTATCCTACATCAACCGGAGACAATTTTATAAAAGCCGGGATGCCGACTATTTTATTTGAAGGAGGACATTTCATAGATGATTATACCAGACAGGGAACCAGGAAATATTATACAGTGGCCCTTTTTTATGCTTTGAAAGCAATAAGCGAACTCAATTCTGAAACTACAGGATGGGAGGCTTATCTTGAAATTCCTGAAAATAAAGAAACCCATTACGATATAGTCTACAGAAATGTAAAACTAAATACGGAACATGAATGCATTCTGGACATTGCTGTTCAGTACAGAGAAATAAAAGAAGATGGAAAAGATGAGATTTCTTTTATCCCTTTTGTAATGGAAGTAGGAGATGTGAAAAAACGAAAAGGTTGGCTGGAAATAGATTGTACAGGAAAGAAATTTATTTCTGAAACGAAATATCCCAAACTGGATGCAGTAGTAAGTTTTACGATAGAAGATTAAAAAATACGGCAATCTCTTGATTGCCGTATTTAGTTTTTATATACAGAAGCCTTAGTTAACGACTTTTATTCCGTTAGCTACAAATCTGATTTCCTCTTTAGGCTGAGTGATGGCGTCAATTTCTGACTGTGGTTTCTTAGCATCTTCCGCATAATGTTTCTGCTCATTTACAGAAGTTACTTTTCTTTCTGCATTGCCTTCCAATACAACGTTTTTACCTTTTAAAGCTGTAGGTACAAAGAATGCATAATCTTTCATTTTTACAAAAAATTTAGAATTATCCTCAGTCTGAATAGTAAGCCAGCATCCTTTTTTATCACATACATCAGTTACTTTACCTTTGATAGCTACGTTTTCCAGCTTTTTGTTTTCTTTTTTAAGCTGTTTACCCAGTTGGTCTACAGTAACAGCTTTAGATTCAGCTCCGGATGCTACGCTTGCTCCATAAGTATCACCTACTAAAGCGTTCCCTGCTGGAGGTCCCACTTCCTGTGCAAAAGCCAGTGAAGAAGCACTTATAGCAGCTGCAAATATGATTGTCTTGAATTTCATTTTATTATTTTTCCCAAAAGTACTAATTAATATTGAATCAAAAATCAATTAAAAGTTGATATAAAACATGTGCGTTATCGAATTTGCAATAAAATTTAAAATAAAAGGCAGATTTGTTTATATTTGACGCCTATACTTGACTATGCAAAAAAAATTGAAACTATGGGACGCCATTATGCTGGTAATGGGCTCTATGATTGGAAGTGGGATCTTCATTGTAAGCGCTGATATGATGCGTAATCTGGGATCCGGATACTGGCTGATTGTTGTCTGGATTATAACAGGAGTGATGACTGTTGCTGCTGCCATAAGCTATGGAGAGCTTTCCGCCCTGTTTCCAAAAGCTGGAGGCCAATACACATATCTGAAGGAGATTTTCGGAAAAAAGATGGGATTCCTTTATGGATGGGGGCTATTTACGGTAATACAAACCGGAACTATTGCAGCGGTGGCAATGGCTTTTGGTAAATTTACAGCCTACCTTATTCCGTCACTTAATGATGCTGCACCTATTTTTCAAAGTGGAGAATTTAAAATTACCTGGATACAGATTTTAGCGATTGCTGTCATTCTCCTGCTTACCTATATCAATACAAGAGGCGTACAAAGTGGAAAAGTGCTTCAGAATATATTTACAGGTTCTAAAATTATTGCTTTACTGGGATTGATTGCAGCCGGATTTATACTGGTTGATTTTTCGCATATGGCTGAAAACTTCAGCTTAGGTACGGACTCATTTAATAATCTAAAAAAAGACTTTAGTGGCAACTTCCTTAAAGAAGGTTGGGAACCCATTAACGGGATGACTTTACTGGGAGGAATTGCTGCCGCTATGGTAGGTTCCGTGTTTAGTTCTGTAGCCTGGGAAAGTGTAACCTTTGTTTCCGGAGAAATTGACAATCCGAAGAGAAACGTAGTAAAGTCTATGATCTATGGAACTTCTGCTGTAATGCTCCTTTATATTGCCGTGAATTTTGTGTATTTAAACGCATTGGACAGAGAAGGAATTGCTTTTGCAACCAATGACAGGGTAGCAGTAGCGGCGTCACAGAACATTTTTGGAAGCGCCGGAACAATTATTATTGCTTTGCTGGTTATGATTTCTACATTTGGATGTAATAACGGATTAATCTTAGCCGGGGCAAGAGTTTTTCAGACTATGGCAAAAGATGGAATGTTCTTTAAATCAGCAGAAAAAAATAACAACAATGAGGTTCCTGAAAATGCCTTATGGATGCAGGGAGTCTGGGCTTCACTTCTTTGTTTGAGCGGACAGTATGGAAATCTGTTGGATATGATCTCTTTTGTAATCGTTTTATTTTATATGATTACCGTTTTCGGAGTGATCTACTTAAGAATCAAGCAGCCTGCCCTTGAAAGACCTTATAAAACATGGCTGTATCCAGTTACTCCAATTATTTATTTAGTGATTGGAACGGGATTCTGTATTCTGCTTTTAATATATAAACAGCAATATACGTGGCCGGGGTTGATCATGGTTGTCCTGGGACTTCCGGTCTATTATTTTATCAACCGGAAAAAAACAAACTGATATCATAATAAGATATAATAGCAGCAGGGCTTTCAATTCAATTTGAAGGCCTTTGTTTTTGAATAATATTTTAAATTATTAAACATTTATTTAGTGAAAATGTGTATTTTGGTATTTCGTTTTTAAGTAAACCTAACCATGAAGTAAAAATAAGAAGTTGATTATGGATACACCAAATTACAGAATGCCTTTTGTACCTTCAACTTTAATGACTGAAGGCGGAAGCATTGATACCTGCGATATGGGGGAAAGTATTGCCCACAATATCATGTTGCTGATTACCACTAAAAAAGGGGAGAACAGATATGATGAAAATTATGGTAATGACGTTTGGAACCTGGAGTTCGATAACGGAGTTACCAGCGCGATCTGGGAAAATGTTTTTGTTAAGAGTCTTAAAAGACAGATTCAGGAGTACGAACCCCGAATTGTACAGCCACAGGTAGATGCCAATATACAATTTGTAGAACACAGCTACGATACCAAAGAGCACACAGAAATCAAAAAGAAAGTAAGAATTGCCATCAATGCAAAAATGGAAGCAACGGGAGAACGTTTCAGTTTTTCAACAGAATTGTTTCTAAGCCCTATGTCTATTGATTAAATGTTTTTTTTAACAGCACCAAAAATTTATGAATTTAGATCAGAATATATATTCCAAAGAATCTGTAAAAGCCAGAATGCTTCAGAATGCAACTAAAGTATGGGGACTCAAAAGCCCTCAATCTTTAGATCCTTTTGTAAAACTACTGATAGATGCATTCAGTACAGAGGTCTTTAAGGCTAATAACGAAATTCAGACGGTTAATGCCCGTATTTTAGAAAAACTGGCAAAACTTCTTACGCCATCCATTTATACACATCCTATTCCGGCTCATTCTGTAGCTTTTACACAACCTTATGAGTCTTCCGAAGTCTTACTGGAACATACGGAGTTTTTCTTCCGTAAACAGATGACTTCTACCATAAAGTCGGAATCAGACAAGCAGTTGAATATTCCCTTTACTCCGGTAGGAAATGTAAGGATTAATAAAGTTCATACTTCAATTATGTTTGTAGGAAATACATGTTACAGTATAGATGACCGTTTCAATAAAATTCCTATTGCCAGATTTCCGGGAAAACCCGAAGACTATAGAAAAATTACAGTAGGGATTGATGTCAGTAAATATACGAACGAAAATTTTCCTAAATATTTAAGCATCTTTTGCTCCAATCCTGCATTTGAGCATTTAGACTTTGTCTATAAATTATTACCTTATATCAGCGTTACCAGTAATGGCAATCCATTGTTTGTAAGAGAGGGGCTGAGTTATCTTACGGAAAACCAGCCGGATGGTTACGAACAGATGTTCAGAGAGCAGTCTATCCGAAACAAAGTGATTGAAGATATTAAAAGTATCTACCGTCATAAATTTATTGAGGTTACAGGAATTTCCAACAGTTTATTTTCAGAGCCCGGAAAACTTCCGCAAAATCTTGAATTCCTTCACGGAAAAGAAGAAATTGTGAAATATATGGAGAATAAAAAGTTTCTATGGCTAACTTTTGAATTTCCACCCCAGTTTTCAGCTGAAATCCTGGATAACTTTTCATTTGTACTGAATGCGTTTCCCATCTACAACAGAGGTTGGAAGAAAACAGAATACAGTTTAGATATCATGGGAAATAATATTCCTCTGGTTACTGACGAAGGAGAGCATTTCCTATATGTAGATGATGTTCAGGACGGAGACGGAAGAAAATATACAGAAATTCCTTTTACACCGGCAGATGACCTTAAAAAAGGTTTATATACTGTAAGAAAAGGAGGAATGGAACGTTTCACCAGCAGGAATGCTGTAGATATGATTGCCAATGTTCTGGAGCTGACCCGGGATGAGATTGCTGCTTTTTCTCTTCTCAACAGAGATAATGTAAAAGGAGTATTGAGTGAAATGTCTGATAAGATGAAATCTATGGTACAGAAAGTGAATAATGCCAAAAGAAATATCAGACAGGAACTGAATTATGTCATTATGGAGCCTGTAGAAAAAACAGACCATACGTATGCTTCTTTCTGGGTAACCCACTGTACTTTAGCTAACCATATGCGTCCCGGAACAGAGCTGTCTAATCAGCTGAAATCTCAGACTATTGTTTTGCTTGCTGAAACTCTGGGAGGAGCGGAAGAACAAAAAGGAACAGACAGCATCCAGGCTTATAAATATGCATTGACAACAAGAGATAAGATCATTTCACTTGAAGACGTTAAGAATTACTGCAGGATGGTTCTGAAAGATGAAATGAGAGACGTAAGGGTAAGAAGGGGAACGATGGTCAGCAACAGACCTAAAGAAGGTTTTGTAAGAACAGTAGAAGTGGAGATTGTTCCACAAAACTATTCCTTCTATGGAAGAGCATATTGGGAAAATATGTCTAATATTCTTAGAAATCAAATTATTGCCAAAGCCATAGATGGTATTGAATATCTGGTGAAAATCACCAATGAGGATGTTGAATTTCAGGATATGTAAAACTAAACGAACACCAAAAAATATGAGAAAGATAATAATACTGGCCATGGCTTTATCCCTGACAGTAGTGAATATAAGCTGTAAAAAGGGAGCTGATAAGCTGGGAAATGCTGTTTTGAATCTGGGTGGAGAACAGGATGCAAATGCTATTATTGATTTTAATAATAACTTTTTAGACTCCTATAAAAGCACTTCTAAACATATAGAAGGGATCTTAAAGTATGCAGATGCTGCTGTCTCGAAATCCAAAGGGGAAGAAGTCCTCATAATGCCTATTGTAATAAGCTCGATGGATTATAGCTTTTCAAAAATCAAAGGTGTTCCTTCCGGATTTGAAAAAGATAAAGCCGCTATTGAATCAGATTTCAATATTTACAAAACGAAAAAAGAAACAATAGAAAAGAAGTTTGAGGAGTTTAAATCTTATATGAATTCCGAAGATTATAAAGATGATAAAGGTGCCAAAGCTGAGAGCTTAAGAAAAGAGCTTGAAACTGAAGCTAATGCGCTCTATTTATCAGGGGAGAATATTATGATGAAGATTAAGCCTGCAACAGATGCCGCTGAAGAAGTAATTCTTAAAGATCATCCGTTGAAAGACTATATCATATCTTCCAAAAGTGTGATGAATTCTTTAGATTCTGTGGTAGAATTGCTTGGTAAGCAATATACCGGAAAATTTAATGAAGCTGATGCACAGAAAAAGTATGATGAATTCGCTAAAGCTGTAGAAGCCAATTCAAAATTGGTTTTCGATGTGAAAGATCCACAGTATGCTTATAAAAAATCTCAGTTTGAAAGTTTTAATAAAAATGCTTCAAACTTTTTAGACTCGTACAGAAAATTAATCAGGGATTCTAAAGCAGCAGGTAAAATACCGGATAGCAATATCCAGCAAATTGACTCATCTTATGAATCTGTATTAAGTTCATACAATTCATTTGTAAAATAATAATACATACTATAAACGATAAAAAGATCAATATAAACTGTATTGGTCTTTTTTTATTTTTCTGAAAGAATCCACAAAATCTTTTATAGATTTCCCTGAGTACTTCTGTATCACTCAATTTAATAAAGATTAAACTTTTATACCTTTTACGGTTAATAAATTTCCATAAAATTCCGTAATTTTGCACGTTGTGATTTTCAGGCAAAGTCACTCTGAATTATGAGCAAATCAACAGAATATATAGAAGTTTACGGAGCACGTGAGCACAATCTAAAGAATATTAACGTTAAAATTCCGCGAAACGAGCTGGTGGTAATTACCGGGCTTTCCGGAAGTGGAAAATCTTCACTGGCTTTTGATACCATCTTTGCAGAAGGCCAGCGTCGTTATATCGAAACATTCTCTGCCTATGCACGCCAGTTTCTGGGTGGGCTGGAGCGTCCGGATGTAGATAAAATAGAAGGGCTTTCTCCTGTCATTGCTATTGAACAGAAAACAACCAATAAAAACCCGCGTTCTACTGTAGGAACTGTTACAGAGTTGTATGATTTTCTGCGTCTTTTATATGCAAGGGTTTCTGATGCTTACTCTTTGTCTACCGGGCAAAAGCTGGTAAGCTATACAGAAGATCAGATTCTTGAAACCATCAAGGAAAACTATAAAGGAGAAAAAATAATGCTGCTGGCACCCGTAGTACGATCCAGAAAAGGACATTACCATGAGCTTTTCGTACAGATGGCGAAAAAGGGTTATGGACAGGCTAGAATTGATGGAGAATTACAGGATATTGAATATGATTTAAAGCTTGACCGTTATAAAACCCATGATATTGATATTGTTATCGACCGTTGGATCATTGGGGAAAGTGCGTCAGAGACACGAATGGAAAAATCATTGCGTACAGCAATGGAAATGGGTGAGGGAATCATCGGAATCCAGAAGTTGGGAAGTACAGATATTGAATATTTTTCCAAAAATTTAATGGATGCTGAAACAGGACATTCCTTAGCATTACCGGAACCTAATACTTTTTCCTTCAACTCTCCGAAAGGAAGCTGCCCAAACTGTAAAGGACTGGGGATGATCAAAAAGATCAATACAGATTATTTTACAGACAATCCAAAATTATCAATCAATCAGGGTGGATTATTACCCCTAGAAGATATCAAATCAAATAAATGGATTCTTGCGCAGATTAAAAATATCCTTGAGATCTTCGGACTGGGATTGACAACACCTTTGCAGGATATTCCGGAAGAAGCTTTGAATTATATCTACAATGGCTGCCACAAAGAATTTAATAAAGATCTTAAGTATGCAGGAATTACCAAAAAAATAAAGATCAGCTTTGATGGTTTGATTCCGTTTATGGAAGAAATTATTGACGAAAGAGAATCTTATGAGGCGATCTTGCTGGAAAGACATTTTACTACGGAAGAAACCTGTCCTGAATGTAATGGAAGCCGTCTTCAGCCTTCAAGCTTAAGCTTTAAAATAGATGGTAAAAATATTGCTGAGGTCAATGGGTTAAGCTTAGCTGATTTAAAAGATTGGTTAATTGATGTAAAAGATAAATTCTCAGAAAAAAATAAAATTATTGCTCACGAAATTTTAAAGGAAATTGAAACCAGGCTTCAGTTCTTGCTGGATGTTGGTTTGGATTATCTAAGTTTGAGCAGAAGTTCGAAAACCCTTTCCGGAGGAGAATCCCAAAGGATACGTCTGGCAACACAGATAGGGTCCCAGCTCGTTAATGTATTGTATATTCTGGACGAGCCAAGTATTGGTCTTCACCAGAGAGATAATGAAAGGCTGATTCACTCATTAAAGAACCTTAGAGATATTGGAAACTCTGTACTGGTGGTTGAGCATGATAAAGATATGATTCTTGAAGCCGATGAGGTGCTGGATATTGGTCCTAAAGCCGGAAAATTCGGAGGAGAGATTCTTTGGCAGGGGAAACCTAAAGATTTATTGAAAGCGGATACCATAACCGCTCAGTATATCAATGGAAAAAGAAAAATAGCCATTCCTGAGGAAAGGAGAGCCGGAAGCGGAAAAAATATACTGTTAAAAGGAGCTACAGGAAATAATCTTAAAAATGTAACTCTGGATGTTCCTCTGGGAAAACTGGTTGTGGTAACCGGAATTTCAGGAAGCGGAAAATCTTCACTGATCAACGGAACATTATATCCAATCCTTAATAAACATTTTTACAGAGCAGTTCAGGAACCTTTACCTTATAAAAAAATTGAAGGTCTGGATAATATTGATAAAATTGTAGATGTAGACCAGACTCCGATTGGAAGAACGCCACGTTCCAATCCTGCAACCTATACAGGAATGTTTACAGACATCAGAAATCTTTTTGCAGAATTACCTGAGAGTAAGATCCGGGGGTACAAACCGGGAAGATTCTCTTTCAATGTAAAAGGGGGAAGATGTGAAACCTGCCAGGGTGGAGGATTAAAAGTAATTGAAATGAACTTCCTTCCGGATGTATATGTTCATTGTGAAACCTGTAACGGAAAACGTTTCAACAGAGAAACCCTGGAAGTCCGCTACAAAGGAAAATCCATTTCCGATGTACTGGATATGACCATTGATGAAGCGGTAGATTTTTTCCAGCCCATTCCTAAGATTTTTGCAAAAGTAAAAACATTACAGGATGTAGGATTAGGATATATTACCTTGGGACAGCAGTCAACAACCCTTTCCGGAGGAGAAGCACAGCGTATCAAGTTAGCAACAGAACTGGCAAAAAGACAAACTGGAAATACCCTTTATATCCTGGATGAACCTACTACCGGACTGCATTTTGAAGATGTGAAAATCCTGATGGAAGCCATTAATAAATTAGTGGAATTAGGAAACTCATTTATCATCATCGAACATAATATGGATGTGATTAAATTGGCAGACCATATTATCGATGTAGGACCTGAAGGAGGAAAATATGGAGGACAGATCGTAGCTCAGGGAACTCCTGAAGAAATTGTAAAGTCTAAGAAAAGTCTGACAGGGAAATTTTTGAAAAGGGAACTTGAATAATAAAAAACAATTTAATCATACAAAAGAATCTGCGAAAGCAGATTCTTTTTTTTTATTTAAATATGGGTATTTCAGGCTGAAAAAAATTATAAGATCAAAGAAATAATGCTAAATAATAAGGATTTAATGCTATAATCTACCTTCCAATATTAAATTTTCACCTATTTTTAAAATTTATATTGCTGTAAATCAATTGTTTATATTCCAATGTTAATTCAATGTTAACTCAATGTGAAATTAGCATGAATTATTTTAATAACTTTGAGTAAGAGATAGAGAATAAATCCAAATATAATATTTAAAACCAAACAGTTATGAGAAATAAAATTCAAATATTGACCGCTTTACTTTTCGTTGTTGGATTTTCTGCGGTAGTGAATATTGCTCAGGCACAAACGACAGATCATAATACAATCCAGGAAATTCAATTGAATAAAAGCGAAACTTTTAATGACATCAGGACTCAGCTGATCGCTAATTTTGATCTTACCAATCCTGAATATAAACAAGGAACAGTGAATTCAGTAGTAAAATTTGATATTGCAAAAAACGGAAAAATTGTGAATGTTCATTCCAGTGGCGATTGCAAAAGCGTAAGCAAAGAAATTGAGTCTGTTCTAAGCGAACTTGATTATAGAGTAGACCGCAAAAAAATAAGTGACAATATGGTTGCCTATACTTATGTAATGCCTGTAACCGTAGAAATTAATAACAGATAGTACTCACAGCCTATTGTAAATAAAACAAGGCAGACTCTTTTCTGATTTTCATCTAAAAAAAGATGTAAATAATGAAAATTTTGAATATTAAATTGTAATACCAATTAATAGGATTCGTTTAATTTTGCTCAACCATAAAATTAAAACGATATGAAAAATTTAAAGAAACTGACTAAATTAGATTTGAAATCAGTGTACGGAGGAGAGCCAAAACAATATTGTACGTATTGCGAATGGGCAAATAAAGTTTTTTGCAGTGAGATTCCAATCGTTCAATGTCCATAAAAAGAAAAACCGCTTGTAAAAGCGGTTTTTCTTTTAACGGGTACTTTGTACAAACTCTTTCATTCTTGTTTTAAGATCTTTAGAATTTCCGATAGAATCAAAGGTGATATTATCAATTTTCCAGCTCCCATCACGTTCCACCAAATGTATGGTATCTGTCCATGATACTGTAGGAGAGGTCATATTGTACTCAAAACGGACGAGCACCTGGGCTGAAGCATTGTGAATGTCCATAGATTGGATCTTGTAAGCAGTATAGCCTTCATACAAACTTGAAAAAATAGCCCCTTCAAGTATCAGGGGTTTCTCATCCGGATGATCACTTTTTTTTACTTTTTCGATATCTGCTTTTGAAGCATTTATGGCATTTTGCAAAGTCTTTTTTAGGTCCGGGGAAAATAAATCATCCGGAATAGGCTGGTTATATACAGCTTCATTGGATTTTCCATACTTTGTATAGAGCTCATTTACTTTTATAGCAATTGCCGTATTGGGAGATAGGGTACTTTGTGTTTTACGGTCTTTACAGCCTATAAAAAATAGTAGGACGCTTATGTATAGGAATAGTTGTTTCACCATTTTAATGTTGGTTTTAGCTAAACAACCAAATCTTATACCAATAATCAGTAATGCAGTGAGCTGATGTTAAGGAGAATAAATGTTTATCAAAGATGTAGATTACTGCTCAGCGAAATAAAAAGATAAGAATAAAGCCTACCAATCTTCAATGATTTTCTTTCTGTGAATTTTTCCCCAATCGATCATAGATTTAAATACAGATTGTAATGTGGCGGTATGTTGAGTGGGGGTGTATTCAATAATCGTAAGTAAATCATCGTGAACCGTTCTGTTGATAAGTTTATTCTGTTCGAGATCTCTTAATTCCTTGGCTAAAACTTTTCCACTGATCTTAGGAATACTATTCTTTATTTCTTTGAAGCGTTTGTTACCATTCATAATAGAAAATAAGACCAATGTTTTCCATTTTCCATGGATTGCTTCCAGTGTGTCCTGTAAATAAAGCATTCCTGCTTCACAATCCTTATGTGTTTCTTTTTTACCGTTCATTGCTCCATGAATTTTGTAGTTAAACTGTCATCCGGATTACCTTTTGGTAACCAGCTAATAAAGCATATACAAAAGTAACTAACTTTATTATATGAAAAGCTGAGGGCATTCAAACCGTCTTTTTCCAAATAATAAGATCCTATAATTTAATCCTAACAAAAATAATTTACTAAAAATGAAATCAATAACAACAGGGAAGGTACTCGTAACCTTAGTTGCCTTAGTCACTCTTTTTGGAGCATATATCGCTGATTGGAATCATACCCATATTTTCAATCCCCGCTGGCCTCCACATGCAAAATTTCATAACGCACAGACCATGCTCTTCGGTGCTGTACTTGGACTTTTGTCATTGTGGTTTCTTTGGGTCCAGAAAGGTGATAGATGGGTCGTTTTTAGGCTCTCAATCATCTTTGCCAGTCTTTATTGGATAACGCAGGCAATGTCTATTTTATTTCCGGGAACTGCCTTGTTTGATCCGGAGTTTTCTTATCCTGGTCAGTGGCCTGTACAGTTTATATTAGACGGGGTTATGTTTCTGCTGCTTATAATGGCCTATATTTTAGAATCAAAACACTTAGATAAAGTAAAATAATGCATTCTTAATTTATTGGATGGATTTCTGGATGTCATGATTTTGCTGCTACAGCTCCACCCCAAAGTGATCCCGGATTGGCACGATCTCCATGGAGTTTCATCATTTGGTCAAAGAGTTCACGCGCAGTAGCTGTTATCTTATTAAGACGCATAAAATCTAGAAAATAAGCACGGGTTTCCTGAATGATTCCTGGATGATCTTCGAGTTCGGGGCGCTTATGTCCAGCGACTACAGCATTAGGATTTAGCGATTCCAGTTTATCAAGAGCAGCAATCCATTGAAGCCAGGTTTCCGGATTGCCTTCTGCCATATAAGGATGAACACCGTTATAGGCGGCATCACCTGCAACTATAAGATTAATAGACGGTACATGCAAACCTGTTGATAGGGCAGTATCTGTATATCCAGTATCAACAAATACTAATTTCTGTCCTTCCAATTCGATGAAATCCTCACCAAGAGGTTCCGGTATAGGGATTTGTTCAGGAAGTTGACCAGGAAAACGGGAGGTCCAGAAATTGCTAAAGAAATCAGGATTGAGTTCATGACGCATATGTTCTATAATATCCGGCCTTGCAACAGCTCTTGCTTGAGGAAAATGCTTCTGCAGAAGATCTATACCGAAAAAATGATCGCCATGACCGTGGGTGATATAAATCGTTGTAAGGTTCTTACCGCTGGATTCAACCCATTCTACCAAAGCTTGTGAGGCTTCAGCAGTAAGGAATGTATCCACTAATACAGCATCTTTTTCTCCATAGATAAGAGTAGATGAATTGGGTACCCAAGCCAGAGATTCATAACCTGACGGCAATTCCCGATTGAGACCGGGACGTTTGGTAATAAATACAGAATACTGTAAACTTCCGTATTCTGTAATAGTGAAGTTTTCTTTTTGATCTTTTTTCATATTCTATGTTTTTGCTTCCACAATATAACATAAGTTTTCCATAAAATGTATAACTAGGGATTAATATACATAATGAAATAAAAAATCTTATCAGCGAGTCCGGAATTATAAAGAAAGCAAGAATCCAATCATTTGTTCTTTCAGGGATTGGTAAAAAATCAACTCAATTATAATAAGGAATGATAAAAATTAATACATTTGAATAGATAAAAAATAGCCGTGGATCCTATTCTTAATGTTGTAGTTCGTTCCCTTTGCGTTTACCTTTTCATGGTGATTGCCATTCGTTTATTTGGAAAAAACCAATTATCCCAGCTTAATGCAGGAGATATTGTTTTGTTGCTGTTGATCTCCAATGCTGTTCAGAATGCAATGGTGGGACAGGATACTTCTTTGCAGGGAGGTCTTATTGCTGCATTGGTCCTGTTTTTGGCTAACTTCATTTTAAAAAGACTGATGTTTTCCAATCACTCCTTTGAAACATTTATGGAAGATGATCCGGTAGTTCTTATCAAAGATGGAATTGTAGATCAGATCGCCTTGAACAGAGTGAAGATTACTGAAAGTGAACTGGAGGAAGCAATCAGAGAACATGGCATTGATAAAATAGAGAAGGTAAAGCTGTCTGTGCTGGAAGTTGACGGAAACATCAGTGTGGTTTCTGAAGATGAGAAAAGCAAACAGACTCATTATACGAGAATCAAAAGAAAAAATAAAAGAAAATACCATTAAATAGAATGAATTACGAATTAAGAGAAATGCTTCCCAATGATGGGGCTCGGGTACTTGAGATTTTCAGGCAGGGAGTTGATAGTGGTATCGCCACTTTTGAAACAGAAGTTCCTACTGTAGAAGCCTGGGATATGGAATACTTCAACGCCTGTCGCTGGGTATTGGAAAATGAGAATAACGAAATCGTAGGATGGTGTGCCTTGAAACTGGTGAGTAAAAGAGAATGTTATAAAGGAGTTGCAGAAGTAAGCATTTATTTCGATAAAGATTACCAGGGTAAGGGATTGGGGTCGGTATTGCTTAAAAAGATGATTTTGGATAGTGAGGATCACGGATTCTGGACTTTACAGACCAATATCTTTCCTGAAAATGAGATGTCTATCAAATTCCATCAGAAAAACGGCTTCAGAATAGTGGGAGTTCGCAAGAAAATAGGAAAGCTCAACGGAGAATGGAAAGATCTTATAATGTTTGAAAAAAGAAGTGAAATAATTTAACAAAATATCAACACTGATAAAACCGTTTTATCCATTATAGACTTTACGCTTTATATCCGGAATCTGGAATTTTAAACAATTTGGCATTAACCTTGTTATCTTTTGGCAACTAAGTTTGAAAAAGTGAAAATAATGAAAAGTATGTTTAAAATCATGGGAGCAGGTGCGGTCATGCTGATGTTAACGTCTTGTGTGGTCCATGAACACCACGGAAGAAGGCTTCCGCCGGGACAGGCAAAGAAGATGTATGGAGGAAGCGCAAGATATTATGCTCCCGGCCAGGTAAAAAAAGTATATATTTATGAAGATGGAGGTCGCGGTCGTCATCATAAAGGTCGTGGTCATGGCCATCACAGATAATGAATAAAAAAAAGAGGTTAAAATAATAACCTCTTTTTTTATGTTCTGACTATAAAATATATTATAGATTCATATCAGGCTGGTGAACAGCCTCTGTCCATTTTATTGATATTAAAATCTGGATTTCTTAGGATTCAAAAAAGTATTGAAGATGATGACTTCCTGTCCGAATTTTGTTTCAACACGTTCAGCAATATTTTTTAATTCACTTTCAATAAAATCATTTCTGAGTTCATCATTATCGAAGACCAAAAGAAGATTGTAATTTTTTCCATCTTCAATATAATCACTGTGTACTTCAGAAAGGATATATTTGTTTACATCCATTAAGTTTTCAGTCATTACAACCAGTGTTTCATCAATATAATTTTCCCATTCCTCTAGATTATTTTTCGTGCAATGGAAAGTTATACTTAATATGCTCATATTTTATGAATTTTTAAGATTTTTTGGATAAATTCTACCACAAAAATCGGCAATTTTTTCGTAAATTAGCCCGTTAATAAAAATTCGAAATAAATAATTTTCAGACATACAGCTAAAGGTCTGGCTATCATTATAATAAAATTTGTTTATGCAAAAAGAAGGAGAAAGACTGATTCCTATCAACATCGTTGATGAAATGAAATCGTCTTATATCGATTATTCGATGTCTGTTATCGTCTCAAGAGCGTTACCGGATGTAAGAGACGGTTTGAAACCCGTTCATAGAAGAGTACTTTACGGTATGTATGGATTAGGGGTTTTTTCTAATAGAAAATATTTAAAATCTGCAAGAATTGTTGGGGATGTTTTAGGTAAATATCACCCGCACGGAGACTCCTCTGTATATGATGCAATGGTGAGAATGGCTCAGAACTGGAGCTTGCGTTATCCTCAAGTGGATGGCCAGGGTAACTTCGGTTCAATGGATGGTGACCCACCAGCAGCAATGCGTTATACTGAGGCAAGATTAAAGAAGATCTCTGATGAGATTCTTTCAGACCTTGATAAAGAAACAGTTGATTTTCAGAATAACTTTGATGACAGTTTACAGGAACCAACAGTAATGCCAACAAAAGTTCCTAACCTTTTGGTGAACGGAACTTCAGGGATTGCAGTAGGTATGGCCACCAATATGGCACCTCATAACTTATCAGAATCTATAGATGCTATCTGTGCCTATATTGATAACAGAGAAATAACAATTGATGAGCTGATGCAGCATATCATTGCTCCGGATTTTCCTACAGGTGGAATTATCTATGGATATGACGGGGTAAGAGATGCTTTCCATACAGGAAGAGGTAGAGTTGTTTTGAGAGCTAAAGTAAGCTTTGATGAAATTGGAAACAGAAATGCAATTATTGTAACTGAGATCCCTTATCAGGTGAACAAGGCGGAAATGATTGCCAGAACTGCTGAACTTGTTAAAGATGATAAAATCCCTGGTATCTATGAGATCAGAGATGAATCAGACAGAAACGGACTTCGTGTTGTTTATGAATTGAAGAATGATGCTATTCCGAATGTTGTCCTGAACTTATTGTACAAATATACAGCACTTCAGACTTCTTTCAGTGTTAACAACATTGCTTTGGTACACGGAAGACCGGAACAGCTGAATCTTAAAGATATCATTCACCACTTCGTAGAGCACAGACATGAGGTAATTGTAAGAAGAACTCAGTTTGAGCTTAAAAAAGCGAAAGAAAGAGCTCATATCTTGGAAGGATTCATGAAGGTGATTGGAACTCAGGATGCTCTGGACAGAGCAATTTCTATTATCCGTCATAGTGCCAATCCTCAGGGAGCAAAAGAAGGCCTAATCGAGGCATTTGAGCTTTCAGAAATTCAGGCTCAGGCGATTCTGGATCTTAGATTAGCCCGTTTAACAGGAATGGAGCTTGATAAAATCCGTGATGAGTATGATGCCATTATGAAAGAGATTCAGAATTTGGAAGATATCTTAGCAAATGAGCCAAGAAGATTCGAAATTATCAAAGAAGAATTACTTGAGATCAAAGAAAAATATGGTGACGAAAGAAGAACGGAGATAGATTATTCAGGAGGAGAAATGTCTATTGAAGATATTATTCCAAATGAGTCTGTTGTTCTTACTATTTCGCACGCAGGATATGTTAAGAGAACTTCACTTTCAGAATACAAAATTCAAAGTAGAGGGGGTGTAGGAAACAGAGCGGCAACGACAAGGGATGAAGACTTCCTGGAGTATATTGTTTCTGCTACCAACCACCAGTATATGCTGTTCTTTACAGAAAAAGGAAGATGTTATTGGTTAAGGGTATTTGAAATTCCTGAAGGTTCTAAAACTTCAAAAGGAAGAGCGGTACAAAACCTTATCAACATTGAACCGGATGATAAAATCAAAGCGTATATCAGAACCAATAACCTGAAAGATTCCGAATATGTAAATCAAATGAGCGTAGTAATGGTAACTAAAAACGGTACCATTAAGAAAACGTCACTTGAAGCTTATTCAAGACCAAGGGTTAATGGGGTTAACGCTATTGAGATCAGAGATAATGACCAATTATTAGGAGCTTACCTTACAAATGGTACTTCCCAGATTATGATTGCTACCAAAAATGGTAAGTGTATCCGTTTCCCTGAAGAAAAAGTAAGAGAAGTAGGTAGAGGATCTATCGGGGTGAGAGGAATTGCTCTTGAAGAAGGTGACGAAGCAATTGGTATGATTGTTGTGAATGATGTGGAGAACGAAACAGTACTTGTGGTATCTGAAAAAGGATACGGAAAAAGAACTGCTGTAGAAGACTACAGAATTACAAACAGAGGAGGAAAAGGAGTTATTACCCTAAACATTACCGAGAAAACAGGAAACCTGATTGCTATTCAGAATGTAACAGATGAAGATGGATTGATGATCATCAATAAATCCGGAGTTGCTATCAGAATGGGAATGGATGAAATGAGAGTAATGGGTAGAAATACACAGGGAGTAAAAGTAATCAACCTTAAGAAGAATGACGAAATTGCAGCAATTGCAAAAGTAGAAATGGATAAAGATGTAGAAGAAGAAATTGAAGAGGGAGAAGAAGGGATAGAAATTGTAACTGATAACCAGGAAAATGATGGAGCGCCTCAGGCTGAAAAAGAAAATACAGCAGAGGAAAATGAGAATTCTGATTCTGAAGAATAAATTGTACAATTAATATAAAATAGTTATTATGAAGAAACTTATTTTAGGTATGGCTATCGTAGCATCTTCTTTTGCTTTTGGACAGAAAAAAGATGTAAACGCTCAGCTTCAGGCGGCTAATACAGCTGCTATGGATGCCTATAATGCAAAAAATTATGCAGCTGCTGCCCCTAAGTTTGTAGAAGTTTATGACTTATTGAAGGCTAACGGTCAGGATAATAAGATCTATATGTATTATGCAGGGCTTAGTCATGCACTGGCAAACAATACTGATCCTGCAATTAAAATATATAATGATCTTATCAATTCCGGATTTACTGGAGTAGAGACTACTTATACTGCAAAAGATAAGAAATCCGGACAGGTTGTTAATTTAGATAAGGCTACCTGGGAGCTAATGAAAAAAAATACTGATTATTCAGATTTTAAAACTGAGCAGTCAAAAAGTATAGAGCCGGATCTGTATGAAACTTTAACTTCATTACTTCTTAGTGCAAAGAAAACAGATGAAGCTCTTGTTGTTATAGAAAAAGGATTGGCTAAATATCCTAATAACGCTAAACTTAAAGAAGCTCAAAGTACTGCTTATTTCCAGTCTGGAAATACTGAAAAGTTTATTGGGACTCTAAAAGAACAGTTGGCTAAAAACCCTGCTGATGCTACAAACTGGTATAACCTTGGGGTAATGCAGTCTAAGAATCCAGCAACAACAGCAGATGCCATTGAATCATTCAAAAAAGCAATAGAGATTAAACCTACTATGGCAGAAGCACACCAAAACCTTGTGTATACTACTATTGGGGATGATTCTAAGATTGTAACTGAGATCAATGCTTTGAGAAAAGATAAACCGGATGAAGCTAGTAAATTGATTGATGCTAGAAAAGAGAGATTTGCTAAAGCTTTACCTTATGCAGAAGCATGGTACAAAGCAGCACCTCAAAGTCTGGATGCCGTTTCTGCACTAAAAGAAATCTATGTTGTAACAAAGAATATAGATAAAGTAAAAGAAATGAAAGCTAAAGAAACTGAGCTTAGTGCTAAATCGAAATAATAGCTGTAAAGAAAATAATGATAAAGCCGGAACAGAAATGTTCCGGCTTTATTTTTTTAGGACCACAAAGTCCTTATTTTTTGTAGCAGAGATCAATAAATTTCACCCCAAAAATTCTCTGTAATTCCGTATCTTTGAGAAAAATTTTTATAAGATGATTGAGTGGAAAACCGTCAAAGAATACGAAGATATTACCTATAAAAAATGTAATGGAGTAGCAAGAATTGCTTTCAACAGACCGGAAGTACGTAACGCTTTCAGACCTAAAACAACTTCAGAATTATATGATGCTTTTTATGATGTCTATGAAGATCCTTCTATAGGGGTGGTATTGCTTTCAGGAGAAGGACCAAGCCCGAAAGATGGAGGCTGGGCTTTTTGTAGTGGTGGAGACCAAAAAGCAAGAGGACACCAGGGATATGTGGGAGAAGACGGGAGACATCGTTTGAATATTCTTGAAGTTCAGCGTTTGATCCGTTTTATGCCGAAAGTAGTTATCGCGGTTGTTCCGGGATGGGCTGTTGGTGGAGGCCACTCTCTTCATGTAGTATGTGACTTAACTTTAGCAAGTGAAGAACATGCAATTTTTAAGCAGACAGATGCTGACGTAACAAGTTTTGACGGCGGATACGGATCTGCTTATCTTGCTAAAATGGTAGGACAGAAGAAAGCTCGTGAAATCTTCTTTTTAGGAAGAAATTACTCTGCTCAGGAAGCTCTTGAAATGGGAATGGTTAATAAAGTAGTTCCACATGCAGAATTAGAAGATACTGCCTATGAATGGGCACAGGAAATATTAGAAAAATCTCCAACCTCTATCAGAATGCTGAAATTTGCAATGAACCTTACTGACGATGGTATGGTGGGGCAGCAGGTTTTTGCCGGTGAAGCTACACGTCTTGCCTATATGACGGAAGAAGCAAAAGAAGGAAGAAATGCCTTCCTTGAAAAAAGAAAACCGAACTTCGGAGAAGATCAATGGATATCATAAACTGTAAAAAGTACAAAGTAAAATGTATTAATGATTCAACACATTAGACTTTTGCTTTGTACATCATACATTTTACATTATACAAATTATGACTGATTGGATAAAAGCCGCAAGGCTAAGAACACTGCCGCTTTCTTTAAGCGGAATTATTATGGGAGCTTTTATTGCAAAATGGAGGCTTTACAGAGAAGGGGGAACCTGGGACTGGAAAATTTTTGCACTGGCACTGCTGGTAACACTTTTATATCAGATTTTGTCAAATTATGCCAATGATTATGGCGATGGGGTAAAAGGAACGGATGCGAAAAGAATCAATGAAGCAGAAGCAAGAGCAGTAGCATCAGGAAAAATTACGGCCAAGCAGATGAAAAATGCAGTCATTCTTTTTGCAGCATTGTCTTTCATTGCTACAGTCGCTTTGCTGTATGTAGCTTTCATTCCAAACTATATGAACGAATTCTATATTTTCATAGGACTGGGAGTCGCAAGTATTTTAGCTGCTATTGGATATACAGTAGGGAAAAAACCTTACGGATATATGGGATTGGGAGACATCTTCGTATTTATCTTTTTTGGGCTGGTTTCTGTATGCGGAAGCTATTTCCTGTTTACCAAAACATTCAGCTGGGATATGCTGTTGCCGGGAACGGCAGTAGGGATGATGAGTATGGCTGTTTTGAACCTTAACAATATGAGGGATATTGAAAGCGATAAGCTATCAGGAAAAAATAGTTTTGCCTTAAGGATCGGGTTTAAAAATGCAATGATCTATGAAATGATCCTTTTACAGCTTCCTTTGGTATTGATCCTTATATTTTTAGGAGTTAACGGGTTTATACAGGCTCAGAACTATTATGTATTTATGGTAATGATCCTGTTGTTTCCGCTTGCAAAATTAAGGAGAAGTATAATGTCGGTAAAAGAACCTAAAGAATTAGATCAGTATCTGAAGCAGGTGGGTATCATGACTTTCATTATGGCAATCCTTACGGCAGCAGGGCTTAATTTATTTCATTAAATCTAAAATATATTATCATGAGTTCTACAATCTATGTTGAAGCGCAAATGCTTATCAGAAAATCGATTGAAGATGTTTTTGAAGCATTCATCAATCCTGAATTGACAACTAATTTTTGGTTTACAAAATCTACCGGAAAATTAGAAGAGGGTAAAACCATAATCTGGGAATGGGAAATGTACGGCGTAAAATCCGAGGTGAAAGTTCATCAGATTATTCCTAACCAACTGATTAAAACGGAATGGGGAGAGCCTTCAACGCGTGTAGATTATGAATTCAGAGTAATGGAAAAAGGAACCCTTGTTGTTATTAAAAGCTATGGATTCAGCCAAACCGGCGAAGATCTTTTAAAAATAATCAATGATAATACAGGTGGTTTTACCACAGTTTTAGATGGCTGTAAAGCTTACCTGGAACATGGAATCAACCTGAGGCTGATTGAGGATAAATTTCCTCAAAAATAGACAATATGAAGACCGCTTTAAAAGTAACTTCTTGTATATCTATTGTTTTAGCCTTATCTCTTGTTTATTATTTAATTCAAGAGCTAAGGGGAGGTATGTCAATTCTTGAAATTGATTTTATTCCCGCCTTGATTACCTTGATAATTATTTCTAATGCCGTTTTAGGGTTTTATGTATTAGCTGGAAAATTACAACCAATGAAACCATTATTGGTACTCCAGATTTTAATAATAATACCAACATGCCTGTTGATTTATGAGTTTTTTTTGAAATCACCAATGGGATGTTCTTAAATTAAAAAGACGCAGATGACAAGAATATTTTTACAAAGGTCACTAGCATAATATTGTGCTATTTGTGAAAATCATTTGAGTCATTTGTGTTGAATAATAATTGAAAATTAAATTGAAAATGAAAATACAATTCTTAGGGCAAAATTGCTTCTTGTTCACCTATAAGGACAAAACAATTTTGAGTGACCCTTTCTACAATTACAAAAAAGCGGAGTCAGGATTTGACATTACTGCTCAAAAAATCGACTATATTCTGTTGACACATGCTCATGGTGATCATATCGCTGATGTGGGTGAAGTGTTGCAATATTATCCGGAAGCTACCATAATTGGAGTTCCTGAAGTATGTGGTTATTTTAAATCAGCGAAAAATACAGACGATGTCAACTTAGGAGGATCGGCAAAAATCGACGATCTTAAAATTTCCATGGTTCCGGCTCACCATACGAGTTCTTTTCCGGATGGGAGCTATGGAGGGGTTCCTGTAGGGTATATCTTCAGACTTCCTGAGGGTAAAAACATCTATTTGGCTGGTGATACAGGAGTAATGGCTGATATGGAGCTGTTTCCAAGATTATACGGGAATATAGATCTTTCCATACTTCCTATTGGGAGCCACTACACGATGTGTCCGAGAAAAGCTTCTTTTGCAGCAGCAGAATTATTAAAGACACCAAAAGTAATCGGTTGCCATTTTGATACTTTCCCTGCAATTGAAATTAATCATGAAAGTGCATTAAAGCATTTTGCAGACAGAAATGTAGAACTTGTTTTACCAAAATTGGGAGAGGAGTTCGAATTTTAAAAAATTGGGGTAATCTGAAAATTAGAAAATGATGTGTAAGGTATTAAAAACAAAAAAAGATAATTATCAAATTACCTCTCTCAACTTAAACCAAAAAAAAATGGCAAGCTACCTAAATCACACCGCTACGACCGATTACCTTTGCTGCGTTCCCACCCTGGAGGATTCTCAGGAGCTGGTTGTTTAGGACTTGCCGTTGCAAAGGTAG
>Ga0105243_10001114_pt1 | contig 24391 bp, 29 predicted proteins | sample KBSM34metaG_FD_81525 | JGI IMG/M metagenome (GOLD analysis project Ga0105243, IMG submission 81525) | Miscanthus rhizosphere microbial communities from Kellogg Biological Station, Michigan, USA - KBS M3-4 metaG | ecosystem: Host-associated > Plants > Roots > Rhizosphere > Soil | place... | reverse complement strand
GTCGGGTGCCGGAGAACCCGCACGTCGGCCCGCCCGTCGCAGCACGGCGGAGTCGTCACCGGATCGTCGGAGCCGTCGTCGACGACGATCACCGAGAGTCCGCGCAGCGCGGGCAGCAGTCGGTTCAACCCGGTGATGTTGTTGTGCAGGGGGATGACGACCGTGACGTCGTGATTCGACGGCGAGCTCATCGGCCGGGGGTTCGCCACGCCGGAATCGAGAAGGTGCCGGGCAACCTGTGCGGACTGGGTGTCGACGACCTTCAGGTATCCGTCACCGATCATCGCCGCAGCGGTCGGGGCGAGCTTGAGCATCCGGGTCGGGGAACCCCCGATCAGTACCCGTCCACCCGAGAAGGTGCGCACCTTGGGATCGATTCTCACCCCGAATCCGTCGGGCAGTCGAGCTTGGCGCATCAGGTGATCGTATTCGGATCTGCTCTCACCGCAACATGCCTTTGCCATCTGGTTGCCATCGCAACACCGCCGCAACACAGCGCGCCAGCATCTGCTCGAACATCCGTTCACCCTCGGCCGCACTCGCCCCTGTCGGATCGCCGAGCACCCCGTTCGCGCTGACGGACGCGATCCCACCGGCCCGCAACCGGTCCATCAGCGCACCGATCGGTTCGGTGACGCCCGGTTGCGCCCTGTCCATCCGCACGTCACCTGGCGAAAGGTGCAGCAGCAGGGAGGTTTCAGTGCGCCCCGCGTGCGCATCGGCCCCCGGCACCGCGCAGGGCAACCAGGCGACGTCCCTGCCCTCGTAGCGCAGCAACGCGACCGCCTTGGCGAGGGTGGGCGCGTTACCGCCGTGCCCGTTCACCAGCAACACGCGCGGGGACCAGCGACACGCCGAACGCCCGTATTCGACGACCACCGCCTCGAGCGCGGACGCGCCCAGCGAGACGGTTCCCGCGAATCCCTCGTGCTCACCGCTGGCGCCGTAGGCGATGGCGGGGGCGACCGTCATGCCGGGCAGCGACCGCGCCACCGCGACCGCGATCCGGGTGTCGGTGTCCAGCGGCAGGTGCGGCCCGTGCTGCTCGACCGAACCGACCGGCACCGCGAGGACGGGTGCGTCGGCGTCGATGTCGGGCCAGGTCGCGCCCGCGAGGTCCAGTGGCATGCATCGATGCTATTCCGACGGGAGTCGCAGACGGTCCGACGACTACCATCGACTCACCCACAGGACCCCTCGGCTGGAGGATGGCGTGACGCTGGACCGGATGCCGCTCAGAGGATTTGGCGTCGTCAACTTCGAACTCATGCTGCTCCGCCGGATGCACGACCATCAGCAGGCCCTGGTCGGGGCCGCCCTCAAGAACCTCGGCAAGAGCGCCACCGACCTGCGCACCGCGCACGCCCAGTGGCAGCGCGGCCTGCGGGGCGGCTTCCCCGGTGGCGCGGCGCGGTACCGACTCGCCCTCGGCAAGCCCGCCGTGGTGAGCTCGCGCACGGTGCCCGTGGTCGGCGAGCTGGCCGTCGAGGCCTGGCCGATGCCGCTGTGGCCCGGGCTGCAGTTCCAGATCGCCTTCGGGCCGGGCGGGGACGTCGTCGACGAGCGGTTGGCCAGGATGGCCGACTCGACCGCGCCCGCCATCGCCTCGGTGGCGGACCTACGACCGTGGCTACTGGTCATCGACGACGTGGAGGCGGCCTGCTCCCCCGTTCGTTACCGCATGTCCGGCGGTGCAGTCGCCAGCCATGCGGCCGCCGCCTTCACCACTCCTGACGGTGCGGCCTGCGAGGCTCAGTTCTCCTGGGGCCTGCTCCAGTACGCCGCGGATACCGGGAACCAGCGGGCGGACTGACCGGCAGAAGGGCAGGATGACGCCATGGCCGAGGACGAGGCGACGCGCGCGACGACGATCATGCTGATCCGGCATGCGGAACGGCCCGAGGGCGACGAGCCACCCTTCGGCGTGGACCGCGCCGGGTCCCGGTGCGACGAATCACTCACCCCGGTCGGCTGGCAACGCGCCACCGCCCTCGCCGCACTCTTTGCGCCCGACGGCGGCGAGCCACCCACCGGGCTGGTGCGCCCGCGGGCCCTGTTCGCCTCGACACCGCGCAAGAAAGACGGCAGCAAGCGCTCGCTGCAGACGATCTCGCCGCTCGCCGACAAGCTCGGCCTAGAGGTGGACACCGACTTCGGCCGTTCCGACGTCAAGGCACTCGCCGAGCGGGTACTGCGCACCCCCGGCCCGGTCCTCATCTCCTGGCAGCGCGAGTACCTCCCGGAGATCGTCGATGCGCTCGGCGAGGTCGATTCCACACCGCCCGACCCGTGGCCCGAGGACCGCTTCGACGTGATCTGGGTGCTCACCCGGAACGGCGCGCAAGGCTGGGTGTTCAGCCAGCTGCCACAAGGCCTGCTGCCGGGCGACCGCGCCACCGGCATCTGACACGCGTCAGAGCGCGACGGCGACCCGGTGGCCCTCCCGCACCGCCGCGTCCGCGCGCCGCGGGGTCAGCGCGTCACCTATCCGGTGAACCTCGAACTCGCTCCCGGACAACTGCTTCCAGAGTCGGTCCTCGGGCTGCTGGTGCACCGCACACACCACCCAGTCGAACTCCGACTCGGAGGTGATCCCGGTCGGATGATGCAGCAGCGCGACCCTCACCGCCGACCCCGGCGCGTCGGCGACCGCCATCGGCACCAGGTCCGTGAGCTGCGCGATGCCCTTGCGGTGCGCCCTGCGCTGCCAGCCCTCCATGTCCAGCGTGAGGCCAAGGTCCTGGCCGACGATCATGCCGTTGGTCGCGACTGTCACCACACAGCCACGGTCGGCCAGCGATTCGGCGACCGACGTCGCCTGGTGGAAGCCCAGCTCGTCGATCACGAGCACCCGGCCGCCGGGTTCGACCCGGCCCTCGAGCACGTCCCGCACGTCCACCACCCGCGCCGACTCGCCCGCCCACCCCGGCCGTCGCGGCCGGGCCCCGGTCGCGACGATCACCGCGTCGGGCGCCAGTGACCGGAGCAGGTCCGCGTCCACGTCGACGCCGGTCATGACCTCGACCCCGGACCGCACGCATTCCGCCTCGAGATTCCGGACCAGCTCGCCGAACTCGGCCCGGCCTGCCGCACCCGCCGCGACGCGGACCTGGCCGCCGGTGCGGGCGTCCCGCTCGAACAGCGTCACCCGGTGACCGCTCTGCGCGGCGGTGGCCGCGGCCTGCAACCCGGCCGGTCCGCCGCCGATCACGCACACCCGCAGGCCGAACCGTCGGGGCATCGGCAGCGGCACCGATTCCCTTCCGGCCCTGGGATTCTCGACACAGCCGAGCCAACGGCCCAGACCGACCCTGCCGATGCACTCCTGGTTGCAGGACAGGCAGGTCCGAATCTCACCGGATCGTCCTGCCGCTGCCTTGGCCGCGAAATCAGGGTCTGCGATCTGCCCGCGCACGACCCCGATCAGGTCGCAATGGCCCTCCTCGATCGCGAGATCCGCCTGCTCTGGGTCCGTGAACCGGCCGACGCCGATCACCGGCAGCGTCACCCTCTTGCGGATCGCGTTCGGGATGAACAGGGCGTATCCGCGCGGGACCGCCATGGAGCCCTCGATCAGGTGCAGGGTCTGCGTCGCCATGCCGATCGAGGTGTTGATGTAGTCGACCTGCCCGCAGGCCTCCACCATCGCGGCGACCTCGACCGCCTCGTCGAGATGGATGCCGTTCTCGATCGACTCCTCACCGGTCAGCCGCACGCCCAGCACCGGCTCGGGCCCCAGCGCCGCGCGCACCGACGCCACGATCTCGAGCAGGAATCGGGCACGATTCGCCAGGGCGCCCCCGTACCGATCGGTGCGCCGGTTGGTGTCGGGCGAGAGGAAGGCCCGCACGATCGAGGCCTGTGAGCACTGGATCTCGACACCGTCGAAGCCGCCGCGCCTGCAGTGCTCGGCGGTCGTTGCGAAGCCGGCGACGAGCTCCGCGATCTCGGCCGGGTCGAGCGCCTTCGGCACCTCGCGGAACAGCGGGTCGGCCACCGGGCTCGGCGCCAGAACCGGCCGCCGCGAGTACATCCCGGAGCCCTGCCCGCCGTTGTGGTTGAGCTGGGCCAGGATCACCGAACCGTGGGCGCGCACCGTGTCGGTGAGCGTCCGGTAGTGCGGGATCACCTCGGGTCGGTAACCCTGGATCAGCTTCTCGTACGGCCAGTCCGACGGGTGGGTGCTGTGTTCCTCGGTGATGATCAGTCCCGCGCCGCCCTTGGCGCGCGCCTCGTAGTACGCGATGTGCTGCTCGGTGGGAAGGCCGCCGCGGGCACTGTTGGTCAGATGCGCCGAGAACACCACCCGGTTACGCAGGGTCAGCCGCCCCAGGGCCAACGGGGTCAGCAGGTGCCGGTGGGTCATGGCCGCGTCTCCCGGCGAAAGGCCACCACTGCCGCCGCCCGGCCCTCGCGGATCGCTTCGGCGGCGGTTCGCGGTGCCAGGCAGTCCCCGATCCGGACCGATGCGGGCGACGGCAGGACCAGGGATTCCTCGGGAAGCCGGTGTGTGCAGTCGATCAGGGTGGCGGCGGCCTGCAGCCGCCGCTCGCCGGTGTGGACGTTCTCCAACAGGACACCGCCGGCGGCGATCGAGCGAACGGTCGTGCTCAGGTGGCGCGCGATGCATGCCCGCTGCAGCCGGGCATTGGCGGCGGAGAGGTCACCGGTCCGGCCCAACTGAACGCCGACGACCTGGTCCGGTGTCGCGATGGACACCTCGCGGCCGCGGGCGGCGAGCCATTCGGCGACCCCGACGGCGGCCTGGTCCCCCACCGGGTCGAACACCAGGATCGGGCCGTCCCGCAACGGCTTTCCGGCCAGCACCTCCTGGGGGCCCACGATCTCGACGCTCGCGTGGCGGTCACCGGGCCACGGGCTCGGCACGCTTCCTGTCGCCAGGATCACCGCGCGGCCCGCAGATCTCGCCGCGTCGATCTCCTCGGCCGTGATCGCGCGGCCGGTCTCGACGTTGACGCCCAGCCGGCGGCATTCGGACTCCAGCCAGTCGACCAGGGTCGCGAGCGAGTCGCGACCGGCACCCACCGCGGCCACCCGCAGCATGCCGCCGAGCCGGGAACCGCGCTCGGCGAGGGTGACCCGGTGGCCGCGCAACGCCAGCACTCGCGCGGCCTCGAGACCCGCGGGCCCGCCACCGACGACCAGGACGTCACCCGGATCCGGGGCAGGCAACGCCTCGTCGGGGTCGACGCTCTCGTGCCCGGCCGATGGATTCCCGACGCAGGTGATGATCGGATTGCGCGGGTCGCGGACCTGACAGGTCTGGTTGCAGAGCAGGCACGGCCGGGGCGGGGCCTCCGCCTGCTTCCGGGCCTCGCCGCCGCGGCGCGCCTTGACCACCAGGTCCGGTTCGGCGATCTGCGCGCGGGTCATCTCCACCACATCGGCGACGCCGTCCGCGAGCGCGCGCTCCGCCTGTCCGGCCTCGATCACGCTGCCCTGCAGCACGACCGGCACCGCGCCTGCCACCGCCGAACGGACAGACGAACACAGTTTCACGTTGAACACCGGCGCCGTGTGCGCGTCCGGCCGGTATGCCTCCACCGACATCGGACCGCCGCGGACGACCACCAGCAGGTCGAGCGATTCCGCCAACTCGCGGGCGTGCCGTGCGGCGATCTCGGGGGTGATCCCCGCCCAGGGCGCGAGTTCATCGCAGCTCAGCCGCAGCGACAGCACCCGGTCCGGACCGAGCTCGCCGCGGACCGCCTCGATCACCTCGCGGGTGAGCCTGAGCCGGTCGACGCCGTACCCGTCGCCGCGCAGGTTCGTCAGCCCGGAATGGAACTGCCGCAGCAGTGACCGCGGTCCCGCGTCGAGTTCGACCCCGTCCATCCCGGCATCCCTGGCCGAGACCGCGGCCGACCGGAATCCCGCTATCAGCGAGTCGATCTCAGCCCGTTCCATCTCCATGGGCAGCTCGCGGGTGACGACGTCGGCCACGCGCGAGGGTCCCCACAGCGCCGATTGCGAGTGCGCGCTCGAGCCCTGCAGCCCGGTGTGGCCGAGTCCGGCCAACACCAGCGTCCCGTGCGGCCGGCACGCGGCCGCGATGTCCCGCCAGCCGGGAGCGCTGTCCGCGGCCAGCGGCGCCCGCTCGTACGGCCAATCGTCGGCGTGCACCGAGGCGACCTCGGTGACGAGGATGCCCGCGCCACCGCGCGCCCGCCGCTCGTAGTACGCGACGTGGCGCCCGGACAGGGCACGGTCGCTGCCCAGGTTCGTCTCATGGGGCCCGAACAGCACCCTGGACCGGGCGGTGCGCCCGGCCAGGGTGAGTCCTTCGGTCAACCGCTGCGTCACGACCTGCGACGCCTACACCTGGCTCAGAGGCCGAGCGGGCGGGCGAATCCCGGCGGGATGACGATGTCCGCGGCGGTCAGGTCCTGCACGGATGAGTGCCCGAGACCCAGTAGCGCCGAATCGATTCCGCCGCGGAGGATGTCGAGCACGTTCTCGACACCCGCCTGGCCGTTGGCCGACAGGCCCCACAGGTAGCCGCGACCGATCATCACCGCGCGGGCACCGAGGGCGACCGCCTTGACGACATCGCTGCCGCGCCGGATGCCACCGTCGAGCAGGACCTCGATCTCACTTCCGACGGCCTCCGCGATCGCGGGCAGCGCCCGGATCGGCGCGGGGGTGCCGTCGAGGTTGTTGCCGCCGTGGTTCGACACCGAGATCGCGGTGACGCCCGCGTCGGCCGCGCGCTTGGCGTCGTCGACCCGCATGACGCCCTTGAGCATGAACGGACCGCCCCACTGCTCACGCAGCCATGCGACGTCCTCCCAGGACGGCAGCGGCGTGCCCATCCACTCGCCGTACGCGCCGAAGAAGGTCGGGGGCTGCTCGCCGGGCGCGGCGAGGTTGGGGGTGGTCAGGTCCGGCACCCGGCCGGTCTTCGCGAACTCCCACAACCACTTCGGCCGGGTGATGGCCTCGGGCCCGAACCGGACCATGGCCTTGAGGTCCATCTTCTCCGGGATCGCCGGGCTGCCCCAGTCGCGTCCGTGCGAGAACGACCAGTCCAGGGTCATGATCAGCCCGGTCGCCCCGGCCGCGCGCGCCCGCTCCATGCGCTGCAGCAGCACCTCCCTGCTGCCGACCCAGTACATCTGGAAGAAGGTCTGCGGGTTGGCCGCCGTCACCTCTTCGATCGACTTGCTCGCGAACGAGCTCAGCCCCATCGCGATGCCGCGGGCGGCGGCGGCCCTTGCGACCGCGACCTCGCCGTCGGGGTGCACGGCCTGCACGCCGGTCGGCGAGATCAGCACCGGCATCGAGATCGACTGTCCCATCACGGTGGTCGACAGATCACGCTTGTCCGACAGCCCCGCGACGTGCGGGGCGAATCCGAGCTCACCGAAAGCAGAGGTGTTGTCGTCGAGGGTCAGGCCCTGCTCCGAACCGGCGATCAACGCGCCGTACACCGACTTCGGCAGCCGCTTCTTGGCCCGCCGCTGCGCCTCGGCAACGGTTTCGAACCAGGCATTCTTGGCCATCACTGAACCTTTTCTACTGAGTGAACGAGTCTCGTTAATTCATGCCCGCGAGCGGGTTCTCGTCGCAGACCTTGGCGGGCGGGCGCACCATCAGCTGCAGCGGGACGGGCGCCCGCGGGGTGCGACGGTTCCCGGTGCGGGAGTGGTCGACGCTCGACTTGGGGATCTCGCCGCGGGTGCCCGCGAGCGCGGCCTCGCCGTAGCCCTGCACGCACTCGGGGTCAGGACCGTCCATCGGCAGGCCGGTGAAGAACTTGGCCGCCATGCAGCCGCCGCGGCAGGAGTCGTAGTGGTCGCACTTGCTGCACGCGCCGCCGGTCTGCGGGGAACGCAGCTCGGTGAACAGCTCGGAGTGCTGCCACACGTGCTGGAAACCACCGTCGGCCACGATGTTTCCCGCGAGGAACTGCTCGTGGATCGCGAAGGGACACGCGTACACGTCGCCGACCGGGTCGATCAGGCACACCACCCGTCCGGCGCCACACAGGTTCAGGCCGGGGAGCGCGTCGCCGTAGGCGGACAGGTGGAAGAACGAGTCGCCGGTCAGGACCCCTTCGCCGTTCGCGACGAGCCAGTTGTACAGCTCGCGCTGCTGCGGCTGCGTCGGGTGCAGCTCGTCCCAGACGTCGGCGCCGCGGCCGGACGGGCGGAGCCGGGTGATCCGCAGCGTCGCGCCGTACTTGTCGGCGAGCGCCTTGAACTCGTCGAGCTGGCCGACGTTGTGGCGGGTGACGACGACGGAGATCTTGGCGTCCTTGAAGCCCGCCTCGGCGAGATTCTCGAGCGCACGGACCGCCATCGCGAAGGAGCCGGGGCCGCGAACCGCGTCGTTCACCTCCGCGGTCGCGCCGTCGATGGAGATCTGCACATCGACGTAGTCGCTGGCCGCCAGCCGCGCGGCGACCTTCTTGTCGATCTTCACACCGTTCGTGGAGAACTTGACGCCGACCTGGTGCTCGGTGGCGTAGTCCACGAGCTCCCAGAAATCGGACCGGACGGTGGGCTCGCCGCCGCCGATGTTCACGTAGAACACCTGCATCCGCTGCAGCTCGTCGATGATGGACTTGCACTGCTCGGTGCTCAGCTCGCGCGGATCGCGCCTGCCGGACGACGACAGGCAGTGCACGCAGGAGAGGTTGCAGGCGTAGGTGAGCTCCCAGGTGAGGCAGATGGGCGCGTCGAGTCCGAGTTCGAACTGGTCGACGAGCCGGCCGACCGGGGCGGGTGCGGGGCGATCGAGCATGGAGGTCATGGGCTGTGTCCTCGAGGAGTGGGGTGGCGGATCAGGCGAGCTCAGGCCGCGGACGCGCCGGGCACGATCATCTTCGAATCGGCCAGCGTGGCGAGCGCGCGGGCGTAGGTGTCCACCTGCGCCTCGTCGATACCCGCCGCGCGGATGGCGGTCCTGGCGTCGGGATGGTCGGGCAGGGCCCGCACGATCTCGACGATGGTGCGGTTCTTCAGGAACGAGAGCTTCCTGGTCCCAAAGTGGTAGAGCAACGCCCCGAAAGGTTCGGGGCGAAGCGCCACCTGCGGGTGAAGCTTCCACCCGGTGTCGAGATCCACGGTCAGTACACGCCGCACATGCCGTCGATCGAGACCTCTTCGACCAAGGCCTCCTCGACGAGCTCGGTCCCGGCAACGACGCTTTCGCGATGCTCAGACATCTACATACCTCCTGTGTCAGGGTTGGCGTCAGTCACGGCGATCAGTTCGCTGTGACTCGGCTCACCACACTAATGGCATCGAGTGCACAATGAAAGGTCCGGAGGGGAAATTGACGCAGGCCGGTAGCAAACCCGCAGGTCGCATAGGTCGTCGGCCGTCGACGACGCGCGATCGGATCAGCAATATCGGCATCGAACTGTTCGCCGAGCACGGTTTCGAGGAGACCAGCGTCGATCAGATCGCGGAGGCAGCCGGTATCGCCAGGCGCACCTTCTTCCGCTACTTCCCCTCCAAGAACGCAGTGCCGTGGGGCGACTTCGACCTACATCTGGCGAACATGCGCGAGCAGCTCGCGGAACTCCCCCGCGACATCCCGCTGGCGGAGGGACTCGCCTCGGCGCTGCTCGAGTTCAACAGCTTCTCGCCCACCGTGGCCGCGCTGCACCGCAAGCGGATGGAGATAATCCTGCAAGCCCCGGCGCTGCAGGCGTATTCGATGGTGATGTACGACGGCTGGCGCGGCGTGATCGCCGACTACGTGGCCGACCGGATGGGCTGCCGACCCGGCGATCACCTGCCCCGCACGATCGGCTGGATGGTCCTCGGCATCGCCCTCTCGGCCTATGAGCAGTGGCTCACCGACGACTCCCTCGAGCTGCCCGATCTGCTCCGCGCGGGGAGCGAGGTCCTCTCACACGGGCTCGGCACCTCCGCTGCCGGACGCGACTGACCAGCCCGATCGCCGCCGCCGGGTGGCGCGGCCGACCATCCCTGAGCTGCCGCATCCCGATTATCGGGATCGCCACTCTGCAATTTACGATCCACCTGGTTGCATGTTTTCCTGCTACATTTGAAAACTAGAACACGTTCCAGATTCACCCCCGAGAGGATCCGCCGCGATGACCACCGTTGACATGCCGCACAGCTCCAGGTCGGTTGTCCTCACCGTCTCCGGGGTCGTCGAGGAGACCTCCGACGCCAGGTCGCTGGTCTTCACCGTCCCGGACGAGCATCGCGGCAAGTTCGACTACAAGCCCGGCCAGTTCCTCACCCTGCGCATTCCCAGCGATCAGACCGGTTCCGTGGCCCGCTGCTACTCCCTCGCCAGCTCGCCCTTCAGCGACTCCGAGCCGAAGGTCACCGTGAAGCGGACCGTCGACGGATACGGCTCCAACTGGCTGTGCGACAACGTCAAGGCCGGCGACACCATCGAGGTGCTGCCCCCGTCCGGTGTGTTCACGCCCAAGTCGCTCGACCACGACTTCCTGCTCTGGGGCGCGGGCAGCGGGATCACCCCGGTGATCTCTATCCTCAAGTCCGCGCTCACCGAGGGCACCGGCAAGGTGGTGCTGATCTACGCCAACCGCGACGAGAAGTCGGTCATCTTCGCCGACGAGCTGCGCGGCCTCGCGGCCCAGTACCCGACCCGCCTGACCGTCGTGCACTGGCTCGAGTCCCTGCAGGGGCTGCCGACGCCCGACCAGTTCGCCACCCTCGCCAAGCCGTTCGGCGGCTTCGAGTCCTTCATGTGCGGCCCCGGCCCGTTCATGGACACGGTGCACAAGGCGCTCGCCGAGGCGGGCGTCCCGCGCAACTCCGTGCACGCCGAGGTGTTCAACTCGCTCGCGGGTGACCCGTTCCAGGACGTGGCGCTCGAAGAGGTCACCGAGGAGGAGGCCGCGGACGCCGCCACCGTCGAGGTGCAGCTCGACGGTGAGACCCACACGATGAGCTGGCCGCGCAAGCAGACCCTCGTCGACATCATGCTGTCGAAGGGTCTCGACGTGCCGTACTCCTGCCAGGAGGGCGAGTGCGGCTCCTGCGCCTGCACCGTGCTCGAGGGCAAGGTCGAGATGGAGAACAGCGAGATCCTCGACCCCGAGGACATCGCAGCCGGCTACATCCTCGGCTGCCAGGCCCGCCCGGTCACCGACCACCTCAAGATCGAGTTCTAGGCGGCTTCGCCGCCCGTGCGCGGTTACCGAGTCCCCACACTCGTCGAGCGCTCACGGGCGGCGTAGCCGCCTGTACCGCGCGCGGGTGTCCGCGTCCAGGTGCTCGGTGGCGTAGCTGAGCGCGGTCGCGCCCATCGCGGCGGCGTGCTCGTCGAGGAACCCCGTGAGCAGCTGCCGGTCCACCTGTTTGCCGACCTCGCGCAGCATCCAGCCGAGCGCCTTCTGGGTGAGGTCGCGCCGGTCCTCGAGCAGACGCGGCGCCAGCTCCAGTGTGGTGGTCGCGTCGCCTCGGCGGATGAACCCGAACGTGGTCAGCAGCGCCACCCGGCGCCGCCACAGGTCGGGGTCCGCGCCGAGCTCGTGGACCAGGTCTCGCGGCCGGTCGAACAGCCACCCGCCGAGCACCGTCACCGCCGAGGTGTCGACCAGGTCCCAGTTGTTCACCCGACCCCGGAGCACGGCGGCCAGATAGAAATCGGCGATCCGCTCGCGCTCGGCCTCGTCGCGCGTCCGCGCCCCGGAGGCCCGCGTGAACCGGCCGTTCAGTATGACCAGCGCGGCCAGGCGGTGCTCGTGCACCTCGCTGTCGAGCAGCGCGTCGACCTCGGCCAACGGCAGGTCCGCGAACCGCTTCGCCACCGTTCGGGTGGCGGGCACCCGAACACCGATGAAGACGTCACCCTCGCCGTACTCGCCAGGGCCGGTCTTGAAGAACCGCTGCAGCTCGACGGCATCGGCCGGGCTCGACACCAGTGCCAACGCCCTGGTCACCGCCGCCGCATCGTCCATGCCCCGACCTTGCCAGACGGCGGGGCCGGGCGAATCAGAACCGACGTCGCGCAGCTATTGATCGGCCGGTCAATCAGGGTTATACCTGAGGTAGCGGGGTTCCCTCGTCGAGGAGGCAGGAAATGAAGGCAGCAATGGCTCGGTGGCAGGATTGGGCCGCCGTGGTGATCGGCGTGGTCGTGGCGCTGTCCCCGCTGTGGATGGACACGAACGACGCCGCGATGTGGTCGATGATCGTGCTGGGTGCACTGGTGGCGGTCGCGGGGTTGGCGCACATGATGTCGGCAGAGATGCCGGCGCTCCCGTGGGCGATGGGCGTTCTCGGCGTGCTGATGTTCCTCTCTCCGTGGGTGATGGGCTTCGCCGACATGGCAGGCGCCGCCTGGACCTCATGGATCGGCGGAGTGCTGACGGTGCTCACGGCGATGGCCGCGATGCCGGAGGGCTCGAGGCTGCACATCGGACACGGCGGCGGATTGGCGACGCATCACTGACGGACCGTCGATCCCTGACAGAATCGAACAACAGTCCCGTGCTGGAGCGAAGGCCGTCGGCCTCGCTCCAGCCGGTCGGACATCCGGGCTCGGTCAGATGATCGCGCCTGACGAAACACGTGTGGAGGCAACCGAATGCCAGGTCCGCGCCAACGCCGGACCGCCAGCGTGGATGGTGACGCGAGGGAGCTGATCCTCGACGCCGCCGAGGAGTTGATCGCCGAGTCGGGCTTCGACGCGACCTCGACCGCGGCCATCGCGAAGCAGGCGGGCGTGCCGAAGGGCCTGGTTTTCTACTATTTCCCGACCAAGTCGGCGATCCTCACCACGCTCATAGCCGAGCGACTGCCCGCGGAACCGCTGGCCGACGTCGCCGGGCTGGTGGTCACCGGCGAACCGGAGTCCACCCTGGTCAACCTCGAGGCCGCGCTCAACCTCAGGGACCACCACTCCTCGGTGATGCGGGTGATCATCTGGCGCGAGGCGGAGACCCACCCCGCCGTCCGCGCGCACCTGCGGCGATTCCGCACCTACCTGCACGATGCGACCGTCGAGGTCCTGCGCGCGAGCTCGCCGGTGGCGGTGTCCGCGCGGGTACTCGATTCCTGCGCGACGATCTGGGTGGCCGCGATGTTCTCCGTCGCCAGCATCGACCGGCTCCGCGATCTCGACGGCACCCGCGAGCACCGCGAGGACCTGGGCGGCGTCGCTCGCGTGGTGGCCGCGGGCCTCGAACAGCTCGGCACCGCCGGGGCCTAGCGACGTGCGTCAGCCGAGCAGGCGGCCGGCCTCGAACGCCGCAGCACCTGCGGGCAGCTCCCCCGGCCTGCCACTGAGCAGCACCTTCACCGAGCCGCTTCCGCTCGCGTCCCGGCCGAGCGCGTCGATGCGCCGGAGCGTCTGGGCCGCGACGGCCTCCGCGCTGTCGAAGAGGGTGACCCCGGCGGGCAACTGGTCCGCGATCTCCTCGGCCATCAGCGGATAGTGCGTGCAGCCGAGGACCACCCCGTCGCAGTCGACCGGGGTGCGAGCCACGGCGTCCGCGATCGCCCGCTTCGCCAGGTCGGTGTCGCCAAGGTCGATCGCCTCGGCCAGCCCGTGACACGCCACCCCGACCACGGCGGTGCCGTTGGCGAACCGCTCGATCAGGTCGGCCTGGTACCGACTGGCGGTGGTGGCCGCGGTGGCCCAGATCGCGACCGAGCGACTGGCCGCGGCCGCCGGCTTGATCGCGGGCACGGTCCCGATCACCGGGATCGCGTCGCCCAGCCGGTCCCGGACATGGTCGAGGGCGGTCACGCTGGCGGTGTTGCAGGGCAGCACGACGACCTCGGCACCCAGGTCCACGGCGTGCTCGGCCGCCCCGACCACGCGATCGATCACCCACTGCTCGGGCTTGGGCCCCCAGTGCGCGCCGTCCGGGTCGAGTGAGAGCAGCAGGTCCAGTTCGGGGCGGAGACGCCGCAGCCAGGCCGACGTCGGCAGCAGCCCCAGGCCGGAGTCGATGAGCGCAACAATCACCCGACAAATCTATCCCGACGCCGCGGCCGGGCCGTCCCCCCGTCCCCCCGTCCCGCCGACCCGCGCTACCCGGTCCTCCCACGCTCCTCGCTGAGGCGTCGGAACATCGCGTTGACTCCGACCTTCCCCGCGATCCGCTCCGCTAGACGGGGGGCCAGCGCGGCAAACGACAGCAGCGGGCGGATCGGGGCGCCACTCTCGATGACCTCGGGCAGGTCGCGTCGGATGGCCGTCACCACCCTGTCCGCCACCTTCGACGTGGTGGTCTCGCCGATCACCCGATTGGACCGGAAACCGCGCTCGACCATCCGCTGGTACATGCCGTCGCCGCCGATGAATCCCGGACACACCACGGAGAATCCGACCGGCGACTGCCCGTACTCGGCACGTAGCGACTGGGCGAGCCCGATCAGGGCCGCCTTGGTCGCGGCATACGGCCCACAGAACGCCGGCCCGTACTTGCCCGCCATCGAGCTGATGAACACGACATGGCCGCGGCCGCGCGCCAGCATGCCCGGCAGCACGTGCCTGGTGAGCAACATCGGCGCCGAGAGGTTGACGTCGACCATCGCCGTCAGCTCCTCGGGAGTGAGCGCGGTGAACGCCGCAACATTCTCGACACCGGCATTGTTGACCAGGACGTCGATCGGGCCGAAGGATCGCTCGACGTGCTCGATCAGGGCCCCGGTCGCATCCAGGTCCGCGAGGTCGGCCGGCACCGAGTCCGCCCGCGCTCCGGTCGCCCGCAGGGCCGCCGCCGTGGCGTCGAGGGCGTCCACCCGCCTGCCGGTGACCACCAGGTCCATGCCCTCACGTGCGAGCGCGCGGGCGATGACGGGGCCGAGCCCACCGGTCGCCCCGGTCACCAGCGCGACGCGGCCGCGCAGCGATTCCATGGACCCGAGCCTTCTCCGGCCACGGACCGGATGTCAACGACTCCCGTCGGTGCCGCCCGCCGCGGATCCGACCGCCTCGTTCATCACTCCGAGAAATCGGGTCACCGCGGCCAGCTCGGCCTCGTCGAACTCCCCGATCGAGGCGATCATGCGCCCGATCAGCGGTCCGAAGAACGACCAGCCCAGGTACTTCGCCTGTTCCTGCACCCGCAGCAGCACCCGGCGGCGGTCGCCGGGGTCCGGTGTCCTGCCGATGTGGCCCGCCCGTTCCAACCGGTCGAGCAGGGCGGTGGTCGCCGCCGAGCCAAGACCCAGCTGCCCGCCCAGCCAGCCCGGCGTCGCGGCGATCCCGGCCCGGTCGGCATCGAGCAGTGCGATGAGCGCGCGGAGGTCGGTCGCGTGCAGGCCGTTGCGGCTCGCGAACGCGGCACCGAACTGGTCCAGTTCGACGGTCAGCCTGCGCAGCTCGTGCACGAGCTGCAGTGCCGCGCCGGGGTCGTCAGTCGCGCTCACTGCCCTGCTCCCACGATCACTCCTTGATTCATATCTCTCGATGAACAATTATCTCTATCATCGAGATTATCTGATGCCGAGAGAACCAGGGGGCGGTCCATGGACGACGACACGCAGATCCGCACGAAAGGCCGGTTCGACGCCGCCTACGACGCAGTTCTCGCCCGCTGGGGCGGGGTGACCGCCCTGGAGACCACCTCCGAATTCGGCCTCACCCGCGTCCACGCCTGCGGACCGACCGGGGCGCCGCCGGTTCTCCTGCTCCACGGCGGCGGTGCCACCTCGACCGCCTGGTCCACGGTCGCGACCGCGCTCGGCCGGACGCACCGGGTGTACGCCTCGGACCTGATCGGGGACGTCGGACGCAGCGTGCCCGGCGACCGCCGGCCACGCACCCCCGCGGACCTGATGACATGGCTCGATGCAGTGCGCGCCGAACTCGGCCTACAGCGGGCCACGCTGATCGGACACTCCTACGGCGCGTGGATGGCCCTCGCCTACACGCTCGGCCACCCGGATCGGGTGGACCGGCTCGCACTACTCGACCCGTCGGACTGCTTCTCCGGATTTCGGGCCGGATATCTGCTGCGGGCACTCCCGATGTTGCTGCGCCCCAATGAGAACCGGGCACGGCGCTTCATCGAGTGGGAGACGGGCGGGCGGGCGCTCGACCCGGACTGGCTGACCGTGTACGCGCTCGGCGCCGCGGGGTCCCCGCGGCCGCGGATCGTGCTACCGAAGCGGCCGTCGAGGACCGCGCTCGGCGAGCTGCACGTCCCGACCCTCGTTGCGCTCGCCCAGGATTCGCGGGCGATCGATGTCGACCGGGTGGCCGCGGCGGCGCGCGGCGCCCTCCCGGACGTCCGGATCGAGGTCCTGCCGGACAGCAGTCACCACAGCCTGCCCGGACACGAGCCGGGCGAGCTGACCACGATCCTCGCGGATTTCCTTTCCTAGCAGCGCTTCTCGCGTCAGCGCACCAGCAGCATGCAGCCGGCGACGGTCGCGCCGCCGACGCCGACGACGGCGACCTCGGGCGGGCCGTCGAGCTGGGCGGTCGACTCGCCCCGCAGCTGTGACGCCGCCTCCGCGACGAGCTCCAGCGCGGCCGATCGTCCCAGCCCCAGTTGGCCGCCGTGTGGGTTGAGCGGCAGCGCGCCCGCTCTCGAGATCCGCTGTCCCCCGGCGACGAACGCGCCCGCCGTCCCCGGCCCACAGAACCCGAGCGCCTCCAGCCACATCAGCGCCAGAATACTGAACTCGTCCTCGAACAGTGCGACGTCCACATTCTCGGGGACGAGTTCGGTGCCCTCCCAGAGCCTTTCGCCGGCATCGTGGATCGCCATTCCCGTCAGGTCGGCACGCTGTTCCCACAGCGGGCTCACGTTCCGCGCCGCCGCGACGGCCTCGACGGTGACCGCGGGGCCGGGCAGATCTTCCGCCAGGTCGCCGGGACTGATCAGCACGGCGACCGCCCCTCCCGCGGGGAGCGCGCGGTCGTACTCGCAGAGCGGATCGGCCAGCATCGGGGCGTCCAGGTACTCCCGAAGCCCGAGGCCCCGCCCGCTGTTTCGGCCCGCGGTCAGCGCGATCTGGGCCAACTCGACCCGGGTGAGCCCGAACGCCTCGATGTAACTGCGCGCCGCGAGCGCCGTCGTCACCAGTTCCGTTCCGGCCCCGTATGGTGCGTGCCACTGTGCCCACCCGGACACCGACGGCCGGCCGGCGAAACGCCGTGCAACCCGCGCGGGCGACGGCGGGTCGCACGCCTCGATACACAGCACGTGGGTGGCCAGGCCGGAGATCACCGCCGCCACCGCGGCCGAGACCGCGGTCAGCACGCCGAGCCGATTTGATTCCGCTGTGCGCCAGGCGAGTTCGAGACCGAGGGCGTCCGCGACATCGACCACGTCCGGCAGCCCGCAGGTGACGAGCCCGTCGACGGCGCCACCGGTCAGGCCCGCATCTGCCAGCGCGCCGCGGGCGGCCATGGCTGCGACTCGAACATCGGCGGACCCGGGTCCGCGTGGCACCCGGCCGATCCCGCTCACCACGGCCCCCCTGGTGATCACGACACGGCCTCCAGCCGGTCCTCCGGCAGCTCCAGCTCCTCGATCTCGGCGAACGGAAGCCAGAAGTCGCCGCCGAGGTGCTCGAAATACAACCGGATCGGCGTGTCCACGCGCAGGGCGCCCGGCTCGGTCCCGGTCAGGCCCAGCAACAGCCGGATCCCCTCCTCGAGCTCGACCACGGCGACGAGGTAGGGCTGCGCTGCCGGGTCGCTCCGCGGGCTCCGCTCTTGGTCGTTCACCTCGGTCCAGGTGAGCAGCACGCCCTTTCCCGTGACCGGCTCGATGGTGAAGTCGGCCGACCAGCAGTGCCTGCAGCATCGCGACGGCGGGAACGACCAACGCAGGCAGTGCTCGCACCGCCGCACCGACAACCGTCCGGACGCGCCCGACGTCCAGTGCGCTGCGGTCAGATCCGTCAGCTCAGGCAGCGCCCGCTGGTCATGGACCATACATTCACGTTAGACGCCCGCGGCCTCGATCACCTCGGTGATCGGCACGCCACTCGCGATCTTCGCCCTGGTCTTCATCACCGCTCCCGCGAGACCGCCGCCGACCACGGCGACGAGAACGCCGTCGCGCTCGTAGTACGCGAGGAACTTGCGGCCGTCGTCGCGGACCAGGTGCACGGTGTCCGTGGCGGACGGCTCGCCGAGCGCCTGGATCTTGATGTCGTACTGGTCGCTCCAGAAGTACGGGACCTGGCCGGGTCCGGTGGGCGCGTCGGCGCCGACCAGCGCCAGTGCCAGCGCCTTTGCCTGGTCGCCCGCGCTGGTCCAGTGCTCGACCCGCCGATGGCCCTCGGGATGGCGCCAGGCGGCGACGTCACCGACCGCCCACACGTTCGGGTCACTGGTCCGGCCGCACTCGTCGGCGAGCACGCCGCCGCCCGCGCGCGGCTCGGCGACCTGCACGCCCGAGCCGTCCAGCAACTCGGTGACCGGGACGGAGCCGATGCCGATGACCACCAGGTCGGCCGCGACCTCGGTGCCGTCGGAGAGCACGGCACCGGTGACCCTGTCCTCGCCGAGCAGGGCGGTGAGGCCGACGCCGGTGCGCAGGTCGACACCCTCCTCGCGGTGCAGTCGGGCCACGAGGCCACCGATCCGCTCGCCGAGCACGGAGGCCAGCGGGGTGGGCTGCGGCTCGATCAGGATGACCTTCATGCCGCGTGCGCGCATGCTCGCGGCGAGTTCGCACCCGATGAACCCGGCCCCGACGATGAGGGCGGTCCGATCGGCGGCGAGCTCGGAACGCAGCGCCATCGCATCCTCGAACGAACGCAGCACGTGCACGCCACCCAGTTCGGCCAGTCCGGGGATCCGGCGCGGGACGAGCCCGGTGGCCACCACCAGGTGGTCGTAGTCGACGGTCGATCCGTCGGCGAGGGTCACCGTGCGGGCGCCGGTGTCGACACCGGTCGCGGCCGCGCCGAGCCGCAGCTCGATGCGCTGCTCCTCGAAGAATTCGGCCGGCTTGAGGGTGACGTCGTCGCGCTCACCGCGGACGACCTCCTTGGACAGCGGGGGCCGGTCGTAGGGCAGGTGTGGTTCCGCGCCGATCAGCGTCAGTTCGCCGTCGAAGCCCGCCCGCCGCAGTTCCTCGGCGGTCCGCAGACCGGCCAACCCGGCACCGACGACGACGACCCGTCCAACGCTCATCCCGCTCAACCTCTCACCCGATGGATCGTTGTGCGCCCAGGTGGGCCACGCACACTTCATACCAAACTGACACGTGTTCTAGATAGCGTGCCCTAAGGAGCCGAGGAATGCCACACCCCGGGATCGCGACGGGCGACGGGAACGGTGCGAAGGCGCTCAGCCGACCCCGGGAACCGGGACCTGGGCGCCGGTCATCGCGGCCGAGGACTCGCCGATCAGGAACGCGATCACCTCGGCGATCGCCTCGGGTGCGACCCAGCCCTTGCGGCTCGACCCTGGCTGGCTCGCCCGGTTGCCGGGGGTGTCGATCACCGAGGGCAGCACCGCGTTCGCCCGGATGCCCTCGTCGCGGTACTCCACCGCCAGTGCGCTGATGAACGCCAAGACCGCGGCCTTCGACGTGACGTAGCCCGACGCACCCGAGAAGGGTGCGAAGACCGCCTTGGTGGACATCGCGACCACCGACCCGCCACCGGCGTCGATCATGAACGGCAGCGCGGCCTGGGTGCACAGGTACAGCGGGCGCAGGTTCAGCCGCAACATGGCCTCGAAGTCCTCGATCGGGCTCTCGTGGACCCGCGCGCCGCTGGCGAAGCCGCCGACCAGGTTCACCACCGCGCGCAACGGCGCCTGTTCGTCGCCTCCCGCCAGGGCCGCCACCTCGGCGACACCCGCCGGGTCGAACAGGTCGGCGCGCGCGAGGACGAGCCTCGGGTGCGAATCCAGACGCTCGAGTTCCTTCTCCGTGATCCACGGAACCACCACGCGCCACCCGTCCGCGAGCAGCCTCTTGGTGACCGCGACCCCTAGCCCGCCGGTGCCGCCGGTCAGGAGCACGCTCCGTCCTGATTCGGTCATGATCCGCTTCCTTCCAGAGTTGTTGTCGAGGTTGAACTCTCGCGCGCGGGCCCGATCACCTCGCGTCGAACTCGGAGATCAGCCAGCGACCGTCCACCTTCCGCAGCGCCACCTCGGCACCGACGGTCCTGTCGACCGGCGCCTGCTCCGCCGCTGACGTAGTCGACTGCTCGACGAACACCAGCACCTCGGCGCTGTCGTCGGTCAGGGAGGTCAGTCCGGTCCCGGTGACCGTGGCGGTCGCGGTGATCTTCTTGTCCGTCGCCGCGGGCACGATCACCCCCTGCGCGAGCCGGTCGTGGTAGTCCCTGAACTCCCCCGTCAGCAACTCGCGCGCGGCCGCCATGTCCGCGAAGACGGTCTCCGGCGTGTAGGTCAGGAGAGCCTTCGCGCCGTCCGCCGCAGCCTGCTGGACCTCGGCCCTTGCCCGATCGTCCACCCGCTGGTCCGGCCGGTACTGGGCGAAGTACAGGAACCCGGCAAGCGCCGCCAGCACCAGGACCGCTGCGGTCAGTCCGACCATCAGCCTTCGCTGCGCACTCACGACAGGTACTCCACCCTCGAGATCTTCGACTGTTCCCGATCGACGGTCACCCGGAGCCGCTGGACGCGCTGCTGGTCCTGTGCCCCCGTTCCGTTGCTGACCCGCGACGCTACCTGCACAAGAACCGTGGCGGAATCCGCCGCCTCCGTCTCGATTCCGGCGGCTGCCGACTCACCGACCGTGGTCACCTTGGCGTCCCGCACCACCGTGATGAAACCCTGCGATCGCCGATCGAAATCGTCGTAGAACTCGCCGGTCGCGCCGTCGAGCACCCGTTGCACGTCGGCCTCGGCATTGTTGTGGTCGATGGTTGTCAGGTTGAGCGCACCCTCCCTGGCGACCCGCAGATAGGTTTCCCGTTCGGACTGCAGCTCCGATGCCGAACGGTGTTGCCAGAGCATGACTCCGCACGCGGTCGCCAGCAGCACGGCGACCACGGCGAGCAGCGCCGGTCCCGCCACGAGCGCTCCCCGCGGCCGGGATCCGGTCGCGACGGCGGGCGACGCGGCCCCCGCGGGATCCGCATCCTGAACTCCTGCCATCGGGTCAATTCCTTCGTCGACGGTGCGGTGGACTGCTCCACGTTAGGTGAATCGGCGCACGGGCGTCGCAGCGCGCCCACACTCACTAGAGTTGAGTGCGTGACCACCGATCCGAACAGGGGCATCGCCCCAGTGCACTACGGCACCTCCACCACCGAGCTGGTGAGCTCGCAGGGGCGCACGATCATCGCCGACGCGGTCGTGGCGAAGATCGCCGGTATCGCCACCCGGGAGATCAGCGGCGTGTTCGATGTCGGCGGCGGCACCGCCCGCGTTGTCGGCGCGCTGCGCGACCGCATCCCGGGCGCCCGCGTCAACCACGGCCAGGGCGTCGCCGTCGAGGTCGGCGAGAAGCAGGCCGCCATCGACATCGGCATCGTCGCCGAATACGGCGTCGCGCTGCACGAGCTGGCGGCCGGCATCCGGCGCAACGTGATCGCGGCCGTGGAGCGGATGACCGGACTGGAGGTCACCGAGGTCAACATCACCGTCTACGACGTCGTCCTGTTCGACGAGAACGAGCAACCGGGCGAGACCGACGGCAGACCGAGAGTCCAGTGACACCGGAGCGGAGCCCGCGCAGCGACCCGGGAGCACAGGAGCGGAGCAGCGACCCGGAGGTGGAGCCCGCCGAGCTGATCGCGGACGCGGTGCTCGCGGTACCGGGAGTCGCGGGGCTGCACGGCGGGATGTTCGGCGAGGTCGCGACGTACCTGCCGGGCCGGCGGGTGCTCGGTGTCGCGCTCGGCGACGACTCCTGCGCCATCCACATCAGCGTGCGCTATCCGGCGCACGTCATCGAGACGGCGGAGCGGGTCCGCGCGGCACTCGTCCCGATGCTCGACGTCCCGGTCGATGTCACGGTCGAAGACGTACTCACGGAGAGGACAGCGCCATGAACAGCACAGTCGTCGGTCTGATCGCCGGCCTGCTGCTGGCGATCGCCGTAATCCTCGGTGGTTTCAGCGGTTTCGTGTTCGCCGTGCTGTTGGGCGGCTTCGGTATGGCCATCGGGGCCCACCGTGACGGGCACGTCGATCTGGGCGCGCTGTTGCGGAGCCGGGGCCGTGGCTGACGGCACGAGCGAGGCGGGCGGAGCGACCCGGCAACGCACCGCGGAAGCCGACCTGGATGAGGAGCGCAGCACCAGGGGCCAGCTGATCATCAAGGATCGCGCGGTTTCACGGATCGCCGTGGCGGCTGCCCTCCAGGTGCCGGGTGTGGTCCGCCAGCGCGGCGGCCTGTCCCGGCTCACCGGCCGCGACCTGCCGCGAGCAGAGGTGTCGATGGGAACCGAGTCGGTGGCCGTCACGCTGTACATCGCGGTGGCATGGCCGTGCCCGATCGCCCTGCTCTCCCGCGAGGTGCACCGCGAGGTGGGCGATCGTATCGCCGCCCTCAGCGGCCTGCCCATGGACCAGCTGCACGTCGTCGTCGCCGCTGCGGTGCCAACCGCGGCACCGGAGGGGGCCGAGGTCGACAGTCAGCAGTTCGCGGCGCCCGGCGCCGCCCTTGCACCCCTGGTCCCGTCGCGGGCACCGATCACCCGGCCCGCGGCGGCCCCGGTCGCGCTGCTCTTCGCCTGCGCCCTGCTGGTGCTCGCGGTGCTGACCGGACGCGAGTTCCTGATCGCGCACGAGGTCATCGCTCCCGCCGCGTGGCTGCGCAATTCGATCGAGTGGTCCGCACGCCAGCACTGGGAGCCGTGGATGGTGCCTGCCGCGGCCGCGGCCGTGTTCGCCGGCCTGGTGCTGATCTTCGTGGCGGTCAAGCCGCGGATCCGCACCCATCTGCCGCTCGGCGACGCGGGATCTGCGGTGGTGTGGGTGCGTCCAACCGATGTGGCGAGGATGTGCAGCGCGCAGGCACGCACGGTGGCGGGTGTCCGGTCGGTGCAGACCATCGTCGACGGCAAGCGGACCACCGTCCGCATCTCCCCCGACGGTGAGGTCGCGGCCCCCGCGCTCGAATCGGCCGTGCGCGACGCGGTGGAGCCGGGGCTGGCGACGCTCGCAACGCCCCGTCCGCTGCGCGTCCGGATCGGCAAGGTGCGAGGGTGAGGCGCCGCACGTCGGTCATCGACAGGTCGATAGCGCTCGGCGCCGGCCTCGCCCTGGTTGCTGCGGGCGCACTGGCCCTGACCTGGAACATGGACCTCGATGTGTCCCAGGAGTTCTGGCGACGATTCGACCGGGCCGAGTACGCGGCGATCCCGACCAGGGACTGGTGGCCGACGCTGCTCGGCGTCGCCTGCGTCGCCAGCCTCGTGGCCGGGGTCACGCTGCTGGTGATCAACCTCCGGCGCGGCCGGACCTCGACGGTGCAGATCGGGGACGTCCTCGGCGACTCCGACCTGTCGGTCGACCTCGGGCCGATGGCGGTCGGGCTGGCCTCGGAGCTGTCCACCCTGGAGGGGGTCCGCTCCGTGCGGGCCGCCGCCGTGGACGATCGCGGTCTGCTGACCCTGCGGGTGACGGTGATCGCCGACCCCGCGGTCGATATCGCCGAGTTCACCCGCGACGCCGAGTCCCTGGCCAGGTCCATGGCCGCGGCTCTGCCCGATGCCCCCGTCGCCACGCAGGTGCTGCTTCACCTCGACCGCGCTGATCTACCGGGCTGACCAGCCCTCTTCGCCATCCCGGGGGGGTGCCCCGGCCCGGAGCCAGAGCCGGGCCGTACATGCACGCCCGGGGCGAGGAGGAAACTCCGTCCCGGCCCGGCTCAGGTCCCCGGAAACGCCGAATGGCGCCCACTCCCGAGGGAGTGAACGCCATTCGGCTTTGGTACTGCTAGATCAACAGGTGAAACTAAATCACTTGTTGATCTTGGTGACGCGACCGGCGCCAACGGTGCGGCCACCCTCACGGATGGCGAACCGCAGGCCCTCGTCCATGGCGACCGGCTGGATCAGCTTGACGGACATCTCGGTGTTGTCACCGGGCATGACCATCTCGGTGCCCTCGGGCAGGGTCACGACGCCCGTAACGTCCGTGGTACGGAAGTAGAACTGCGGGCGGTAGTTGTTGAAGAACGGCGTGTGGCGGCCGCCCTCGTCCTTGGACAGGATGTAGGCGTTGCCCTCGAACTCGGTGTGCGGGGTGGTGGTGCCGGGCTTGACCACAACCTGGCCACGCTCGACGTCCTCGCGCTTGATGCCACGAACCAGCAGACCGACGTTGTCGCCCGCCATGCCCTGATCGAGCAGCTTGCGGAACATCTCGACACCGGTGACCGTGGTGGTCTGCTTGGTGTCGCGGATGCCGATCAGGTCGACGGTCTCGTTGACCTTGACCACGCCGCGCTCGATCCGGCCGGTGATGACGGTGCCACGACCGGTGATCGTGAAGACGTCCTCGAC
>Ga0105243_10001107_pt1 | contig 24469 bp, 24 predicted proteins | sample KBSM34metaG_FD_81525 | JGI IMG/M metagenome (GOLD analysis project Ga0105243, IMG submission 81525) | Miscanthus rhizosphere microbial communities from Kellogg Biological Station, Michigan, USA - KBS M3-4 metaG | ecosystem: Host-associated > Plants > Roots > Rhizosphere > Soil | place... | reverse complement strand
GTCGCCACCCGGCCGGTGCCGATGGCCCACACCGGCTCGTATGCGACGACGACCTTGGCGATCTCGTCCGCGGACAGGCCGGCGAGGGATCCACGCAGCTGCTCCAGGTTGTACTCCACCTGATTGCCTGCCTCGCGGATCTCCAGACCCTCACCGATGCACACGATGGGGGTCAGGCCGTTCTTCAGCGCCGCCTTGGTCTTGGCGAGCACCGTCTCGTTCGACTCCCCGTGCAGGGTGCGACGCTCCGAGTGGCCCACCACCGCGAAGGTGCAGCCCAGCTTGGCCAGCATGGCACCGCTGATCTCGCCGGTGTACGCGCCGGAATCGTGCGCGGAGACATCCTGCGCGCCGTAGGTGAGCAGGAGCTTGTCGCCCTCGACCAGCGTCTGCACGCTGCGGATGTCCGTGAACGGCGGGATCACCGTCACGTCGACCTTGTCGAAGTACTTCGCGGGCAGCGAGAACGCGATCTTCTGCACCAGGGCGATGGCCTCGAAGTGGTTGAGGTTCATCTTCCAGTTGCCCGCGATGAGCGGCTTACGTGCCATCGCTCAGCCCTCCAGCGCTTCGATGCCAGGAAGGGACTTGCCCTCGAGGTACTCCAGGGAGGCGCCGCCGCCGGTCGAGATGTGCGAGAAGCCGTCCTCGGGCAGGCCGAGCAGCCGCACCGCGGCCGCGGAATCGCCGCCGCCGACGACGCTGAACGCGCCCTTGCCGGTGGCCCCGATGATCGCCTCGGCGACACCCTTGGTGCCTGCCGAGAACTTCTCGAACTCGAACACGCCCATCGGCCCGTTCCAGAACACCGTCTTGGCGCCGGACAGGATCGCCGCGAAGCGCTCCACCGACTCCGGTCCGATGTCCAGGCCCATCCAGCCGTCCGGGATCTCGAGGACCGACACCGTCTTCGACTCCGCGTCGGCGGAGAACGAGTCGGCGATCACCACGTCCTGCGGGATGTGGATGACGTCGGCGTACCGCTCGAGCAGCGACTTGCAGGTGTCGATCATCGACTCCTCGCACAGCGAGTTACCGACGGACACCCCCTGCGCGGCGAGGAAGGTGTAGAACATGCCGCCGCCGATGACCAGGGTGTCGGCCTTGGTGGCCAACGCCTCGATCACGGCCAGCTTGTCGGAGACCTTCGAGCCGCCGAGCACCACCGCGTAGGGCCGCTCGGAGTCCTCGGTCAGCTTCTGCAGCACCTCGACCTCGGTCGCGACCAGGGCGCCCGCGTAGTGCGGCAGCAGCTTCGCCACGTCGTAAACCGACGCCTGCTTGCGGTGCACCACACCGAATCCGTCGGAGACGAACGCGCCGTCGCCGTCGACCAGCTCCACGAGCGCCTTGGCGAGGGATTCCCGCTCGGCGTCGTCCTTGCTGGTCTCACGGGGATCGAAGCGGATGTTCTCCAGCAGGAGCACGTCGCCGTCGGTGAGTCCCTCGGAACGGGCCAGCGCATCCTGTCCGACGACATCGCCTGCCAGCTGCACGTTGCGTCCGAGCTCCTCGCCGAGCCGGGCCGCGACCGGTGCCAGCGACAGCGCCGCGTCGGGCTCGCCCTTGGGGCGGCCCAGGTGCGCCATCACGATGACCTTGGCGCCTGCCTCGGCCAGCGTGCGGATCGTCGGTGCGGACGCGATGATGCGGCCCGGGTCGGTGATCGTGCCGTTGTCCAGCGGGACGTTGAGGTCCGAGCGCACCAGCACGGTGCGGCCCGCGACCCCGGCGTCCAGCAGATCCTTCAGTGTCTGAACAGCCACGTGGATCTACAGGGACTTCGCGACGAGACCGATGAGGTCCGCCAGACGGTTGGAGTAGCCCCACTCGTTGTCGTACCAGGAGACGATCTTGACCTGGTCGTCGATCACCTTGGTCAGGCCCGAGTCGAAGATCGACGAATGCGGGTCGGTGACGATGTCCGAGGACACGATCGGCGCGTCGGTGTACTTGAGGATGCCCTTGAGGGGGCCCTCGGCGGCGGCCTTCATCGCGGCGTTGATCTCGTCGGCGGTGGCCGACTTGCGCAGGTTCGCGGTGAGGTCGGTGACCGAGCCGGTGGGGATCGGAACCCGCAGCGCGTAGCCGTCGAGCTTGCCGAGCAGCTGCGGGAGGACCAGGCCGATGGCCTTGGCCGCACCGGTGCCGGTGGGAACGATGTTCAGGGCGGCCGCGCGGGCGCGACGCAGATCGCTGTGCGGGGCGTCCTGCAGGTTCTGGTCCTGGGTGTACGCGTGGATCGTCGTCATCAGGCCCTTGACGATGCCGAACTCGTCATCGAGGACCTTGGCGATCGGGCCGAGGCAGTTGGTGGTGCACGAGGCGTTGGAGATGATGTTCTGGCTGCCGTCGTACTTGTCGTCGTTGACGCCCATCACGATGGTGATGTCCTCGCCCTTGGCGGGCGCGGAGATGATGACCTTCTTGGCGCCGGCCTCGAGGTGACCCTTGGCCTTGGCCGCATCGGTGAAGATGCCGGTGGACTCGACGACCACGTCGACGCCCAGGTCGCCCCAGGGCAGCTCGTCCAGCGGGCCGCGGTGCGCAAGCGCCTTGATCCGCTGGTCGCCGACGACGATGGTGTCGTCGCCGTCGAGGGAGACGTCGTACGGCAGACGGCCCAGGATCGAGTCGTACTTGAGCAGGTGGGCGAGGGTCGCGTTGTCGGTCAGGTCGTTGACCGCCACGATCTCGATGTCGGTGGTGCCGAGCGCCTTCTGCGCATCGACCGCCCTGAAGAAGTTACGTCCGATACGACCGAAGCCGTTCACGCCTACCCGGACAGTCACAATTCGCTCCTTTGACCATTCTCAGTGTTCATCGATCAGATGTGTGCCCCACACTAGTGCTCCGCGCGGGACGCAAAGACAGGTGGCCCAGTGGGATGGATCACCCACTGCACCCGAGGTGAGGCTCAATACACGGCCGGCTCCGCCGCGCTACGCCTCAGTGCCGATGGTCGGCTCCGCTGCGCTACGCCTCGTCCAGCAGGTCGGCGGTCACCGCGGACTCCGTGTCCGGGATCCCCGTGTCCTTCGCCTTGCGGTCCGCCATCGACAGCAGGCGACGGATCCGGCCCGCGACCGCGTCCTTCGTCATCGGCGGATCGGCCAGCTGGCCGAGCTCCTCCAGCGAGGCTTGCCGGTGCTGCACCCGCAGGCTGCCCGCGGCGGCGAGATGATCGGGCACGTCGTCGCCGAGGATCTCCAGGGCCCGCTCGACCCGCGCCGCCGCGGCGACCGCGGCCCGCGCCGACCGCCGCAGGTTCGCATCGTCGAAGTTCGCCAGCCGGTTCGCCGTTGCCCGGACCTCCCGGCGCATCCGGCGCTCCTCCCAGGTCAGCCTCGTGTCCTGGGCGCCCATCCGGGTGAGCAGCGCGCCGATCGCCTCGCCGTCGCGCACCACGACCCGATCCGTGCCGCGGACCTCCCTGGCCTTGGCCGCCACACCGAGCCTGCGAGCCGCGCCGACCAGTGCGAGCGCCGCCTCCGGGCCAGGGCAGCTGATCTCCAGTGCCGAGGAACGACCGGGCTCGGTCAGCGAGCCGTGCGCGAGGAACGCACCCCGCCACGCCGCCTCCGAGTCGACGACGCTGCCGCCGACGACCTGGGCGGGCAGCCCACGCACCGGACGGCCACGCAGGTCCAGCAGACCCGTCTGGCGTGCGAGGGCCTCGCCCTCCTTGGCCACCCGCACGATGTAGCGGGAGCTCTTGCGCAGCCCGCCCGCGCCGAGCACGTGCACGTCGGAGGAGTAGCCGTACAGGTCGAAGATCTCGCGGCGGAGCCGGCGCGCGGTGTTGCCGAGGTCCACCTCCGCCTCGACCACCACGCGCCCACCGACGATGTGCAGCCCGCCCGCGAACCGAAGCAGGGACGAGACCTCGGCCTTGCGGGCGGAGACCTGGGTCACCGCAAGCCGGCTCAGCTCGTCCTTGACCTCCGCTGTCATTGCCACGAAGTGGTCTCCCTTCCGGGGGTTGTCTGGCGTTCCTTCGGCACCGCGAGGCGGTCGAGGACCGCGGCGAGCTTGCCCGCGTGGTGTGTCGCACCGCCGTTGTCCGCAACGTCGGCGTAGGTCAGTTCGGCCCCCAGGAGCTGGGCGGCCCGGTGAAGATAGTCGCGCTCGCTGCCCTCCGGCACCGACGCCGAGTCGACGATGATGTCGTCGACCGTCAGCTCGGGCGCATGCTGGGACAGTACGTGCAGATGGCGCTCCGCCGAGAACCCCGTCGTCTCGCCCGGCTCGGCCACCAGGTTCAGGATCAGCGTCTTGCGCGCCCTGGTCTCCATCAGGGCCTGCACCAGCTCGGGCACCAGCACGTGCGGGATGACACTGGAGAACCAGGAGCCGGGACCGAGCAGCACCAGGTCGGCCCGCTCGATGGCGGCGACCGACTCGGGGCAGGCAGGTGGATCCGGCGGCAGCAACCGCACACGGCGCACCTTCCCCGGAGTGGTGGCGACGGCCACCTGCCCGCGGATGCACCGACTGACCCGCGGGTCGCTCTCCAGACCCACCACGTCGGCCTCGATGTCGAGCGCGATCGGCGACATCGGCAGCACGCGACCGTGGATGCCGAGCACCCGGCCCATCTCGTCGAGGGCGGCGACGGTGCCGCCCATCACCTCGCTGAGCCCGGCCAGGATGAGGTTGCCGACCGAGTGACCCGCGAGCGCGCCGGTGCCGCCGAAGCGGTGCTGCAGCGTCGCCGTCCAGGTCCGCACCTCGGGTGTGTCCGCCGCCAAAGCTGCCAGCGCCATCCGAAGGTCGCCGGGCGGGATCACGCCGAGTTCGGACCGCAGCCGACCCGAGGAGCCGCCGTCGTCTGCGACCGTCACGACCGCGGTGACGTCGGAGCTCACTCGCCTCGCGGCACCGAGAGTGGCGTAGAGACCGTGACCGCCGCCGAGGGCAACGATCGTGGGGCCGGCGGGAACCTCCGCGAAGGAGTCGGACGTCATTCGCGCCCCAGGTCCCGGTGCACGACCTTGACGGTCACACCCTGCTCCTGCTCCAACATGCCCGCAAGGGCCTCAGTCATTGCCACACTCCGATGCTTCCCGCCGGTGCACCCCACCGCAATTGTCATGTAACGCTTGCCTTCCCGACGGTATCCGTTGGTCGTCAACTCCAACAAATGCCGGTAGGTGTCCAGGTAGTCCCTTGCGCCGTCCTGAGAGAGGACGTAGTCGCTCACCGCCGCATCCCGCCCGGTGTGTTCGCGCAGTTCCGGAATCCAGTGCGGATTCGGCAGGAACCGCACGTCGCACACGAGATCAGCATCCATCGGCAGCCCGTATTTGAAACCGAAGGACTGCACGGTGATCGCGATCGCCCCGGTCGTCTCGCCGCCGAACGCGGACTCGATCTTCTGCCGCAGCTCGTGCACCGACAGCGACGAGGTGTCGATCACCAGGTCCGCGTCGGCCTTGACCGGCGCGAGCTGCACCCGTTCGGCCTCGATCCCCTCGATCAGGGTGCCGTCGACGCCGTCCTGCTGCAGCGGGTGGCTGCGCCGGACCTGCTCGAACCGTCGGACCAGCACCTGATCGGTCGCCTCCAGGAACAGCACCCGGGTCCGCGTCGCCTTCGATTCCACCTCTTTGATGACCGAGACGAGGTCGCCGGTGAACCGGCGACTCCGGACATCGATCACGACGGCGAGCTTGGGGATACGCGATCCGGGTTCGAGGCCGAGGTCGACCATCCGGGAGATCAGTTCGGGCGGCAGATTGTCCGCGACGTACCAACCGAGATCCTCGAGCACGTTCGCCGCGGTACTCATTCCGGCGCCGGACAGGCCGGTGACCAACGCCACCTCCATGTCCGACTCCCCCTGCCCCGTCACGTCACTCACTCGACTCCCGCCCTCCTCAGTCCGTTTCCGTGCTGGTCGGAGCCCCCGAACTCACCCTCACCCGCCGTCGTGGCGGTCACGCTGGGACCATCATCCCCCACCGCGGCGTCCACCACCGGGTCATCCGCGCCCATTGATGTCGCGGCTTGTGCCGGATCGGGTTCGGCCCCGAGCGCGACCAGCACCGCCTTCGCGGTGGTGACCCCGATCCCGGGCACCTCGATGATCTCCTCCACGGTCGCCTGCTTGAGCTTGGCCACCGACCCGAAATGGGTGACCAGCGCGGTGCGCCTGGCCTCGCCGAGCCCGCGGACGGAGTCGAGGGCCGAGGCCGTCATCCGACGCGAACGCTTGCTCCGATGGAAAGTGATCGCGAATCGGTGTGCCTCGTCGCGCACCCGCTGCAGCAGGTACAGCGATTCACTGGTGCGCGGCAGGATCACCGGGTCCTCGTCGCCCGGCACCCAGACCTCCTCGAGCCGCTTCGCGAGGCCGACGACGGCGACATCGGTGATCCCCAACTCATCCAGGACGGCCGCCGCCGCCGCGACCTGTGGCGCGCCACCGTCGACGACGTACAGGTTCGGCGGATAGGCGAACCGCCGCGGCCTACCGGTCTGCGGGTCGAGTGCCGCTTCGGGCGCCTGGTCTCCCCCGTTTCCCGCGTTTTCCGGCCCCGCGGCGTCCGTACCGGCCACGTCCGCCGCGTGCCGCAGGAAACGTCGACGCGTGACCTCGGCGATACTGGCCACGTCGTCCGAACGCCCGTCCCCCGCAGCCTCTTTGATCGAGTAGTGCCGGTAGTCGGACTTGCGGGGCAGGCCGTCCTCGAAGACCACCAACGAGGCGACCACGTCGGTGCCCTGGACGTGACTGATGTCCACGCACTCGATCCGCAGCGGCGCCTGGTCGAGGTCGAGCGCTTCCTGAATCCCTTGCAGCGCCGCCGATCTCGAGGTGAGATCGCCCGCCCTGCGGAGCTTGTGCTGCGCGAGCGACTCCTTGGCGTTGCGCTGCACCGTTTCGGCGAGGGCCTTCTTGTCGCCGCGCTGCGGCACCCGCAGGGTCACCGCCGACCCCCGCAGGCCGCTGAGCCAGACCTGGAGTTCCTCGGCGTTCGGCGGCAACTCCGGCACCAGCACCTCGCGCGGCACCACCGTCGTCTTGTCCGCGGTCAGCCCGGGCTGATCGGTCATCGCGGCCTGTTCGCCGTAGAACTGGGTCAGGAACTGTTCGACCAGGTCTTCGGATCCACTCTCCCCGGAGCGCTCGACCACCCAGCCGCGCTGACCGCGCACCCGGCCGCCCCGGACGTGGAACACCTGGACCGCGGCCTCGAGCTCGTCGGCCGCGAAGGCCACCACGTCGGCGTCCGTCCCGTCGCCGAGCACCACCGCCTGCTTCTCCAGCGCCTTGCGCAGCGCCCCGAGATCGTCGCGCAGCCGCGCCGCGCTCTCGAAGTCCAGGTCGTCGGAGGCGCGCAGCATCTTCGCCTCGAGCTCGCGCACCAGTTTGTCGGTGCGCCCGGAAAGGAAGTCGCAGAAGTCCTCGACAATGCGCCGGTGCTCGTCGGCGCTGACCCGGCCGATGCACGGGGCCGAGCACTTGTCGATGTAGCCGAGCAGGCAGGGCCTGCCGATCTGGTTGTGCCGCTTGAACACACCGGCCGAGCAGGTGCGGGCCGGGAACACCCGGAGCAGCAGGTCGAGCGTCTCGCGGATCGCCCAGGCGTGCGCGTACGGACCGAAGTACCGCACTCCCTTTCGGCGCGGACCGCGGTACACGAACAGCCGCGGGTACTCCTCGTTCAGGGTCACCGCCAGGACCGGATAGGTCTTGTCGTCGCGGTAGCGGACGTTGAAGCGTGGGTCGAACTCCTTGATCCAGTTGTACTCGAGCTGCAGCGCCTCGACCTCGGTGCCGACCACGGTCCACTCCACGCTGCCCGCGGTGGTGACCATCTGTCGGGTGCGCGGGTGCAGGGACGCGACGTCCGCGAAATAGGAGCTCAACCGGCTCCGCAGGCTCTTCGCCTTACCGACGTAGATGACCCGGCCGTGAGGATCGCGAAACTTGTAGACGCCTGGCGCCACCGGAATGGTTCCCGGGGCGGGGCGATAGGTGGCTGGATCGGGCACAACACCAGGCTAGTCGTCCCCACCGACCACCCCGGACAGCCGCACCGAGGGCCCCTTCGCCTGCTAGCGTCGGAAGCCGGGGCACGTAGGCCACTCGTTCTGGGGTGATCGGTGTGAGCACAGGCGACGCGATGCGTCTCGCGGCGGCGACCGCGACGGTCCTGACCCTGACGCTGGCGGTGGGATGCTCCGCCACCGACGACGGTGCGGCAGGACCGTGCACCATCGCGGCGAACGGCACGCCCATCGCCGCCGCACCCCTGACCCAGCCGCCCACCAGCGCGAACCTGTCCACTCATCCCGAGATCGCCACCGGATACCGCGCCGGGATGACCCCCGTCACGACGGCCACGTTCGCGGTGTCCACCGCGAACCCCGTCGCCACCGAGGCCGCTTGCCGGGTACTCGACGACGGCGGCACCGCGGCGGACGCGCTGATCGCGGCGCAGGCCGTGCTCGGTCTGGTCGAGCCGCAATCGTCGGGCATCGGCGGCGGGGCCTTCCTGCTGTACCACGACGCGGCGACCGGGACCGTCGACGCCTACGACGGACGTGAGACCGCGCCGATGGCCGCCACCGAGAACTACCTGCGTTTCATCGACGACGCCAACCGGACCGAGCCGACACCCTCGGCGCGGGCGAGCGGCCGCTCGATCGGCGTTCCCGGGGTGCTGCGCATGCTGGAGATGAACCATCGCGAACACGGAAAGCAGCCATGGGACACCCTGTTCGAGCCCGCGATCGCACTCGCGGACAACGGGGTCGAGATCAGTCCCCGGATGGCGAGCTCGATCGCGGGCTCGGCCAGGGACCTGGCCGTCGACGAAGATGCGCGGACGTACTTCCTCAATCCGGACGGGTCACCGAAGCCGGAGGGCACCGTGTTGACGAATCCGGCGATGGCGAAGACGTTGGGGGCGATCGCCGCGGAGGGGGCCGACGCGTTCTACGTGGGGCCCATCGCCGAGGCGATCGTGGCGGCGACCGACGACCCGAGCGGAGGTCGCACACCCGGCGCGATGACCACCGCGGACCTCGCCGGATATCAGGCCAAGAAGCGCACCGCGTTGTGTATGGACTACCGAGGGCGCGAGGTCTGCGGGATGCCGAGCCCGTCGTCCGGCGGCACCGCGGTGGCCGCCACGCTGGGGATCCTGAGCAACTTCGACCTGTCGGCGTACCCGCCGACCGCACTCGACGCGGACGGCGGCGAACCCGACGCCACGGGCGTGCACCTGATCGCCGAGGCGGAACGACTGGCCTACGCGGACCGGGACAAGTACGTCGCCGACTCGGACTTCGTGCCGCTGCCTGGCAACTCCCCCGACACCCTGATCGATCCGGACTACCTGCGGGGCCGCTCGGCGCTGATCGACCCGCGCCGGAGCATGGGCACCGCCCAGCCCGGCGACTTCGGCCCGGTCGCCATGGGTACGCAGCCGGGCAACGACCACGGCACCAGTCAGATCACCGTGGCCGACCGGTACGGCAACGTCGCGGCGATGACCACCACCATCGAGTCGGCGTTCGGCTCCTTCCACATGGTCGACGGCTTCCTGCTCAACAATCAGCTGACCGACTTCTCCGCGCAGCCGACCGCGCCGGACGGTTCGCCGCTCGCCAACCGGGTGGAGCCGGGAAAGCGGCCGCGCAGTTCGATGGCCCCGACCCTGGTGTTCGAGCGGGGCAACGGGCACCGCGGCGAGGTGCTGCTGGCCGTGGGGTCCCCCGGCGGCTCCGTGATCATCCAGTTCGTGGTCAAGACGCTGGTCGGCATGCTCGACTGGGAACTCGACCCGCAACAGGCCGTGTCCATGGTCGATTTCGGCGCGGCGAACACACCGAAAACGAACGTCGGCGGCGAGCACCCCAACATCGAGGCCGCCGACAATGGCGCCACGGACCCACTGGTGCGGGCGTTGACCGAGATGGGCCACCAGGTTTCGACGGAACCGCAATCGAGTGGGCTGAGCGTGCTGGGGCGTCACGACGAGGGCTGGATCGGCGGCGCGGACCCGCGCCGGGAGGGCGCGGTGACCGGCGACGTCGTCGGGTAGCCGAAGTGCCAGGGGCGCAGCGACTTACGCGGAGGTGGAGACCAATTTCCGCCGACTCGGTGCGTGCGGATGGTTGCCACGCCCCGCGGGGGCGCGGCGACCGTCGGCCCGACGGAGGTCGGCCAGCCGCTGGGACGGCTGACAACCGGACGGCTGGGACGCGGCGGTCACGGCGGCGCGGGCGCGGTCGAGCCGACGGAGCTCGACGAAGTAGACCGCGCTGATCGCGACGTAGATGGCGGCCATGATGATCGGGCCGCATGCGAGGACGAGGAGGATTTCCACTGGACCTCCAATGCAATTGAGTCGGGCACCCGATCCGAGCGGTCTCGAATTCGACGTACTTGACTCGATCCACACTAGTGGGCTGGTACGCACCAAAAGGTCACAGCCGCGTGAACTCGGGCCGATCCGGACGTGGGATGGGACACACCTTTTCGGATACGAGAACGGCCCGACGCGCTCTTGGCACGTCGGGCCGTGGTGGTCGAGCGGGGCGCCTGGCAGATCTATTCGGCGTCCGCCTGCGCGTATTTCGATTCGAGTTCGCGGAACTTCCTGACCGCGTTCACGGCGTACTCACGGTCGTTCGCCTGGATCGCCATGGCCGGGATGTACTCGTCGTCGGGCAGCTCGATCCGCGCCCACGCCGCCCCGTCCGGGAAGGTCAGGCCGCGCACCAGATCCCACTCTACGAACCGCTCGGTGAACGCGTTGCGCACCGAGACTCCACTGGCGTTGGCGCGTAGCCGCGGGCGGGTCAGCAGCAGCGCGCCGCCGGCGAGGATCCCGCCGATGCCGACCATCGCGAGCTGATCGATCAGCCGGAAGTACACGCCTGTCGCCGAGCTGCGCAGCAGCACCGCGAGCACGACGAACACCAGCACGAACACAGCCGCGACCGCCATCGCGTAGCGGGCGGACCGCTTGGACCGTACGTCCATCTCCCACGCGCTCATCGGAACGACTGCTCTGTCCAGGGCTGACGCAGGTGACGGAGCGTCACCGCGGTGTCGAGCGCGGCGGCACAGGCCTGACCGCCCTTGTCCTCGACGGAGCCGGGGAGTCCGGAGCGGTCCCTGGCCTGCTGTTCGGTGTCGGTGGTGAGCACCCCGTTGCCGACCGGGGTGCTCTCGTCGAGGGAGACCCGGGTGAGGCCTGCGGTGACGGCGTCGCAGACGTACTCGAAATGCGGGGTGCCGCCACGGATCACGACACCGAGCGCGACCACCGCGTCGTGGGTGCGGGCCAGCGCCTGCGCCACCACCGGCAGCTCGATGGCGCCGGCGACGCGGACGAGCGTGACGTCCTCGAGCTGGGCCTGCTCGGCCACCCGCTGCGCGCCCGCGACGAGGGCCTCGGAGATCTCGGCGTGCCACTGCCCGGCCACGATCGCGAGCTTGAGGTCCTTCGCCTCGTCGAGCTGGAGCTGTGGCAGCCCCTCGCCGCTCATACCGCGCCCCCGCTCTCGAAGTCGTCGAGACCGATCAGGTCGTGACCCATCCGGTCCCGCTTGGTGCGCAGGTAGGTGAGGTTCTCGGCGTTGGCGCGCAACGGCATCGGCACCCGCTCGGTGATCTGCAGGCCGTAGCCGTCCAGCCCGACCCGCTTGGCCGGGTTGTTCGTCAGCAGCCGCATGGACGAGATGCCGAGATCGACGAGGATCTGCGCGCCGATGCCGTAGTCGCGGGCATCCGCGGGCAGCCCGAGTTCCAGGTTCGCGTCGACGGTGTCGGATCCCGCGTCCTGCAGCTGGTACGCCTGCAGCTTGTGCATCAGGCCGATGCCCCGGCCCTCGTGACCGCGCATGTACAGGACGACGCCTCGGCCCTCCTGGGCGACCATGTCGAGCGCCGCGTCGAGCTGCGGGCCGCAGTCGCACCGCAGCGAACCGAACACGTCTCCGGTCAGGCACTCCGAGTGCACGCGGACCAGCACGTCGCTGCCGTCGCCGTCCGGACCGGCCAGGTCGCCGCGCACGAGGGCCACGTGCTCGACCTCGTCGTAGATGCTCTGGTAGCCGACGGCCTTGAACTCGCCGTGGTTGGTCGGGATCCGCGCCTCGGCGATCCGCACCACGTGCTTCTCGTGCTTGCGACGCCAGGCGATGAGATCCGCGATCGAGATCATGGCCAGGTTGTGATCGTCGGCGAAGACCCGGAGCTCGTCGGTCTGGGCCATGTGGCCCTCGTCCTTCTGGCTGACGATCTCGCAGATGACGCCCGCGGGACGCAGGTCAGCCATCCGGGCCAGGTCGACGGCCGCCTCGGTGTGGCCTGGCCTGCGCAGCACGCCGCCCTCCTTGGCGCGCAGCGGCACCACGTGGCCGGGGCGGGTGAAATCGCTCGCGCCCGAGTTCGGGTCGGCGAGCAGGCGCATCGTGGCGGCGCGGTCGGAGGCCGAGATGCCGGTGCCGATGCCTTCCTTGGCGTCGACCGTCACCGTGTACGCGGTGCCGTGCTTGTCCTGGTTGCTGGAGAACATCGGCGGCAGGCCGAGTCGGTCGCAGTCGTCACCGTCGAGCGGGACGCAGAGGTAACCGGAGGTGTAGCGGACCATGAAGGCCACCAGCTCCGGGGTCGCCTTCTCGGCGGCGAAGATGAGGTCGCCCTCGTTCTCGCGGTCCTCGTCATCGACGACGACGACGGCCTTGCCTGCGGCGATATCGGCGACTGCGCGCTCGATACTGTCGAACCTGGTCACGTGGTGCGCTCCATCAAAGTCATGAATAGCTCTCCGTGCACCCGTAAGTGCACCTCAACAGTACGACCCCGACTCCTCGGGCCCGAAATTCGGCTACCGGCCGGCGGTCTGCAGACGCTCGACGTACTTCGCGATCACGTCCACCTCCAGGTTCACCGGGGTACCGGGGGCGGCACCGCCGAGGGTGGTCATCTCGAGGGTGGTGGGGATCAGCGAGATCTCGAAGAACTCGCCGCCGTCCCCGTCGCGACCGAGGGCAGACACGGTCAGCGAGACGCCGTCGACGGTGATCGAGCCCTTCTCCACCACGTAGCGGGCGATCGTGTCGGGCAGCGAGATCCGGACGACCTCCCAGTTCTCCGACGGCGACCGGCTGATGACGGATCCGGTGGCGTCGACGTGTCCCTGCACCAGGTGGCCACCGAGGCGGCTGTTCAGCGCCGCGGCCCGCTCCAGGTTCACCCGACTGCCGACGTCCAGCGCGCCGAGGCTGGAGCGGTTCAGCGTCTCCGCCATCACATCGGCGGTGAAGGAGTCGCCGCCGAGCACCTCCACCACGGTCAGGCAGACGCCGTTGACCGCGATCGAGTCGCCGTGCCCGGCATCGGAGGTCACCAGCGCGCCACGCACGGTGAAGCGGGCGGCATCGGCCAGGTCCTCCTTGGCGACGATCTCACCCAGTTCTTCGACGATCCCGGTGAACACTTCAGTCCGCTCCTCAGTTGTTGGTTCTGTTCTGTTCATTCTCGTCCTCGGCTCGCACGCCGCGGTCGCCGGGCGTCAGGCTCAGCAGCAGATCCGGCCCGAGCGTCTCGACGGACTCCCGGTGGAACCGGAGCGCCTGCGCGATGTTCGTGACCCCAGCATCCTCTACGGCGGCCGCCCCCGCGCCGAGCAGTACCGGTGAGAGGAACGCCAGGATCCGGTCCACCAATCCCGCCTCGAGGAACGCGCCGGCCAGACGGGGTCCGCCCTCGAGCAGGACATCGGGCAGATCGGCCAGCGCCTCGACCACCTCGCGGGGGTCACGGGTCCGCAGCACCAGGGTCGGCGCCGCGTCGTCGAGCACCCGGGCCGAGGCCGGGATCTCGCGCTCCCCCACCACCACTCGCACCGGCTGGTGATCGGCGAGGCTGCCGTCCGGATTGCGGGCGGTCAGCCACGGGTCGTCGGCGAGGACGGTGCCGGTGCCGACCACGATGGCGTCAAGCTTGGCGCGCTCCCGGTGTACCCGCGCCCTCGCCTCGGGGCCGGTGATCCACTGGCTGGTGCCGTCGGCCGCCGCGCTGCGTCCGTCGAGGCTCGCGGCGAACTTCCAGGTGACATGGGATCGTCCGGTGCGCTGGCGGTGCAGCCAGGCGCGCAGCGGCCCGAGTTCGACGTCGTGGGCACCGAAACCGGGCAGCACGTCGATCCCCGCCGAACGCAGGGTCTGCGCGCCGCCCGCGGCCTGCGGATGGGGATCGTCCACCGCGAAGAGCACCCGGGACACCCCGGCCTCGATCAGGGCGAGCGCGCAGGGGCCGGTCCGGCCCTGGTGGTTGCAGGGCTCGAGGGTGACCACCGCGGTGCCGCCCCTGGCCCGGCTGCCCGCGGCGCGCAGCGCCATCACCTCGGCGTGCGGTCCGCCGACCGGGCTGGTCGCCCCGACGCCGACGACCGCGCCGCTCTCGTCGAGGATCACGGCGCCGACCGGCGGATTGGGGCTGGTGGTCCCGCGCACCCGCTCGGCGGCATCGACGGCGAGCCGCAATGCCGCCGACTCGGACTCGGTCGGCTCCGACCCGGGGGCGCGACGGGGACCGGGCACGTTAGTGGGCCAGGGTCAGGTGCGGCGAGGCCGACGCGGCCTGCGCGCGCAGCGCGCGAACGGCCTCCGCCGGGTCCGAGGCCCCGTAGACGGCCGAGCCGGCGACGAAGCAGTCGACGCCCGCCTCCGCGGCCGCCTCGACGGTGTCGGTGTTGATCCCGCCGTCGATCTCGACCAGCAGGGTCAGCTCACCCGAATCGACCAGCTTGCGCACCGCGCGCGCCTTGCTCAGCACCTCGGCCATGAAGGACTGCCCGCCGAAGCCGGGCTCGACGCTCATCACGAGCAGGGTGTCGAACTCCTTGAGGATCTCCAGGTAGGGCTCGATCGGGGTGCCGGGCTTGACGCTGAGGCCCGCCTTCGCGCCCGCCGCCCTGATGTCGCGCGCGACCGCGATCGGATCGTCGGTGGCCTCGGCGTGGAAGGTGACGTTGTGTGCGCCCGCCTCCGCGTACGGCGGCGCCCAGCGGCCGGGGTTGTCGATCATCAGGTGGCAGTCGAGCGGGATGTCGGTCGCCTTGAGCAGGCTCTGCACGACGGGGAGCCCGAGCGTCAGGTTCGGCACGAAGTGCGCATCCATGACATCGACGTGCAGCCAGTCGGAACCGGCCACGGCGGCGGCCTCCTCGGCGAGCCGGGCGAAGTCTGCGGAAAGAATGGACGGAGCGATCATCGGGTGAGCCACAAGTCGCCAGCTTAGTTGGTGCGCGAAGCCTCTTCGACGTGGCGCTTGCGCAACCTCGCGGGCGCCCTGATCCGCCAGGCCTCGGCCACGAGTTCGATCAGCTGTTGCCGATCCACCCGTTCTAGGTCGACCAGGATCGCGCCGTAGCCGTCGTAATGCGGCGTCGTGAAGAACGCGGGGTCGCCGGAGGCCAGCAGCGCCTCCTTCTCCTCCAGTGCGCACAGCAGCATCAGCCCGCCCTCGGCCTCGCTGCGCAGCCGCGCGAACCCCTTGCCGCCGACCTTGAGCGCGGGGGTGTTGTACGAGGTGGACACCTCGACCTCCGGCAGGCGCTCCGCGATGTCGACGACGTCTTCCCAGGTGTGCATGAGTTCAGATTGCACCCGCCAGCATCCCCGGGCTTGGACGTATGGGCAGTTACGCTCGAACGGTGACGCGCGACCGCATCATCCGCCTCCGGCGCGAGGCGTGGGGATTCGCCATCGGATCGATCTTCTTCGCCGTCGGGGCGGTACCGCAGTACGCCGAGGCGGTCGGCGTGGTGGCCACCAACCTCACGTTCTTCGTCGGCGCCATCTTCTTCACCCTCGCCGCCCTGATCCAGCTCGTCCTCAGCGGCAGGCAGCCGCCTCGGCGCGGCACGAACCCCGCCGACCGGGCGGACTGGTGGGCCGCCGCCATCCAGTTCGCAGGCACGCTCTGCTTCAACGTGAGCACGACGGAGGCCCTGCTCACGGTCATGGATGCCGATGCGCACCTGTCGGACGGCTGGCGCCCAGATGCCTTCGGATCGATCTGCTTCCTGGTTTCCAGCGGACTCGCCGTCGTGGCCACCAGGGATCGCCACACCCTGTGGGACACCCACGCCCGCACCTGGCACGGCACCTGGCTCAACATGCTCGGCTCGGTCTTCTTCGGGCTGTCGGCGGTCGGCGCGTACGCGCTTCCCACGACCGGCGACCTCCTCAGCCTGTTCTGGGCGAACCTGGGCACCTTCCTCGGCGCGCTGTGCTTCCTCGCCGCGGCGCTGCTGAGCCGGCGTTCCATCCACGCGGATGGAGCGCCGGCCCCGGTGTCCTGACCCGGCCGGGCCGGTTCAGCAGCAGGAGCCCTGCGCGGGCGCGGCTTCCTCCGCCGACGTCGAGGCGCAGCACACTCCGCCAGCGGGTGCCGCGCTCGCGGCCAACTCGAGCGAGGACGGTCCGGTGCCGAAGGTCTCGCTGTCGGCGAGCACCGTGTACACCTCCCACTTCTCGCCCGCGGGGCCGGTGACCCACACCTTGTCCTGGGTCGCGAAGCAACAGGTGGTGCCGATCTCCTCGTCGGTGAACAAGCCCTCGCCGGTCAGCCGGGCGATCTCCTCGTGCACCACCTCGCTCGATTCCACCTCCACGCCAAGGTGATTGATGCTGCCGCCCTTGCCTGGGTTCTGCAGCAGCACCAGCTTCAGCGGCGGCTCGGCGATGGCGAAGTTCGCGTAGCCCTCGCGCAGCTTGGCCGGTTCGGTGTTGAACAACTTCGAGTAGAACGCGACCGATTCGGTCAGGTCGTCGACGTTGAGGGCGAGCTGTACTCGGGACATGAGAACCTCCAGTGAGACATATATCGAATTAGATACCGCCAACTATGGCACCTTTTTGACATATGTCAACAGACTGGCATGATGGACGGCATGCCCAAGGCCCTGCCATTGCTGGATGTGTCCGCACCGATCTGCTGCGCCCCGGTGGCGGCGGGCCCGATGACGGACGAGGCCGCGCTGCACGTGGCGCTGCGACTCAAGGCGCTCGCCGACCCGACCCGGATCAAGCTGATGTCGATCCTGCTCACCAACCCCGACGGCGAGGCCTGCACCTGCGACCTCGCCGCGGCGATCGAGCTGACCGAGTCCACGGCCAGCCACCACCTCGCCCAGCTGAAGAAGGCGGGCATGGTCGAGTCGACGAGGCGCGGCATGAACGTCTACTACCGCGCCCGCGCCGACTCGCTCGAGGCGCTGCGCCTCGTGCTCGACCCGAACTGCTGCTGACCGGTCCGGTTACTCCGGCTTGCGCAGCGCCGCCATGAACATCGCGTCGGTGCCGTGCCGGTGCGGCCACAGCTGCACACCGGGACCGTCACCCAGCTCGGGCACGCCCGGCACCAGTTCCCTGGTGTCCAGCGCCACGACGCCGTGCCTACGGACCGCGTCGGCGACCACGCCGACGGTCTCCGACAGGTGCGGGGAACACGTCGAGTACAGGACGACCCCACCGGGCCGGACCAGCGAGATCGCCGACGCCAGGAGCTCGCGCTGCAGCTTGACCAGCGCAGCCACATCGGTGGGCTGACGGCGCCAGCGCGCCTCGGGGCGACGCCGCAGCGCGCCGAGGCCGGTGCACGGCGCGTCCACCAGCACCCGGTCGAATCCGGGTGCGAGGCCGGGTTCCCGACCGTCCGCGACGTGTACGTCCACCGGCAGGCCCTTGGTCGTCTTGCGGACCAGGTCCGCCCGGTGCTCGGCCGGCTCGACGGCATCCAGCCGCGCGCCCTCGATATCGGCGAGGGCGCCGAGCAGCGCCGCCTTGCCGCCCGGTCCAGCGCACAGATCGAGCCAGCGTCCACCGTCGGCACCGAGCAGCGGCGCCAGCGCCAGCGCCCTGGCCACGAGCTGGCTGCCCTCGTCCTGCACACCCGCGAGGCCCTCGCGGACCGCGTCGAGCTGGCCGGGGTCGCCGCCGTCGAGGTGCACCGCGTACGGCGAGTAGGGGCCGATCTCGCCCCCGGTCACCAGGGCGAGCTCCTCCGCCGAGATCTCCCCCGGTCGCGCCACCAGATGCACCGACGGCCGGGCGTCGTCCGCCGCCAGCACCCGCTCGATCTCGCCCGCGTCAGGGCCGAGCGCATCGGCGAACGCCTGCGCGATCCAGACCGGATGCGCGTACTCGAAGGCCAGGTGTCCCACCGGGTCCGAGCTCGCATCGGGCGCCAGCTCGGACACCCACTGCTCCTCGCTCTTCTCGGCCACCCGGCGCAGCACCGCGTTCACGAAACCTGCCTTGCCGCCACCGAATTCGCTGCGGACCAGGTCCACCGAGGTGGCCACCGCCGCGTGCGGGGCGACCCGGGTGCGCAGCAGCTGGTAGGTGCCAAGGCGCAACACATCGAGCAGAGGTCCGTCGATCTCGTCGATCGGCCGTCCCGCGCCGCTGGCGATGACGGCGTCGAGCAGGCCCTGCGCGCGGCAGGCCCCGTAGGCGAGCTCGGTCGCCAGGGCCGCGTCCCGGCCGTCCATCTTCCGGTCGCGAAGCAGACCGGGCAGCACCAGGTTTGCGTAGGCGTCGCGCTCGCGCACCGCGCGCAGCACGTCGCGGGCCGCGACCCGGGGCCGATCGACCCCGCTCGCGGACGGGTCGGGCCTGCCGGCCTGGCGCGGCCGGGTGTTCGGGCCGCCCTTCGCGCCCTGCTTGTCGCCGCCGCGCGACTGATCGCGCTTTCCTCGTGCGGGCCTACGGGATTCGGTCACAGTGCACGCACCTCGGGTTCGAGGCGCGCTCCCCGCGCCCAATCGGCGGCCGCCATGGCCTTCTTACCTTGTGGCTGAACCTGACTCAGCCGGACCGCGGTCGTCGCGGTTCCGACATAGCAGCCGTCCTTGCGGACCAGGAATTGTCCCGGCTCCAGGGTCTCGTCGGTGACCTGCACCGGACCGACCTTGAGCCGCAGCTCCCCCACCTGCGTCCACGCACCGGGCGCTGGGGTTACCGACCGGACCAGCCGATCGACCGCCTGCGCAGGCTGATCCCACCGGATCCGGGCCGATTCGACGGTCACCTTCGGCGCGTGCGACACGCCCTCGGTCGGCTGGGGCACCGGCGTCGTCGCGCCGTCCTCGATGCCGTCGAGCACGGACTCGAGCAGCACCGCGCCGCCCTCCGCGAGGCGGCCGAGCAACTCGCCCGCGGTGTCGGTGTCGCGGATTCGCTCGGTCATCACCCCGAACACCGGCCCGGTGTCGAGACCCTCTTCCAACAGGAAGGCGCTCGCGCCGGTCATGTCGTCGCCCGCGGCGATCGCCGCCTGCACGGGCGCGGCTCCGCGCCACGCGGGCAGCAGGGAGAAGTGCAGGTTCACCCAACCGTGCCGCGGCACGTCGAGCACCGGTCGCGGCAGCAGCGCGCCGTAGGCGACCACCGGGCAGCAGTCCGGCTCGAGTGCGCGCAGCCGATCCAGGAACTGCGAGTCGGAGGCTCGCGCTGGCGTGAGCACCTCGATGCCGTGCTCGTCTGCGAGCTGCCCGATCGGCGATCGGGCGACCTTCCTGCCCCGACCGGCGACGGCGTCCGGCCTGGTCACGACCGCGACCACCTCGTGCCGGGAGGACTTCAGCAGCCGTGCCAATGACGGCACGGCGGGCTCGGGGGTACCGGCAAAGACGATCCGCATGTCAGCGCACCGTCCTGCCGAACGGACCGGCCTGCGCCGGCTCCGGGGTACCGAACCACTGCGACTGACGGATGGTGCGCATGGCGTCCTTCCTGGCCTCCTGGTCCAGCCGGTCCAGGAACAGGACCCCGTCGAGATGATCGGTTTCATGCTGGAAACACCTGGCCAGGATCCCGGTGCCGTCGATCGTGATCGGCTCGCCGTACTTCGAGAAGCCCGTGGCGACGGCGTTCATCGCCCTGGTGCACTCGGCGCGCACGCCCGGAATCGACAGGCATCCCTCGACCCCGGTCTGGACCTCGTCACCGATCACGCGAACGGTCGGGTTGATCAGGTGTCCCGCGGCGCCCCCGCAGTTGTAGGCGAACACCCGCAGGCTCACGCCGATCTGAGGTGCCGCGATACCTGCCCCGCCCTCATCGTCCATGGTGTCCTCGAGGTCCGCGACGAGCTTGTGCAGTTCCCGGTCGAAGTCGACCACCTCGTCCGCGCGGGTTCGCAGAACGGGATCGCCGAACAGGCGAACGGGCTGAATACTCACGAATCTGCTCCCACGGTTCTCGTCATGTCTGGTCCGACGTCACGAACAGTCTAGGGAAGCCCGCGGGTCCCCCATGACACCCGCGCGCTCCACGACCACGAGAAACACTCCGGCCGCGGTGATGTACACCGCACCCGAAGGGGTATTGACTGGGCCCTGGCGCAATCCGAGTGCCGAACTTCGGTGCGCCGACCGTGAAGTTCCAACTCAGATGGAGGTCACAGTGGCGGGAACCACCGTGGCCGATCTCGGCATCCGTTCGGGTTCCCACAACACTCGATCAAAACTGGTTCGCGCACCTTAGGATTCGCGGCATGTCGTCCCCGAAGCGCAAGTGGCCCCGTCGTGTCCTGCTCGGTTCCCTGGTCCTGATCGTCGTGGCACTCGTCGGTTTCTTCACCATCGCGCCGGGCGCCATCGAGCGGAGCATGAACAAGGTGGTGCCCGCCGATCTTCCTGAGGTGACCGCGCAGACGCGGAGCCTCCACGACAGCCTGCAGATCGCGGACATGCACTCGGACACCCTGATGTGGGATCGCGACCTCCTCAAGCGTTCCGGCCGGGGCCACATGGACCTGCCTCGCCTCCAGGACGGCAACGTGGCATTGCAGGTCTTCTCGTCCGTCTCCAAGTCGCCGAAGGGCCAGAACTACGACGCCAACTCGGACGAGACCGACAACATCGAGCTCCTCACGATCGCCCAGCTGCAGCCGCCGCGGACCTGGGGCTCGCTTCTCCAGCGATCGCTCTATCACGCGGAGAAGCTCGAGAACGCGGCAGCGGATTCGGACGGTCAGCTCCGGTTCGTGAAGACGCGAGAGGAGCTCGCGGCGCTGCTCGCGGACCGCGCGGCGGGACAGAACGTGACCGGCGCCCTGTTCTCGGTCGAGGGTCTGCAGAACCTCGAGGGCAAGGCCGAGAACCTCGACGCGCTCTACGACGCAGGCATGCGGATGGCGGGTTTCACCCACTTCTTCGACAACGAGGCGGCCGGCTCGATGCACGGTGAGGCCAAGGGCGGCCTGACCGATCTCGGACGGACGGTCTTCGCGGAGATGGAGCGGCGCGGCATCATCGTGGACATCGCCCACGCCAGCCACCCGGCAATCAAGGAGATGCTCGAGCGTGCGACGCGGCCCCTCGTCGCGAGCCACGGCGGCGTGCAGGCCACCTGCAACGTCAACCGCAACCTCACCGATGACGAGATCCGCGGGGTGGCGGCCACCGGCGGCGTGGTCGGTATCGGCTACTGGGACGCGGCCGTGTGCGAGCTGACCCCGGCCGCCGTAGTCGACGCGATCGAGCACGTGATCGAGGTCGGCGGCCTCGCGACGGCGGCGCTGGGCAGTGACTACGACGGAGCGACCACGGTCGCCTGGGACACCAGCGAGATCGCGGTGATCACCCAGGAGCTGCGCGACCGCGGCCGCAGCGACGACGAGATCCGGGCGATCATGGGCGGCAACACGCTGCGCGTGATGGGCGAGGTGCTGCCCGCCGGCTGAGACGCCGCGGCACGCACGACCGGGTCAACTGCCGTCGCTGCTGCCGCCACCGAAGTTGCTCTCGTACATCATCTCGGGGATCCCGGTCCCCAGCGCCACCGGGGCGCAGACCGGTTCCGGGGCACCGGGATCGAGCGCACGGAGCACGAGGCCGATGGTGAACGGGTCGTAGACCATGTTCATGTGTCCGGTCCGGTCTTCCGGGCACAGCGCCTGGATGGTGACGTTCGTCGCACCCCGGCCGCGCAGGGCGACATTCGACGCGGGCTGGATCATCTCGTCGTACTGGGTGCCGATGGTGGTGTAACTCACGCCCGGGACGGTGTCGGCGGGCTCGTTCAGCGCGTCCAGGAATGGTGAACCCTGGATCTGTTGGCCGACGGCCTGTCCGAGCACGGCCTCGATGGCCTCGGCCCCGCCAGGGATTCCGTCGACGACCGGAGCCAGCCCGTAAAAGATCCCGCCGTACGACGGCGACGCCACCCCGACCCACCGCTCGACCGCCGCGGCCCCACCGAGCCGGTTGACGAAGTATCTCGTCACCGTCGCGCCCTGGGAGAAGCCGACCAGGTCGACTTTCTCGGCTCCTGTTGCTGCGCGCACCCGCTGCACGAAGTCCGCGGTCTGTTGACCACTGATCCGCATGTCCTCGGTCCCGAACGAGTCCCCGCCGGGCCTGCCCCCGTAGTTGAGGGCGAAGACGCAGTACCCGGCCGCCTTGAGCGCGGGCGACATCGCGGACCAGTCGGAGTAGGCGTTCGCGTCGGTGCCGTGCGCGAGGATCACCGGACGCGGATGCGCGCCGGATGGCTTGCAGGAGAAGTCGTTCGATCCGGGCGGGGTCGTGCCGGGATGCTCTCGGGCGAAGGCGGCCGCGTCGACATGGGTCGCCTGCACAGGCCCGCGATTCTCGGGGACCTCGGAGATCGACCCGGCGCCCTGGGTCGTGCTGGATTGGGCGTCAGCGGACGAGAGCGGGAGGACGGCGGCGGCGCACGTCAGCGAGATGATCGCGACGACCCTGCGACCCGCTCCCACCCCTGACGCCCTCGTATCGATCCGGTTCACGATCCACATCATGCGCGCGGTGGCCGCGGCCCCGGGACCACCGGGCGGTCACGATTTCAGCACGGTCCGGTTGGGGTTCGGTCACCGATCACTCGTCGGGCTCGGACTCGGTCTCGTCCGAAGCCGGGGTGGTGGCCGTCGGGTTCGGATCATCGGCGAGAATCCGATACAGCGCCCGGCGGGACTCGGTGAGCACCTCGCCCGCCTTGCGGATCTGGTCCGGGGTCCCGACCGCGGCGACCTGGCCGGCCGCACCCATCAGCTGTCCGATCAGTCCGCGCAGGTCCTGCGCCTCCTGGCCCACCCCGGCGCTGACCTCGTCCCACGGGTTCCCCAGGTCTGCCTTGTTCTCCTCCACGTACGCGACGCCCGTTTCGGTCAGGCGCGCGGTCTTGCGGCCTGCCACCTTCTCGATCAACACCAGGCCCTCGTCCTCGAGCTGTGCGAGCGCCGGGTAGATCGAGCCGGGGCTCGGCCGCCACACGCCGTTGCTGCGCTCGACGATCCGCTGGATCAGTTCGTAGCCGTGCATCGGCCCCTCGGCGAGGAGCAGCAGCACCGCGGCGCGCACGTCGCCGCGCCGCCCGCGTCCACCGCGCCCGCGCCCACGGCCGAGCCGCTGACCGCCGGGACCGTGGCCGGGCCCGAAGGCCATACCAGGACCGAATCCGGGGCCGAATCCGTCGCGACGACGATCGCGCCCCTCGCGTCCGGGCCTGCGCCTGCCGCGCCCGTGGTCGTGCTCTCGTTGAATGTGTTCCATGTCAGCCTCCTACGACTGTTCGCATCAATTACGTCTTCGACGATATATCGACAAACAGTCGGTGGCAAGGGGATGGCTGGCCTCACACTCGAAATGGGTGTGACACGGGTCCCGCGTCAGCTCGAGATGCGGGCTTGAATGCCGTCGAGGAGGAAGTCGAGTCCGATGCGGAAGGTTTGGTCGGCGTCCAGGTGGACGCCGTCGCGAATGACCGTGGACAGCGCGGGGAATCGGCCAGAAGCGAAGGTCCGCTCGAGGTAAGGCCCGAAGGCGGTCTGCCACTGCGTCTTGTCCATCCCGGTGGCCCGCTCGGCGCGCTGTTCGGTGATTTCCCGGCGCACCGCGCCGATCACGTACGCATTGACCGCGTCAACCACCGGCATGATGGCGTCCACGTCGACGCCGCCCATCGCGGCCACCACGGCTTCCCCTCTTGCCAACGCATGCGGCCCGAGCTGGGGGCGCCCGCCGATCAGGTCGGCAAGCCATTCGTGCTGGTGAGCAGCCTGTCTGGTGGTTTCAGCAAGGGACCGCAAGACCTCTCGCCAGCCGTCTCCGGCCGGCCGCACCTCGGCGTAGACCGAATCGACCATCAGGTCGAGCAACTCGTCCTTGGTGGTGATGTAGCCGTACAACCGCATCGGCCCGACGTCCAGTGCGGCGGCAACCTTGCGAACCGACACCGCCGCCAGCCCGTCCGCGTCCGCCAGCCGGATCGCGGCTCGCACGATCCGCTCCCGGCTCAATGGGGCAGGCACCGGTCGATCCGGCGGCTCCGGCCTCTCCCACACCAACATGCCGCCGACGATACATCGCATGGTTCGATACAGTGTATTGAACGAATCGGTGTATCGAAGGGGGCGACTGTGACCATCACCATTGTCGGAGCCGGACTGGGCGGCCTGACCCTC
>Ga0105243_10001106_pt1 | contig 24490 bp, 24 predicted proteins | sample KBSM34metaG_FD_81525 | JGI IMG/M metagenome (GOLD analysis project Ga0105243, IMG submission 81525) | Miscanthus rhizosphere microbial communities from Kellogg Biological Station, Michigan, USA - KBS M3-4 metaG | ecosystem: Host-associated > Plants > Roots > Rhizosphere > Soil | place... | reverse complement strand
CCGGAGACCCGTTCGGCCAGCGCGGGGGAGCCGAGGACGAAGTCGATCCGCATGCCCTGACGCTTCGGGAACCGGAGCTGCGTGTAGTCCCAGTACGTGTAGACGCCGGGGCCGGGGGTGAACGGGCGGGCGACGTCGACGAAGCCCGCGTCCTGGAAGGCGTCGAAGGCGTCGCGTTCGGGCTGCGAGGTGTGCGTCTTGCCCTCGAACAGCGCCGGGTCCCAGACGTCCTCGTCGGTCGGTGCCACGTTCCAGTCGCCGACCAGCGCGATCTGGGCGGTCGGGTCCTGCGCCACCCACTTCGCGGCGTCGTCGCGCAGGGTGGCCAGCCAGTCCAGCTTGTATTCGTAGTGCGGGTCGCTGAGCTCGCGCCCGTTCGGCACGTACAGGCTCCACACCCGGACCCCGCCACAGGTGGCGCCGATGGCCCTGGCCTCGACGACCGGGGTCGCGATGTCCAGGCTGTCCGCCGCGGGCTTGGCGAAGCCCGGCTGCCCCTCGAAGCCGACCTGCACGTCCTCGAGCCCGACACGGGAGATGATCGCGACGCCGTTCCACTGGCTCAGCCCGACGTGGGCCACCTCGTAGCCGAGCTCGGTGAATCGTTCCGTCGGGAACTGGTCGTCACGGCACTTGGTTTCCTGGATCGCCAGCACGTCGGTGTCGGTACGCACCAGCCAGTCCACGACCCGATCGGTGCGGGCCCGGACCGAGTTCACATTCCACGTCGCCAATCGCATTCGAGGCAGCCTAGTGCGACGGCGGCGACGACGACGGCGCCCCCCTGTGGGTCCGGGGGGCGCCGTCGTTCGTGCGGGCTCGTGCGGCTACCAGGCGGTGCCGGGTGCCGCCGCGTAGCGGTACCGGTGATGGTCGAGCATCCCCATCGTGCGGTACAGGGCGATCGCCGCCTCGTTGTCGGCCACCACCTGGATGTACGCGTGCGTCGCGCCCCGGTCGCGGCCCCAGCGGATCATCTCCGCGCAGATCAGCATCCCGAGCCCGCGCCTGCGGTGGGCGGGCGCCACCTCCACCGCGCTCAGTCCGACCCAGCGTCGGCCGTCGGGCGCCTCGGTCACGGCGGCCCGCGCGATGGCGAGCAGTTCGGTGCTCGGGCTGCCGAGCCGGCCGAAGCCGAGCTCGCCGTCGCGGACGGACCCGAGCACCTCAGGGGCACAGTCCGGCAGCTTTGCCCCGTTGTGGTCGTACAGCGGCAGCCACTGATCGTCCGGCTCGCCGGACACGGTCACCAGCGAATCGCCTTCGGGCAGCGTGAGGTTCGCGATCTCCGCGGCCATCACCAGCACCTCGTCAGAGGTCTCCCAGTCGGTGGGGGCGTTGCCGAGGCGGTCCGGCAGCAACAGCCGCAGCGGCTGATCGCGGTCGGCGTACCACTTCTGCAGGCGCTCGAGGGTGTCGCCGCTGTAGAGGTCGCCGATCCGGTCGGCCTTCCCGAGGGGAGACGCCGAGTTGGCGCGGCCGGTGAACCCGCCACCGGAGCGGGCAAGCCAGCCGTTGATCCAGCTCTGCTCCAGGCCGGGCCAGCCATCGGCGGCGGCCAGCTCGAGCGCGCGGATCTCCCGGCTCAGGATCGGTCGGGCACCGATCGACTTGAGCGCGACGACCTTGTCGGGGACGACCTGCACCACCCGTCCGTCCGGGGCGCGGACCACGACGGCCGGTGTGAGCGACACCAACTCCCCGATGATGTCGGTCAGGGGCTGCGGGTAGCCGGGCGGCAATTCGTATCGCAACACCACCCGGCTACCGAGCACGATGTCAGTCATCGTGGCCGAAGGGATCCTCGACCGTGCCCGGCACCCAGCTCTTGCCCGGGACGCCCCAACCGGAGCGCTTGATGATCTTCTTCGCGGCCCTGGCGTTGCGGCCGATAAGCACGTCGACGTAGAGGAATCCGTCGAGGTGTCCGACCTCGTGCTGGAGCATCCGGGCGAAGAACCCCGTGCCCTCGATCTCCACCGGCGAACCGTCGGCCTCGGTGCCGGTCACCTTGGCCCAGTCGGCGCGGCCGGTCGGGAACTGCTCGCCGGGAACGGAGAGGCAGCCCTCCTCGTCGTCGTCGGGGTCCGGCATGGTCTCGGGGATCTCCGAGGTCTCGAGCACCGGGTTGACCACGGCGCCGCGACGGCGGATCGAGTTCCCGTCGCCGTCGACGTCGGGGCAGTCGTAGACGAACAGTCGCATCGGGACGCCCACCTGGTTCGCCGCCAGACCGACGCCGTTCGCGACGTCCATCGTCTCGTACATGTCAGCGATCAGCTCGGCGATTTCCGCCGGCGATTCGGTGACGGGCCGCGTGGGCTCGTGGAGCACCGGATCGCCCACGATCCGGATCGGAAGTATTGCCATTTGAGCAAGGATAGTGGGGCGCCCGGACGCGACGCGCCAGCACCGCAACCAGGCCGCGCCCGTGCGGATCATGGTTGAATAATCCCCGGAAGAACAGATATGTAATTCGTTGCCCGGTAATCGTGAAGCCAGCCGGGTCGTCGGGGAACTTTGGTTTCGATGCATCACGCGAGAGCAGTGGCGTTGGGCGAGAGCTCGAAGTTGAGGGAGTGAGATGGACGGGGCAGCGGCGCGTAACCGGAATTCCGAGCAGACCGACCCGCAGGACGCGAACGCGATCGGCGAGGACGGACTGACCCGCCGCGACCACGACATCCTGTCCTTCGAGCGCCAGTGGTGGAAGTACGCGGGCGCCAAGGAAGAGGCCATCAAGGAACTCTTCGACATGTCCGCCACCCGCTATTACCAGGTGCTGAACGCGCTGGTCGACCGCCCCGAGGCCCTCGCAGCCGACCCGATGTTGGTCAAGCGACTGCGCCGGCTGAGGGCGAGTAGACAGAAGGCGCGAGCCGCACGTCGCCTCGGATTCGACATCACCTAGGTGTCGGCGGACGCGGCGCGGCCTCTAAGGTCATTCGAGTGAGCACTCCTGAGCAGCCACCGAGCGGACCGCCGCTGCGTGCGTTCGCGATGGTCCTGATTGCGCTCGCGATCGCCTTTGCCGGTATCGGCGCCATGGCGCTGTCCGGAAACGATTCCGAGTCGGACCAGCCCGAGACCACCTCGAGCGTGGCGCGGGCGGCGGGCAACGGGGCCGCCTCGGTCACCTCCGCCAAGCCGCCTGCCGCGGTCACCTCGGCCAGGCCGCCCGCCGCGATCACGTCGACCACGGCTGCCGCCACCACCACGACGGCGCCGGTGCTGGACAAGTCGGCCGTGTCGGTCCGGGTGCTCAACAACAGCACGGTCAGCGGCCTGGCCGCGCAGACCGCCAGGACCATCGAGTCCGACGGCTGGACGGTCGGCGAGACCGGCAACTACAGCGACGGCTCGGTGAGCTCGACCACCGTCTACTACTCGGCCTCGTCGCCTGCGGAGAAGGCGGCCGCGACGGAGATCGCCGCGACGCTGGGTGTGTCCGCCGAGCCACGGTTCCCCGGCATCACGAGCGCGTCGCCCGGCGTCATCGTGATCGTCACCGCGCCCTAGGTGGACGCACCAGCGGACAACCGTTCCGCGCGCGCGTCTATGATCAGTTCACTGCCAGCCCATCTAGAAGGAGCGGTTTGATGGCCCTGCTTACCCGACGCGACTCGCACCTCGGCGGTGCCGAGAATGCACGCCGTCCCGCCCGCGTGTCCTGGCGCGTCGTCGCCCCGATGGTCGCGATCGCGGCCGTTGGCCTCACCGCGTGCTCCAACGGCCAGGAGCCGAGCGACGTCCCCGGTACCACCCCTCCGGTGTGGACGGGAGCGTCCGTGCCGGGCCACGGCGCGGCAGAAGGTGGCCACGGATCGGCGGCCGAAGAGGGCGCGATCTCCGTCGAGCTCAAGGACGCGAAGGGTGCCGAGGTCGGTACCGTCCGCTTCACCGAGGGTGACGGGTTCGTCCAGGTCTCGGTCGAGGCCGAGCACCTCACCCCCGGCTTCCACGGACTGCACGTCCACGAGGTCGCCAAGTGCGAGGCGAACTCGGTGGCGCCGTCCGGCGGCGCGCCCGGCGACTTCCTTTCCGCCGGTGGGCATTTCCAGGCGGAGGGTCACACGGGACATCCCGCGAGCGGCGACCTGACCTCGCTGCAGGTGCGCGAGGACGGCACCGCGGAGCTGGTCACCACCACCGACGCCTTCACCCTCGAGGACCTGCGTAACCACGGCAAGGGCACCGCGATCATGGTGCATGCCGGCGCGGACAACTTCGCCAACATCCCGACGCGGTACACCCTCCCGGAGAACGCTCCTGTGCCGGACCAGGCCACGCTGGCCACCGGTGATGCCGGCGGCCGCGTCGCCTGCGGCGTCATCGAGTAGACACTGATCGCTCAGAACGACCCCTCACCGCCACGGTGGGGGGTCGTTCTGGTGTTCGCCGGTGCAGGTCCCGGTGACGGCGGCAGCCGGATCGCTGTGGTTGGATTCCCAGTGTGGGAGTCCACTTCGCCGGTTCGCCCCGGCCGACAATCGGCGTCGAGTGGGAGATCGCCCTGGTCGACAAGGCCACCCGCGATCTCTCGAACACCGCGGGACAGATCTTCGACGCGGCGCACTCCCTCGCGGGTGGTGAGTCACCGCGCCTGCACAAGGAGCTGCTCCGCAACACCGTCGAGCTGGTCACCGGGATCTGTGACACCGTCGGCGAGGCGATCGACGACCTGAGCGAGACCCTGCACCTGGTGCGCCGGGTCGCCGACCCGATCGGCGTCGACCTGTTCTGCGCGGGCACCCATCCGTTCGCGGAATGGTCCACCCAGCAGCTGACCCGCAGCCCGCACTACGACGAGATGATCGAGCGCACCCAGTGGTGGGGACGTCAGATGCTGATCTGGGGTGTGCACGTGCACGTCGGGATCTCCTCGGCCGATCGGGTCTTCCCGATCCTCAACGCGTTGCTGGTGAAGTACCCTCACCTGCTTGCGCTTTCCGCCTCGTCGCCGATGTGGACCGGCGTGGACACCGGGTACGCCAGCAACAGGGCGTTGATGTTTCAGCAGCTGCCGACGGCCGGTCTTCCGTTCCAGTTCGAAACCTGGTCGCAGTTCGAGGGATTCGCCCACGATCAGATCAAGACCGGCGTCATCGACAAGCTCGGTGGGCTGCACTGGGACATCAGGCCCGCACCGCAGTGGGGGACCATCGAGGTGCGCGTCTGCGACGGCGTCTCCACCCGGACCGAGCTGGGCGCGATCGTCGCCCTCATCCACTGCCTGGTGGTGTATTTCGACCGCAAGCTCGACGCGGGCGAGGAGCTGCCGGGGATGCCGCCGTGGCACGTGCAGGAGAACAAGTGGCGGGCCGCGCGGTACGGGCTCGACGCGGAGATCATCCTCGACGCCGACAGCAACGAGCGACTGGTCACCGACGACCTGGACGATCTGCTGGAACAGCTGATGCCGGTGGCGAGGTCGCTCGGTTGCGCCGACGAACTGGCGCGGGTGGCCGACATCCCGCGGCGCGGCGCGTCCTACCTCCGTCAGCGCGAGGTCGCCGCGGCCTCCGGCGGTGACCTGACACTCGTCGTCGATTCCTTGGTGAACGAGCTCGACACGTAAGGCCGCGTTCATGCTCCGTTTACTATGGACCGGTGCTGATCAACGACTCACCGGTCTCAGGGACCGGTCGGCTCTCGTTGCGGTCGCACCCCATCCTCATCTCGGCGGGCGTGGTCCTGGTCGCGGCCCTGGTCGCGCTGCAACTGGCCGCGATGCGCTACGGCTTCGAGGGACCGCTGCACAGCCTGGCCAAGGATTTCGTCGGCACTCCCAAGTCGATGTCGCTGCCGTGGGCGGGATTCGCGCTCGCGCTGGTGGGGCTCACGAACCCGCAGCGGATCCGCGCGCTGGCCGCCGCGGTGGTCCTCGACCTGCTGTTCGCGGCGGGTCGGTTGCTGTTCGACGGGCCCGTCGCCATCGGGAACGGCCCCACTCTCGTACTGACCGGGATCGGGCTCTACGCGACGGTGGCCTGGACCGGCGAACAGCGTCGTAGCGCGCTGCGCGGCGTCGGGCTCGGCGCGCTGCTGATCCTGGCCACCAAGGTCGGCGATGTCTGGCTGCAGATCACCGTGCTGACCCGCCCGCTGGTGCTCGACGAATACGTGCAGCTCGCCGACCGGGCGCTGGGCAATCCGTCCTGGGTGATGGGCGGCGTCGTCGATTCGCTCGGCAGCGTCGGCTACGGGGTTCTGCACTGGGTGTACATCGAGCTGCCGGTCGCGGCGATCGTCGTCGCCCTGTATCAGCTCCGCAACGGCTGGCCGTCGCACTACCTGGTGCGCACCTTCCTGCTCATCGGGCTGATCGGTCCGCTGTTCTACCTGCTCTTCCCCGTGGTCGGCCCGGACTTCGCCTTCGGCACCGCGGGCGCGGGCTCCCAGCTCGGCAACTACTGGCCCGCCGTGGTGCCGAATGTCGTCGACCCGGCTGCGATCCCGTTCGACAGCCCGGCGCCGCGCAATTGCATGCCCAGCCTGCACACCGCCTGGGCGCTGGCGATCTTCATCCACTCGCGGAGCGGTCCGCGGTGGCTGCGCTGGGGTGGCACCTTCTGGCTGGTGTGCACGCTGATGGCCACCCTCGGGTTCGGCTACCACTACGGCGTCGACCTGGTCGCGGGCGTCGTGCTGTGCCTGACCCTGGAGTCCGCGCTGCGCGATCCCGAGCGGGGCTGGGGCCGGTTCCGCGTGCGGCTCGTGGTCGGCGGGGCGGTCGCGTTCGCGGCGCTGCTGCTCGGCTATCGGTACCTCGCGGTCGAGATCGCGGAGTACCCGCTGTTCTTCGGTCCGCTGATCCTCGGCGTCATGGGCGCCGTGGTGCTCGGGTTCTATGCGAGCTTCTTCGCCGCACCGGGGACCGCGCTCGGTCGGTGGGGCGGACGGGTCGAGGCAGACCCGGTTCCGGTGCGCGCCGCGAGCTAGCGGACGAGGCCGCTCGGCGGGTCCGAACCGCGCCGCGGGCGGGGTACGGCTGCACGTCTCGGGGTCGGTCCGCTACGGTGACCTCGATTCGACGGACTGAGTGAGGAATTCGGCGGGCCGCAACCACAGGCGTCCCTTCCGGTTACCCGCGAGCCACTGTCGACGGGAAACGGTGGAGGACGCGTGCGGGAGTCTGTGGGAGTGACGCTCGGCAAGGAGGGCGTGCGGGCGGTCCTCATCGACACCCACGTGCCCGGTCTCGGGCCGGTGGACAGCCGCTTCGAGGACCGCGCCGGAGACGATGTCGGGCAGGCCGTCTGGGCCACCGAGCAGATGGTGGACCGGGCAAGGCGGATCGGACTGAACCCGACGGCGGTCGGGATCGTCGCCGCGGACCCGGCTGCGGCGGAGGCGATCAAGGCGAAGCTGGGCAGCGACGGCGTGCCGGCCGTCACGGTGGTCGGTGCGGCCGAGGCCCGGCTGGCCTTCCTTCGCTCGATACCCGAGTTGGCAGGCGCCCGTACCGCTCTCGTTCTCGCCGAGTGGCCGGGCGAGGTGCTCGCCCACGCGGTCGACCTACGGTCCGGTGCGGCGCAGGCAGGCGTCCAGCGGGTGACCGCGGGGACGTTCAGTGAGGTGTCCTTCACCACCGCGCTGCTGGAGGACATGCAGTCGGGTGCCCCGCGTGGCAAGGTCGCCGTCGTCGTGCTGGGAATCCGGCCGTCCGAGACGAGCGTGATCCGTTCCGCCGCCGCTGCGCTCGGGCTGGCCGCCGTTGTCCCGTATGCCGGCCGGTGGCATCTGGCGACCGGCGCCGCGATCAGCGCTGCGGAAGTGCAGACGTCCGTGCCCGCCGCGTTCGCGGCGACGGCGGCGGGGGAGACGAAGGCACTTCCCAAGGGGAAGGTGCTCGCCGGTGCGGCCGCGGTCGTCGCGGTCCTGCTCGCCGGTCTCACGGCCGTACTGGTGACGCCGGCTCCGTCCCCCACGTCGACGCAGGGACCGGTCGCGCCGACCACACCCGAGCGCAGCGATGTCTCCGAGTTGAAATCGCCCGGTCTCCCCGTGGACCCCTGTGCGCGGGTCGGCGCACCCGGACCCACCACCGCGCCGGCCAGCTGGCGCGCGGGCGGGCTCAGCTATTCGGTGCGGTTGGTCAGCGACCCCGACCCGTCGCAGCCCGACCCGGCCGACCTTCCCGCGCCCCACAAGCCGCGAGCGTCGGGCACGCCGGGTGCTTCCGGTGCCCCAGGGCCGTCGGGTTCGCCGGGACCGTCAGGTGTGCCGGGAACGTCAGGTGTGCCGGGATCGCCGGGAATGTCGGGGACGTCGCCCGCCGACCCGTGTGGCCGCTGACGTATGAATCGCGCCGCGAGCTAGTCGTTCTGGTGGCGTCTGTTCCGAAAACCACCCGAGAACAACTAGTTCGCGGAACCATGCATCGGTGATGAGTCGACGCGGTGCGGTGTTTCTGGCGTTGGCCACTGCGTTGGCAGGGTGTGGATACATTCACGGGCCCGCGCCCGTCCGGGAGCCTGCGGAGATCGTGAGCGCGGCGACGTGCCGGATGCCGGTGGACCTTGATGGGATAGCGACGACACCGCCGGATCTCGTGGCGATGCAGCCGCGACCTGGCACCGTTCCCGACGACTTCGAGCCGGTGGCGGCCATCACCTGCGACCCGACCTCAGCTCGAACCATCAACGCCGATCTGACGGCCAGTTTTGCCGAGCATCGGTGGGAGGGAGATTTTTCCGGGGCGATCGCGAAGCTGAACGCGCCGTCCGAGGGAAGCCGCCTCGACCAGGGCACCTGCGGGATCGCCAGCATGGTGGCCATTCCGGATCTGTGGCTGATCGACGCCGCGGGTCGGGCGATCCGGCCGTCGTATCCGGTCGACGAATGCAAGTTTCAGCGTATCGGCGGATTGAGGGCGGTCGAGGCGCTCGAGAACGTCGGGCGGGTCGATCATCGCGTCCAGCTGCGGCCCGATGGGGTGGAGCAGCTGATGGGGTGCGGCACGGTTCCTGCCCTGCCTGTGGCTGGAGCGGGCGTTCTGGTCCCAGGCGACTACTCGGTGCGGAGTTCGGTGTGTCGATACCGATTCGATGCCGCTGGTGTCGCGTTCGCCGGGGCGGAGAGCCAGTGGGACAGTCTCGACCCGTACTTCGAGGCGCTCGAACCGGCTCCGCCCTGCACGTCGACGGCGAGTGCGGCCGCGGGAACCAGTCTGTCCCTGTTGGGTCCCGAGTACACCGCGCCGGTACCCGTCCTGATCGAGCTCGATGGTTGCAGCCGGGTTCTCATCGACGGCTTCGTTCCGGTCGTGGCATCGCCAATGTTGCTCGCACTCGTCGCGTAACACATGAATCGCGCCGCGAGCTAGTCGTTTTAGTGGCGTCAGTGCCGAAAACCACCCGAGAACAACTAGCTCGCGGATAGGTTCCCGCGGATGGGCCGCGTACCGAAGCTTCCTGCCGGGCCGATCCGTCGCGCGACGCTGCTGCAGACGATGACGGCGTGGCAGATCTCGCGCGACTACACGCCCGTGTTGAACGGGGTGTACGTGCGGTCCGACCAGCCCGTCGACTACCCGCAGCGGTCGCGGGCGCTGGGCGTCGCGTTCCCGGACGGGGTGCTGTCCGGGTGGTCGGCCGCCGCGCTGCACGGGTACCGGTACGTCCCCGAGCGGGTAGAACCCGAGCTGATCCTGCCGCGCCCGGCGAGGCGTCGGGTGGGTGTGCGGTTCGGATACGGTGCGCTGGCCGTCGACGAGCACGAGGACGTCTACGGGTACGAGCTGACCTCACATCTGCGGACCGCGTACGACTTGGGCCGCCGACTGCCGCTCGACCGGGCCGTCGAGGCGGTCGACGGGCTCTGCAACCTCGGTCGTTGCGACCCCGATGGGCTGCACGCGCTGATCGAGCGGCATCGCGGAGACCGGGGGCTCAAGCAGTTGCGTCGGGTCGTCGAACTGGCCGACGGCGGCGCGGAGTCCCCGTGGGAGACGCGGACCCGACTCCTGATGGTGCGCGCGGGATTCGAGAAGCCCGAGACCCAGGTGCTGTTGGTCGACGGGGACGGCCGACTCGTCGCGCAGGTGGACATGGCGTGGCCGACGTACCGGGTGGTGCTCGAGTACGACGGTGACCACCACCGGGAACGGGACCGCTACGCGCGGGACATCCGCCGCACGAACAGCATTCGTCGTCTCGGGTGGGATGTCGTGGTGGCCACGAAGGAGATGGTCCTGCGGCACCCCGATGAACTGCTCGAGCGGGTCGCCTCGGCGCTACGGGCAGGCGGCGCGACGGACCTGCCGGCGGGGAACGGTCGTCGGTAGCCTGGGCGAGAGCTGGAAGGGGGGACGCGGATGCACGCTGTGGTGGCGATTGCAGCCCTGGTGGCCGCCTGTGTCGCCCTGGACCAGGTCGGGCTGTGGGCAGAGCGGCGCGGGTGGATCTATTGGCGCAAGCGCAGACCGCCGGTCGACGGTGGTGCGGTCACCGGCGCGTTCGGGGAGATCCAGTCGCTGCTGTCGCCCTCGCACCGGCACGTCGTCGACGAGCAGCGGACGCAGAAGTCGCTGCGGCACGACGCGTCGAGCGGCGACGGCACCCGGATGCGGATCGATCTGGGCGGCGGCACGGTCCGGCTCGACCCACCGGGCGGCTCAAGCGACTGAGCTACTCCGGCCCGTCCTTGCGGTCGAGGTCCCCGACGATGCCGAGCCCGTCGCGACTGCGCTGCTCGCGGTAGGCCACCCGACCTACCGTGTGCGCGATGACCGGTGCGGTCAGCAGGGTGAACAGCCCGACCAGCACCAGCATCCAGATGTCGACGTTGCCGCGGAGCCGGATCACCGCCCCGATCAACACCAGCACCAGGCCGATCACCTGGGGCTTGGTCGCGGCGTGCATGCGGGAGAGGGTGTCCGGGAAGCGCACGATCCCGATCGCGGCGGTCATGGCGAGCAGCGCGCCCAGCAGGATGAGAACGGCGGCGACGACCTCGAGCACGGTGTTCACTGGTCGTCACGCACCCGGAACCGCGCCACGCTGACCGAGCCGACGAAGCCGACAAGGGAGAGCGCGACGATGGCGGGCACCAGCGTGGTGTCGAGGCTGTAGGCGGCCCACACCGAGAGCCCGCAGATGGCCACCGCGACCAGGGTGTCCATCGCGACCAGACGGTCCAGCGTGGACGGACCGTCGAGCAGTCGGAACGAGGTCATCACGGCGGCCACCGACAGCATCACCCCGGCGATCACGAGCACTGTCGTCACGGCAGATCCTTTCGGTCGGAGGGCTTGAGCGCGGAGGGGTCGAAGACGGGGTTGTCCACGTGCCACGGCGAGGGCTTCCACTCCTCGTCGCGCTCGAACGAGGCGATGAACAGTCGCTCCAGCTGCCGCACGGTCCGGTAGAACTGGTCGACGGCCTTGTCGGTGCCCACGTCGAGCACGTGCACGTACACCATCCGCTTGACCTGATCGACCTCCAGCACCATGGTGCCGGGGATCAGGTTGAGCACGTCGATGCACAGGGTCAGCACCAGATCGGACTTGATGGCCAACCGGGCGCGCAACACACCGGTCACCGGGGGCGGACCGGGACGAACCGCCAGCCAGGCCACCTGCGCGCTCGACTGCGCCGCGTACACAATGCAGAGCCCGACCAGCTTGGCGATCGACCACAGGTGGATCCGGCCCTCGACCGGTACCCGGGGTAGCGGGAGCAGCACCATGATCAGCACCCCGACGGCCAGGCCGCCGAGGATGTTCGCGACGCTGATGTTGCCCCACAGCAGGATCCACACCGTGGTCAGCCACACCAGGACCCCGACGCGGAGCACCCGTTCCCGGTTCATCGCGTACCCCCCGCCGCGGCCGCCTGCTCGGCGTATCCGGGTCCGAGGACGGCGTCGATGTAGATCGAGCGGTCCCGCAGGTCCGCGGCCGCGCGGTCGGTGATCGCGATGAACTGGCCGGCGAACAGGGTCAGGGCCAGGCCCACCACGACCACGCCGATCGTGGGGATCAGCATCAGGGCCGGCATCCGGCCGACGTCGGCGCGGTCGTCGAAGGCGATGTCCTCCTCGGACTCGTCGATCAGGGCGGACGGACTGACGTCGGCGAGGTCGCCCTCGGGGGCGTCGGCGCGCGAGCGCCAGAATGCCTTCGTCCAGACCCGGGCCACCACGTACAAGGTGAGCAGGCTCGTGACGGTGCCGCCCGCGACCAGCACCCAGGACAACGCGCTCGGGTGCGCGACGCCCGCCTGCAGCAGGGCGACCTTCCCGATGAAGCCGGAGAACGGCGGGATGCCCGCCAGGTTCAGCGCGGGCACCAGGAACACCAGCGCCAGCACCGGGCTGGCCGCGGCCAGCCCGCCGAGCCTGCGCAGCGAGGACGACCCGGCCTGCCGCTCGATCAGGCCGACCACCAGGAACAGGGCGGTCTGCACGATGATGTGGTGGGCGACGTAGTAGATGGCGCCGGACAGGCCCTGCTGGGTGGACAGCGCGATGCCGAACACCATGTAGCCGATGTGGCTGACCAGGGTGAACGAGAGCAGTCGTTTGATGTCGGTCTGCGCGATGGCGCCGAAGATGCCGACCAGCATGGTGAGCAGGCCGCAGATCATCAGCACGTTGTCGAGCTCGCCCTGCGGGAACAGCAGGGTGTGTGCCCGGATGATCGCGTACACACCGACCTTGGTGAGCAGGCCCGCGAACACAGCCGTCACCGGGGCGGGCGCGGTCGGGTACGAGTCGGGCAGCCAGGTCGAGAGCGGGAACACCGCGGCCTTGATGCCGAACGCGACCAGCAGCACGCCGAAGACCGCGGTCCTGGTGCCGACCGGGATGCCGTCGAGCCGGGTCGCCATCTGGGCCAGGTTGAGGGTGCCGGTGGCGGCGTAGGCGAGGGCGATGCCGACCAGGAAGATCAGCGAGGACACCATCGAGACCATCACGTAGGACACGCCCGCGCGCACCCGGTCGGCGCTGGCGCCGAGGGTCAGCAGCACGAACGACGCCGCGAGCAGCACCTCGAACCCGACATACAGGTTGAACAGGTCGCCCGCCAGGAACGCGTTGGAGATGCCCGCGGTCAGCGCCAGGTAGGTGGGCAGGAAGATCGACACCGGCTGGCGTTCGGTGCCGTCGTGGATGCCCTGCCCGACCGCGAACCCCATGACGGCGAGCAGCACGATGCTCGAGACCACCAGCATCACCGCCGACAACTGGTCCACCACCAAGGTGATGCCGATCGGCGAGTCCCAGCCGCCGACCTGCAGCGTGGCGATGCCGTCGCGGTCGGTGAGGTACAGCAGCAGGCAGGCGACGACCAGGCCGATCACGAGCGCGGACATGGTGACCGCGCGCTGGAACCGCGGCCTGCGGCCGCCGATGAGGGTGACCGCCGCGGCGAGCATGGGCACCAGCACGGGCAGCGGGATCAGGGTGTGGATCAGATCGGGGGACAGGGTCATTCGCGATCACCGCCAGGAACCCGGAGCGGTTCGTCGCCATCCGAGTCGAACTCGTCGAAGTCGCCCTCCCGCAGGTCCTCGTAGCACTCGAGGTCCTCGAGGTTCTTGAGCTGTTCGAGCGGGATCGGATTGCCCTTGTCGTCGAAGGCGTCGCCGCCGAAGGTGGAGTCGCCGGTGATCGGGTCGTCGGAGCGGTCGTGATCCGGTGCCTCGGCGGGGCTGCGGCGGCGGATCACCTTGGTGTCCTCGGGGTCGTTCTCGACCGCGTCCTTGGTGTTGATCTTGTACGACCGGTAGGCCAGCGCCATCACGAACGCCGCGATGCCCATCGTGATCACGATCGCGGTCAGGATCATCGCCTGCGCCAGCGGGTCGGCCATGTTGTCGTACACCGCGTTCGTCCGCCCGACGATGGGCGCGCTGCCCGGGGGCCCGCCGACGGTGAGGATGAGCAGGTTCACGCCGTTGCCGAACAGCAGCAGCCCCAGCAGCATCTTGGTGATGCTGCGCTCGAGCAGCAGGTACACCCCGCAGGCGATCAGCACGCCGACCACGATGAGGATGCCGAAGTTCGCGCTCATCAGGCGTTCACCTCGACCTCTGCGTCCAGACGCGCGCCGAGGCTGCGCAGCACGTCGAGCACGAGTCCGACCACGATCAGGTACACACCGAGGTCGAAGAAGATCGCGGTCACCATCTTGATGTGGCCGAGCAGCGGCAGCGTGACCTCCAGGGTCGCGGAGGAGAGCGCGGGGGCGCCGAGGAACAGCGACGCCATCGCGGTGCCCGCGGAGAACATCAGGCCGAGCCCGAGGATCTTGCCCGCGTCGATGGGGACCGCCTCGCCGAGCTCGTAGCGACCGCCCGCCAGGTATCGGAGCACCAGCGCCAGGCCCGCGGTGAGCCCGCCCGCGAAGCCGCCGCCCGGCGCGTTGTGGCCGGAGAAGAAGAAGTAGACGGACAGCACCATCATCGTCGGGAAGATCATCCGGGTGGTGATCTCCAGGACCAGCGACCGGTGCCGGGGGTCGATCAGGTCGCCGCCGCGCAGCCAGGTGGTCTCCGAGCTCGACGCGGCTTCCTCGGCCCCCGGCGCGTCGGACACGCGCGGCGCGGTGCCGAACCGACGGGTCCGGAACACCAGCGAGGCGACGCCGGTCGCGGCGACCAGCAGCACCGAGATCTCGCCGAGGGTGTCCCAGGCGCGGATGTCGACCAGCAGCACGTTCACCACGTTCTTGCCGTTGCCGATCGTGTAGGCGGCCTCGGGCAGCTGCAGCGAGATCGGCGCGGTGTTGCGGGCGTTCATCGCGTACGCACCGAGCGCCGTGACTGTGGCGCCGACCGCGGCGCCGAGCAGGGCGCGCGGCACCTTGAAGCCGACCGACTGCCGCTCGTCGGTCTCGGCGGGCAGCTTGCGCAGCACCAGCACGAAGATCACCAGGGTCAGCGTCTCCACCAGGAACTGGGTCAGGGCCAGGTCCGGCGCGCCGTCGAGGGCGAAGATGACGCCGCAGCCGTAGCCGCCGACGCCGACCAGGATGACGCTGGCCAGGCGGTTGCGCATCACGGTCGCGGCGAGTGCGGCGGCGATCATGATCAGCCCGACCGCGAACTGGATCGGGGACTCCCACAGCCGCAGATTGACCCCGGTGTCGGTGTTCAACACCAGCAGGATCGTCGGCAGCAGCACCAGGGTGACGAGGATCGACGCCTGCGTCAGCGGCAGCGAACCGCGCTGGGTGGTGCCGGTCAGCTTGATCGAGATGGTGTCCATCGCGCGCAGGGTGGCGTCGTACACGCGGTCGGCGTTGCCGAGCGGCGGATGCTCGAAGCGCAGCCGGCTGACCCAGCGGTGCGCGACGAACAGCACGGCGCCGCAGCCGATCACCAGGATGGTCAGATACAGCGGTAGGCCGAAACCGTGCCACAGCGCGAGGTGGTAGTCGGCGTTCCCGTCGGCGGGCAGCGTCTGCGCGTACGGGCTGAGCAGGCGGTCCATCACCGGGGCCGCCAGGCCTGCGGCGAGTCCGCCGACGGCGAGAAGGGCGGGGACGAACAGGAACAGCGGGCCGGCGGCGTGCATGCCCTGGACGGCGGGGCTCGGCCGCTTGAGCTGCTTGCGGCCGAACGCGCCCCAGATGAACCGGATGCTGTACGTCACGGTCAGGATCGAGCCGGCGACGACCGTGGCGAGCACCAGGGTCCGCACGGGCGGGCTCAGCGCGTTGGTGGTGGCGATCGCCTCGAGGGCGCCCTCCTTGCCGACGAAGCCGAGGAAGGGCGGCAGCCCCGCCATGCTGGCCGCGGCGAGGACCGCGATGACGCACAGCGCGGGGGCGCGCTTGCCCAGGTGGGCGAGCTTGCGGATGTCGCGGGTGCCGGTGGTGTGGTCGATGACGCCGACCACCATGAACAGCGCGGCCTTGAACATCGCGTGTGCGACCACCATGGTGATGCCTGCCAGCGCGGCGTTCCGGTCGCCGATGCCGACCAGGGTGATGAGGAAGCCGAGCTGGCTGACGGTGCCGAAGGCGAGGATCAGCTTCAGGTCGAAGGCCCGCAGCGACCGCCAGCCCGCGAGCAGCATCGACGCCAGCCCGAGCGTGATCACGGTGACCCGCCACGGTGCGGAGTCGGCGAACCCGGGCGCGAGCCGAGCGACGAGGTAGATGCCCGCCTTCACCATCGCCGCCGCGTGCAGGTAGGCGCTGACCGGTGTCGGGGCGGCCATCGCGCCCGGCAGCCAGAAGTGCATCGGCACGATGGCGGACTTCGACAGCGCGCCGATGAGGACCAGCACCACACCGACGCCTGCGAGCCAGCCGCCGGGCGGGTCGGCGAGCAGGTCGGAGATCAGGTAGCTGCCGCCGACCTGGCCGAGGATGAGGAAGCCGACCAGCATCGCGAGGCCGCCCGCGGTGGTCACCAGCAGCGCCTGGGTGGCGGCCCGGCGGCTCGACGCCCGCTCCGCGTAGTGCCCGACCAACAGGAACGAGAGCACCGTGGTCAGTTCCCAGAAGATGTAGAGGATGAGCATGTTGTCGCTGGTGACCAGGCCGAACATGGCGCCGGCGAACGCGACCATCTCGGCGGCGAAGATGCCGAGGCGGGGCTCGTCGTCGGTGAAATACCGCGAGCAATAGACCAGCACGAGGCTGCCGATCCCGAGGATCAGCGCGGACATGATCGCGGCGAGGGCGTCGAACCGCATGTCGATGTCCATCGACAGCCCGGGCGCCCACTGTATGTGCAGGCTCTGCTGCGTACCCCAGTTCTTGATCACCCAGCCGAGGCTCGCCAGCGGCACCAGGGCGAGCGGGAGGAATGCGTTGCGGCCCATCGCTCGCACCACAAGCGGCGCCAGGACGGCGGCGATCGCGTGGGCAAGCAGGACAGCGAGCAATGGGCACTCCGTCGTTTGTTCGTGTGCGGCGGCGGGGTGTCAATACGCCCCGGAGGTACCCGGGGCTCGATGTCCGAGTTTAGTGGACGCCGTTGGCCGCTTCGCGACCCGTGCGCGGTTGGCGAGTCCCTGGACTTGCTATGTGCGCACGGGCGCGTGAGCGCCTACCGTGTCCGCATGGCCGAGATCAGGACCGTCGCCCTCGCCCACATCCGGGACCGCCGCATGCTGCAGGCCCGCTCCGCAGGCAAGTCGGCCTTCTACATGGCAGGCGGCAAGATCGACCCGGGCGAAACCCCGGAAGAGGCCCTGCACAGGGAGATTCGTGAGGAGCTCGATGCGGGCGTCGTCGAGGGCACGCTCAGCACGCTCGGCGTTTTCGAGGCGGAGGCCTTCGGGCACCCGGCCGGGACCCGGCTGCACATGACGTGTTTCCTCGCGGACCTGACGGATGAGCCGACCGCGACGAGCGAGATCGCAGAGCTCCGGTACTTCACCGTCGACGAGTACGCCGCGATGCCGGAGACCGCACCCGGCTCGCGGCTGGTGTTCGAGCGGCTGCAGGCGCTGGGTCTGGTGGACTGACCCGTGATCTTCACCGCGGCGCACCTCGAGGGCATCAGGTCCGGCGCGGTGACGCTCGCGTTCCGGCGGTGGGACCGCGCGCGGGTGCGGGCAGGGTCGAGCCAGCGGACTGCGGTGGGGGTGATCGCGTTCGACGCCGTCGAGGAGATCACGCCCGCGGAGGTGTCGGACGCCGACGCGGAGGCGGCCGGGTTCCCGTCGGCCGAGAAGATGCTCGCCTTCGTCGACAAGAAGGCGCACGGTCCGATCCTGTACCGGATCGCGCTGCGCTACGGCGGCGCCGATCCGCGCCAGGCGCTACGGGAGAACGCCGAGCTGTCGGAGGCCGAACTGGAGAAGCTGAGGCGGCGGCTGGCGCGGATGGACGCGAACGGGGCCTGGACCGAGGCCACCCTGCGCCTGATCGGCGAACGGCCCGCGGTGGTCTCGACCGAGCTGGCGGAGGCGATGTCGATGGAGCGGCAGCCGTTCAAGATCCGGGTGCGCCGGCTCAAGGAACTCGGGCTCACCGAGAGCCTGGAGGTCGGCTACCGGCTGAGCCCGCGGGGCAGGCGGGTGCTCGACACCGTCTTCGCCGACGGCGAGGGCGCCTGACGATTCCCCCTCCCGCCCGCGGTCGGGAGGGCTAGATTCCGGAGATGGACTCGCCTCGCTTGTCCCGTCGTACCGTTCTGCGCGGTGCCGCGTTCGGCCTGGGCGCCGCGGCGTTCGGCCCGCTCGCCACCCATACCGCCGCGGCACAGGCCGCGCCGCCGGGCGGCAAGACCGCGATCGTCGTCGGCAGCGGCTTCGGCGGCGCGGTGGCCGCCCTGCGGCTGGGCATGGCGGGCATCGAGACCACGGTCCTCGAGCGCGGCAGGCGCTGGCCGATCGATCCGGCGGGCAACACGTTCGCCACCCTGGACGCGCCGGACGGCCGCGCGTCCTGGCTGCACGACCGGCCGTACATCAACCCGCTGACCCAGCTGCAGCCGATCCAGCGCTACGTCGGCGTCGTCGACGAGGTCAGGGGCAACGGCATCAACTCGGTCTACGGCGCAGGCGTGGGCGGCGGTTCGTTGGTGTTCGGCACCTACACCCCGCAGCCGCGACGGCGCGACTTCGAGCAGGTCTTCCCGCGGCAGATCGACTACGGCGAGCTGGACCGGGTGTACTACCCGCGGGCGCGGGCGTCGCTCGGCACCTCGCCGCTGCCCGCCGATCTGCTCGCCCACCCCGCCTACAAGGGCGCGCGGGCGTGGCTCGCCGACGTCGCGGACTACGGCGGTCAGCCGTCCTTCCACGACTTCTGCGTCGACTGGGACCTGGTGCGCGAAGAGCTGGCCGGGACGCGGCGCCCGTCGGTGACCGTCGGCGAGGGCCCGTACGGCATCAACTCCGGGGCGAAGAACAGCGTCGATCACAACTACCTGCCGAGGGCCGAGGCGACAGGCAACGTCACGGTGCTGCCGCTGCACGAGGTCGTCGAGATCCGGGAGGTGCAGGGGCAGAGCGGGTTCGAGGTCACCGTCAAACGTATCGACGAGTACGGGCTCGTCCTCGAGCACAAACGCCTGGTCGCCGACTACCTGTTCATGGCGGCCGGCTCGTTCTATACAAGCGCGTTGCTGGTGACCGCGAAGGCGAAGGGCGCGCTGCCGAGGCTGAACGAGCACGTGGGCAAGGGCTTCGGCAACAACGGCGACTTCCTCATCTCGCGCACCCTGACGCACCGCGAGTACGGCGCCAAGCAGGCAGGCCCGGGCGTCGCGGCCCTCTACGACGACGACACACCCGACGGGACGGTGGCGATGTCGTGGCAGGCGGCGCCGTTCCCGGAGATCGCGGGCGGCAACACCAGCACCAACCTGATCCAGTTGATCACGAGCGAGCGGGGTTCGATCGACTACAACCCCGCGCTTGGCCGGGCCGAACTGAACTACCCGCACGGCGAGGCCGACAGCGATGTCGACGCCCGCGGGCGTCGGTTCGCCGGCCGGTTCCACGAACGGGCGGACGTGGCGCACGGGTACCCGGCGAACGGCATCCCGATCTACCCGCGGCTCGCCGGATTCGGCAGCGTCGCGACCTTCCACGGACTCGGCGGGATGGTGATGGGCCAGGCGTGCAACTACGAGGGCCGGGTCGCCGGCTACGACAACATGTACGTCGTCGACGGCTCGCTGATCCCCGGTTCCACCGCGCTGGTGAACCCGTCGTTGACGATCACGGCGGTCGCGGAGCGGTGCATGGACCACTTCCTGGCCACCAACGGCTGAGGCGTGCGCGGTTGCCGTGTGGCGGCGTGGGGTCGACGATTGAGCGGGGAGCGGCGAAGGGGATGAGATGACCTCGAGACCGGTGGTGGTTGCGACGTTCGCCGCCGCCTTCGTCGGCGCGGCGGTGATCGCCAACCGGCTGGCAGGCAAGCCCGTGCCGTTTCTGCGGTGGTCGGTGATCCGGTTCGCGCTCGGTGCCAGGCGCCTGCTGGGTGAGGGGCAGGTCGGTGACGGGCGGGAGGAGGCGCTGGCCGCGCACGTGCTGGCGACGGCCCGTCGCGGGGACCTCGACGACGTGATCCGCGCCATCGACGACTTCGCACACACCCGGAAGTTCCTGATGAACGTCGGCGACGAGAAGGGCGAGATCCTGGACGCGGCGGTGTGGCGCGCCCGGCCAGCGCTGCTGCTCGAGCTCGGGACGTACTGCGGGTACAGCGCGCTGCGGATGGCGCGGGTGATGCCCCCGAACGCCACGATCTGCACCGTCGAGATCAACCCGGCAAACGAGGCGATCGCCCGGCGGATCTTCGAGCACGCGGGGGTCGGCGAACGCATCACCTCGGTGGTCGGGTCGATCGGAGACGGTGGCGAGACCGTGAGGCGACTGCGGGATGAATACGGTATCGATACCGGCACAGTCGATTTCGTGTTCGTCGACCACCTCAAGAGCGCCTACCTGCCGGACCTGCTCCGCATCGTGGACGAGGGCTGGCTCCACCCCGGCAGCCGGGTGGTCGCGGACAACGTCAGGTTCCCCGGCGCCCCCGACTACCTGGCCTACATGCGTTCGGAGGAGGGCGGGCGGTGGCGGACAACGGAGCACCCCACCCACGTCGAATACCAACGGGTGCTCAGGGACCTGGTGCTCGAGTCCGAGTATCAGGGGTAGCGGCGACTGCGTGAGCGGGCTCCTCAGCCGTTGCCGTTCCACGGCCCACCGATGAGGTCTGCGGCAGGCACCGCCTGCCGCAGACCGGCCTCGAAGCACGTCTCCCAGGCCGACATGTCGTGCAGGTTGGGGCCGAAAGCGTCCAAGCTCGCCCGGTCGGGGGCGATCGAGATGGGGGCTCCGCTGGGGTAGAGATGACCCAGCGGCTCGATGACGACCACCGTGCCCGCGTCGGCCGCCAGGTCCGCGTCGGATCCGGCGCGGAAGGCGCCGTCCATGTAGCGGCGGCCGCTGATCGTGATGGGCGGGTAGAGGCCGGGCACCGCGTAACTGGATGCGACGGCCTGCAGCAGCGACGCATCCCCGTGCCGATCCCAGAGCGCGGGTTCGCCTGATTCTGTGTCGACCGCGGTGATCAGGAGGCGCTGTTCGGGCCAGTCGCGGGCGACGATCAGGGCTGCGGTCCGGTCGAGGTGGGTCTGTTCGGAGGGCACGTCGGCGGTGAGGGCCATCCGCCCGACCCGATGCAACTTCTCGCCCTGCTCCAGGGCGGGATCCTGGAGCGTCGCGAGCACCTCGGTCAGCGTGCGAGGGTCGGCCGCGCCGTTCCCGGATCTGGTGAGGGTGGCAAGGCGGTTCGGGTCCTGGCCGGTGGCGAGCAGCGCGGCGACGATCGCGCCCGCCGATGTGCCGATGATGAGGTCGGCACCGGCCAGGTCCACGCCCGCACGGCGAAGGCCGACGGCAAGTCCGGCCAGCCACGCCGTACCGACGATGCCACCGGGACCGAGTACGAGTGCGCGTTTCATGAGAAAGATCTTGCTATCTCAACCGTGGCTGAGGTCAAGGCGCGCCGCAGCCGATTCGCGTCGGAACCAGTGCATCTCGGTGTGATCAGCGTCGGGGGAGCGGCTCCACGCCGGCGAGCACGGCACTCTCGGCGTACAGCACCTCCTGCGCCGCGACATCGCGGGCCCGTCGGCTGACCGGGTTCGGTCGCTGTGCGGTGAGGTATTCGCCCGAGCGGTCCCGGTATTCGGAGGAGAGCGCCAGTTCGGTGCCCAGCCGCCCGGCCCGGTCGGCGGAGATGAGGAACGGGCGGAGCGCGGCGTGCACGGCCCGCGGCAGTTCCCGGTAGATGTCGGAGTCGACGCCCCCTGGGTGCATGGCGTGTGTGCTCAGTCCGTCGGGCAGTCGCCGGGCGAGGGCGTAGTTGAACATCAGGTTGGCCAGCTTGGACTGCGCGTACGCGGGGAACGGCCGGTACTTCGAGCGGCCGCGGAACGTGTCGGGATCAATGCGGCCGATGTTGTGGGCGACGGACGCCACGTGCACGATTCGCGCGTCGCCGGTCTGCTCGGCCGCGCGCCGCAGCTGCGGCAACAGCAGGTGGGTGAGCAGGAAGGGGCCGAGGTAGTTCGCGCCGAACTGCAACTCGAAACCCTCGGCGGTGAACTGCTGCTTGAGCGGGGAGGCGCCGGCGTTGTTGATCAGCGCGTCGACGCGCTCATGGCGCGCGGCGAGGTCCGTCGCGAATCGGTGGATGTGCTCGAACGAGGCCAGGTCGAGGGAGAGCACGTCCACCTCGGCACCGGGGGTCCGGCGCACGATCTCCTCGCGGGCGGCCTCCGCCTTTGCCTGATTGCGGCAGGCCAGGCACACCGTGGCCCCGCGGGCCGCCAGTTCGTGCGCCATCGCGAGGCCGATCCCGGAATTGGCTCCGGTGACCACAACGGTTTTCGGCATCTGTGCTCCTTGTCGCCTGGGTGGCCACGGGCCGTGTCGGAGCGTAGCGGTCGAGCACACGGCCCGTGGCTGCGATCCGGCTCAGTGCGCCATGGCCGGCTGCCCCTCGGCCGGGGCGGGCAGCAGACCGCGGGGGAGCAGGAACGCCGAGATCGCCGCGCCGACCACGAAAATCGCTGCGGCCCACCAGAAGGTCGTCGTGTAGCTCTGGACGGCGGCGAGGGCCGCGTTCTCCTGGGACGGCACCCGCCCGTTCATGAAGCTCGTGGCCGCGGTCGCGGCAACGGTGCTCAGCAATGCGGTGCCGATCGATCCGCCGACCTGCTGCATGGTGTTCACCGTCGCGGAGGCGACGCCCGCGTCGTCGGGGTCGACGCCCGTGATGGCGCCCTGCATGCCGGGTGCGAACACCATGCCCATGCCGAGGCCGAGCAGCACCAGTCCGGGCAGGATGATCGTCACGTAGGAGCTGTCGACCTCGATCTGGGCGAGCACCGCAAGCCCGACGGCGGCGACGACCAGGCCGGTGGTGATCAGCACCCGCGGCCCGACCCTCGGCAGCAGCACCGCGGTCGCGGTGGTCGCGGAGGTCACCATGCCTGCGACCATCGGCAGGAAGGCCACGCCGGTGATGATCGGCGTGTACTGCAGCACCGTCTGCATGTAGAAGGTGAGGAACAGGAACACCGCGAACATGCCGGAGCCGGTGACGAACATCGCCAGGTACGACCCGCCGCGGGTGCGGTCGAGGACTATCCGGAGCGGGAGCAGCGGGTGGGCGACGCGAGTCTCGATGACCACGAACGCCGCGAGCAGGAGGCCGCCCGCCACCAGCCAGGTGATGGTCATCGGGTCGGACCAGCCGTGGGACTCGGCGTGCGAGAACCCGTAGACGATGCCGAAGAGTGCGGCCGAGACGGTGATGGTGCCCGGGATGTCGAGCTTGGGCCGGTGGTCCGACCGGTGCGGGGCGATCATGAGGACCGCGCCGACCAGCGCCACGGCCGCGAAGATCAGGTTGACGTACAGGCTCCAGCGCCACGACGTCCACTCGGTGAGGATCCCTCCGAGCAGCAGCCCGACCGCGCCGCCCGCGCCCGCGACCGCGCCGAAGACGCCGAACGCCTTGGCTCGCTCGTCCGGCTTGGTGAAGGTGGTCGCCAGCAGCGACAGTGCGGCGGGCGCGAGCAGGGCAGCGAAGACGCCCTGACCTGCGCGCGCGGCCACCAGCATCGGGAAGTTCACCGCGGCGCCGCCGAGCGCGGACATGCCCGCGAAGCCGACGAGGCCGATGACGAAGGTGTTCCTGCGTCCGAACAGGTCGCTGAGTCGGCCGCCGAGCAGCAGCAGGCTGCCGAAGGCGAGTGCGTAGGCCGTGACGACCCACTGCCGGTCCGCGTCGGAGAAGCCGAGGTCCTGCTGCGCCGCGGGCAGGGCGATGTTCACGATGGTCGCGTCGAGCACCACCATCAGCTGGGCCAGGCCGATGACGGCCAGGATCAGCCAGCGCAGTCGGTGCTCCCGCGTCGTATCTCCTGGCCCGGTCTGCGGGCGTTCGGTCGTGGTCGTGGTCATGAGCGAGCCTCGCCTCGTGGAGTGGTGGAGGTTGAAGTGGAGGAGTATTCTCCACTTAGGGAACGGTAGCACTAAGCGGAGGACTTGTCTCCACTTAATTTGGTCGCTACGACAAATCCCCTGATGGCAGATTTCGGGAATGGCAGAATCGACGATTGTGAGTACCGCCCCAGCAGCACGACCATTGCGCGCCGACGCCGAACGCAACCGACGCAAGATCCTCGACGCCGCGATGGAGCTGTTCGCGAGCCGCGGCATCGACATCACCCTCGACGACGTCGCGCGGCACGCCAAGGTCGGGATCGGCACCGTCTATCGGCGCTTCACCTGCAAGCAGGAACTGGTCGACGGCGTCTTCCAGCAGAGCATGGACCAGATCGCCGAGGCGGCCGAGTCGGCGTTGCGGCGCGAGGACCCCTGGGCCGCGCTGATCGACTTCATCGGGCTCACCAGCGAATGGATGTCGCTGAGCAGGGGCCTGGGCGATGTCTTCTTCACCAACGACGAGGGCCGTGAGCAGGTCGCCTGCGCGCGGCAGCGGATCACGCCTGCGATCCAGCAGCTCGTCGACCGGGCGAAGGAAGCGGGT
>Ga0105243_10001101_pt1 | contig 24566 bp, 20 predicted proteins | sample KBSM34metaG_FD_81525 | JGI IMG/M metagenome (GOLD analysis project Ga0105243, IMG submission 81525) | Miscanthus rhizosphere microbial communities from Kellogg Biological Station, Michigan, USA - KBS M3-4 metaG | ecosystem: Host-associated > Plants > Roots > Rhizosphere > Soil | place... | reverse complement strand
CAGCAACAGCCACAGCAACAGCAACAGCCACAGCCACAGCAACAGCCACAGCAACAGCAACAGCCACAGCAACAGCAACAGCCACAGCCACAGCCACAGCAACAGCAACAGCCACAGCCACAGCAACGGCAACAGCAACAGCAACAGCAACAGCAACAGCAACAGCAACGGCAACAGCAACGGCAACAGCCACAGCAACAGCAACGGCAACAGCAACGGCAACAGCAACGGCAACGCCTCACGCAATTACGATAACGACACGACCGCACCGACGGCAGCGGGTCGTATGTCATGGCGACAGCGATCGCATCGCCTTCGTCTCGAAACTTGTGTCGTATCCACAGCCGCGGTGGCATTGCTGTGCTGCAGATTGAGGTGGAACTGGGTCAATGCAATAGTGCGAAGACCATCACCTTTGTGTGCGCCATGCTCAGCTCCGCCTACAACGCCGATACCGTTGCCGCCTTCATCCAGGGCGCGCGCCGCCTGCTGGTCCTCACCGGTGCGGGCATGTCCGCCGAAAGCGGCGTGCCGACCTTCCGTGGCCAGGACGACAGCCTGTGGGCGCGCTTCGATCCGCAGCAGCTGGCCACCGAGGAAGCGTGGCGGGCGGACCCGGCGCTGGTCTGGGGCTGGTATCGCTGGCGCATGGCGATCGTCGCTCAGGCGCAGCCGCATGCCGGACACCACGCGCTGGTGCGCCTGGCCGCACGGAAGAGCACCACCCTGGCGACCCAGAACGTGGACGACCTGCACCAGCGTGCCGGCAGCGAGGTCGCCGCACATGTGCATGGGCGCCTGTCGGCGTTGCGCTGCGGCGACTGCGGCCAGGCCTGGCACGGCCTGCTGCCGCCGATCGACGTGCAGGCCCCGACACAGCGTCTGACCCCGCCGGTGTGCGCGGCCTGCGGCGGCGCGGTGCGTCCGGGCGTGGTGTGGTTCGGCGAGGCGCTGCCGGCCGCCGACTGGGCGCGCGCCGAGAGCGCCGCCGATGCGGCCGACCTGGTGCTGGTGATCGGCAGCTCCGGCCTGGTCTATCCGGCGGCCGGGCTGCCGCTGCGCGCCAAGGAGCGCGGCGCCTACGTGGTCGAGATCAACCCCGAGCCTAGCGCGCTGTCCGCACGCGCCGACCTGCACTGGCGCGATAGCGCGGCAGTGGCCTTGCCGCTGTTGTTGCAGCGCTGGCCGGCGGGTTGAAGCCAGGCGCAGGCGATCCGCGCCCGCAAGCGCTCAGCGCAACCTACGCAGGAACGCGTCCACCGCGTCGGTATAGGCCGAGGGCAGGCCCAGGTCGTGGTTGATCTCGGCGTGGCTGCGGTCCTGCGGCAGCACCTCGACGCGGATCCGCCGCGCCGCCGCCTTGTCGGCCAGGTGCCGGGCCTGCGCGCAGGCATCGGCGCGGCGGCTGGAGCACACCGCCAGCAGCGGCGGCGCGGCGGTGCCCATCTGGTGATACGGCGAGGCGGCGATCCAGTCGCTGCGCTGGCTGCCGAAGGCGCGGTCGTACAGCGGCAGGTGCCGCGCCTGCATCACCTGCTCCACGTCCATCGCGGCGCTGTCCAGCGCCACGGTAGCCAGCGGCGCGTGCGCGCCGGCCTGCGCCAGCAGCGTCGGCGACAGGTCCAGCAGCGCCACCAGGTGCGCGCCGGCCGAGTGCCCCATCAACACCATCCGTGCTCCATCGGCGCCCCAGCCAGCGGCCAGCGCCTGCACCTTGGCCACCGCTAGGGCGACATCGCCGGCCTGCTGCAGCGGCGTGGCCTGCGGCAGCAGGCGATAGTTCACCGACACCAGCGCGTAGCCCTGCGGCAGCCAGTGCGCGACCTTGTTGGCGGCGACCCCGGGATTGTCCTTGTCGCCGTTGGCCCAGCCGCCGCCGTGCACCATCACGATCAGCGGCGCGTTGCGCGCATTGGCGGGCAGGTAGACATCGAAGCGTTGCGCCGGATCGGCGCCGTAGGCGACATCGCGCAGCACGCGCGCTCCCTCGGGCAGCGGCGCGCGCGGCGCGGCGGCCGACTGCGCCAGCCGCGCGCGCAGCCGTTCGCGCAGGCGGCCATCCTGCGCTTGCAGCGTTGCCGCGGATAGCGCGGTCAGCAGCAGCGAGACGCCGAGCAGGGTGCGGGCGAGCGAAGTCATTGGCGGAGTCCTTGGAGGGCGGCGGCGGGGAAGGGAAGGGAGGGGGAGGGGGAGGGGGCGCGGCAGCGATCCGTTTCCGGCGCGAACGCGATGCCGTGCGTCCGCGGGTGCAGCGGCTGCCGCGGTGCGCATGGCTGCCTGCGCCGTCGCCGCGGTGCCGGTGCTCATGCCTCGCGCACCCGCAGCGTGGCGCGCAATCCGTGCGGCGCGGCGTTGTCCAGGCGCAGTTCGCCATGGTGCTGGCGGGCGACGCGCTCGACGATCGCCAGGCCCAATCCGCTGCCGCCGTGGCCGCCATGCACGAACGGCTGCTGCGCGTTTGCGGCCAGCGCCGGATCCAGCCCTGGGCCGTGATCGCGCACTTCGATCCGCCAGCCGTCGCCGTCGCGCGCCAGGCGCAACTGGAACGGTGCGGCGCCGTGGCGCTCGGCATTGCCGATCAGGTTGCCGAGCGCGCGCTGCAGCGCCATCGGCTTGGCGTACAGCGGCGCCTGCGCCGGCAGGTCGACGTCCCAGGCCGCCTGCGCCGCGCCCAGCGCATGCCGGCACAGTTCGACCAGGTCCAGCGGCGCGCTGGCCTCGTCGCGGCCGTCGCGCGCATAGGCGATGAACTGCGCCAGGATCGCGTCGATCTCGCCGATGTCGCGTTCCATCCCCTCGCGCAGTTCCGGCTCCACCTGCGGCAGCAGCGCCAGCGCGTACTGCAGGCGGGTCAGCGGCGTGCGCACGTCGTGCGAGATGCCGGCCAGCATCAGCGTGCGTTCGGCCGCGGCGGTGCGCACGTCGGCGCTGGCGTCGGTCAGGGCCCGTGCCAGGTCGTTCACTTCGCGCGGGCCGCCGCTGACCACCGGCACGGCGCCGTCGCCGCGCACCAGATGCGGTGCCGCCTGCGCCAGCTGCCGCAGCGGCAGCACCAGGCGCCGCGCGAAATAGGCCGCCGCCAGCCACACCAGCAGCGCGCAGGCGGCCAGCAACGCCACCGAGAAGCGGCGTACGCCGTGGCCGCGGCGCTCGCCGGCGAACGACACCCACAGCGGATCGGGCGTGGCGAGCTTCAGCCACACCGCGCCGTCGCCGTCGCCGCGGCGCAGCTCGCGCCCCGGGCCGAGCTGGTCCGCAGCGCGCCGTTGCAATTCGTCGGCCAGCGGCCCGCTGCGCGCGTCGACCACCGGCGGCGGCGCGTGCCGGACCTGCAGCCCGGCCTCGCGCAGCGCCGGCTCCAGCGCCGCCGACGACGGTGAGCGCTGCAGCGCCTCGGCGACGTTGGCGAAGCCGTCCATCGCCCGCAGCAGTTGCTGCGCGGCCGGGCGCAGCGCCAGTTCGCGGCCGAGCAGCAGCGCCAGCAGGCCGGCCCCGGCCAGCACCAGCGCGATCACCAGCGCCAGTTGCCCGAACAGGCTGCGCGGCCAGCCATCGCCGACGTGGCGGGTGCGGCTCATGGCGCGATCTCCGGCGGCACGTACACGTAGCCGATGCCCCACACGGTCTGGATCAGCCGCGGCGTGCGCGCGTCGTCCTCGAGCAGCTTGCGCAGCCGCGCCACGGTGACGTCGATGCTGCGCGCGAAGGCGTCGTGCTCGCGGCCGTGCGCCAGGCTCATCAGGCGGTCGCGGCTGAGCGGCTGCTGCGGATGCCGCAACAGCACCGACAGCACCGCGAACTCGGCGGTGGTCAGCTTCAGTGGTTGCCCGTCGCAGCTCAGTTCGCGCCGGCCCAGGTGCAGGCGGAAGCGGCCGAAGCCGATCTCGCCGCCGTCCGGCTGCGGCGCGCCGGCGCCGGCCGGCCGCGTGCGCCGCAGCACCGCACGGATCCGCGCCAGCAGCTCGCGCGGATTCACCGGTTTGGGCAGGTAATCGTCGGCGCCGATCTCCAGGCCGACGATGCGGTCGACCTCGTCGCCCTTGGCGGTGAGCATCACGATCGGCGTGGTGTCGCCCTGGCCGCGCAGGCGCCGGCAGATCTCCAGGCCGCTCTCGCCGGGCAGCATCAGGTCCAGCACCACCAGGTCGTAATGGCCGCGCGCAAGCGCGTGCTGCAGCTGGGCGCCGTCGGCCACCGCCTTCACCGAGAAGTCCTGGCTTTCCAGATAGCGGCGCAGCAGTTCGCGCAGGCGTTCGTCGTCGTCGACCAGGAGCAGGCGGGCAGGGGCGTCGTTCATGGACGCCACTATCGGTTGCGCCACGGTCGCCCGGCAACGCCCGCCGTGCGGACTTTGTAAGCGGATGTTTCCGCCGCCGCCCGCAGAAACATCCGCTGGTCACACCGCAACACCTTGTGCCCGCAGGCGGCCTACCGTGGCTCCACCGCAGCCACCCGCTGCCTATCCGGAGAGGACACGATGAAAACCTTGATGCACAGTTCGATCTTGCTGCTCACCCTGGCCGTGGGCGGTCTGACCGCCCTGGCGGCGACCGACGCGCAGGCGCGCGAACGCACCCGCACCCGCACCGCCAGCCATGTGGACGGTGCCCGCAGTGCCGCGGTGAATGCCAGCGCCAGCGGCGCCAGCGGCAGCCGGGCGCGGGCGCGCCAGTGGCAGGCCGACGGCCAGGGCAACGCGTCGGGCACTAGCGGTGGCACCGCCAGCGGCGTCAACGGCGGTTCGGCCACGCGCCAGGGCGCCTTCTACCGCAACGCCGACGGCAGCGCCGGCCGCCAGGGCAGCGCCAGCGTCAGCGGCGCCAACGGCGGCAGCGCCAGCAGCAGCGGCAGCGTCGCCAAGAGCGCCGACGGCAGCGTCACCGGCAGCCGCCAGACCACCGCCACCGCCGCCAACGGCGCCAGCTATCAGGGCTCGACCACGGCCGCCGGCGGCAGCGTCAGCCATACCGGCACCTGCACCAATGCTGCCGGCGAGGTCGTGGCCTGCCGCCCGTGACCACGAGCCGCGGGCGCGGCGACCGCACGCCCGCGGCGCCCATCGCCCCGCGTTGCGGCGCCGCGTGCGCCGCAACGCCTTTGTTTCCCCTCTATTTCCGTTTCCCGAGGATCGCCATGAAGCTTGTCATTGCCTGTGGAGCGCTGTGCAGCCTGCTGTTGGCCGGCACCGCCGTCGCCCAGACCACGCCAACCGCGCCGACCGCCGCACACAAACAACAGCTGCAGCAGCGGCTGAAGGCGGCCGACGCCAACGGCGACGGTCTGATCAGCCGCAGCGAGGCCGATGCGTCGCTGCCGCGCATCGCCAAGCGCTTCGATGCGCTCGACGGCAACCGCGACGGCCAGTTGTCGCCGGACGAGCTGCGCGCGGCCATGCAGGCCATGCAACAGGCCAAGCAGCGCGAACCCTGAGCCGGCGATGCGCCCCTGGTTGCCACTGCTGGTGTTGCCGTTGCTGGCGGCGGTCGCCGCGCTGGAGGCCTGGGCCTGGCGCAGGCGCGGTCGCCGCTACGACTGGAAGGCCTACTGGGCCTCGCTCGGCGATGCGCTCGGCCGCGCCGCGCTGGGCCTGCTGCTGCAGGGCGGTGTGGTCGGCGCGCTGCTGTACGCGGTCTGGCCGCTGCGGGTGGCGACGGTCGCGATGGACCGGCCCTGGCACTGGCTGGCGTTGTTCGTGGGCCAGGAGTTTTGCTACTACTGGATGCACCGCGCCGATCATCGGGTGCGCTGGTTCTGGCTCAACCACGCGGTGCATCACTCTCCCCAGCAGTACACCCTGGCCAATGCCTACCGGCTGGGCTGGACCGGCAAGCTCACCGGCGCGGCGGTGTGCTTCGCGCCGTTGGTGTGGCTGGGCTTCCCGGTGCCTTACGTGCTCGGCGCGCTGGCGGTGAACCTGTTCTACCAGTTCTGGCTGCATACCGAGCTGATCGGACGCCTGCCGCGGCCGCTCGAATGGGTGTTCAACACGCCGGCGCACCACCGCGTGCACCACGCCAGCAATCCCGAATACCTGGACTGCAACTACGGCGGGGTGCTGATCGTGTTCGACCGGCTGTTCGGCAGCTTCCGCGCCGAGCGGCCCGGGGTGCCGCCACGCTATGGGCTGACGACGCCGCTGCGCAGCCACAACCCGGTGACGATCGCCTTCCATGCCTGGCCGCCGCTGCTGCGCGACCTGCGCCGCGCCCGCGGCTGGCGGCAGCGCCTGCGGGTGCTGTTCGGCCCGCCCGGGGCAGCGGTGACCGACGCGCCGACCGACGCCCCGCGCAGTTAGCGCAGATCGGCGTGGCCGGCCGCGCCCGGCCAGCCGCCGACGGGGTCGCCGAGGCCCTTGCGGCATGGGCGCTACGGCCGTTTCCAGGCCCGCTCCGGCGCCCCGCTGCAGGGATGTGCGGCCTCGCCACAGCAAATGGTTGCCCCGCTTGGGTTTTCGGTTTTGTGACTACATTTAGCGTTGACGACGCCCGGGGACCCCACTATCTTGTGGTAGTCGGTTCCAGCAGCCACCAGGCTGCGGGATCAAAAGGGAAGCCGGTGCGGCGCGCGAGCGCTCAGGCCGGCGCTGCCCCGCAGCGGTAATTGGGAACGAACCCGTCACCCGCACTGAGGCGCCCCTGCCTTGGGAAGCGACGGGCTAGGAACCGGCCATCGGCCGTCGCCCATAAGCCCGAAGACCTGCCGACAGCCGCGCGATGCACACAGCGCGGCGCCGACCGTTGAATCTCCGGGGGGAGATGGTCGGTGAAGCGTTGACCGCCCGCAGGCTCGCGCCTGCGCCGTCGCGGTCTCTGCGACACCGCGTCTCCACCCTGCTGATCCGGTCGGACCGTTGCCTGCGAGGGTCAGGCAGCCGGGTGCACCACGCTTGGAGACCTTCATGAGCCAGACCCACAGCCTGCCGGCCGCAGCCCCCCTCGACACCGCCGATGTCGACCCCACGCCTGCCGCCGCCGCTGCCGCGCAGCCCGATGCGGCCGCCAGCGAGCCGAGCAACGACCAGCGCGCCGTGACCTGGATCGTCAAGGACGGCGGCAACCGCCGCATGGCCTTCGACCGCTCGCGCCTGCAGCGCACCCTGGACCGGATCCATGCCGAGTTCCCCCAGCTGGACGTGGCCGACTACGAGCGCAAGGCGTTCGCCTTCGTCGAGAAGAAGGAAAGCCTGTCGGCCGACGAGATGGTCGACTACCTGATCCGCGAGGCCGAGTCGCGCGTGGACATCGCCACGCCGGAGTGGGAGTACTTCGCCGCGCGCCTGTACCTGCACCGCCTGTACAAGCGCGCCAGCAAGAACCGTTTCTACGATGCCGGCGAGAAGTACGGCTCCTACGTCGGCCTGCAGGAAAGCCTGGCCGACCGCGGCGTGTACTCGATCGACATCCTCAAGAACTACTCCAAGGACGAGCTGGCCGAAGCCGGCCGGATGATCGACCCGGAGCGCGACAAGCTGTTCGCCTACAACGGCCTGTACCTGCTGGCCACGCGCTACCTGGCCACCGACAACTCGCGCAAGGTCTACGAACTGCCGCAGGAGCGCTGGCTGACCATCGCGCTGTACCTGATGCAGGACGAGAAGCCGCGCGAGCGGCGCATGCAGCTGGTCGGCGAGGCCTACTGGGCGCTGTCCAACCTGTACATGACCGTGGCCACGCCGACCCTGGCCAACGCCGGCAAGATCGGCGGGCAGCTGTCGAGCTGCTTCATCGACACCGTCGACGACAGCCTGCAGGGCATCTACGACTCCAACACCGACGTGGCGCGCGTGTCCAAGCACGGCGGCGGCGTCGGCGCCTACCTGGGCTACGTGCGTTCGTCCGGCTCGGCGATCCGCGGGGTCAAGAACTCCAGCGGCGGCGTGGTGCCGTGGATCAAGCAGCTCAACAACACCGCCGTGTCGGTGGACCAGCTCGGCCAGCGCAAGGGCGCCATCGCCGTGTACCTGGACATCTGGCACCGCGACATCGAGGCGTTCCTGGACCTGCGCCTGAACAACGGCGACCAGCGCCTGCGCGCGCACGACGTGTTCACCGCGGTGTGCGTGCCGGACATCTTCATGGAAGCGGTGGAGCGCCGCGGCGAGTGGTACCTGTTCGACCCGCACGAGGTGAAGGAGGTCAAGGGCTGGTACCTGCAGGACTTCTTCGACGAGAAGCGCGGCGAAGGCAGCTTCCGCGCCCGCTACGAGGAAGTGGTGGCCGACGAGCGCATCGGCCGCAAGGTGGTCAAGGCCATCGACATGCTCAAGCGGATCATGGTCAGCCAGCTGGAGACCGGCAACCCGTTCATGTTCTATCGCGACGAAGTCAATCGCATGAACCCGAACAAGCACCAGGGCATGGTCTATTCCAGCAACCTGTGCACCGAGATCCTGCAGAACATGAGCCCGACGCGGGTCATCCAGGAGATGATCAGCGGCGACCAGATCGTGACCACCAAGCAGGCCGGCGACTTCGTCGTGTGCAACCTGTCCTCGGTGAACCTGGGCCGCGCGGTCACCGCGCAGCCGGACCTGCTGTCGCCGGACGTGCTGGAGCGGCTGATCCGGGTGCAGGTGCGCATGCTCGACAACGTGATCGACCTCAACGACCTGCCGGTGCCGCAGGCCACGATCACCAACCAGAAGTACCGCGCGATCGGTCTGGGCACCTTCGGCTGGCACCATCTGCTGGCGCAGAAGGGCATCGAGTGGAACTCCAGGCAGGCCGAGGACTACTGCGATGAGCTGTACGAACGCATCAACTACCTGACCATCCAGGCGAGCCTGGCGCTGGCCAAGGAGAAGGGCGCGTACAAGGTGTTCAAGGGCAGCGACTGGCAGAACGGCGAGTACTTCAGCAAGCGCGGCTACGACAGCGCCGAGTGGCAGGAACTGGCCGCGCAGGTCAGCATCAACGGCGTGCGCAACGCCTGGATGATCGCGGTGGCGCCGAACATGAGCACCGCGCAGATCGCCGGCTCCACCGCCTCGATCGACCCGATCTACAGCGCGTTCTACTACGAAGAGAAGAAGGACTTCCGCCGTCCGGTGGTGGCGCCGGGCCTGACCGTGGACACCTATCCGTACTACGAGAAGGGCGCCTACCGGGTCGACCAGTTCGCCAGCGTGCGCCAGAACGCGCGCCGCCAGCGCCACGTCGACCAGTCGATCAGCTTCAACTTCTACGTGCCCAGCACCATCCGCGCCAGCACCCTGCTCGACCTGCACATGACCGCGTGGAAGGAAGGCCTGAAGACCACCTACTACGTGCGCTCCAACGACATCGACATCAGCGAATGCGAGTGGTGCTCGAGCTGATCGCCACCCCGTAGCGGCGCCTGCGCGCGCATGGCTTCCCACTGGGAACGCCATGCGCGTGGTGCGCCGCTCCCGCATTGCCGCGCCGCCTGCCGGCGCGCTTCACCCCACTACCGAATCCGACCCATGGCCATCGCGCTCGACCGCATCAAAATCCTCGAACCGATGCATCCCAACCGTTCCACCGGGATCATCAACGGCACCACCAGCGGCATCCTCAACTGGAACGACATCCCGTATCCGTCGTTCTATCGCGCGTACAAGGAGCTGTCGACCAACTTCTGGATCCCCGACGAGGTGGACATGAAGGGCGACGCCAAGCAGTACGGCGAACTGTCGGCGCGCGAGAAGAACGCCTACGACTCGATCATCGGCCTGCTGGCCACGCTGGATTCGCCGCAGACGCGCTTCATCTACAACGTCGCCGAATACATCACCGACCCGGCCGCGCACGCCAACGCGGCGATCATCGGCCAGCAGGAAGTGATCCACAACGAGAGCTATTCCTACGTGCTGGCCTCCATCGCCGGGCTGGCCGACCAGAACCGCGTGTTCGAGATCGCGCGGACGCACCCGACCATCATCGCGCGCAACCAGCCGATCATGCAGGCCTACGACGACTTCATGCGCGAGAAGACCGCAGAGACCCTGCTGCGTTCGCTGATCCAGTCCTCGATCCTGGAAGGCATCAACTTCTATTCCGGCTTCGCGTATTTCTACAACCTGGTGCGGCAGAACCGCATGACCGGCACTGGCAAGATCATCAGCTTCATCAACCGCGACGAGCTGGCGCACACCAAGTTCATCAGCGAGCTGATCCGCGCGATCATCGGCGAGAACGCCGAGCTGCAGACCAACGAGCTGACCGACTACGTGCACCAGGCGTTCGAGCACGCGATCCGGCTGGAGACCGAGTGGTCCGCCGAAGTGCTGGACGGCATCGAGGGCATCGACGTGGACGAGATGATCCAGTACGTGAAGTACCGCGCCAACAAGATGTCCGGCATGCTCGGCATCGAGAAGCTGTACACCGACGCCAGCGACAACGTGATGCCGTGGATCAAGGCCTACGCGGACAACTTCACCGAGACCAAGACCGACTTCTTCGAGATGCGCAACGCCAGCTACAAGAAGACCAACTCGGACAACGGCTTCGACGATCTGTGAGGGGCCGGGATTGGGGATTCGTGATTGGGGATTGGCAACAGCAAATCCCCGTGCTCTGACGAATCCCGAATCCCCAATCCCCAATCCCCGCCTCATGAACATCCTGCTCGCCTACGCTTCGCTCAGCGGCAACACCCGCGACGTCGCCCGCCGCGTGCATGCGCAGTGCGAGGCCGCGGGGCACCAGGTGACCTGGATCCATACCGACCTGCAGACCCTGCACGGCGCGCTCGGCGACGCCGCGCGCGCGGCGGACTTCGACCTGCACCTGCTCGGCAGCTGGAGCGACAACGCCGGGCGTACCCCGGCGGAGATGAAGCGCTACATCGCCGAACTGGTCGAGGCGGCCGGCAAGGATGTGGAGGTCGCCGCGTTCGGCACCGGCGAGACGCAGTGGGGGCTGGAGTACTACTGCGGCGCGGTCAAGCGCATCGCGCGTTTCTTCGGCAGCGCCTACCCGTTGCTGGAGATCGAGCAGATGCCGCACGGCGACCGCGACACCGCCGCGATCGACGCCTGGTGCGCGCAGGTGCTGGCGCTGCGCGCCGCGCGTGCGCTGCCGGCCGGCCCCGCGCCCGTGGCGACCGCCGCCGAACCCGCGTTCGGCAGCGCGGCCGGGTTCGCCTCGACGGCGTTGCCGCTGCACGGCAGCGGTTGACGCCGCATCGGTCCATTCGTTTTGCTGGCATCGCCGGCGTCGGGGCATCCCGCGCCAGGCATCCTCCGACATCAGACAAGGTTCCGCACCATGTTCACCACCATCACCGTCGCCACCGCCGAACAGTTCGCTGACGCCATCGCCGCGCATCCGCGCGTGCTGGCCGATTTCAACAAGGACAACTGCCCCGGCTGCCGCATGCTCGACAAGTCGCTGGAGCGCTTCGCCGAGAGCGACAGCGCGCAGGGCGTGACCTTGCTCAAGGTGAAGATGGAGGACGTGGGCGAGGACTTCTTCCGCGCCCAGGGCCTGCGCCAGACGCCGACGCTGATGCTGTTCCGCCAGGGCGAGGAAGTGGCGCGGGTGCCGGGCTTCGTGCCGCCGGCGAAGATCGACGAAGCGGTGCGCGCGCATCTGGGCTGAGCGCCAGCGGCAAGGCCCTCCTGTAGGAGCGGCTTCAGCCGCGACAGGTTCTACCCGGAGGTCCTGTCGCGGCTGAAGCCGCTCCTACAGGATCACGTCCGCGCGAACATGCCACACGCTACGCGCCGACTTGACCTCAACTGCGCTTGAGGTCGTTCAATGCAGGCTCCCGCACAAGGAGCCACCATGCGTATCACCCAACTGAGCCTGCCCGCCAGCGATCCTGCGGCAAGTACCGCTTTCTATCGCGACGTCCTGCAACTCCCGGCCGCGGCCACCCAGGTGCGCATCGGCTGGAGCCTGCTCGATCTGGTGGCCGCCAGCGCCGATGTCGGCAGCGTGCATCTGGCGTTCAACATCCCCTCGACTCGCTTCGACGCCGCCTGCGGCTGGCTGTCCCAGCGCGTGCCGTTGCTGCGCGATCCGCTCGGCGAATCGCGCTTCGCGCTCGACGCGGCGTGGCAATCGCAGTCGGTGTATTTCGCCGGACCCGACGGCGCGGTGCTGGAGTTGATCGCGCGCAAGCCGCTGCCGGCGCACGCCGTCGCCGACGGCGCGTTCTCCGCGGCCGAGCTGCTGTGCATCAGCGAGATCGGATTGCCCAGCGCGCAGGTGCCCGCGGTTGCCGCCGCGGCGCAGGAGCGGATGGGGCTGCCGCCGTTCATGCCGGTATCCGACGTATTCGCGCCGCTCGGCGATCACGAAGGCCTGTTGATCGTGGTCGATGCGCAGCGGCGCTGGTTCCCCGAGCAACGCCAGCTGCCGTTCGCGCAGGGCGTGCGGGTGGTCGTCGAAGGCGTGCACTGCGGCCAGGTGTTGCGCGACGCGGCGGGATGGGACGTGGTGTCGCGGTGAGCCCGTCGGCCCACGCTGCACCTGTAGGAGCGGCTTCAGCCGCGACAGGCGTTACCGAGAAGGCCTGTCGCGGCTGAAGCCGCTCCTACATGTGGGACCCAGGAAGGTGCGGTGCTACCCGCGCTTTCCCGCCGCATGCGCCTGCGCCAGCTGCCACAGATGGCGCACCACCGGCAGCGCCTGTGCGGTGGCCGGCAGCGCCGCCAGCGCCAGCCGCGCCATCGGCACGCGGCCTTCGATGTCCAGGTAGCGCACGCCGGGCAACTGCACCTGGGTGGTCGAGGCCGGCACCACCGAGACGCCCAGTTCGGCGGCCACCAGGTTCACGATCGACGACATCTGCGGCGCTTCCTGCTTGATCTGCAATTCGAAGCCGGACTGGCGGCAGGCTTCGAGGATCTCGTCGTACAGGCTGGTGCCGAAGCTGCGCGGGAACAGGATGAACGGTTCGCCGGCCAGCGCCGACAGCGGCGCGCGCCGGCGCCTGGCCAGGCGGTGCGCGGCCGGCACCGCGATCTTCATCGGCTCGTCGGGAAACTTCAGCAGCTGCAGCTCGGGTGGCGTGACCACGCTGTAGCGGATGAAGGCCGCATCCAGGCGGCCCTGCACCAGCGCGGCGAGCAGGCCGGCGGTGTTGGTTTCCTCCAGCGCCAGTGCCACCGCCGGCCAGGCGCGGCGAAAATTGCGCACCAGCGTCGGCACGATCGGGTTGAACGCGGCCGAGGCGGTGAAGCCCAGCCGCAGCACGCCGCTCTCGCCGCGCGCGGCACGGCGGGCGGCGTCGCCGGCGCGTTCCAGGTCGGCGAGCACGCGCCTGGCCTCGACCCGGAACGCGCGCCCGGCCTCGGTGAGGTCCGCGCCGCGCGGTGTGCGCACGAACAGCGGCGTACCCAGTTCCTGTTCCAGCGCGCGGATCTGCTGGCTCAGCGGCGGCTGCTGGATGCCCAGCTGCGCCGCGGCGCGGGTGAAATGCCCGGCCTCGGCGACGGCCAGGAAGTAGCGCAGATGGCGCAGTTCCATGTCATATCCAGAAGATATGGAGAATGCCTGGATCATATATTGGACACCGGATCGACGCAGGCAAATACTGGCCGCCCTTGTTCGTTGCCGCGTCGTCGTGACCACTTCCAGCCAATGCCCGCCGCTACAGGCCGTGGCGGACGCGCCGCTGTTGCGCATCCGCCTGGCGCTGTTCCTGGCCGGTTTCGCCACCTTCTCGCTGCTGTACAGCGTGCAGCCGTTGCTGCCGGCATTCGCGCGCGAATTCGGGGTCGACGCGGCGACCAGTTCGCTGCCGCTGTCGCTGGCCACCGGCGGCCTGGCGATCGCGATCTTCTGCGCCGGCGCGGTGTCGGAGAACCTTGGCCGGCGCGGGCTGATGTTCGTGTCGATCGCGTTGGCGGCGCTGCTCAACCTGCTCGCCGCGTGCCTGCCGCATTGGGGCGCGCTGGTCGTGGTGCGCGCGCTGTCCGGCGTCGCCCTGGGCGGCGTGCCGGCGGTGGCGATGGTGTATCTGGCCGAGGAAGTGCCGGCGGCCAAGCTCGGCGCGGCCACCGGTCTGTACGTGGCCGGCAACGCGTTCGGCGGCATGGTCGGGCGCATCGGCATGAGCGTGCTCACCGATCATTTCGACTGGCGTACCGCACTGGCGGCGGTCTCCGCGATCGACCTGCTGGCCGCGGTCGGCTTCGTGCTGCTGCTGCCGCCCTCGCGGCATTTCGTGCGCCGCCGCGGCATCAACCTGGGTTTCCATCTGCAGGCCTGGGGCGGGCATCTGCGCGACCGCTACCTGCCGTGGCTGTTCGCGATCCCGTTCCTGGCGATGGGCGTGTTCGTCAGCGTCTACAACTACGCCGGTTTCCGTCTGGGCGGGCCGGAATTCGGGCTCAGCCAGAGCCAGCTCGGGATGATCTTCAGCGCTTACGTGTTCGGCATCGTGTCCTCGTCGGTGGCCGGTGCCGCGTCGGACCGCTTCGGCCGCGGCCCGGTGGTGCTGGCCGGCATCGCGGTGGCGGCGCTGGGCGTGGCGCTGACCATCGCGCACGTGCTGGCGGTGGTCATCGCCGGCATCGTGCTGCTGACCATCGGCTTCTTCATCGCGCACTCGGCCGCCAGCGCCTGGGTCGGCCGCCTCGGCGGGCGCAACAAGGGCCATGCCGCGTCGCTGTACCTGCTCGCCTACTACAGCGGCGCCAGCCTGATCGGGTCGCTCAGCGGCGCGGCCTGGCAACACGGCGGCTGGAACGCGCTGGCTGCTTGCTGCCTGCTGTTGCTGGGCATCGCCCTGGTGGCCGCGCAGGTATTGCGCCGCGGCGCCGACGACAGCCGTCCGTACGGCCGCTTCGGCCCGCATCCGCCGCGCGGCGAATAGCGGATGGGGAATGGGGAGTGGGGAATAGGGAATCGGTAGAACAGAGCAAAGGCGATTGCCCGTGTTTTCCGACTCCCGATTCCCATTTCCCCACTCCCGGCATCATCGGCGCGTCATTGCACCGAGTAGGTCACCGACAGGCTCACGTTGGCATAGCCGCCGCTGCCGCCGACCGGGCGGATGAAATAGCTGCCGGACACCGGTAGCGCCATCTGCACGTTCTGCGTGGTGCCGCTGCGCACCGAACTGTAGTCGGCATCGCTGCCGTCGGCGCTGGGCGCGCGGATGGCGCGCACGTAGAGCTTGAGCTGACCGCTGCCACCCAGCGTTCGGATCTGCAGGTTGCGCGCGTTGAGCGGCAGGTCCAGCCGATACAGCGTGCCCTGGCCTGCGGCCGCGGACAGCTTGCCCAGCGTGCCCGGCCCGATGCCGACTGCGGTGGCTTCGTCGCCGCCGCCGCTGGCGCCGGCGGCGCGCGCCACCGCTTTGCCGGCGTTGAGGATGCCGGCACCGATGCGCAGGGTCGGCTTGACCGGGAACACGTTGGAGGTCTGGGTCAGGATGTCGCGCAGCTGCGAGATCGAGGGCATCGGCCGGCCTGCGCCGATCGCCGCGCTGATCGCCAGCGCGGCCACGCCGGCCACGTGCGGCGAGGCCATCGACGTGCCGGCGTAGCCGGCGTAGACCGGCTGGTCGGGGCCATGTGCGCCGCTGTTGAGGGTCGACCAGACCAGGCCGGTGCGCACCGAGCCGCTGCCGCTGGACGCATCGTTGGCATACACGCCGCCGCCGGGCGCGGACAGGGTGATGGTGTTGCCGTAGTTGGAATACGAGGCGCGGCCGCCGGTGATGCCGGTGGCGGCCACGTTGATCACCCCCGGGCAGCTGGCCGGCGTGAACGCCGCCGCGTCGGCGTTGCTGTTGCCGGCCGCCACCACCACCAGGGTGCCGCGTGCGATCGCGCCGGCGATGGCCTGCGCGGTGACCGCGTCCTCCGTGCAGCTGCCGTAGCCGCCCAGGCTCATGTTGATCACCTCGGCCGGGTTCGGGTTGTCCGGCACGCCGTCGACGTGGCCGCCGGAGGCCCAGACGATGGCGTCGGCGATGTCGGCGGTACTGCCGCCGCAGTGGCCCAGCGCGCGGATCGGCAGGATCCTGGCGTCCGGGGCGATGCCGGCCATGCCCAGGCCATTGTTGGTCCGCATCGCGATGGTGCCGGCGACGTGGGTACCGTGCCAGGAACTGTCGGTCTGCTCGTCCGGCTGCGCGCAGCCGCCGTTGGCGGTTAGATACTTGTCGTCGGTGGTCCAGTCGCCGGTGTCCCAGCCGCCGGGCACGCGTCCGTTGCTGGCGCGGCCGGACATCAGTGCGTCGCTGATGAAGTCGTAGCCGGCGCTGGCCAGCGAGGTATCCAGGTCCGGATGCGCGGTGATGCCGGTGTCGATCACCGCGACCACCACGCCCTGGCCGGTGCCGTACTGCCAGGCCGGCAGCAGGTCGATACCGCCGCGGTTGGCGTAGCCGGTGGTCTCGGGCGCCAGCGTCTCCAGGTGGCCGTCGGGCGTGCGCAGGTGCCACTGCACCACGTAGCCTGGATCGTTGGGCGCGGCGACCGCGCTGGCGCTGGCCTGGACGGTGCTGCGCACCGGCTTGAGGATCAGGTTCGGTTCGACGTGCGCCACCGCCGGATCGGCGCGCAGACTGGTCATCAGCGTCTCCAGCTGCGATTGGCTCAGTGCGCGGTTGGGGCGCACCAGATCGGCGCCGATGGCGAGCCGGCGCACCCGGCTCAGCGCCGGCGCACTCTGCCGATAGGTGCTGGACCAGGTCGACGTGGTGCTCGGCGCGGCCATGATCTGCCTGAGCCTGCTCGCGGCGGCGCTGGCGTCGCGGCGCTCGCTGCTGCCGTCGCGGTAGGTCACGATCAGGCCATCGTAGACCTTGGACTGGCCGGGCGTGGCGCTCTGCAGGACGGAGAAGCGCGGCGCGGTCTGCGCGTGGGCGGTGGAGGCGAGCGCCAGGCTCAGCGACAGGGCCAGCAGGCTGCGGGGAAGCGACGGGACGGTGGTCATGTGTGTCTCTCTACGAGGAGGGTGATGAGGAGCGCCGGCCGCGCAGTGCGGCAGGCCGGCGGAAAACGGTGCGTGGGGGGGCGGCCGGCGCGCCCGGCGCGCCGCCGCGGCATCACCAGCTGAAGCCGGCGCCGGCGGAAACGCTCTTGTCGTTGCCAGAGAACGCGCCGCCGAGCGAGACGCTGGCGCGGTTGCCGATCGCGCGCTGGTAGCCCACCGCCAGCGCGCTCTCGCCGCCTTGCGAGCCGACACCGACACCCACGCGGTTGGCGCCGGCCAGCCCCGAGGTGTTGACCGCCATGCCGGCATAGGCGGCACTCATCGCGCCCATGCGGTCGATGCGCCGGTCCACGTCGTGGAAGCGGCGATCGGTGTCGCTGCGCAGCGTGGTCAGGTTGTCGTCCCAGCCCGACAGGCGGCTGTCGGTGTAGGCGTTGGCGCTGCTCAGCGTGGCGCTGTCGCCGGCCTGCATCTGGCTGACGTTCACCGCATCGGTGGCGGCAGTGCCGGCGGCCACGTTGGTCACCTGGCGCGCGTTGCCGGCGCTGCCCACCGACACGGTGTTGGCGCGGGTCGCGCTGGAGTTGCGGCCCAGCGCCACCGCGTTGTCGGCCGAGACCGACGCGCCCTGGCCAAGTGCGGTGCCGGATGCGGCGGTGACTGCGGCGCTCTCGCCGACCGCCACGGCATTGGTGGCGCTGGCGCTGATGCTGGCATTCGCGCCGACCGCGGTGCTGCCGTCGGCGTTGACCCGCGCGTTGCCGCCCAGCGCGGTGTCGTTGGGACCGTAAGCCAGGGCATTGGCGCCCATCGCGGTGCCGTTGTGGCCGTTCGCAGTGGCCTCGGCGCCGACCGCCACGGCATTGGTGCCGGTGCCGACGCTGGGGCCACCGCTGGCGCCGCTACCCACCGCCACGGCGCCGCCGCCGCCCTGGGCCAGCGTGCCGACGCGGGTGTCCAGCGACGACAGCGCGCCGTCCAGCGCCGACAGTGCCGAGCCGACGCTGCCGTAGGTGCGGCCCTGGATCAGATAGGCGCTGCCGCTCAGGCTGCCGTCGCTGCCGACCACGCTGCCGGCGCCGAGCGCGGTGGCGATGCTGCGCAGCTGCAGCACGTTGACTGCATCGGTGTCGGCGGTACCGGCGGCGACATAGGTCAGCTGGCGCAGGGCGCCGTCCGTGCCGAAGGCCACTGCGTTGTCGCGGTCGGCCACCGAGCCGGCGCCGATCGCCACGCTGTTGGCACCGGTGGCGGCGCTGTTGTAGCCCAGCGCCACGCTGCCTGCGCTCAGCGCGGTGGCGCCGCTGCCGAGCGCGGTGGCGCCGGCGGCGTTGGCGCTGGCGATGGAGCCGAAGGCGCTGGCGTCCTCGCCGTCGGCGAAGGATTGCGCGCCCACCGCCAGCGCATTGCTGCTGGTGGCCAGCGCCGATGCGCCCAGGGCCATGCTGTAGGCCGCGTCGGCATGGCTGTCGAAGCCCAGCGCCGTGCCGTAGTCGGACAGCGCCCAGGCGCCGGCGCCGACGGTGACCGCGCCCAGGCCGTTGGATTGCGCCGGAACGCCGCTGTTGCTCGCCCCGATCGCCACGCTCTGCTGGCCGGCGGCCGAGGCGCTGTCGCCGATCGCGATGCCGCCGTCGCCGCTGGCGGTGGCGGTGTAGCCCATCGCCACCCCGAAGAAGCCGGAGGCGACGCTGTAGCCGCCGTGTGCGATCGCGCCGGTGCCGCTGGCGGAGGCGGCGTAGCCGAACGCGCTGGCCTGCTCGCCGGTGGCCAGGGCCGAGCTGCCGAAGGCGCTGGCGTATAGCCCGCTGGCGGCGGCGGCCGAACCGGCCGCGGTCGCGCCGGCGGCGCTGGCGCTGGCGTTCCAGCCGACCGCGCTGGCGGTGGTGGCGGAGGCGGTGGCGGCGGTGCCGATGGCGAGCGCGCCGAACCCGGTGCTCTGCGCGCCGGCCGAGTCGCCGTAGGTGCTGCCGAAGAAGCTGCCGCCGATCGCGATCGCCGAGGTGCCGCTGGCCACCGCCCCGTCGCCCATCGCGATGGCGGCGGCGTCGGAGGCCACGGTGTGGTGGCCGATGGCGATGGCGAAGGCGCCGGATGCGTCGGCGCGTGCGCCCATCGCCACGGCACGCAGGCCGGCGGCGGCGGCGAAGTCGCTGCCGTCGTTCAGGCCTTCGGCCATGAAGTAGCCCGTGGTGTTCTGGCTGCCGGGCTGCACCGGCGCGGAGGGATCCGCGTCGTCGGCAGGCTGCGCGTCGCCGCTGCTTGCCGCTGTCGTGGTCGTGGCTGGCTGGGCGGCAGGCGCGACGGCCGTGGGCGCAGCGGCCGCGCCGGCGGCCAATGGCACCGCCGCCAGCAGCAACGCGACCGTCAGCAGGCTGTAAGGAGCGTGCGACAGAGTGGACGAAGGGCGTGTGCGGCGCGAGCGAACGAGCGTGTGCTTAACGGGCATGAGCGGTTCCAGGGCAGCGCTGGGACGACGGTCCCGGCAATGGGTTTAGCCCCGATTAAGGCGGTAAGCCCTGGCCGCCTTCAATGCCGGTAAATTCACGTCAACCTCACGGTAGACTCACCGACATGGGAGTCTGGGTGGGACGCATGCCACAAAATCTGCTGGTCCGGCTGTGGCGTCGGCATTGGACATGGCTGCGGCGCGTCCCCATCGCCGATCCGGTCGACCGCCGCAATGCGCCTGCGTTGCAGGTGCTGTTCCTGTTCCTCGGCTGCGAGATCCCGCTCAACAAGCTCTACCACCTGCTGACCGCTCCGCAGATCCAGATGACCGCCGGCCAGCTGGCGGTGGACGTGGGCACCGACGCGGCGATGTCCGTGGCGGCCTGGGCCGGGGTGTGGATGATCCGCCGCGGCCTGCTGCAACAGGCCGCCGCGGCGTTCATCGCGGTGGTGCTGTGTTCGGCGGTGGCGGCCAATCTGGCCTTCGGCTACCAGGTGCAGGCCTTCGATCCCTACCCGATGATGATGTTGACCTTGGCCGCGCTGGTGATCGGGCGGCGCGCGCTGTGGGTGGTGTACCTGTGCATCACGCTGATCTTCTGGGCGGGCATGGAGAGCCCGTGGGGGCGCGATCCGCGCGGCACGCGCAGCCCGTTCCAGAACCTGCCGTCGCTGGCGCTGAGCTACCTGATGATCACCCTGGTGCTGGATCGCACCGTGGCCGCGTTGCGCGAGAGCCTGTGGCGCGCGCGGCGCAGCGCCGCGCGGCTGCGGGTGGAGATGCGCGAGCGCGCGCAGGCGCAACAGCGGTTGCTGCATCTGCAGAAGATCGAGCTGGTCGGGCAACTGGCCAGCGGCGTGTCGCACGACTTCAACAACGTCCTCAGCGCGATCCTCGGCTATGCCGAGCAGCGCCACTGCGTGCACGAACTGGATTTCGATCCGCCGCGCGATGCGCTGGCGCTGGCCGACGCACTGGACGGCGTGGCGCTGGCCGCGCAGCGCGGCGTGTCGATCAGCCGCAAACTGCTGAGCTTCAGCCGGCGCGAAGTGAGCGTGCCCGAGCGCTTCGACGCCGGCGAGGCGCTACGTGGCATTCAGCCGATGCTGCGGCAACTGTTCGGGCCGACCGTGCGCTTGCATCTGGACGTGGCGCCGGAACCGCTGCCGCTGTTCCTGGACCGCAGCCGGCTCGACCTGACCTTGCTCAATTTCGCCGCCAATGCGCGCGATGCCATGCCCGGCGGCGGCAGTTTCTCGATCTGCCTGCGCCGCGAGGGCGCCTGCGCCCGCATCGAGATCGCCGATACCGGTGTGGGCATGAGCGCGGACGTGCAGCGGCAGGCGTTCGAGCCGTTCTTCACCACCAAACCGGCCGGTCAAGGTACCGGGCTGGGACTGGCGGTCGCCTTCGAAATGGCGCAGGAGGCGCAAGGCAGCCTGGAGGTGCGCAGCGCGCCGGGCGCGGGCACCTGCTTCGTGTTGCGCCTGCCGCTGGCGGCGCTCAGCGTTCCTGCGGCATGAGCAGGTAACCCTCGCCACGCACCGCCTTCAGCGGCAGCGCGACGCCGGTGCGCTCCTGCACTTTGAGCCGCAGTCGGTGCAGCAGCGCGTCCAGGCGATGCGGGTCGACCTCCAGGCCGAGGTTGCCGCCGAGCATGCCGATCAACGCGTCGCGGGTGACCAGCCGTCCGCGCGCGCTCCACAGGCTCTGCACCACCTTGCGCTCGGAGCCGGTCAACGGCACCGCCTGGCCATCGGGCGAGAACAGGCACCAGCCGTCGTCCTGCAGCTGCCATTCCTCCGCCGCGCTGGGGGCCGAGGACAGCGGACGCGCCATGCGCCGCGCCACGCTGAACAGCGTGGCGGCCAGGATCTCGATCTGCACCGGTTTGATCAGATAGGAGTCCGCGCCCTGGGTCAGGCCGCGCACCAGATCCGGCTGCTCGCCGCGCCCGCTCAGGATGACGATGCCCAGCCCCGGGCGCTGCGCCTGCAGTTGCTGGGTCAGGGTGAAGCCGTCGCTGTCCGGCAGGCCGATATCGAGCACGATCAGATCGAAGCGCTGGTCGTCCAGCGCCGCCCACAGCGCCTGCGCGGTGCGCAGCGGCGTGACCTCGAAACCGTGCCGCTGCAACCCGGGCACCAGGACCCGGTCGCGCAGCACGTCGTCGTCCTCCAGCAGCGCCACCCGCAGCGAGGCGGTGGCGGTGGCGGCGATCGGCTGGCCTATCGGATCGGAAAATCTGCTCACGACGCGGAATCGGGATGGGCGGCATTACTGCCGGAGGCATCGTGCGGCAGCGCGGCTGCGCGCAGCCGATGCATCTTGCCGGTGCCCGACAGTAGCCAGTTTCTGCAGGGCTTTCAATGCGCGGCATGCTGCGGCTGCGCGCGGATTCGGCGCTGTGCGCGCCGCGTGCGCGGTCTTCACGCGGCAGATGCCGCAATGCGAAGCCGGCACGCCGGCCTGCGGGCGCTTGCGTTGCCGCGCGGCGGACCCAAGATGGGATCCATCGCGTCGCTGGCGCAGCGGTCGTCCACGCCGCACCGACGCAACCGCCCAAGGACCCCGTACGATGCACCAGACATTGCCGGATCACGCCCTGCCCACGCCGGCACCGGACGCAGCGCTGCAAGCGTTCGTCGCGCGCCACCGGCGCCTGTTCGTGCTGACCGGCGCCGGTTGCAGCACCGATTCGGGCATTCCCGATTACCGCGATGCCGCCGGCGACTGGAAGCGCGTGCAGCCGGTCACCTACCAGGCGTTCATGGGCGAGCTGGCCACGCGGCAGCGCTACTGGGCGCGCAGTCTGGTCGGCTGGCCGCGCTTCGGCCATGCCCGGCCCAACGCCACGCATGCGGCGCTGGCGCGGCTGGAAGCGCGTGGCCAGGTCGAACTGCTGCTGACCCAGAACGTGGACCGCCTGCACCAGGCCGCCGGCAGCGACGCGGTGATCGACCTGCACGGACGCCTGGACGTGGTGCGCTGCATGGGCTGCGAACGGCGCCTGCCGCGCGAGGACTTCCAGCACCAGCTGCTGCAGCACAACCCGCACTGGGCGACGCTGCAGGCCGGGCAGGCGCCCGACGGCGACGCGGACCTGGAAGGCGTGGACTTCGCCGCCTTCGCGGTGCCGGCCTGCAGCCGGTGCGGCGGCGTGCTGAAGCCGGACGTGGTGTTCTTCGGCGAGAACGTGCCGCGCGAGCGCGTGGCCGCCGCCTTCGCGCACCTGCAGCAGGCCGACGCGATGCTGGTGCTGGGGTCGTCGCTGATGGTGTATTCCGGCTTCCGCTTCGTGCAGGCCGCGGCCAAGGCCGGATTGCCGATCGCCGCGGTCAACCTGGGCCGCACCCGCGGCGACGACCTGCTGAGCCTGAAACTGGCGCAACCCTGCGCGCAGGCGCTGGAGTTTCTGCTGCCACGCGCGGCCGCCTAGGGCGGGTCATCAATCTCCGAGCAGCTCGCGCCACGCCCGCGCATGCGTGTTCACGTCAGTGCTGGCATGGCAGCGTGCACCCGCAACAGTGGCCCTACGGGTTGGGTCTGTCAGGCCGCCAGCCGGCACCGCGCGGCTTGACCTGGCCTGACCTGACCGCCAGTCAGGCGCTGCGCCACGCAGCACCGGCTGGCGACCTGGCAGACCCAACGCGACCTACTCGGCAATCGATGACACGCCCTGGCGGCTGCGGCGCTGCGCGTTCCGAATCCGCGCACGAACTGATCCACCGGCAGTGGTTGATCGGCAGCGCCGGCAGGAGTGCAATGGCCGCTTGCCCGCAGTGCAGCGGGCGCCCCCACGGAACGCCACCTTGAGCCATCTCTTCTCGCCCCTCGCCCTGGGGCCGCTGTCGTTGTCCAATCGCATCGTCATCGCGCCGATGTGCCAGTACTCCGCCGAGCACGGCCAGGCCAGCGACTGGCACACCATCCACCTCGGCCAGCTGGCGCAGTCCGGCGCCGGCTTGCTGATCCTGGAAGCCACCGCGGTGGAGCCGCGCGGGCGCATCAGCTACGCCGACCTGGGCCTGTGGGACGACGCCACCGAAGCGGCATTGCGCGGCGTGCTGGCCTCGGTGCGGCGCTGGTCGCCGATGCCGCTGGGAATCCAGCTCGCGCACGCCGGGCGCAAGGCATCCACCAACAAGCCGTGGGACGGCGGCGGCGCGATCGCGCCGGATCAGCCGAACGGCTGGCAGACCGTGGCGCCGTCGGCGCTGGCCTTCGCCGAACACGGCACGCCGCCGCAGGCGCTGGACCTGGCCGGCATCGACGCCATCGTCGCGGCGTTCGTCGCCTCGGCGCAGCGCGCCGAACGGCTGGGTTTCGAGCTGATCGAGTTGCATGCCGCGCACGGCTATCTGCTGCACCAGTTCCTGTCGCCGCTGAGCAACCAGCGCGAAGACGCCTACGGCGGCAGCCTGGAGAACCGCATGCGCCTGTTGCTGCGCGTGCATGCGGCGGTGCGCGCGGCGGTATCGGCGTCGATCGCGGTGGGCGTGCGCATCTCCGCCACCGATTGGGTCGAGGGCGGCTGGGACGTGGCGCAGAGCGTCGCGTTGGCGCAGGCGCTGCAGGCGCAGGGCTGCGATTACCTGCACGTGTCCAGCGGCGGCCTCGACCGCCGCCAGCAGATTCCGCTGGCGGCCGGCTACCAGGTGCCGCAGGCCGAGGCGATCCATCGCGCAGTGCGCATGCCGGTGATCGCGGTCGGCCTGATCACCGAGCCGCAGCACGCCGAGGCGATCCTGGCCGAGGGCCAGGCCGACGCGATCGCGCTGGCCCGCGGCATCCTCTACGACCCGCGCTGGCCGTGGCACGCCGCCGCCGCGCTGGGCGCCAAGCTGAAGCCGTCGCCGCAATACCTGCGTTGCGAGCCGCGTTCGGCGCGCGGCCTGTTCGACGCGTGACCCGCGGGCGCTGCGCCGCGCAGGTCGCGGCATCCATCACGAGTTGTGCAAGGAGTTGGCGATGAGCATCGGATTTCTCGGCCTGGGCACGATGGGCCAGCCCATCGCGCACAACCTGCTGCGCGCCGGGCACGCGGTGACCGTGTGGAACCGCAGCGCGGCCGCGGCGCAGCCGCTGCTCGAGGCCGGCGCGCAGCTGGCCGCGCAGCCGGCCGACGCGGTGCGCGGTCCGGTGCTGTTCTCGATGCTGGCCGACGATGCGGCGGTGCGCGAGACCCTGCTCGAGCGCGGCGCGCTGGACGCGCTGCCGGCCGGCAGCGTGCACGTCAACATGGCCACGAT
>Ga0105243_10001094_pt1 | contig 24728 bp, 31 predicted proteins | sample KBSM34metaG_FD_81525 | JGI IMG/M metagenome (GOLD analysis project Ga0105243, IMG submission 81525) | Miscanthus rhizosphere microbial communities from Kellogg Biological Station, Michigan, USA - KBS M3-4 metaG | ecosystem: Host-associated > Plants > Roots > Rhizosphere > Soil | place... | reverse complement strand
GCCGGCTACAACGTCGGCGGGCCGGAGGTCGAGGACGCCTTGCTCAAGCACCCCGCGGTGGCCGAGTGCGGCGTGATCGGCAAGCCCGATCCCGACCGGGGCATGATCGTGAAGGCGTTCTGCGTGCTGAAGCCCGGCCATACCGGTGACGCCACACTCGTGAAGGCGCTGCAGGACCATGTGAAGGCCACCATCGCGCCGTTCAAATACCCGCGGGAGATCGAGTTCGTGACGGTGCTGCCACGCACCGAGACCGGCAAGCTCCAGCGATTCAAACTGAGACAACTCAACAGCAGCACATCATGATGAACAAACTCTTGCAGCCAGCGGGCTGGTTGCCCCCCAAGGGCTATGCGAATGGCGTGGCCGCGCGCGGCACCATGGTGTTCGTGGGCGGACAGATCGGCTGGAATGCGCAGCAGCAGTTCGAGTCGGACGACTTCATCGACCAGTGCGGCCTGGCGCTGCGCAACATCGCAGAGGTGCTGCGCGAAGCCGGTGCCGGCCCCGAGCACATGGTGCGCATGACCTGGTACGTGACGGACCGCGACGAATACAGCCGCCGGCTCGCGGAGCTCGGCCCCGTCTATCGCGAAGCGATGGGCCGCAACTTTCCGGCGATGACCTGCGTGCAGGTGGCGGCACTGGTCGAGCACCGCGCGAAGGTCGAGATCGAAGTCACGGCGGTCATTCCGGACTGATCGCGCCCTGCGTCGCGCCTTCGATCGATCGACGACGGCGTGTGCGGCACGGACAAGAAACGAAAAAGCCCTCGTCGCGAGGGCTTTTTCATTCAATTCATCGGCCAAAGAAAAAAGGCCCTTTGAATTTCAAAGGGCCTTTTAAATTGGTTGCGCGAGGGGGATTTGTACATGAGAGACTAATCGCCATAACCACTCAAACAACTCGGCGACGCCACACAAAGAAAAGCTAGCCCTACGGGCAACGATGCGCTTCGATGACCGAAAAAAGATTGCGTACAGCTTCCTTTAGATCTGCCTTACGCTGCTTGCGAAAATCTTTGCCGTCTGAAAAATGAAGCTCCAAATGGGCATGGTGAATGCCTTCGTCGGGAGCGTGAGATACCTCAACTCGATCGCCTTTGATGTTTTGAATCGAGCGAACCGCACTAACCGGAGCGGTAGTAGCGCCCTCGTAGGTCCAACTGCTGTGAGCCTCGCTCCGTCGCTTCTCGGCCTGCCTGCCACATCCGATGACATGCACGTCGGCAATCGCTGATGCGTACTTGCGCCACACTACTGACTCCACCTCATCTGGTGTTTTGAAGAGAAAAACTCGCTCGTCAATGAATTTCTGCTCTTCTGGACTCCACTTTTCGGGAGAGTCGATCATGCGGCTCACGGCATCCTCAGAGGGGATAGTTTCCACCATGAACCGCAAAGTCTTATTTCGGAATAATCGCTAGAAAAGCGTCACTGATCACCCCGTCGAAGCGCACGTCTTCAAGATAAAACGCTTCTGGCGTGCCGGCACAAGCTACACCGCAGATCACCGAGTCATTAAGCGTAATAAGCGTGCGCCCGCTGTTCGGCACTTCCCAAGCCATTTGAAGACCGCCTTCTCCGTCTGGAGCAACCTTAGGCAAAAGATGATCGCGCGGCAGCGCCCTCACAAACCATTGTGCGTATTGGTATGTTATGGGAGAGATTCGCTTGCTCGCTTGAAGGCGCCAAAAGATCCCCGCAAGCGTCCGGCGCTGCTCTCGACTCGCACTAACCTCAGCGGTAATGGCGACTCCTGGCAACGCGCTTAAAGAACTGGCAAATGGACGCATACGAGTCGGCTGGCGACGTATCGCAGGCCGCTCCACGACATTGGCCCATTCCGTAGAAATCGAGTAATCCTCGAAGGTGCTCGAATCTGAACTAAAGTCTTCCATCAGGCAGTCCTCCCCCAAATGGCGTGAGTCGAGTCAGTCGTGATATCCGCGAATCCGTGTGTAATCCACTCGTGTGCCAAGTCAAACCACTTGTCACATCCTTCATTCGAAGTGTTTCGAGGAAGTCCGCGTGCGGTCATTTCGATGCGAGTGCCCTTGACACCCGAGGACGCTTGCCGAGCGGAGGATGCCGCCACATGGAGCCTTCCATTACCCTCGGGAAGCGCATACAAATGTCGAATAGCGACAGCCTCGGGCACGGGCAAGAAGCGATCCGACGCCATGTCACGGACGTGATCGCGGAGCACCGGCTGGTCATCGCCAGGAACGAAGTTGAAATAGGTCATTTCCAGCTGCGTAACCGAGGCCTCGCCTAGGTCTTGCTCGGCTAGAAAATCTTTGAACCGTCCCCACTGAATTCGAAAGTCAGCGACCACCTGCGCATAGCTTGGGTACATAGGGCTCTCATCGACTCGCTTCCAATTGAACACGAAGCGGTCTTGCTGGATTTGTAGGAGGTGTGTGCCAGGCTCGTTAATGAGCCACGCTCTGCGAAGCAGCGGCAGCGAGACTGGCTCTAGCTGCAAGCTCAACTCTAGGGGGTCGGCAGCGCTTGGGTTTTCAAAGATTGGCGTAATGGGTTGTGCATCGTCGCACCGAGGAAACTCAGCCGACACGCGAGACCAATACAAACCCACGTGAGCGGATTTAAGAGGTTTCGGTAGTTCAAAAGAAACGCCGCAAGCCACTTCCACAACGGGCGGCTTGTCGAACTTCACTGGTGGACGAGAAAGCACCGTCATCGAACCCCAATCTGAATCAAGTTGTAACTCTAGCCGGAAACGCCACTCCTCGCTAGAGGAGGATTCCTCACTCTACACCGCAGGCAATTCGCCCGTTGCTTTGCCCAGCAGGCACCGGATCAGGCTGGCCTACGTATATAGGGGGTTGTATGCGAAAAGTCTAGGAGAACTGCGTAATAAACGTCGCCCTTGGGAGGTTCGCCTAGTCAATGGTCGAGCGGCCAGCCAAATCCAAGTGGCAGCCGACGCCTGCCGCAGTGACAGCGAGCAGGATCTCACTTTGCCGTCGATGCCACCTTCTCGGGATGAGTCACGGGTTCGAGAAAAAGCGCCGCTGCGGCCTGAGGTGACAGCGCACGCAGGTACGCGTCGCGAGCTAGATCAGCGGCCAGCTCTTCGAGCTGCTCAGTGTCCACAGTGCGCCAATGGAACTTCAGCTGCCGGGCGCAGTAGTAGATCCACATGTCGGTCGGGATCTCGTAGTCCATGGATAAATAGTACTGTATATTTATACAGTGTCAATGCTGATCGTCTACGAGGTGTTCCGCACCCGCTTCGAAGGCGGGAAACTCCAATCCGTGGAGGCGATCAAGCACACCCGCAGAGTTGGCGATCTCACCTACACAGAGCGCATCTACGACCCTCGACCAGGCCGCAGCATCTTCCTCGCAACGCTCCTGCAGCCAGATTGCGAGACGTACGTGATCCCGCCACTCGACCGGGCCCGCCTGCGAAGGATCAAGGGCGGCATCCTGATCTCCGGCATCGAGGTGATTGCGCGCGGCATCGGCTCGAAGAACATCAAATCCGACGACCACCCTCAGACCTGGTTCTGCCGGCCGGTGGCGATCCCGCGAGGCGGGTTTGACGATGATGAGGACCGCTACGCCAGTCCGGCCGAGTCGCGGCGGCAGGCTCGTGAGCGCGAGCTGGAACAATCGATTGAGGCACGGAACATCGGCGAGACATTGACGAAGAGGTCGACGCGCCGGTTGCCATATGACCCGACGACGGCCTCCGGGCACTATCTGGGGCATTTCTGAGCTGGCGGCGAGAAGTAGTCAACAGCCCAGGGCCGCCCTATCCTCCGCCCATGTGCAGCAACTACGAAGCCGTCACCCGGGCCGACCGCCTGCTGTCGTTCTTCGGGGTTGTCCGCGAGGGCGAAGAGCCGCCGGTCGTGACTTGGCCGACTGGACTGGCACCGTTCGTTCGCCTGGCCGAGGATGGCTCGGGAAACCGTCGCGTCGACGATGGCGCTTTTGGCCTGCTGCCCGTGTTCGCCAAGGAACTGGCCTACGGCCGCAAGACGTACAACGCCCGCAGCGAGACCGTCGCCAAGCTGCCGAGCTTCCGCAGTGCTTGGAAACAAGGCAAGCGCTGCATCGTGCCAGCGGAGTGCATCTTCGAGCCCAACTGGGAGACCGGGAAGGCCGTGCGCTGGCGCATCCAGCAGCCGGGCGAGGTGCCCATGGGCATCGCTGGCATCTACGAGCAGTGGACGTCACCCGAGGGCGAAACCATGTTCAGCTTCGCCATGCTGACCGTCACCGCCGACGGACATCCTGTGATGTCGCGGTTCCACCGGCCCGAGGACGAAAAACGCATGGTCGTGATCCTCGACCCCGAGCAGTACGACCCGTGGCTGACGTGTCCAGTTGCTGAAGCGCCGAAGTTCTTCAAGCAGTGGATGGGACAGCTCGATGCCTATCCAGCGCCGCTGCCGCCGCGAGCGAAGAGGGCGAAACCTGGTGCCGCGCCGGCCGGCGAACTAGATGTCGCACCGCCACCACCCTCTGACGATCTCTTCTAGGGCACCACGGGTCGCTACGATCAGACCATGAGCCAAGTTGAATTTTTCCCCACCGAAACCAGCACCCTCTGCACGCCAGCCTGGTACAGCGACACGGTCCGCGAGGAACGACAGCTGCCGCTGGCACCTGGCGACTACAAGGTCACGCCGGGCGAGCGCTGGACGGTCACCTCGCTGAAGACAGGAGAGACGGTCTATGACGGCATTGGGCCGGTCAAGATCCATCGCGCATAAAAGGAACGAAAACATGGGACAGGCCAACAACAAGCAGCTTCTTAGTTTTTCACCCGAGCAAGTGATTGGGTGGGAAGCAGACGATTGCGTAGACTTTGCCGTGGCGCTTGCCCGGCTGACCGGTTGGCTGCTGCACGTCGATTGGTGGGCGACTTCTCGACATCCTCGCCCCGATCAAATGCACCCACTTCGCGTCTATGTTGCGGATAGCGGCGACAAGGTGTTCGACGTTCGGGGAGTTCGAACTATCGATGAGTTCAATCGAAGGATCATTCGAGATCTTGGGCAAAGGGCCGGAAGAACCTTTGGGCCGGGCGGCGTTCTCACCCGCTTCTACGCCGAGTCGAAACTCGCATCGCTCCCGCTGAGATCCCAGCCTCATGAAGAGAAGGTTCGTTTGGCGGCTGAAGCAATACAGGCACACCCGCGATACCTTTCAGAAGTGCCAGCCAGATCTCACCCGAACATGCCCGCGCACGAGGCGGCCGCGTTCACGTTTGGGAAGTGCGGCCCGTTCGCTGAAGCGATGCACGAAGTGACAGGGCTTCAGCCGGTGGCGCTTCTTGCAGTCCGTTCTATGCCCAATTTTCAAACGGAGCGAGCCGAAAGCGGCTATTTCCATAGCGTCGTCCTTCATCCTGACGGAAAGGCTGAGGACTCATGGGGTATCGCGCCGTTGGAAGACATCGCGGCTCGCTATGGCGTTGTCGAATTCAAGACGAGCGTCGAGGAGCAGTCCCTTGTGGTGAACAAGCTGCGGACCAACACGCCGGAGATCTACGAACGCGCGTTCAATCACGCGAAAGAACTGATTCAGCAATACCGTAGTTGATCGCAGTCGGCACTCCGTCAAGGTGCTCCGACCCCGTCGCAGCTTACGGCGATGCCAAGCGCCGCCTGGCAAGCTGAGCCGTTTGCATATAAAGCCACTCAAATTCCGTAAAAACGGGTAATAAAGCGCGCCCCGCGTGGCGCCCGGCGCGCCAGCGTTGGCGCGGCCCGGCATATCGCCGACCGAGTCGTAAAAACCGCTACCCGAAGCGCGCGGGCTCGGTGGGGGTTAGACCGCGCGCCAGGGGGTGCAGGCGGCCCGTCGGGCAGGGCCGCGCCCCTCGGCGAAGGGAGGGGCCAGCCGATGGCCTTGGCAGGCCCGTGGATGCGCCGCGCCGCGCGCGGCAGGGCGAGGCGACATACGGACGGAAAAAAGGGCGCTACGTGCGCCCTTTGGGTTGCTTGGTGTCCGCGTGGCCCGCTCTAACGGCTACCGTTGGCGCCGCGCGGCGGCTTCCATCCCTCGGGGATGGGGTATTCAAAGAAGACACGGTCGGGAGGCGGCGGCTCGGAGCACTGCCAGGTCTGGATGCCCATAGGCCCGGCAGCAAGGAAGGGCCTGCAGTAGTGGAGCGGGACGATGTAGTCGTACCAAGCTTGCTTGTCAGGCGTCAATGCCATGATGGTTCCCCTTTGGGTAGTTGAAAGCCATCATTTTTCCGGGTGCGCCCTCCCCTCCGGAGGGCTGTTTTCCGAAATGAAAATTGGCGGTCAGCCGGCCTGCGCTCCAGCTGATCACTCAGGCCGCCGCGGCAACGCCTGGCGGCTCGATGAACCGCACCAGTTCCTCACCAGCCCAGTCGTTCAACTCGCGGAAGCGCTGCATCAGCGGCCGGATCTCGTTCTCGATGAACACGGCCAGCGCCTGGGGCGCATTGCCGAACCCGCCAGCATTGGTGGGCACCATGCCCAGCAGGCCTGGCGGCACGCGGTGCGCGGCGAGCACGTCATCCTTGCTGACGTTCTTGATCGCGGCGAAGTCATCCTTGGCCGCGACTTCGCTCACGGGTATCAGCTTCAGCCCGTCGGCCTTGCCGCCCGGCATGTGCAGGAACAGATTGCGGAAGTTGCCCGGCCCCTTCGAGTCCTTCAGCGCCTTGCGCAGCGCGTTCGCGTCATCGTTGTCGACCTGCCCCTCGGTCAGGTAGAGGATGAAGCCCGCGTGCGAGCCGTTCGCGTAGTACTTGCGCCGGAACATCGTGGCCGCCTCGTTCAGCCAGGCCGACTGCAGCGCACTGATGTACTCGGGCAGACCATAGATTTCTTGATTGACATCGTCCTCGCGCAAATGGAAGACCGAGCCGGTTGGAAACTCGTGCTCTTGAAGCCAGCCGCGCACGAAGAAATAATGGCCCGCCTCTTGCCCGCGCCGGGTGAACTTCGCGAGCGCGTGCCGCATCTCCAACGGCCGACCCGTGAAGGCGCGGGGCTGTTCGACGTATGCGTTGCCGAAGACCAGAAAGTCCAGCGCCATGGCGCCGAACGTCGCGGCCGACAGCCGTGGATGCGGCACGAACAACGACTTCAACAGGTTGCGCTTCAGGTAGATCGCAGAACCGTGGTGCGGCGACGCTCGGAATGCGCTGGCCAGCCCTTCCCACGGCAATGGCGGCTCGTACCAGCGGCCGTTGAACATGCTCTCGACATAGTCCAGCAGCTGGATGCGGCTCACCGGCTCGGGATCGCCGAAGCTAAATGCCTCGACGGTGCTGCCATCGCTCTGTGTCATCAGGGTCGTCGACGTCGCCGCCGGCGGGGTGCGGACCAATTCGCGGCCGCGGCCGCTTTTGCGTTTGCTCATCCAAAAATCTCCATGCGAGAGTTGCCGCCGACCACGTCGCCGGCCAGTGTTTCGTTGTCGAGCGCGTGCATCGTTGCCCACGCAAGATCTGCGTGTCCCGTTACTTCGGAGCGCCCCGAGTCGTATGTCACGTTCCGGCCGCTGGCCGTGAGCACGCGCTTGATGGCCATGAAGGCCGCGGCGATGTCCGTCCAGCCGGCATCAAACTCCAGCCGTCCTTTGTGGATCACCTGCTGTGCCTTGAGCACGAGGCGCTGTTTCACCTCGATGCTGTACTGGTAGCCCTTCACCTGAGGAAAGAACTTCTTGACGATCTGATGAACGCCTTCGCCCAGGCCGGTCTTGTCGATGCCGATGTGCACGACGTTGTATTGCTGGGTGATGCGGCGGATCGCCTCGGCCTGCGCCTCGAAGTCGGAGCCCTTGAACTGCTCGCGGTGAAGGATGCGGAACTTGCCGCCAGGTGTCCGCGGCGGCGCGACCACGACGAGCGCGGCGGCGTCTCCCTTGTCCGAGGGGTCATAACCAACCCAGACGGGGTTATGAGCGTAGGGCCGAAGCCATAGCGGCTTGACGTCGCTCCACGTCTCCCAGCTGTCGACCATGCATGCCTGCATCTGCGCCAGCGTGAACAGCGAGAGGCTGTCGTCGATGAACTGGCACATGAAGAGGTTCGCGAACTCGTCGAGGCTGTATTCCTCGCGCAGCTCGGCGATGTCGAACAGGTCGAAGCCCATCGCAACCGCGTCTTCCACCGTGACGATGTCGCGCCACTTGCGATCCAAGCCCAGCGCGCCGCCGCGCAGCGCCTTGTGGGTCGTGTCGATGCGAACATGGTCTTTCTTCGCCCGACCCTTGTTCCTGTCGTCGCCGGTCCAGAAGCCATAGGCTTCGTGCGACATCGCCGACGGCGTGCTGAAGTAGGTCTTTCGCCAGTGCTTGTGCGAGGCCATCGCGCTGGCCAGCTTGTTGATGGTCCTGAAGCGCGGAACCCAAAAGAATTCATCGAAGTAGAAGTCGCCGTGATACGACTGGGCCGTCATCGCGTTGGTGCCCAGGAACATCAGCTCTGCACCGTTCCACAGCTTGATGTTCTCGCCCTTCAGCTCGACGTCCACCTCTTTCGCAAAGTCGACGATGTAGCTGCGGAACTGGTGGGCCTGCGCCTTCGAGGCCGACAGGAAAAGTTTGTTGCGCCCCTCTTTTGCAGCTGACAGCAGCGCTTCGCGAGAGAAATAGAACGTCGCCCCGATCTGCCGCGCCTTGAGGATCGCGCGCAGGCGCTGGTACTGCTGATCGAACCACGTTTGATGAAAGGGAAAGTTCGACTCGCGCAGCTTCGTTTCGAGCAGCGCGATCTGGTCTTCACTGAATTCGTTGCGCTTGGGCTTGCGCTTCGGTGCAGCGTTGCGCGCTGCGATGTTCGGATTCAGGTCGCCTTCTCGCCCGGACTGCTGGTACTTCTCCACGCGCGCGGTGCGCTCCAGCTGTCGCCCCAGCAGGTCGATTTCCTTGTAGTCGCCGCCGGTCTTCTCCGTCTTCAGGATGAGCTGGATCAGCCGCACTTCGAGCGCACCATTGACGCGGTCGAGCGGCTGCGCGTCATCCCACTTGTCCGCCTCCTTCCAGCCGTACACGGTCGACGCTGGAATGCCCAGGTGCTCGGCGATCTGCTTGACCTTCCACCCTGTCCAAGCAAGGAAGCGCGCAGCGGTACGGGGTTGCGCCTGCGGCGTCAACGTGGCAATCTGGCCCGTCTCAGTGCTCGCGACGCTGTCAGCAACGACAGCAGGCGACGCCACTTTGACAGTGCTCGCAACCCGCCCACGCTTGTGCGGCGCGGACTTCGCAGCAGCGGAGACAGACCGGCGAGCGTGGCCGGGCGCAGCGGATTTAAGGGGCATGACACCGAGGTTGCCCGCGCGCGCGAAGCATCGCCACCACGTCCAACAGTCCCCGCCACTGCCACACGCGCAGCGGCTTGAGCGCGCGCGGCACCACGGACACCATTGGCTGGCACGTCGCAACACCAGTGCGGCAACCCATCAACCAGCAGCGAGTCAAGCCAATGTCCACCACCGCGAAAAAGCCGGTTTCCAAGTTCTTCCGCGTCGGCGTCGAAGGCGCCACCAGCGACGGCCGCGTCATCGACCGGGCCTGGCTCGAACAGATGGCCGCGAGCTACAACCCCACGGTCTACGGCGCTCGCATCAACGTCGAGCACATGCGTGGCTACAGCCCCAACAGCGAATTCCGAGCCTATGGCGACGTCCTGGCCCTCAAGACCGAAGAGGTCGAAATCGGCGGCGCGAAGAAGCTTGCCCTCTTCGCGCAGATCTCGCCCACAGATGAGCTGATCGCCATCAACAAGAAGCGCCAGAAGATCTACACGTCGATGGAAGTGCGACCCAAGTTCGCCGACACCGACAAGGCCTATCTCATCGGCCTCGCCGTCACCGACAACCCCGCCAGCCTGGGCACCGAAATGCTCGAGTTCGCTGCCAAGAACCCGAACGCGAGTCCGTTCGCCGCGCGCAAGGAACAGCCCGAGGATCTTTTCACCTCGGCCGAAGAAGCCACCCTGGAATTCGAGGACGCCGCCGAAGATGGCGCCCTGGCCAAGTTGCGCACTGCCATCAGCGGCGCGCTGGCCAAGTTCGGCACCAAGGCGACCACCGACGATGCGCGCTTCGCCGCTGTGGTCGAGGGCTTCCAGCAGATCGGCGAAGCCTTCGAGCAACACGCTGCAGACACCACTTCGAAGCTGAGCGCCGCCGACAAGACCATCGGAGAGATGAAGACGCAGCTCGCGGACTTGCAGGCCAAGTACGCCGCACTCGACAACACCCCGGCCGGCGCCCCGCGCCCGCCCGCGGCCGGCGGCAACGGCACCGCCAAGACCGACTGCTGAAACGCACTCGCCCCACCCAACGCAAACCCTTCCGCAACATCACATAGGCAGCACACATCATGCGCAAAGAAACCCGCCAGGCACTCAACGCCTACTTCGCCCAGCTGGCCACCATCAACGAAGTTGCCAGCGTCGTTCAGAAATTCAACGTCGTGCCGCGCGTGCAGCAGACCCTCGAATCGAAGATGCAGGAGTCGAGTGCGTTCCTGCAGCGCATCAACGTCGTCGGCGTGACAGAGCAGATGGGTGCCAAGATCGGCATCGGAGTGAACGGCCCCGTTGCAGGCCGCACGGACACGACCGGCAACGGCACGCGCAAGCCGCGCAACGTCACGGCGATGGACGACAAGGGATACCTCTGTGTCCAGACCAACTCCGACACCGCCATTCGCTACGCGCAGCTCGATGCGTGGGCCGGATTCCCCAACTTCCAGACCCTCGTACGCGACGCCATCATCCGGCGACAGGCGCTGGACCGCATCTGCATCGGCTTCAATGGAACCAGCATCGCCGCCACTACCGATCTCGCCGCCAACCCGCTGCTGCAGGACGTGAACAAGGGTTGGCTGCAGCAGATGCGCGAGAACGCCGCGGCGAACGTCGTGACCCAGGGCGACAAGCAGCCCGGCAAGGTCATCGTCGGACCCGACGCCGCCACCAGCGACTACGCCAACCTCGATGCGGTCGTGTACGACGCCATCACGCTGCTGGACCCGTGGAATCAAGAAGATCCGGACCTCGTGGCCGTTGTCGGGCGCGGTCTCATGCACGACAAGTACTTCCCACTGGTCAACAAGGATCAGCCACCGTCCGAAGCTCTGGCCGCCGACATCGTCATCAGCCAGAAGCGCGTGGGCGGCCTGCAGGCCGTGACTGTCCCGTTCTTCCCCGCCGGCAAGGTAATGGTGACCACTCTGGCCAACCTCTCGCTGTACTGGCAGCGCGACGCACGGCGCCGCAACATCAAGGACGTGCCCGAGCGCGACCAGATCGAGAACTACGAGTCGTCCAACGATGCGTACGTTGTCGAGGACTACGGCCGCGCGGTGCTCGTGGAAAACATCGAGCTGGTCGCGTAACCCAGGCGCCAAAAGGCAGACATCCGTCTGACGAAAACCGCCGCGCGGGCCGCAGCCAGCCCGCGCACTCATCCCACCAGCCAAGCACAAGACCATGCGCCCACTCAGCCCCGCACAGCGCCACCGCGCGCGCATCCTGCAAGAACAGGCCCAGGCCGCCAGCCCCTACGGCGTCGAGCTGCAGGGCGACGCCTATGGGCTCATGCGTGTCAAGCTTTCGCAGGACAAGAACCGCCTCTCACAGATCCAGTCGCATGAGCGCCGCGCCGAGCTGAAGGCTCGTCTGCTGCCCGAGTACTTCGACTGGGTCGACACCTCACTCAACACCGGCAACGGTGCGCAAGACCAGGTGCTCACCACGCTAATGGTGTGGGCCTTCGACGCTGGCGCCTACGCGCTGGGCCTGCAGATCGGGGCCTATGTCATTCGGCACCGCATGCCGATGGCCGACGACTACAAGCGCAGTCCGGCGGCCATCGTCATCGACGAGCTGTCAAACGCCTACCTCAAGGGCCAATGGTCGCCACTGGTGGTGACGGCTGGCGAAGATGGAACGCGCCACCTCGCGCCTGTGGTGCTGGACGTCGACGACAACAGCGCGGCGCGAGCGCAGGCCGCGGCGCTTCTCATCGAGGCCGAAACGCTCACGGCGGATCAAGACGCACCCGACCAGGCGCGGGCCAAGCTGCACAAGGCCATCGCGTACGCCGCGTTGGGCAAGGTGCAGACGGCCGACGAGCCCGACCACGCGGCCATCGAACCCGAGGCGCTGCGCCTCGCCCTGGAACGACTGCAGCGGGCTCTGGAACTCGACAGCAATTCCGGTGTGAAGAAAGACATCGAGCGCATCGAGCGTGCGCTCGCCAAGGCCGACAAGGCCGCGACCCTGGCCAGCGAGGCGAAGTCCGACGCATCGCCCGACCGCGACACCCAACAACCCGCTACCGCCAAGCCGAAAGCCGCGCACAAGACCACTGCCGCGGCGAAGAAGGCACCCGCCGCGCGCAAGCGTGCGGCCGGCAAGTAGCGCAACCGAGCACCCCACGTGCAGGGCGGCCCGTGGCGCAGCGTGAAAGGCTGAACCCTCACCACACGCGCCACGGCCACCGCCCACTTACACACAACGCCGAGCCAACATGTCACTCATCGCTGCCGCACCGCCACTCGTGCGCACCACACCGTCCAGCGACCCTGCGCCGCTCGGCACGGTATCGGCGGGCGCTTGGTGGCCGACGATCGATCTCGCCGCACTTCGCGACGCCATGCGGCTCGACGGCACCATCACGCCCCAGCGCCTGCTGCCTGCCGTACAGGAGGCAGTCGCCGCCACCATCGGCTTGCTCGCCACTTGGGCGCAGAGCCGCCAGGAGGAAGGGCGCGCCAACCTGGCCGCGGTGCCCGCGCTGCAGATCGACGGTGAATCCATCAACGTGCAGCGCTACCGACGCGCCGTGTACTGCCACGCCAAGGCCAACCTGATCGAGCGCTACAGCGACTACGACACGACCGGCCGCGCGCGAAAAGACGATCAGGAAGAAACCCGCGAGACGCAAGCCGAGCAGTACCGCCGGGATGCCACATGGTCCGTGCGCGACATCCTCGGAAACACGCGCCTCACGGTGGAGCTGATCTAGCCATGCCACGCACCGTCATCGCCCAGCAGCACGACACCGTCGACGTGCTCTGTCTGCGCCACCTGGGCGCCACGGCCGGCGTCACCGAGGCCACCTATCGGATGAACCCCGGCCTTGCCGACCTCGGCCCCATCCTGCCGCTCGGCCGCGCCGTCACCCTGCCCGACCTCCCCTCCAACACTGCGCGCATCGAAACCGTGCAGCTCTGGGACTAGGAGAAACCACCATGCCCGCATCCACCATCAACCACCACACCATGACCGAACCCACCACCGCCGCCGCGGCCGCGGGCACCGCAGCCGGCTACAAGCTGGCCCTGCTCTCCCTGCCGGTCATCGCCAGCCTCATCGCGTTCTGGCTCGGGATGCGATTCGTGCCCTTGCGACCCGGAAACGCTCGGGACGACCTGATCAACCGCGTCATCGGCTGTCTGGTGAGTTCCTTTGTCTTCGGCACCATCGCGCTGGTGCTGCTCATGCAGCACAAGCCGGGAATCTTCACGGCCGGCGCCGCGCTGGCGCAACTCGCCACCTTCCCTCCCGAGGCCGGCTTCTTCGTTATCACGGGCTGCGTCTTCGTCCTCTGCAGCATCCCCGGGCCATGGATCGTGGCGGCCATCTTCCTCTGGCTGGAGCGACGCAAGGGCCACGACATCGGGCAGCTTGCCGATGACATCCGCGCCGACCTGGGAATCCCGCGCGTGACCCCCGGTACGCCACCGCCGGCACAACAGCCACCAACCATCAATTGACACTGCCATGTTGACTCTTGCCCAGCTCATCGCAACCGGCGTCACCCCCGCCGTCGCGCGCGCCTTCTTGCCGCACCTGACCGCAGCATTCGAGCGCTTCGACATCGGCACCCCGCGTCGCATGGCGGCCTTCATCGGCCAGTGCAGCCACGAATCCAGTGGTTTCACGCGACTCGAAGAGAACCTGTACTACCCCGACCCAGCACGCATCGCCAAGATGTTCTCTGCCCTGCGCCAGGTTGATCGAGCCCGCGCTTACGCTCGGCAGCCAAAGGCCATGGCCAACGTCGTCTATGCCGGTCGAAACGGAAACGGGAATGCCGAATCCGGCGACGGCTGGACGTATCGCGGCCGGGGTCTCATCCAGATCACGGGCCGCGGCAACTACCGCCGCGCCGCAGCCGGCACCGACCTGCCGTGCGAAAGCCAGCCCGACCTCGTCGCGGAGCATGCCGGCGCCACGCATACCGCTGCATGGTTCTGGCAGGCCAATGACCTCAATGCCCACGCCGACCGCTGGAGCCTCGATGCCATCACCCGCGGCATAAACGGTGCCGCCATGACGGGCCATATCGACAGGGTCGAGCGCTGCAATCGCGCGCTCGAAGCGCTGCTCTCCATGCCTTCGATCCCATGAACGCCCTCACCATGGCCGCCGTGGCCGTCCTCATCGCCGCCGGCTCGGGCGCGCTCGGCTACGGCACGGGACACAGCAACGGCGCCGCCAGCGTTCAGCAGAAATGGGACGGGGCAGACACGAAGCAGGCCAAGGCGGAAACAGCCCAGGCCACCACCAGCCGCACCAAGGAATCCACCCATGCCGACAACATCACCGCAGCCGTCGACACCTACCAGGCCGCGCAGGCCCCTGCCGCTACCGATGCTGCTGAGCGCCTCGCTCGTGCTGAGCGCTTGCAGCGCACCGCCGAAGGCCGCGCTGCTCAATACCTCGCTATGTCCAAGGCCGGCGACGCTGAGCGCGACCGTCTCGCGGGTCATGCGGCCCGACTCGATGCCAGTCTTGCTGATGGCCGACGCGTGGCTGAACAGCTCCGCGCAACTGTTGTCGAGCGAGACCAGCAGATCCACCTTCTTGCCGATGTCATCCGAGCCGACCGCGCGCTCGCAGATGCCGGCGCCGAGCCCGAGCCCTGAGCCATGAAGAAGCCGCAGCTGCTGCGCGACCACATCACCCGCGCTTGTCCCGACCTCGCAACCAACCCCGACAAGCTCACCGTCTTCATCGAGCGCGGCCAGATCGTCCACACCGGCACGCCGGCGCTGTCCTTCGAGTACCGCTACACGCTCAACATCGTCATCACCGACTGGGCCGGCAGCACCGACGTGCTCGTCGTCCCCATCGTCGCGTGGCTCAAGCGACACCAGCCCGATATCTTCGACAACCCCGCGCGGCGGGAAAGAGCGTTCCGCTTCGAGTCTGAAATCATCGACCACCAGACCGCAGACATCGGCATCGAGATCGACCTCACCGAAACCGTCGCGGTGAAAGGCGAGACCGTTGGCGGCGTCAACCGGCTCACCACGCGTCACATCGGCGAGCCGCTGCTCGCGGTGCCGGGCGAATCGGAAACCATCGCCGACCTCGCAGCCGAATGGCGTATCGAGCCAATGGACGATTGAACATGTCCGACGAACTCAACCGCCTCGCCACCTGGGCAGCCCCGCTGCTCGCCGGCCTCGGGCCTGCGCGGCGCCGCGCGGCGATGGTGCAGGTGTCCACGTACATGCGCCGCAGCCAGGCCGAGCGCATCGCCGCGCAGCGCAATCCCGACGGCACGCCCTACGAACCGCGCAAGCCACGCCTGCGCAACAAGAAAGGCGCCATCCGCCGCACCATGTTCGAGAAGCTGCGCCAAGCCAAGCGCCTACGCAAGACGGCCACGGCCAACAGCGCCATCGTCACCATCGGCGGTCGCAGCGCACGTATCGCACGCGTGCATCAATACGGCTTGCGCGATAAAGTCGATTGGCGCAAGCCCGAAACGGTCACCGTCAAATACGCACGGCGCGAGTTGCTTGGCTTCACCGCCGCCGACGAAGACGCGATCACCGACATCGTGATGCACCACATCACCGCGGGCGGTTGACGCCAAGCCACACACGCTAAGGGCGCAACAGTCCCCGCCACCCGCACCCACGCCGACGCTCGCGCACACGCGGGCCCTTCGGCACAGTGGCTGCATGCCCGGTCCAGTCGATCCCGTCCAACAATTCTCCGATCTGAAACGTCAGATCGAGAACGTCGTGCGCGTCGGCACCATCGCTGCCGTCGACCATGGCGCCACGCCACCGCTGGTGCGCGTCAAGCTCTCCGAGACGGCCACATCCGACTGGCGCCCGTACATCGAGCAGCGCGCCGGCGACACCGGCACATGGAACCCGCCCACCGTCGGCGAATGCGTGCTGCTCTTCTCGCCCGGCGGCCTGACCGAAGGCGGCTTCGTCCTGACCGGCGTGCCGACCGCGAGCCGCCCCACACCGAGCGCAGACCCTAACAAGACGGTCACGAAGTACCCCGACGGCGCAGTCATCGAATACGACCACGCAGCGCACGCGCTCAAGATCACACTGCCCGAGAACGGAACTGCGGATATCACCGTCCCCGACGCGATCACCGTGAAATGCAAGACGGCCGACGTGACGGCCGACGACAGCGCCACCGTCCACTCGCAGCAGGTCACCGTCGAAGCGCAGCAGATCAAGCTCGACGCGCCGCAAACCATTGCTACCGGCATGTTCACCGTGATGGGCCTGCTCACTTGGCAGCAGGGCATGGTCGGTTATGGCGTCGGCCCCGGTGGCCAGGGTGCTCAGATCAACTGCGACATGAGCTTCATCAACGGCCATGGCATCGCCACGGACGGCGGCGATATCGTCGCGGGCGAGATCAGCGTGCAGGGCCACCACCACGACCAAGTGCAAGAAGGCAGCGACATCAGCGGAGGGCCCGTCGCATGACCGGCATTTCGAAGATCACCGGTCGCATGCTCACTCGCCGCGAGCACATCCGCCAATCCATCGAAGACATCCTCAACACGCCCATCGGCTCGCGCCTGATGCGCCGCAGCTACGGCAGCTTTCTGCCGCAGCTGGTCGACCATCCCGCCACAGCCGCCAATCGGCTGCGCCTCATCGCGGCGACAGCGCAAGCCATCATGAAATGGGAGCCGCGCACGCGTGTGAGCCGCATCGCCATCCGCTTCAACGCGCAGGGCAAGTGCGAGATTTCCATCGCCCGACGCGACACGCAAAGCGGTGAGTCCGTCACGTCCAGTGTCATCGTGGGAGCGGGCGCATGACGATGGACATGACCCTTCTGCCGCCGCCGGCCGTCATCGAAGTGCTCGACTTCGAGACCATCCTGCAGGAGCACAAGACCGAGTTTCAGGAGCTTTGCGCACTGGCCGGCATCGACTACGGGCTGCTGCTCGAATCCGATCCGATCACCAAGCTGCTGGAACTCGGCGCCTATCGCGAAATGTTGATGCGGCAGCGCATCAACGACGCAGCGAAGGCTTGCATGCTGGCCTATGCCGTGGGCACAGATCTTGACAACCTCGCTGCGAATTTTCAGGTGCAGCGTTTGCTGGTCACGCCCGCCGACCCCGACGCCATCCCGCCGGTGGCCGCCGTCTGGGAAAAAGATGACCGGCTCCGCGAGCGGACACAGCTGGCGATGGAAGGCATCACCACCGCCGGCCCCAAAGAGAGCTACCGCTTTCACGCCCTCACCGCCAGCGCCCAAGCGGCCGACGTTGGCGTCGACAGCCCCGCACCCGGCACTGTGCGCGTCACCATCCTGTCCGAGGCTGCGAGTGGCGAGGCGGACGAAGCCTTGCTCACAACGGTGCGCAACGCGCTCAACGCCGAGGAAATCCGACCGCTGTGCGATCTGGTTTCGGTTCAGCCGGCCGAGATCATCGAATCGCCGATCACAGCCACGATGTACCGCCAGCCCGGCCCCGCTGGCGAAGTCGCTGCGGCGCAGGCTCGCGAGAAACTTGACGCGTGGCTGCTCAGCGTGCGCCGCCTCGGTGCGGGCCTCCCGCGCTCGGGCATCGACGCCGCCCTGCACCAGCCTGGCATGAGCCGCATCGACATCGACGTGCCGCCCGCCGACATCCTGACCACAAAAACCCAATGGGTCCGCGTCACGGGCGTCAACCTGTCCGAGGTTGTTGTCGATGAATAGCCTCACGCCATCGCAGCGTTTGCTGCCGCCCAACCGCACGCCGCTGGAGGCGGCGCTGGCCGGCCTCAGCCAACGCGCACTATCCACCGACGGCCTGCGCCATCTGTGGAGCGCGGCGCATTGCCTCGCAGCCGCTTTACCTTGGCTGTCGTGGACTCTGTCGGTCGAGGCTTGGCATGAAGCCAAGTCCGACGATGCGCGCCGCGCGCTCATCCTCAACAGCATCGAGATCCACCGCCGCAAGGGCACGCCGTGGGCGATCCGCCTGCTGATCCGCTCGCTCGGCTTCGGCGAAGTCGACATCCTCGAACGCGTCGGTGGGCGGACCCACAACGGCACCGTCCGGCGCGACGGCACCTATCCACACGCACCGCTTGAGACCACCTGGGCGACCTACATGGTCTCTTTCGAGCGCCCCATCACCAATGCGCAGGCCGAGCGGCTGCGCAAGCTCCTGCCGTCCGTTGCCCCTGCGCGCTGCCACCTCGTGGCTCTGCGATATGCAGCGGTCGCGAACAGCCATAACGGCGCTACGCGACGCGACGGCGCTTACAACCACGGAAGCGCCTGACATGGCCAATCTCAACGAATCCGACCTGTGGGAAGAGGGCATCTACCAGCTTGAGGAAGATGACCCCGTCCTCGGCGGCCCGACCGGCATCGACAACAAGGCGCCGCGACAGCTCGCCAACCGCGCGCGCTATCAGCGCCTGCGCAACGTCACGCCTTGGGACGCCGCGCTAACCTATCCCGCCAATGTGGCGTATGTCAGCTACGCCGGCACCACTTGGAAAAGCGTCGGTGAAAGCCTCAACGTCGCGCCCGGCTCCGATGCCGCGAAATGGGTCCGCTGGGCGTTCACCGAAGCTGAACTGGCCGCTGCGTTGGGTAACGCGGTGGCCGCGCACGAAGCTGCCGCGAACCCGCATCCCCAGTACGCAACGGATGCCGACCTGGCCGCACACGTTGGCGCCACCAATCCGCACCCCCAGTACGCCACCGATGCAGATCTGGCCGCGCACGTCGCCGCGGCGAACCCGCACGCTCAATACGTTCGACATGATGCGGCGCAGGGCCTTACTCCCGCGCAGGCCACACAGGCGCGCGCCAACATCGGCGCGGAAGATCCGGGGACAGCCGTTGCGCTGATTCAGAAAAACGCGCCGATGTTCGCAATTGACACCGGCGCGGCCAATGCCATCGTGGTCGACTACGCTCCCGCGCCGGCCGCTCGCGTCGACGGCATGGCACTGTGGTTCAAGGCGAAGGCGGCCAACGCTGGCGCCACCACCCTCAACCTCAACGGCTCAGGTGCGAAACCGGTCTATGGGCTCGGGGGCGCTGCGCTGCAGGGCGGCGAGATCATCGCCAATGGAATTTGCGAGGTCAGTTGGAATGCGAGCCTCGACGTCTTCGTGCTCATCGCCTGCAACGGTGGAGGGCTGCAGATCGCCGCGGCCACCAACGGGCGCCACGCCCTCAACCGAGACACGGCCGACGCCCGGTTCGCCCCGAAAGCCGGCGACGCCGGACAGAGCTTCAACATTGCAGCGTCCACTGGCGCCGGCCACGCCGTGCGGCAGGACCAGTTCACCTCGACGAACAACTACCAGAAGCTCCCCAACGGAATCATTCTCCAGTGGGGCACGGCCAACCTCGCGGGCAATCAGGCGCTGACGTTCCCCATCGCATTCCCCGGCGCACTGCTGTATCTCAGCGCGCAGGCCACAAGCGCCAGCAACAACAGCAATGTCGTCAACGTGGGCACGACCAGCCTCACCGGCTTCAGCGCTTACCCCACCCTCAACAACGCCCAGACCGCGCTCGCCATCTACTGGCTGGCAATCGGGAGATAGCCATGCTCTTCTATTCGCCCTCAAAGAACGGGTTCTTCGACGACGAGATCCATGCCGAGCTGCCGCTCGACGCGGTGGAGGTGAGCGTCGAGGAGCATGAATCCTTGCTCGCACAACAAGCAGCGGGGATGACCATCAAGCCCGGCGCTGGCGGTCGACCGAAAACTGTCCTCGAAGTGCTACCGCCCGTGGTCCCTCACCAGGTGACCATGCGCCAGGCGCGTCGCGCACTGCTTTCCGTCGACAAGCTGCAGGCTGTAGACGACGCCATCGCATTGCTGCCCAGTCCGGAAAAGGAAGCCGCCGAGATCGACTGGAACTATGGAGCCACGGTCGAACGCGCATCGCCCTTCGTCGCGACGCTCGGACCGATGCTCGATCTCGACGAAGAAGCAATCGATGAACTGTTCATCGCTGCCGCGCAGCTCTAGCTCGACCACCGTTCCCCACCTCATATCCTCAGGAGTACTTCACCATGTCCACCGAATACCACCACGGCGTACGCGTTTTTGAAGTCGACGAAGGCGGCGCCACCATCCGCGTCGTCAGCACAGCCATCATTGGCCTCATCGCCACCGCGCCATTGGCCGACCCCCTCGCATTTCCGCTGAATACGCCGGTGCTGCTCACCAACCCCGGCGGCAGCATCGGCAAGGCCGGCGCCACGGGCACGCTGGCCACTGCGCTCAAGGCCATCGCACAGCAGGCCCAGACGTTCACCATCGTCGTCCGCGTCGAGCCCGGCGTGGATGACGCGACCACCACCAGCAACGTCATCGGCACCACCAACGCCAACGGCCAGAAAACGGGCCTGCAGGCGCTGCTCGCCGCGCAGGGCCAGCTCGGCTACAAGCCGCGCATCATCGGCGCGCCGGGTCTGGACACCGAGCCGGTCGCCATCGAGATCGGCACCGTCGCCGAAGCGCTTCGAGGCTTCGGCTACGTCGCGGCGCGCAAGGTCGATGGCTTGGCCTACGCCACCACCAAGGAAGAAGCCACGCTGTACCGCGCCAAGTTCGGCAAGCGCGAGCTCATGGTCATCTGGCCCAATTTCCTCGCGTGGAACACCACCACCAGCGAGCCCGAAGTCGTGCCGGCCACCGCCTTCGCGCTGGGCCTTCGCGCCAAGCTCGACCAGCAGATCGGCTGGCACAAGACGCTCTCCAACGTCGTGGTGAACGGTCCGCAAGGCATCACGTCGGACGTGTTCTTCGACCTGCAAAGCCCGAGCAGCGACACCAACTATCTGAACAGCCTCGAAGTCACGACCATCATCAATCGCAGCGGCTATCGCTTCTGGGGCAACCGCACCACCGAAGCCCAGGGCGGCAAGTTCTTCTTCGAGAACTACACCCGCACAGCGCAGGTGCTGGCCGACACCATGGCTGAGGCCCATTTCACGTTCGTCGACAAGCCGATGCACCCAAGTCTGGTGAAAGACATGCTCGCCAGCATCAACGCCAAGGGCCGCGACTTGGTGACTGGCGGCTATCTAATCGGCTTCGAGGCCTTCCTCAATCCAGACCTCAACCCGAAGGAAGAACTGGCTGTTGGGCGCCTGCGCATCAGCTACCGCTACACGCCGGTGCCGCCGCTCGAAGACCTGGGCTTCATGCAGACCATCACCGACGACTTTCTCGCCAACTTCGCCGCCGCCGTTCAGGCTGCGTGAAGCGTCGACCCGCAACGCACACCGCATAGGAGCACACCATGGGCCTGCCCAAAAAACTCAAGAACTTCGCACTCTTCGGCGACGGCGAAAGCTGGATCGGCGAAATCCCCAGCGTCACCCTGCCCACCATCACCAAGAAGATGGAGGAATACCGTGCCGGTGGCATGCATGGCTCGGTCGATATCGAGCTGGGCCACGACAAGCTCGAGCTGGGCATCAAGGCCGGCGGCCTTAAGACTCAGTTGATCGCAATGCTGGGGGCGCAGACCGTCGGCGCCAACGTCTGGCGGTTCGCCGGCGCCTATCAGGACGATGCCACGGGCCAGGTCAGCGCCGTGGAAGTCATCTGCCGCGGCCGTCTGAGCGAGTGGAACCCCAACGACGCCGAGGCCGGCGAGAACAACGAACACGAATTCAAGGCGAGCCTGAGCTACTACAAGGTCACCGTCGACGGCGCCGAGCTGATCGAGATCGACGTGCCGGGCATGGTGTTCAAGGTCGGCGGCGCCGACATCTACAGCGCCATCCGCTTCGCCATCGGCCTTGGCGCCACCTTCTGACGCCTCGCCGCGCCGCTTGCCCACCGCCCACCTCACCACCTCTGATCGAAACAGCTATCACCATGAACACCGCCCAAAAGCCCGCGACCAGCACCGAAGACACCGCAGCCGTCGCCGCAGTGCCGAACACCATCGTGCTCGACACGCCGATCCAGCGCGGAACCACCAGCATCACCGAGATCACTCTGCGCAAGCCGAACTCGGGAGAACTGCGCGGCCTGTCGCTGCAGCGGCTGCACCAGGCCGACGCCGATGAAATCCTGAAGCTGCTGCCGCGCATCACGCTGCCTTCGCTGACGCCGCCCGAGTGCGCACAGCTCGACCCGGCCGACCTGTCCGAGGCCGGGGGGCACATCATCAGTTTTTTGCTCAAGAAGTCGGTGAGGGACGCGGTCTTGCAGAACGCGTAGAGGACGCGATGGCAGATCTGGCGCTGGTCTTCCACTGGCGCCCTGCCGACATGGAAGACATGGCCATCGGCGAACTCATGGACTGGCGCGAGGCCGCCCGCAAGCGCTACGCCCCGAACAAACACGACGACTGACCGACACCCATCATGGCCAACCCGCTCACCCTCAAGCTGATCCTGGCCGGTGCCGACAAGGCGGTCGCCGCGCTCAAGCCGCTCGACGCGCAGAGCCGTGCCACGGCCGCGGGCCTGAAGCAATCGCGCGATGCCCTCAAGCTGCTCAACAACCAGATGGCCCAAGTGGATGGGCTGCGAAAGCAGCAGTCCGCACTGACCCAGCAAGGCAACGCGCTCAAGGTCCTACGCGCCAACCTCGACAGCGTCACCCGAACCTACGGCGCCAACAGCGCTGAGGCCGGCAAACTGCGGGGCCAGGTGGACAAGGCGACCGCGGCATACGACAAGCAACGCCACGCACTGGTGCAATTGCGCACCGCCGCGACAGCGAGCGGCATCGGCAAGCTATCGGTCGACCAGTCGCGCCTGAAATCAGAGATCGAGTCGACGAACGGCGCTATTGCTCAACAGAAAGCCCGGCTCGAATCGTTGGCCAATGTGAACGGCCGGCGCGCTGCACTGCGTCAAGGGCTGGACCGCGGCCGCGCAACTGCGGGCCACATGGCCATGACCGGCGCCGGTGGAGTGGCCACCGCATACGGCATTCGCCGTGCCGTCACCGAGCCGCTGCACCAGGTGCGCGAGAACGACACCACGACCACGCGCATCGCCGCCTTGGGACTCGGCAAAGAGGACACCGACAAAGCCGTCGAGTACGCGAAGCGCATGAAGACCTTCGGCACCAGCATGAACGACAACCTCGGGTTGATGCTGGACGCCACCACAGCCTTTGCTGACGTGCACCACGCCGAAATGGTCATGCCGACACTGGCGAAGATGAAGTTCGCGAACAGCGCCATGTTCGGTGCAGAGGATGGTGCCGCCAACGAACGCAAGTTCCTCGACATGCTCAAGGTCATTGAACTGCGCGGCGGGCTGTCGAGTGAAGACACGTTCAAAGGCCAGGCCGACATGGTTCAGCGCGTCATCACCGCCACCGGCGGGCGTGTCGGCCCGGAGGAATGGCTGAACTTCATCAAGACCGGCGGTGTCGCGGCCAAAGGGCTCAATGATTCGGCCATGTACTACCAGCTTGAAGCGTTGGTCAGTGAAATGGGCGGCAATCGCGTGGGCACGGCGACCATGTCGGCCTACCAGAACCTTTACCAAGGCCGCACCACGAAACGCGCCGCCAAGAACATCGAGGCGCTTGGCCTGATCGGTGACCCCTCGAAGGTCAAGCACGACAAGGCTGGACAAATGTCGTTTCTCGATCCCGGTGCGCTCAAGGGCAGCGAGCTTTTCCGCTCCAACCAGTTTGAATGGATGGAGCAAGTGCTGTTGCCAGCGCTGGCCGCCAAGGGGATCAAGGACAAGGAACAGATCCTCGACTCCATCGGCAGCATCTTCAGCAACCGCACCGCATCGAACCTGTTCTCGCAGATGTACCTGCAGCGCGACCAGATCCACAAGAATGCGCGCCTCAACGCTGGGGCCGATGGCATCCAGCAGCTCGACGACAAGGCGCGCAACATCGTCAGCGGCCAAGAGGTCGAAACGATGGCCCGCTTTCACGACGCCATGCTGCAAGCTGGCAAGGCCATCCTGCCCACGTACCTCGGTCTGCTCAACGCCGCGACGAGCGCCCTGCAGGGCATCACCAAGTTCGCCACAGAGAATCCCGTGCTCGCCTCCTACATCGGCAAGGCTGTGCTGTGGGTGGGCCTGCTTGCTGCAGGCTTCGGCGCACTCAGCTTGGGCGCGGCTGCTTTGCTTGGACCGTTTGCCATCGTGCGTTATGGCTTGGGCCTCTTCGGCATCAAGGCCGCGGTACTTTCACCTGTGCTCACGCTGGTCACGAAGACGCTGGGGTTCGCTGCATCGGCCGTCATGTGGCTTGGCCGCGCGCTGCTGATGAATCCCATCGGCCTGGCTGTGACAGCCATCGCCACGGCAGCATTTCTGATCTACCGATACTGGGGGCCGATCAGCGGGTTTTTTTCAGGACTTTGGGAGCGGACGAAGGCTACGTTCGCCGCGTTCTGGCAGTACCTCGGCGGGTCGATCCCTGCGGCGCTGGGCACCATCGGCGCGGCCATCCTCAACTGGTCACCCATGGGCCTTTTCTACCAAGCCTTCGCGGC
>Ga0105243_10001086_pt1 | contig 24878 bp, 20 predicted proteins | sample KBSM34metaG_FD_81525 | JGI IMG/M metagenome (GOLD analysis project Ga0105243, IMG submission 81525) | Miscanthus rhizosphere microbial communities from Kellogg Biological Station, Michigan, USA - KBS M3-4 metaG | ecosystem: Host-associated > Plants > Roots > Rhizosphere > Soil | place... | reverse complement strand
CGGTGAGGGCGGCGTGCTGCAAGAGATAGCCCATCGTCGCCTCGGGCGAGTACGACTGCCAGTTGGTGTTCGTGACGAAGGATGCCGCGGTGTTGAACGCCAGCCCCTCGGGCACGGCGGGGAGCCCGAGCGAGGCGGGCAGGAACGCCTGCAGTCGCTGGAGCGCGTAGACGAACAGCACGCCCATGAGCGAGAAGGCGAGCACGCCGCGGGTGTAGGCCTGCCAGGTCTGCTCGCTCCGCGGATCGACGCCGATGAGGCGGTAGACGACGCGCTCGGCGGCGGCATCCTTCCCGCTCGTGAAGATGCGGAACATGAGGTCGCCCACCGGGCGGTAGAGCAGCGCGAGCAGCAGGATGAGCGTCGCGATCTGGAGGACGCCGAACCAGATGTCGGCGGAATCGACGCCCATCAGAAGCGCTCCGGCTTCACGAGGGCGACGACGAGGTAGACGACGCTGGCGACGCCGAGCACGGCGCCGATGATCGAGAAGACGTCCATCAGAGTCGCTCCGCCGCCTTGGCGACAAGAGCGACGACCGCGAACACCGCGATCGTCACGACGACGTAGATCACATCGAGCACAGGAACTCCCGGACACTGACCGCGCTCGGCGATCCGACGCGGGCACCCACCATGGGCACGGCATCCGATACAACTCCTGCGCCGCCGGAAGCTCTGCGATCCTTACGGTTTCCCTACGGGCGCGCGCCTTGTCCTCACGGGTCGCTGACGTCAGTGGGAGGGGGGCGTTTCGACTCGCTGCGCTCGCTCAACGGCCGGGGAGCTCCCCACGCTGCCGAGAGCGGGCGATTGTGACGGTCATGTAAAGCTTCGCTATTTATCTGAAAAAAAACTTCATAACGTGATTCACTGGGCGACGTCATCTTCCGCACCGTCTCGTGAGGACACCATGAAGCGAAATCTTGCGATCGTCGGCGCCGCTGTGGTCGCCCTCGTCGTCATCGGCGGCGGCGTGGCCGTCGCGCAGTCGCCCGGCGCGTCGACGCCCTCGGCACTGACCCCGGCCGCCCCCGCCATCGCCGCGGTGGCAGGCACCGCGCCCGCCGAAACCATCGGATGGACCGTCGCGTCCACCGAGGGAAGCTCCCTGCCGGAGGGTGCGCGGGTCGTCGCCGCGGCCGCGGCCGCCGACGCCGTCACGCCGATCGAGGTGTCGCTCGATCAGTCCTCGATCGAGCAGTACTGGCTGTGGGCGTCGGGTGTCGAAGTCACCGCCCACGGCATGACTCCCGGTGCGACCGCGCGGATCTCCATCACCTTCGCGTCCGGGGCGCAGAAGCACTGGGCGCCCGTCACCGTCGATGCGGACGGCTCGATCCTCACGCGGGTACGGACGCTCGACGTCGATCCGGAGAACACCGAACCGGAGCCCGGCACCGCCCGCATCACGGTCGAGACCTCGGCGGGTGAAGGGGGCGCCGCGCTGCTGGACGTCACCGTCCCGGCCGCCGAGCGCCTGAAGGTCTGGAGCGACCCGGCATCCATCAGTCAGGACGAGTTCCTCGACAAGACGGTCGTCGTCCACGTGAGCGGCTTCGCTCCGATGACCCACGTGTTCTTCAATCTCGGCATGCCCGACACCACGATGGTGGCGATGGGAGAGAACGAGGGACTGCACTCCGACGAGAACGGCGACTTCTCGTACGAGATGCAGATGGTCTCGGTCAACGCCCAGGTCGGCGACTGGATCCTCAGCATCCAGTCGTACGACGGCACGCAGCAGGGCTCGGCCACCCTGACCGTGACCGCCGGAGCGCCGCGGACCCAGAACAAGACACTGGCCCCCGTCGTCGGTGAGATCTCGGCCGCCGACTTCGCGACCCTGCCGGGTCTCGCCTTCGACGTCGCCGGCTTCCTCCCGTTCGACACCTACGAGTTCACCCTCATCACGTCGCGCGGCCTCACGATCCCGCTCGGCATCTCGCGCACCAACGGAGAGGGCCGTCATCACAACAGCGTGACGAGCCCCGCCGGTATCCCGGAAGGCGTGTACACGCTGGAGGCGCGCTCCACGACGACCGGTGACTACGCCGTCGGCACGTTCACCGTGACGGGAAACCCCACCAGCCCGGCCTCCTCCTTCACCCTGACGCCGTCGACCGTGTCAGCGGTCGCCCTCAGCGATCCCGCCACGGGCGTCGTCCTGGCCGGCACCGACGTGGAGCCCGGAACGTCACTGCGCGTGTCGCTGCGCGACGCGCAGTGGAAGCGGATGCCGCTGACGGTCGGTGCGGACGCCTACCTCACCGTCGGCGACGACGGGACGTTCCAGCTGCCGCTCGTCACACTCGACCCGGTCCCCGCCGGCACGTACACGGTCTGGGCCATGGCGGGTGGCGCACCCTTCGGGTACAGCACCCAGCTGCGCCTGACGGTCACGGCCGACGGCGTCGTCGCACCGCCCGCGTCCACGTCGCCCGAGACGCGCGGGGGCACCGGCACCGCGCCGAGCTCGCCCCTGGCGGGCGTGACGCCGTCCACGACGACGCCCGACGTTGTCCGACCGGCTCCCCCGGCTCCGACCGCGTCGCCGTCCCCGTCGCCGTCCGCGCCCGCTTCGCCGGACGTCGATCCGCTGGAGGGCGATATCGCGCCCCCCGTCCTGCCCGTGCCCACCACGCCCGCTCGCTGAACCAGGAACCCACGATGACCCGAACGCCCTCGCGCGCCCGCGCGGCTGCCTCCGTCGCAGCCGGCCTGCTCGCCGCCTCCCTCGCCATCGCCGCCGCGATGCCCGCACATGCGGATCCGACACCATTGGACGAGATCGCCGCCGCCCCCGCCTCCTCGGGCGCGGGGACGGTCGTGCTGCCCGACGCCATCGCGTCCGCCGAGGGACCCGTCGACGTCTTCATCCAGACCGACGGGGAAGGGGCGCTCGCGGCCAGCACCGATGAGCGCCGCAGCGGCGCCTCGTCGTCCACCGCCTCTTCGGTCGCGGAGGACGTCGCGGCGAAGAACGAGGAGAAGACCCAGGATGTCGCCGCGGATGTGACGGCCGCCGACGCGGATGCGCGCATCCTCTACACCTCCACCTACTCGGTGCCGGGTGTCGCCGTGACCGCCGATGCCGCCACGCTGGCCCAGATCGCCGAGCGACCCGACGTGGTCAAGATCTCGCGCATCGTGCCGCAGTCGATCGAGGTCCCCGCGGTCGACGGCGCCACCCCCGACAACGGTGCCTCGGATGCCTTGACGCGAGCCGTCGACACCTGGCAGCAGACGGGACACACCGGCAAGGGCGTGACCGTGGCCGTCATCGACACCGGCGTCGACTACACGCACGCCGACTTCGGCGGTCCGGGCACGAAGGACGCCTACGCCGCGGCGCTGGCGTCCACCGATGCCCCCCAGCCGGGATCGTACGACCCCACCACCTACCTCGGCGGATGGGACTTCGCCGGCCCCACCTACAACGGCGCCATCGGTCAGCCCGGTTACGATCCCATCCCCGTCCCCGACGCGAACCCCATCGACGGTCCCGGTGGCAACCACGGCACGCACGTCGCCGGAACGACCCTGGGTCGCGGCGTCAGCAACGACCTCACCACCTTCCGCGGCGACTACCGCACGCTCTCCTCCGAAAGCGTGCAGAAGGACTTCTCGATCAGCCCGGGCGCTGCGCCGGAAGCGGGTCTGATCGCGCTCAAGGTCTTCGGCGACGGCGGCGGCAGCACGTCGCTCACCGGAGCGGCACTGGAGTGGATCGCCCAGAAGGTCGCCGCCGGAACGGAGATCGACGTCGTCAACCTGTCACTGGGAACGAACTACGGCGCCATCGACGACCCCGACAACGCGAAGCTCGATCAGCTGGTGAAGGCCGGCGTCCTACCGGTCGTCGCCGCGGGCAACTCGGGCGATGTCACGGATGTCGCCGGCAGCCCGGGCACCACGCAGAGCGCGCTGACCGTGGCGGCATCCGCCAGCGGACATGGACTGGCCGACGCTGCGCTGGCCACCATCGGCGACCCGGCCCAGAACGCCGCCGAACAGATCCGTGTGCAGTACAGCCAGTCGTTCGCCTGGGACTTCGACGTCACCGAACGGGTCGTCGCGCTCAGCGACACCGGCAACCTCGACGGATGCCGGCCGTTCAGCGCCGCCGACGCCCAGCGCGTGGCGGACACGATCGTGTGGCTGGAGTGGGACGACAACAACGTCGCGTGCGGTTCCGCCACGCGCTTCGACAACGCAACGGCGGCGGGGGCGAAGGGCGTCGTCCTGACGAGTCAGGCCGACAGTTTCGAGAACGGCATCGCGGGCAACTCGGACATCCCCGGCGCCCAGCTCATCGGCAGCGACGTCGAACGCCTGCGCCCCGAGATGGAAGCCGGCCGGCTCGTCATCGAGCTGCGGAGCGACCTGAGTCGCACGATCGACCACACCGACTCCTCGCGGATCGACACGATCGCCTCGTTCACCTCCCGCGGGACCCACGGCTCCATCGATAACGTGCTCAAGCCCGACGTCGCCGCCCCCGGCGTGACCATCACCTCGGCCGGCAACGGCACCGGCACCGGCCGTGAGGTCATGAGCGGAACCTCCATGGCGACCCCGCATACGGCGGGCGTCGCGGCTCTCGTCAAGCAGGCCCACCCGGGCTGGTCGGCCGAGCGCGTCAAGCAGCAGATCATGAACACCGCCGCCCACGACGTCGTCACCGTCGGCAGCGACCCGATCGCCTACGGGCCCGCCCGTGTCGGCACCGGACGCATCGATGCACTCGCGGCCGTCGACAGCACGATCAGCCTGCTGTCCGAGGAGAACGGCGATCTCATGAGCGCATCCTTCGGTGTCGTCAACGTCGGTACCCAGCCGGTCGTCCAGACGAGGAGCATCCGCGTCGGCAATGACGGGTCGGATGCCCAGACGGTGGCGCTGCACTACGCCCCGCGCACAGAGACGCCGGGCGTGAGCTACGACGTCTCACCCGCGACGGTCACGGTTCCGGCCGGCGGATCGGTCGCGGTGACGCTGACCCTGCGCGTCGATGACCCGACGGCACTTCGCCACACGATCGACCCGACGATGTCCGCGGTCGTCGACTCCGCGCCGCGGCAGTTCGTGACCGACGCGTCGGGTGTGCTCGAGGCGACCGGCCCGGTCGGAACCTTCCCCGTGCGCCTGGCGGTCTACGCGGCACCGCGCCCGTACTCCGAGACGCACGTGGACGGCGCCGTGTTCCAGGGTGCGAACGGAACGCTCACGATGTCCGGTCGCGGGCTCGACCAGGGGACGGGCAGCGAACGCTACCGGTCGATGATGGTGCCCCTCATCCTGGGGGTGACCGACCCCGTCGAGACGTTCCCGGCCGGATCGGCGCAGCGCACGCTCGAAAGCGCCGACATCCTCGCCGTCGGAGCGTCGTCGACCGCACCGCTGTTGAGCGACCCGACGCAGGGCGTCTTGACCTTCGGCGTCCAGATGGCGGGCGAGTGGGCGCGCATGTCGCCGCTGACCTGGCCGATGGTGCAGCTGGATGTCAACGGCGACGGTCGTTCCGACTTCATCGTGCAGCTGCAGCCCGGTCAGGACGCCGCGGGCGACATCCCCGTCGCGATGACGATCGATGCGGTCACGGGCGACGTCATCGAGGAGCGCCCCGTCAACGGCCTCTTCGGCGACCAGGGCACGAACGTCTTCGACAACACGGTCGCGACCCTGTCGACCTCGCTGTCGGCGCTCGGCTACACCGCGAACACGACCGTGACGACGGTGCGCTACACCGTGCAGACCCGCTCGTTCTACAACCCGTCGTTCGACGGCGGCATTCGCAGCGCGCTCGTCGATCAGACGACGGCGGCGACGATCGACGCCTACCGGCCCGCGCTGCAGTTCGGCACGACCGGCACGCCGATCTTCGCCGACGACGCCGGCACGCTCACGGTCACCCGGCGGGGCAGCGACCTGCCCCAGATGCTCGTGCTGCATCTTCACGGTGACGGCGTGGCTCGCGCGGAGATCGTGACGCCGACCGCGACCGATGCGGGCGGCCCGACGCCGACCCCGACGCCCGGTGAGCCGACCCCGACGCCGGGAACGCCCTCGCCCAGCTCGACGCCCGGTGCTCCGGGCGGGTCGGGCGGTGCGTCCGCGGGAGGCTCGTTGGCCTCCACCGGCCAGGACGGTACCGTTCTGCTCGGCCTGGCCGCGTTCGCCGGTGCTCTGCTCGTCGGCGGATCGACGGTCCTGTGGCGGCGTCGCCGCCGGTCCTGACCGCGCTCCTCACGGACGCCCCGCAGCCTTCGGGATGCGGGGCGTCCGCGGGCGCGGCAGACTGGGTCGACATGTCCTCGCACACCCTGCTGATCTCCGACCCGCGCGCCGTACGTGCGATGGCGAACCCGCTACGCCAGGTCGCCGTCGATGAGCTGTACCGGCGTCAGGGTCCGGCCACCGCGACCGAGCTGGCCGAGCTGGTGGGGCTGACGCCGAGTGCGATGAGCTACCACCTGCGCGCGATCGAAGCGACGGGGCTGATCCGGCGCGGCGAGTCCGCGGACGGCCGGGAACGGCCGTGGTTGCCCGCAGCCCCCGACTATTCGCTCGTCGCCAGCGCGGATGCCGACGCGGTGCACCGCACCATCCTGATCGACTCCCGGCTCGCCCCCATGCGCCAACGCATGGAAGAGGTGCTGGCGGCGCGGTCGGTGCGCCCACCCGACGCCGACATCGCCTACATGGTGCTCGCCACCGGACAGATGCTGCTCGCGCCCGATGAAGTGGCCCGGCTGCAGGAGCGGGTGCAGGAGATCTTCGACGAATACGAAGCGCTGAGCGCCGATCGTCGGGAAAGCGGAGAGCTGCGCCGCTCCCGCTACATGTGGTCGGTGCTTCCGGAGCGCGTTCAGTCCGACGACTGAATCCCTTCGTCGTCATCCCTGCTCGCGGTACTCAGTCTTGCGGAGTACCGGTACTCATGCTTACTATGTACCGGTACTCGCTGTTAATGAGTACCGATGAGGAGGAGCCATGGGACGCCAGTCCACCGAGATGCTCAAGGGCGTGCTCGAGGGGATCGTGCTCGCGATTCTCGGTCGTCGCCCGGCGTACGGCTACGAGATCACCGGCTGGCTGCGCGAACAGGGTTTCGCGGAGATCGCCGAAGGAACCGTCTACGCGCTCCTCGTGCGTATCGAGCAGCGCGGACTCGTCGACGTCGAGAAGGTGCCGTCGGAGAAGGGTCCGCCTCGCAAGGTCTACACGCTGAACGCGCGCGGCGCGGACCAGCTCGAAGAGTTCTGGGGAACGTGGAGCTTCCTCGCCGACCGACTCGATCAGCTCCACGCCGAAGACGACCAGAAGGAGAACTGACATGTCGTGGATCGAGAAGCTGACCGGACCGCTCGAACAGAAGAAGCAGTACCGCAGCGCGATCGCTCGGATGGACGCGCTGCCCGCGCCCTACCGCGCCGCGGCGAAGGCTTACCAGCGCTATTTCATGTACGCCGCCGGATTCCTCGACGGGGACACGCTCGTGGCATTGCTCACGGACTTCGTCGAGCTCTGGGAGCGCGCGGCGGCAGACGACACCCCCGTCCGCGAGATCGTCGGCGCCGACCCCGTCGAGTTCGGTGAAGACTTCGTCCGCGCCTACACCGGGCGGCAGTGGATCGACAAGGAGCGCGCGCGTCTGGTCGAGGCGATCGAGCGGGCCGAGGGAGAGCACTCGTGAACGCCGTCGCGACCGCGCCTGCAATCCGGGTGGCCGGAATCGAGAAGTCCTTCGGAGACCTCGAGGTGCTTCGCGGCGTCGATCTCGAGATCCCGCGCGGCGCCGTCGTCGCTCTGCTGGGCTCGAACGGTGCCGGCAAGACGACGCTCGTGCGGATCCTGTCGACGCTCCTGTCCGCGGATGCCGGCGTCGCCACGGTCGACGGACACGATGTGGCGGCCGAGGGGGACGCGGTGCGCCGCACGATCAGCCTCACCGGCCAGTTCGCCGCCGTCGACGAGGTGCTGACGGGACGGGAGAACCTCCTCCTCGTCGCCCGGCTGCGTCACGTGGCGCAGCCGAGTGCCGTAGCCGACGCGCTGCTGGCGCGATTCTCGCTGACGGATGCCGCGTCGCGCCCGGCCGGCACCTACTCGGGCGGCATGCGGCGTCGACTCGACATCGCGATGAGTCTCATCGGGGATCCGTCGATCATCTTCCTCGACGAGCCCACGACCGGCCTCGACCCGCACGCCCGCGCCGAGGTGTGGAGCATCGTGCGGGAGCTCGCGGCGAGCGGAACCACCGTGCTGCTCACCACCCAGTACCTCGACGAGGCCGAGCATCTCGCCGACCGCATCGCGATCCTGCACCGCGGACGCATCCTCGTGCAGGGGACTCTCGCCGAGCTGAAACGACTGCTGCCGCCGGCGACGGTGGAGTACGTCGAGAAGCAACCGACCCTCGAGGAGATCTTCCTCGTTCTCACCGGCGACGCCGACTCGTCGCCTGCCGCCGACTCCCCGTCCGAAGCGAACCCCTCATGAGCGTCACCGCCCTGCACGACACCCGTGTCCTCACGGCGCGGTCGCTGCGTCACGTCCTGCGCAGCCCCGACACGATCATCACGACCGCCGTGACCCCCGTCGCGCTCCTGCTGCTGTTCGTCTACGTCTTCGGGGGTGCGATCGATGCGGGCGGCGGGTCGTACATCGACTACATGCTCCCCGGCATCCTGCTCATCACGATCGCCTCCGGCATCGCGTACACGTCGTACCGTCTCTTCCTTGATCTGCGGGGCGGGATCCTGGAGAGGTTCCGGTCGATGCCGATCGCCCGCTCGAGCGTCCTGTGGGCGCACGTGCTGACCTCGCTCGCGGCGAATGCGGCCTCGCTGGCGATCGTCGTGGGCGTCGCCCTGCTGATGGGATTCCGAACGGCCGCCGGCGTGCTCGACTGGCTGGCGGTGATCGGGATTCTGCTGCTGTTCACCCTGGCGCTCACCTGGGTGGCGGTGATCGCGGGACTCACGGCCAAGACCGTCGACGGGGCGAGCGCGTTCAGCTATCCGCTGATCTTCCTGCCGTTCATCAGCTCCGCGTTCGTACCGACGCAATCGATGCCGGCGCCCGTCGCCTGGTTCGCGCACAACCAACCGGTGACGCCCATCGTCGAGACGATCCGCGCGCTGTTCGCGGGCACTCCGGTCTCGGGCCAGATCTGGGTGGCCATCGGCTGGATGCTCGGCATCCTGATCGTGGCCTTCGTCGTCGCGTCTGCGATCACCCGCCGCCGCGCGAGCTGACGCCGGAGCTGCGGCGAAGGGGGTCGGACGGCTCGTGTACCTTAGGTAAGGCATGCCTTATCCGAGGTGCATCCGTCCGGCCGCCCGACCCGAGGAGTTCCCGTGCGCTCGCTCCTGTCCGCTCGCCTCGTCGTCAGTGCGGCCGCGGTGCTCGCCGCGGTGCTCTGCCTGGCGGTCGCTCCCCACGCCCCGGTATCCGCGGCAGCCGCCAATACGTCGGCCTCGTCGGATGCATCGGACTCGTCGGAGCAGCAGTGCACAGTGACCTCGGCCTCGATCACGTGGGGATTCAAGGAGTCGTTCCGCTCCTACATCTCCGGCTCCATCGCCCGCGGCTCGTGGGAGGCCATCGACGGCGCGACGTACACGACGCCGAGCTTCGAGTGGGCGGGCGGCACCGGCACCGTCGCGGCCGACGGGACCGCGGCGACCGTCGCGTTCCCGGGCGGCATTCGCTTCACGGGGCACGACGGACTGCTCGACACGACGATCGCCCACCCGACGTTGGAGGTGACGCCGGGCGGCGTGCGGCTGCTGCTCGATGTCGCGGGCGTGTCGATGGATCACGCGATGGCCGGCGATCCCACCGTCGACACCGTCACCCAGGCGCCGTTCGTGACGGTCGATGTCGCCGCCGTGCAGCAGGCCCGTGCGGGCGATCTGGTCACGATCTCGGCCGTGGATGCCGCGACCGCCGTGACCGAGGAGGGTTTCGCAGCCTTCGGAAGCTATCCCGCGGGGACCGCCTTCGACCCGCTCACCTTCACCGTGACGGCGCAGTGCGCGGCGCCCACAGCACCTGCCGCGCCGGCGGACACAGCCGCCGCGGCGCCGGAGCCCACCCACACCTCGGATGCCGCGCTCGTCGCGACCCGCGACACCGTCGGGCCGGGAGGCGTGATCGCGACGATCGTCGGCGCGATCGTCGTCGCCGCGGCGGGTACGGGGGCAGTGTTCTTCATTCGGCGCCGCCGCGAAGGTGCTCGGGACGGTCGGGCGTGAGTGCCCGCCACCTCGGCATCGCGGCACTCGCCGCGGTGGTCGTTCTGCTGACGGGGTGCGCGGTGTCATCGACGCCCGCCGAGCCGACCGCGTCCGCTGCGCGCGTTCCGCTGTCGGAGCTCACCGCCACCGTCGACCCGAAGGCGTACGTGGGTCCCTCGACCGCGACGCTCGACGACGCCGCGATCGAACCCGTCACCGTCTCGCCGCAGTCGCGGCTGCCGGTGACGGTGACCTCGCACGACCTCTCGGGCGATGTCGAGGTGACCGTCAGCGACGTTTCGCGCGTCATCGCGATGGACCTGTCGGGATCACTCGCCGCGACGGTGGCCGGTCTCGGCTTCGCCGATCGTCTTGTGGGGCGCGACATCTCCACCACCTTCCCCGGCGCGCGCGACCTGCCCGTCATCACTTCGAGCGGTCACTCCGTGAATGCCGAGGCGCTCATCGGGCTCGCGCCGACGCTCGTGCTCACCGACGGCAGCATCGGCCCCGCCGATGTCGTGCAGCAGCTGCGCGATGTTGGCATCACCGTGGTCTTCGTCGAGAGGTCCGTGTCGTTCGCGGGTGCCGTCCACCAGGCTCGGGAGGTCGCCGACAGCTTCGGTGCGCCCGAAGCCGGCGATGCGCTGGCCGCCCGCATCCAGAGCGAGCTGGACTCCGTCACCGCGCAGATCTCCCGCCTCGCCCCCGCCGCAGACTCCGACCGCCTCCGGATGGTCTTCCTCTACCTTCGGGGCGCGTCGGGCGTCTCCTACCTCTTCGGCGGCGAGTCCGGCGCCGATCAGCTGATCGATGCCCTCGGCGGCATCGACGTCGCCGGCCAGCTGGGCTGGCGCGGGATGCAGCCGCTCACCGACGAGGCGATGGTCGCGGCCGACCCCGACCTCATCCTGGTGATGACCGCGGGCATCGAATCCGTGGGCGGCATCGACGGGCTGCTGGCCGAGAAGCCTGCGATCGCGCTCACCTCCGCCGGTCAGCACCGACGATTCGTCGACATGGCCGACGGGCAGATCCTTTCGTTCGGACCGCGATCGGCGGGAGTGCTGGATGCCCTTGCGCGGGCGATCTACGCCCCGGATGCCGCCGCGAGCGCAGACCCGGCCACGGTGCCGACGGAGCGGGCCCCGTGACGGCGGACGAGACCGTGACGGCGGACGAGACCGTGACGGCGGACGAGACAGCGGCGCCGGCGTCCGCGGCGACGCAGGCGTCCGCCGAAAGCCGGCCGGCGGTGCGATCACACCGGCGACCGCGTGCGGTCGCCGTCTTCGCGGTGACCGCGTTCCTGCTGGTGATCGGAGTCATCCTGTCCGCGGGGTCCGGTCAGCTTCCCATCGGTCCGGCCGAGGTCGTCGGCTCACTGCTGCGCGCCGCCGGCATCCCTCAGGCATGGGCGCCGTCGGCGCCGCTGATCGAGCAGACCCTCTGGCAGATCCGCTTCCCCCGCGTCGTCATGTCCTTGCTCGTGGGGGCCTTGCTCGCGCTCGCCGGCGCCGTCATGCAGGCCATCTTCGCCAATCCGCTGGCCGAGCCCGGCGTCGTCGGGGTCTCCTCGGGCGCGGCCGTCGGTGCCGCCGCCGCGATCACGCTCGGCCTGACCTCGTTCGGCGGCTGGACGACGGCCGTCTTCGCCTTCGTCGGGGGCCTGGCGGCGACCCTCGTCGTCTACGCGACCGCCCGGTCGCGGGGCCGCACCGAGTCCGTCACGCTGATCCTCACCGGGATCGCGGTCAACGCCGTCACGGGCGCCGCCCTGGCCGTGCTCATGTTCGTGGGCGACACGGCATCCCGAGAGCAGATCGTGTTCTGGCAGATGGGCTCGATGAACGGCTCCCGCTGGAGCGAGGTCGGGGTCGTGGCCGTCGTCGGAGTCGCCGCGGCATCCGCCACCGTCGCCATCGCCCGACGGCTGGACCTCCTGGCGCTCGGCGATCGCACGGCAGCGCATCTGGGGGTGCGCGTCGAGCGGTTGCGCGTCGTCGCGATCGTGCTGGTCGCCCTGCTGACCGGCGTCGCCGTGGCCTTCGTTGGCGTCATCGCGTTCGTCGGTCTCGTCGTCCCGCACGTGATGCGGATGCTTCTCGGCCCCTCCAACCGCGCACTGCTTCCCGCCTCGCTGCTCGGCGGGGCCGTCGTGCTCGTGTACGCCGACCTCCTCGCCCGCACCGTGATCCCGTCGGCCGACTTGCCCATCGGGGTGCTGACGTCTCTGGTCGGCGGACCGTTCTTCTACGTGCTCATCCGCCGGACACGCCGTCGCGCCGGAGGCTGGGCATGAGCGGGCTCGCGTACGCGCTGCGCGACGTCGGCTACCGGATCCCGTCGCCCGGTGGCGCCACCGAGATCCTGGCCGGCGTCAGCCTCGACATCGCCTACGGGCGGGTGCTGGCGCTCGTCGGCCCCAACGGTGCCGGCAAGTCGACCCTCCTGAGCGTGCTGACCGGCGACGCCGCACCCTCCGCCGGTACGGTGCGGCTCGACGGGCGCCCCCTCGCGGACTGGCGGGCGCGGGAGCTGTCGCGTGCCCGGGCGGTCCTGTTGCAGTCGCACGACGTCGCGTTCTCGTTCACGGTGGCCGATGTCGTGGAGATGGGCCGGTCTCCCTGGATCGGCACGGCGCGCGCGGACGACGACGACCGGCTCATCGCCTCCGCCCTGGCGCGCGCCGACGTGGGGCACCTGCGCGAACGCGAGTATCCGTCGCTGTCGGGCGGTGAGAAGGCCCGCGTCGCGCTCGCCCGGGTGCTCGCGCAGGACACACCCGTCGTGCTGCTCGACGAGCCCACCGCCGCTCTCGACCTCCGCCATCAGGAAGACGTGCTGCGCATCGCTCGCGAGCTCGCATCGGCGGGGCGTGCCGTCGTGGTCGTGCTGCACGATCTCTCGCTCGCCGGCGCATATGCCGATGAGATCGCGGTCATCGACGGCGGCCGGCTCGTCGCGGCCGGGGAGCCGGGAGAGGTGCTGGTGGAGGAGCGGATCACGGCGGTCTACGGCATCCCCGTGCGCGTACTCACCGACCCGGACACCGGCCGCCCGATCGTGCTGCCCCGCCGCGCTCGCGCGGACCGTGCGGTGGATTCTCGCGCGGTGGATTCTCGCGCATAAGAACCGACTAAGGATAGGCTAAGCTAACTCAAACCTGAGTGTTCGCTTTGCGTCACCGCTGTCTTCCGTCTCACATCTGGAGGTTCTTCCGTGCACAGAACAAGGAGGCCGTCGCTGAGACGCGCTCTCGCGAGCGGCCTGACCGCCGTGCTCGTCATCGCCGGCGCGCTGGTCGGCATCGCTGCCCCCGCCCAGGCCGCGCCCGCGCCCGCGCTGAGCACCAGCGTCGGCATCACCCCCGGAAGCGGTATCGACATCGCCATCACGGGCACGGGCTTCCAGAGCGTGCAGCCGCAGCCTGGCCAGAGCGCACCGCACATCTACCTGGCACTGGTGGAGCGCGACGGCTTCAATGTCGATCAGGCCAGCACGCCGAATACGGATGCCGTGGTCGATTCCGACGGCGCCATCGCCGGAACGCTCGCACAGACCGCCGCGAACCTGGATCGCACGCTGTCGTACGACGTCATCGCATGGCCGTCGCGCTCGTTCCCGTCGGCATCGAATCTGCTCGCGCGGACCGCGGTCAGCATCGATTGGGAAGCGCTCTTCCCGCCCACCGCGACCACCACGACCCTGTCGGCATCGCCGAACGGGGCGGCCGAGGCGGGCGCCGACGTGACCCTGACCGCGACGATCGACCCCGCGACCCCCGGTTCGGTGGAGTTCTTCGACGGCGCCGCGTCGCTCGGCTCCCTCGCCGCCGCATCCGGCTCGGCGCAGCTCACCACGTCGTCGCTCACTGCCGGCGACCACGCGCTGACCGCCGTGTTCACCCCCGCCGACGCCGCGTACACCGGCTCGAGCTCCGAGACCGTCGCCTACCGCGTCACGACGGCGACCGAGCCCGAGAAGCCGACCCCGACCGTGTCGCTCTTCCTCGCCGACGGCGTCACCGCGTACGCAGGCCAGGCGCTGCACGACGGCGACACGCTCGTCGTCACCGGCACCGGCTTCGTCCCGGACGCGCCCGCGACCGACGGAACGCGCCCGCCGCTGGCCGGCTCCTTCGGCGGCGCGTACATCGGTTTCGGCTCCTTCGCGGGTGACGTCTGGACCTCGGCGGGCCGCACGGCGGAGTACACCAAGTGGGCGGTGTCCGAGGGTGACGTCGCGAAGATCGGCGGGACCGCCGCGGGTGCCGTGGCGATCGCCGCAGACGGAACCTTCTCCACGACGCTGAGCGTCGTGCGCAGCGCCGCCGCGCCCGATGGCGCCCGTTTCGGCGTGCGCACGTGGGCCGCCGGCGGCGCCACCTATGCGCCCTTCTCCACCTTCACCACCGTCGACGCTGCCGGCCCGGTGCCGACGGCGACCCCCACGGTCACGGTGTCGAAGACCGCGGGCCTGGACCCCGACGGCGAGACCGTCACCGTCACCGGATCCGGCTTCCTCCCGAACTCGCCCCACACCGACGGCACGCGTCCGCCGTTGCAGGGCTCCTTCACCGGCGCGTATGTCGTGTTCGGCTCGTTCGCCGACGAGTGGCGACCGAGCACCGGCGGGACGTCGGCCGCGCGCAAGGGCTTCGACACGAAGTGGGGCCTGCTCGCCGCGGACATGCCGAAGGTGGGCGGCACGGCGGCCGGCGCGATCGAGATCGCCGCGGACGGCACGTTCTCCACGACGCTGCACATCGCCAAGGCCGACGGCGCGCTCGAGAACGGCACGTGGGGCGTCTACACCTACGCGGCCGGCGGCGCGAAGTACGCGCCCTTCGAGACGGCCACGCCGATCTCCTTCGCCCCCGACCTGCCTTCCACCGGCGGCCCCGAGGTCACCGTGACACCGGCATCCGACCTGGATCCGAACGTCGACAACGTGCTGACCGTCTCGGGCACCGGGTTCACCGGTCCCGGCGCGGCCAACGGCGTGTACGTGTTGTTCGGCAAGAGCTCGCTGTGGGCGGGGCAGTCCGCACCCTCGGCGGAGGGATGGATCGCTCAAGCGTGGATCCCGACGATCCCGGGCGGGGCGTTCACCACCACGCTCACCATTCCCGCCGGCTCCCTCGAGCCGGGCACGAGCTACCAGGTCGCGACGTCTGCAGCCCATGCCCTCTCGCTCACCGATCGCAGCCTCGACACCTTCACACCTGTGACGGTGGCGACGCCGGCCAGCACGACGCCGGCGGTGTTCCTGAGCCTGTCGACCGTTGCCCAGGGCGGATCGCTCACGGTGCGCGGCAGCGGGTTCGCCGCGGGGCTCCCCGTCACCGTGGAGGTGCACTCCGACGTCGTGACCCTCGGCACCGCCACGGTCGGTGACGGCGGTCTCTTCTCGGTGACCGGCGTGATCCCGGCGACGCTGCCGCCCGGCGCCCACACCGTGGTCGTCCGCGCGGGAGACCTCACCCTGGAGCAGCCGATCACGATCGAGGCCGCGCTGGTCGCCCCGGTGGACCCCGTCGACCCCGACGTCGCCGCTCCCGTCGCCGTCTGCACGGCGCGCGCCGTCGACGGTGCGACCCTCTCGTGGGGCGTCAAGGAGAGCTTCGTGTCGTACGTGAACGGCCCGATCGCGAAGGGCTCGGCGTCCATCGCCTGGGGCAGCGGATCGGGTGCGTTCAACACGGAGGAGGGGATCGGACGCGTCGCCTTCGGCGGTGCGGCGAGCTTCACCGGACACGCCGGCCTGCTCGATCTCACGATCTCCAACCCCGTGATCCAGGTCACCGGGGCGTACACGGCATCCCTCAGTGCGTACGTGCAGTCGACGGGCTATGCGGGCAGTCCGTCGGTCGACGGCCGCGTCGTCCTCGCGACCCTCGCGTTGCCGACGGCCACGACAGGCGGCGGCGTGATCGCCTGGGAGGATGCCGCGGCGACGCTGACGGCCGACGGTGCCGCCGCGTTCGGCGGCTTCTACACGGCGGGTGAGAGCCTCGACTCCGTGTCGTTCTCCTTCCCGCTGGGCGCCGACGTGCCGTGCGATACCGCGACCTCCGGCGAGCTCGCCTCGACCGGCGGCGCGCTGGCCGACGGGGTGGCGTGGCTGGGGCTCGGAATGCTCCTGCTCGGCGCCGGCCTGTTCGTGCTGCGCCGTCGGGAGATGGCCCGCGCCGCCTGAGGCACCGACCCCGTAGCGCCCCGTCTGGCTTCGACGGGGCGCTACGGAATCTCGACCCGCTGCGGCGCTCAGCGACCGCAGTCAGCGTGACCCCCGCCGCCTCCGTCCCGCGTAGGCGGCGGGGGTCACGTCGAAACGCTCCCGGAACGCGGCCACGAAGCTGCTCACCGATTCGTACCCCACGGCGTGAGCGGCAGCGTGCACCGGATCACCCTGCAGCAGGAGTCCGGCGGCGACGTGCAGGCGCGCGCGCACCCGCCACTCCCGGAAGGTGTGTCCCGTGTCGGCGATGAACGCCCGGGCGATCGTCTTGGAGCTGACGCCTGCCTGCTCCGCCCATGTCGCGAGGTCGCGATCGTCCTCGGGCGCGGACATGAGCGCGAGCGCGACGGATCGGGCCCGCGGATCCTGCGGCAGTGCGACGACGTCGTGCGACACGGGAGCCTCGGCGACGAGATCGAGGAGCATGCTCGCACAGGTCTGCCGCCGTGACCCGCTCCGGCCCGGCTCGGAGAGGTACTGGAGCAGCGCGCCGCCCAAGGGATCCAGCGCGAGGACACGCGCTCGGCCCCCGTCCCACGCGTCAGAGCGCCCCCGTCGCGGGACGTACGCGCTGATCAGTGTGCCCGGCTCAGCGAATCGCATCTCGTGGAGCACGCCGGCGGGGATCCACGCCGCGCGGTCGTGGCGCAGATGCCAGCGATCGGCCTCGACGGACAGTTCCATCGAGCCTGCAGCCATCCACGCGAGCTGGTCCTCGGCGTGTCGGTGCGGCTCGAAGGTGCTCCCCGGATGCACCGCGGTGGAGATCACTTCGACGCCCGCCGATGTCCACTCGCGATCATCGGGGGCGTCGATTGTCGAACTTAGGCGGGAAGCGTGTTCGCCGTCAGACATCGCGTTGTCCTCCATCGGGCTGAAGTGTCTCCTCGCGGCGATGGTGCGCGAGGTAAGGGCAGGCTAACCTATCGCTCGCCCACACCGCAGATTCGAGAGCACTCATGACCTTTTCCCTTTCCCTGTCCCGACGCCTCGCCGTCGTCGGTGCCGTCGTCGCCGTCGCCACGGCCCTGCTGACCGGCTGCGGCAGCACCGCTGCGACGACCGAGAAGAACCCGACGTACTCGACCGTGCCGAGCGACACGTTCCCCGTCACCGTGGAGCACAAGTTCGGCGCGACCACCGTGCCCGCCGAACCGCAGCGCGTCGTGGTCGTCGGCATCACCGAGCAGGATGTCCTGCTCGAGCTCGGCACTCCGCCCGTCGCCACCACGGAGTGGTACGGGTCGCAGCCGTACGCGGTCTGGCCGTGGGCCACCGGCCTGCTCAACGGAGCCCAGCCGACGGTGCTCACGTCCACCGACGGCTTCGAGTTCGAGAAGATCGCCTCGCTCAAGCCCGACCTCATCGTGGGGACCAACGCGAGCATGACCGCGGACGACTACACGAAGCTCAGCGCCATCGCCCCGACCATCACCAGCGCGGAGGGTGCGGACTGGTACTTCTCCTCCTGGAAGGACCAGACACGCCTCATCGCCAAGGCGATGGGTCGATCCGCCGAGGGCGACGCGCTCATCTCGGGCGTCGAGGACGCCTACGCGGCCGCCGCCGCCGCGCATCCCGAGTTCGCCGGTCTCACCGCCACCTTCTCGCAGGGAGGTCCGTACGAGGGCAGCATCTACGTGTACCCCGACGGACTGAACACCGACTTCCTCACCGACCTGGGCTTCGTCATCACGCCCGGTCTCGAGGACTACGTGCAGCAGACGGGGGCGCAGGCCCTCATCTCGGGTGAGAACATGTCGCTCATCGACGCCGATGTCATCGTCTTCGCGACCGAGAGCGCCGACGCGATCGCGCCGCTGCTGGACTTCGGGACGACGCGCTCGCTGAAGGCGGTCGCCGACGGTCACGCGGTCTACACCGACGCCGAACTCGCGGGAGCGATCTACTTCCTCACACCGCTCAGCCAGAAGTACGTCCTCGAGCATCTCGTGCCACGCCTCTCGAAGGCCGTCGCCGGAACGTCCCCTCAGAGCGTCGAGGGCTGACCCTCGGTGCTGACTCCCTCCGCGGTCGCGTCGCGCTCCCCCGTGCGACGCGACCGCACCTCCTCCACCTCGACGGCTCTGCGACGCCGTGCACTCGGCCTCGTGGTCGCCGTGACGGCACTCGCGGTCGTGTGCGTCCTGAGCATCGCGGTCGGGTCGAACGCGTTGACCCCCGGCGAGGTGCTGCGCGCACTCACCGCGCCGGACGGCTCGGTCGTCGACCGGGTCGTCCTCGAACTCCGGCTGCCGCGGACTGTCGCCGCCGTGGTCGCGGGCGTCGCGCTCGGACTGGCCGGGGCGCTGATCCAGGCGTTCACCCGCAACCCGCTGGGCGACCCGGGCATCCTCGGTGTCGATGCGGGCGCCGCGCTGTTCGTTGCGATCGGCGTCGCGCTGGGCGCCGTCACCGCGCTGCAGTTCCTTCCGTGGGCCTTCGGCGGGGCGCTCGTGGTGACCATCGGGGTCTACGTGATCGGCGCCGCCGGTCGCAGCGGCCCCGACCCCGTCCGACTCACCCTTGCGGGCGTCGCCGTCGGTGCGGTTCTGATGGGCATCACCAGCGCGCTGATGCTGCTGAGTCCCGTCACGTTCGCGCGTATGCGCGGCTGGAACGCCGGCTCGTTCGTCGAGCGGGGGTGGGACGTCATTCTGCCTGTCGTGCCCTTCATCGCGGGAGGTGCCGTCATCGCTCTGTCCTGCAGCCGCTCGCTGAACGCGCTGGGTCTCGGCGATGACCTCGCCGCCGCGCTCGGCACACGTCTGATGCGTACCCGGGTGCTCTCCGTCGTGGCGATCACCCTGCTCGCCGGCTCGGCGACGGCGATCGCCGGCCCGATCGCGTTCGTAGGGCTCATGGCTCCCCACGTGGCCCGATGGATCGTCGGCCCCGATCAGCGGTGGATCGTGCCGTACACGATGGTGATCGCGCCGAGCGTTCTGCTCTCGGCCGATGTCATCGGCCGAGTCGTCCTCTGGCCGAGCGAAGTGCCGGTCGGCATCGTCACCGCCTTCGTGGGCGCTCCGGTGCTGATTCTCCTCGTACGCCGCGCGAAGGCGAGCAGCCTGTGACCTTCCCCTCTCTCGCGCCGCGCGCACTCGTCGTGCGCCGCGGACGCTTCTCCCTGCGCGTGCGTGTGCGCACGGTCGTCGTCACCGCCGTCATCGCCGCTGTCACCGCGATGGTCGCGGTCCTCGCCCTGAGTCTCGGCGATCTGCCGCTCACCCCCGCGCAGGTGCTCGGCGCACTCCTCGGCGTCGACGGCGGCTTCACCGCGACCGTCGTCCGGGAGTGGCGGCTGCCGCGCGTTCTCGCCGCCGTCCTCTTCGGAGCCGCCCTCGGGGCCTCGGGCGCCGTGTTCCAGTCGCTGACCCGCAACCCGCTCGCGAGTCCCGACGTCATCGGTCTCTCCGCCGGCTCCTACGTGGGCGGTCTCGGCGCGATCATCGTGCTCGGCGCCGGAGCGGGCAGCGTCCCGGTGTCGGCGGGTGCGATCGTCGGCGGTCTCGCTGCGGCGGCGCTCGTCTACGCGCTGTCGTACCGCCGTGGCATCCAGGGTTTTCGGCTCATCGTCGTCGGTATCGGTGTCTCGGCCATGCTGCAGGCGCTGAGCACCTATCTGTTGCTGCGGGCGAAGGTCGAAGTCGCGATGGTCGCCGCGGTGTGGGGCGCGGGCTCCCTGTCCGCGGTCGGGTGGGCGCAGTTCCTGCCCGCCGCCGCGTTCATCGTGCTCGCCTTCGCGGCGTTGAGCGCGTTCTCCGGGTCGCTGACGCGGATGGAATTGGGCGACGACGCGGCGCGGGCCCTCGGCGTGCGCGTCGAGGGCGCGAGGCTGGGACTCGTCGTCTCTGCGGTTGCGTTGACGGCGGTGGTCACGGCGGCGGCGGGTCCGATCGCCTTCGTGGCGCTGGCGGCACCGCAGATCGCGCACCGCCTCACCCGCACCGCGGGCATCGCCATCCTTCCCTCCGCCGCAGTCGGCGCCCTCGTCCTGGTCGCGGCCGACGTCGTCGCGCAGCACGCGATGCCGACCCCGCTGCCGGTGGGGCTGGTCACCGTCGTGGTCGGCGGTGCGTACCTCGTCTGGCTCCTCATCCACGAAACCCGGAGACGCGCATGACTGCTTCCGCCCGCCTCACCGCCGAAGGCCTCACGATCGGCTACGACCGTCGCGTCATCTCGGAGAACCTGTCGGTCGCGATCCCCGACGGATCGTTCACCGTCATCGTCGGGGCCAACGCCAGCGGCAAGTCGACTCTGCTGCGCGCCCTCGCGCGCCTCCTCACGCCGGTCTCCGGCACGGTGAGGCTCGACGGGCGTCCGCTGGGCGACTACCAGCCCAAGGAGCTGGCGCGCGTCGTGGGACTCCTGCCCCAGACCTCCATCGCGCCGGACGGCAGCACCGTGGTCGATCTCGTCGCGCGCGGTCGCTACCCCCATCAGGGGTTCCTCCGGCAATGGTCCGCCGACGACGAGGCGGCGGTGACGCAGGCGATGGAAGCCACGGGCACCGCCGATCTGGCGGAACGTCTCGTGTCCGAGCTGTCGGGCGGCCAACGGCAGCGCGTCTGGATCGCGATGGCGCTCGCGCAGCAGACGCCGATCCTGCTGCTGGACGAGCCGACGACCTTCCTGGACATCGCGCACCAGATCGAGCTCATGGAGCTGCTCACCGACCTCAACGCGCAGGGGCGCACGCTCGTCGCGGTGCTGCACGATCTCAACCAGGCCGCCCGGTACGGGAGTCACCTCATCGCCGTGAAGGAGGGCCGCATCGTGTCCGAGGGCGCTCCCGACGACATCGTCACGGCTGCGATGGTCGAGGAGGTCTTCGGTCTGCGTTGCGTCGTGACCCCCGACCCCGTATCGGGAACACCGTCGGTCTCCGCACTCGGTCGCGCACGCGCCGCTCGGTCATGAGGATGCTGGTGCAGGCGCCCGCCGAGCCCCTCGCGACACGGGCGCTCTCGATCACCGCGGGCACCACGCCCCGGCGGCTCGCGCTGCGGGTCATGCTCGCCGCGCCCCGGTACACGGTGCCCGCAGCCGCCCTCTCGATCACGCACCAGGTGGGCGAGGCGCTCGTGCCCATCGTGATGGGCGTCGCGATCGAACGCGCCGTCACCACGGGCGACCCGGTGCAACTCGCCCTGTGGCTCGGTGTCCTCGCCGCCGACTTCTTGATGCTGTCGTTCTCGTGGCGGTTCGGCTCGCGACTCGCCGAACTCGGCATGCTGGCGGTGCAGCATCGTCTCCGCATGACCGTCACCGCTCAACTGCTGCATCGTCCCGCCGCCCCCGGGCGGCCGTCGGAGCAGCCGGGCGTCGCTCTGTCGATCGCGACGTCCGACGCGAACCGCCTGGCGGAGGCCGTCGAGATCGGCGTCTACCCGGTGGGTCAACTCGCTGCAGTGCTCTTCGGCGGTGCGGTCCTGCTGACGATCTCCTGGCCGCTCGGACTCGCCGTCATCCTCGGCGCTCCGCTTCTGCTGTGGCTCACCGAGCGCGCCGGGCGCTCGCTGCGTGACCGCAGCGGCGAGCAGCAGGAGGCGGCTGCGACGGCCGCCGGGCGTGCTGCCGACCTCATGAGCGGGTATCGCGTCATCCGCGGGATCGGAGCCGAGGCCGAGGCCACGCGTCGGTACCGCCGCACGAGCCGCGACGTACTGCACAACACGCTGCGCGCACGTCGCGCCGAGGGTGTGTTCGGAGGCGTGATGAGCATCGCCGCCGGACTCTTCCTCACCGCGGTCGCCGTCGCCGCGGCCGCGCTCGCCGTCTCCGGATCGCTCGGCCTCGGCGCGTTCGTCGCGGTGGTCGGCCTCGCCCAGTTCCTCCTCGAACCGCTGCAGAGCCTCGCGTTGTACACCGGTTCGTGGTGGGCATCGGCGACGGCTTCGGCCAGGCGCGTCCTCGACGTCCTCCGCGACACAGAGCCCCGCACCGCCGGTGCCGAGAAGGTCGATCGATGCGCCCCGCAGGCATCGGCGCCCGAGGTGCGCGCGGGTGAGTTCGTGGTCGTCTCGTGCAACGGGGAACACGCCGTCGACGTGCTCGCGGCCGCGCGCATCCGGCATCCCGATGCGCTGCACCTTCCGCACGCCGCGCACCTGTTCCCCGGAACGGTCACCGAGAACGTCGCCCCGTCACAGCCGGATGCCGCGATCGTCGCGGCCGCGTTGCACGCCGCCGCCTGCGACGAGCTGATCGACATCCTCCCCGAGGGTCTCGACAGTCGCGTCGGGGAGAACGGCACGGCATTGTCCGGGGGTCAGCGCCAGCGGGTCGCCCTGGCCCGCGCGATCGCGCACGATCCGGAGATGCTGGTGCTGCACGACCCGACGACCGCGGTCGATGCGGTGACCGAGTCCCGCATCGCGCACCGGCTTCGTGAGGCTCGCCGGCATCGCCGCACACTCGTCGTCACGCGCGCGCCCGCCTTCGCGGCGGTGGCCGATCGCGTGATCCATGCGCCGGGCGGAGAGCAGGCGGGGGCCGTGGGTCCGAGCGGGGCGTGCGCATGAGCGCGCCTCTTCCCCTCGCCGCCGCTCGCGACGTCGCGAGCGAGATGTGGCGCGCGCTCCCGGGGCACGGATGGCGACTGATCGGCCTCGTCGTCGTGGTGCTGGCGGCTGCTCTCGCGGGCGTGGTCGGGCCGCTCGCGCTGGGGGCGATCGTCGATGCGATCGGGACCGGCCAGAGCGCTCCGCACCTGATCTGGGTACTGGCCTCGGTGATGGCCGGTGCCGTCGTGATCGGCGCCGTGCTCACCGCGATCGGCATGATCTCGGCATCCCGGCTTTTCGAGGGGGCCCTCGCCGAGCTGCGCGAACGGATGGTCCACACCGCCCTGCAGCTGCCGCTCGACCGCGTCGAGCGCGCGGGGACGGGGGATCTCATCGCGCGATCCGGCGATGACGTCGCCGAAGTGTCCGATGCCGTGCCTCGTGTCCTGCCCGCCCTCGTCGGAGCCGCGTTCACCATCGCCGTGACGCTCGTCGGTATGGCGGTCCTCGACCCCTGGTACGCCGTCGCGCTCGTCGCCATCGTCCCCCTCCACGTCTCCGCGGTCCGGCGCTATCTGCGCGTCGCGCCCGAGGTCTATGCCGCGGAGCGCGCCGCGATGGCCGATCGCGCACAGCACATCCTCGACACGTTGCGGGGGCTGGAGACCGTGCGCGCCTACGACGCGGCATCCACGCACCTGTCCCGCATCGCCGCGGCCTCGTGGACGGTCGTGCAATGGAGCATGAAAGCGCGCGGCATCCAGAACCTCTTCTTCGCCCGGCTCAACGCGGCGGAGTTCCTGGGCATGGCCGGGCTTCTGGTCGTCGGCTTCGTGCTGGTCGGCGCCGGTCACGGGACGGTCGGAGGCACCACGGCGGCCATGCTGCTCTTCCTGCGGCTGTTCGGGCCGATCAATCAGCTGCTGTTCGTCGTGGACGATCTGCAGTCGGCGCTCGCCTCGCTCGCGCGGATCGTCGGCGTGATCCGCGCGGACCAGCCGCGGAGAGGTGCCGCGAACTCCGGCGCCGGGAGCGACCACGCTGTGCACCGGGACCACGCCGTGCTTCTGAGGGACATCACGCACGAGTACGCCGCGGGTCACCCCGTGCTGCGCACCGTGACGATGCGCATCGACGCCGGCGAGACCGTCGCCCTCGTCGGCGCCTCCGGTGCGGGCAAGTCCACGCTCGCGGCGGTCGCCGCCGGTGCGCACGAGCCCACCGCCGGGGAGGTGCGTCGTCCGCGGTCCGTTGCACTCGTGACGCAGGACGTGCACGTCTTCGACGCCGAGCTACGCGAGAACCTCACCCTCGCCGCCCCGGACGCGCGCGATGACGACATCCTCGCCGCGCTGTCGCGGGTGGGGGCGGCGGGCATCGTGGCCCGCCTGACGCACGGGCTCGACGAGCCGGTCGGCGCGTCCGGCACGCCCCTGTCGCCCGCCGAGGCGCAGTATCTCGCGCTCGCGCGCGTGCTGCTCGCCGATCCGGCGTTCGTCGTGCTGGACGAAGCCACCGCCGAAGCCGGATCGACCGAGGCGGGCCGTCTGGAGGATGCCGCGCTCGTGGCCGTGGATGGACGTACGGCGTTGGTGGTCGCGCACCGGCTCAGTCAGGCGGCCGCGGCCGACCGTGTGGTGCTGCTCGATGCCGGACGGGTACGGGAAGAGGGTCGGCACGACGACCTGCGCGCCGCGGGCGGGCCCTATGCCGCCCTCTGGAGCGCCTGGGAGAGGCACCGCTGACCTCGACTCGCGGGCTCCATGACCGGGGGTTGTCGGGCGGACGGGCGGACCGAACTGCAAGGGCCTTGCCACGACACGCCGTCTCCGCGAGGGATGCCGCGGCGTGTCGCCCGGCATCCCTTGCGGTGCGGT
>Ga0105243_10001084_pt1 | contig 24912 bp, 39 predicted proteins | sample KBSM34metaG_FD_81525 | JGI IMG/M metagenome (GOLD analysis project Ga0105243, IMG submission 81525) | Miscanthus rhizosphere microbial communities from Kellogg Biological Station, Michigan, USA - KBS M3-4 metaG | ecosystem: Host-associated > Plants > Roots > Rhizosphere > Soil | place... | reverse complement strand
TGATGCCTTGCCTCTGGGTCGAGCATACTGGCTGCTGGTACTAGCTCAGCTACCCGCCACACGCCTTGCCTCAGATTGGCGTCGATGATGGCGCCAACGCCTGCCGCCATCCTGGCCAGCAGGCCGTCTTCGGCGCCAGCCGGCAAGGCTTGCGTGTCGCCGAGTATCTCCACCAGCTTGGCCTCGATAGATGCCTTAAGTTCGGCTTCCGTCACCACGGCCTCCGAAAGGCCTTGATCGGGTGGTTGCGCGGCTGATTGCGGATGACCCTTGGCTGAACGCGGCGAATCTCGAGTTCATTGGCCTCGAGTCGCTCCACGAGGAGATTGCGCTCGGGCAACTTGGGCCAGGCCAGGGGTGGCGCGGGCCTTGGCACTAGCTCATCGTTCGCCATGACCCAATCGAAGTCCTTGGCGTGGGCTTCCCGCACGCAATCAAGGCTGGGGTCGAAAACGAAGAGCTTGGGAGCTTCGGCCTTCACCCGATCCCAGGTGCTGGCCAGGACGGCGTTGACGTCGGCCAGGATTTCAGCCGGCGTTTTCGTGCGCCATACACTCATCTCGTCTTGCATTTCAACTCCTTGGCTGTTGAAGCCCATCTATACGCTCTAGGGCATCCCAGAGCCGCAGTCCGGCGAGCCTGGCGAGATCGATTACCTCGTGGGGCTGAAGCCTGTAGGCGTCCTTGTCGGGCTTGCTCCTACGCTTGGCCGATACGCTGCAGGCATGCGGCGAGCCATGGGCTAGCAAGATGCCGCTATTGGCGGGCGCATGCTCGAGTAGCTCAGCTGTCCAAATGGCCTGGGGCATGAGGTAGTAGTGCTTCCACACCTTCGGCGGCCAATCGCGCATGAGGCGCGTGGCTGCCTTGCTCCTCGACCAGGGGCGGCTGTGCCACCACTTATCCTTCTTGGCGTCAGCCTTGAAGTCAGATCGGCTGATCTTCATCTCCACATCGATGAGCCTGAGGTCCTTTGTCACGACGAGCAGATCGGCTTCATGGCCCGTCCAGCCGCAGCATGGCACCGCCAGGACTGCGTTGTGGAAGAAGGATCGCACAAGGGCCTTTGTCAGGGTGGCTTCGCTCCAGGTGTTGGGCTTCATGCTGGTCTTGTGTTGGAGATGGCGGGGCTCATAGCTGGGCTTCGCATGGGGCAGCGTACCGATTCAGGAACCATCCAGTCAAGGATTGCATTGCAGGTCTTGCAAAGCGCAGAGGCGGCGCCAACCCGCCTCGCCCATCAATAGGAACCCGGCCATCGCTGGAGCAGCTCTTAGGAAGCCCTCTAGTGATGGGGCTGGGGCTCGTCCAAAAGCCCCAGCCTGACCCAAACGTCTCAGTGAAGAGAAAGCCTACTTCGTCATATATCCCCCGAGTTGTCGATCACCAGGACCGGGAAGCCGGTGCCCCACCATCGAGGCCCCGCTGAGCTTGCCTTCAATCATACGGCGCGGGAAAAGGACCCCCGAGGCCCACTAGGAGCCTCGGGGAGCCGGGCGCAAAGAGCTATGGAGGGCAACCCCGCCAACGTGCGGAGCCGAGGCCTTGCGGCCATGTGGCGAGGGCTCTGGGAGACGGTTCAGCCGCCACCGCCCTACCGCACCATGCTTCTCGCTGGAGCCCGACAACCAGGCGAATTTCCCAATGAAAAAGCCCACCTTGTGGGCGGGCTTCCTTGCGGTGGCGGCACTTCCACCACTAGCCGAATGCGACGCATATTATGTGCTTTTTGCCAAACCGCAAAACTTCGGTGAAATTTTTCTAGTTAGGGCCTTCGCTACGCCTTGGCATGAACTGGGCTTTGAGGCCCTCCTCCCATATATCGGCATCACGGAGGATGATGGTTCGGCCGAGGGTAAGTAGATGGTGCTGGCGCTCCAGCATGCACAGGTTGCGCTCCTCCATCTCGGCTGGCTCCTCGCCATGATCGGCGGCCATGGCGCAGTCGTAGTAGTTGATGAGGCAAGCCAGGCCATTGGGATCGTCGAGCACTGCCTGCTGTTCGGCCTTCCTGAGCAGAGCCCTGGGGCGGCGCAGCAGGAGCGCGGCGGCAAAGCGCGCAAGCACCATCGGCCCCATGATGACCCGCGGTCCTTCGGCCTCATTCGGCACTTCGTTCATGCACTTCACGGCGAGAGCCACCAGATCGATGGGCAGGTCGTCAGTGTCAAGCTCGGGCGCATCGATAGCGGTTCCGGGTGCGGCGGCAAGCATGGCCTCCCATTGAGGCATCCCATTCAGCACTTCTTTGTTCTTCAGGCTTGCCCCGATGGCCGCAGCTGCCATCGCATCAGTGGGAACCACGGGTACCAGCTTCCAACCCTCCGCCTCCGCCTGATATGGACTGGCAGTAGGAGCTGAGGTTGCGACGAGGACGGCGCTTGCCTTGCTGATCGCCGCTGCAATATTGTCTTTGCCCAGTTCAATGCCGATGCGCTTGCATAAGTATCGAAAAAGGTAGCGGTTCGTCGGAAACCATTCGTCGTCTACCGGGTCCGTTACCGCCTGCGAATCGAAGAGCCGAACAGCTGGGGGAGTCTCTGCCGGTGCGCTCGTGAATGCGGCTTGGTAGGCATCCATGATCTCAGCGCCTTCGCCGATGCGCCAGGCCTCCCCCATCTTCAGCGCATACTTCCCGACAGTTCTGATAAGTTCGTCAGTCACAGCTTGCTCCCCTTCAGGAAATCGCCGGCGCCCGCGCCCGAGTCAATGGGCTTCATGGCGTCGTCGGCGGATGCCACGCTCTTATCAAGGAATTCCTCCGGCATGGGCGCCGTAGCGACTGGCGCCCGGTAGAGTGGATCATCAGCACCAGCCTTCCGAAGGTAGCTAAAGGAACCGGCTTCACCTGCGCCGCCACCTGGGGGGACGAATACCACGCTCCGGCCTTTGACAAAATCCCCAGGCTCTCCAGCGTTCTCGAGTCTGCCGATTTCCCGGAGAAGGCGCATGCGGCGCTGGCCATGGTATTCCGCCATGGCCTCCGCGTACTCCTTTTCACCCTCGTAGCTGATACGCATGCGGATAGAGCGATCGCAGGCCGCCCTGAGTTCTTCGGCAAGGCTGGGCTCTTTGATCTTGCCTCGGCTAAAGTGCTGATAGGCCATCCAGACAAAGTATCCGGCGATCGCAGCAACGACCGCCACCAGGAAAGCAATAGAAACGGTATTCACTTGGGGACCCCTTCAGTAGTAAGCGTAGATGACGGCCGTGGCCGCGAAAAGCGCAAGTGCGCCGATGATGTAGCGCAATTCCCAGAGCACGCCCGCGAAGCTTCGCCGCGAACCCAGGACATGCTTGACGGGCACCGAGATGCTTGGCGTGAGCTGGGCCTCGATGTTGGCGATGCTTCGCTCAAGGTCCTTGGGCACGCGCTGGTGGAGAATGCGATAGCTCTTGCGCTGATCCTTGAGGCGCTCGAGTTCGCGGCGCAATGTTTCGACATGGGTGACCATTTCTTCTCCTAATCCAAGTGGGCGCCGGTGATCCCGGCTTGATCGAAAAGCTCGGCCACCGCGGCCCAGGCCTCGTTCTCGGTTTGCTCCAGGTACTCGGTGATCCACGCCTTATGCTTGGCCGCCGTCATCTGGCTGCAGTGGGCAATGCTCGCCAACCAGACGATCGTGACGGGCCGTTTCGTGAAGAACTCCTCCACGATGGCCTTGCGCAGATGGGGCTGCGTGCTGAGGCCGCGAGCGCCAGGCTTGCGCGTGACTTCGCCGCCCTCCTTGAGCAAGAGGCAGGCATCGAGGACGGCCTTGTCCCAGCCCAGATTCCGCGCCCAGCCCGAGCAACAAGGCCTGCGGCATGCGCAAGGGCTGTGCGAACGCGTCAGGAGGCCCGTTAGGACCACCCGATGCTCGTGGCTGAGCTTGGCGAACTCCTGCAGGATAAAACCCGCCTGGGCGGCCTTCTCCAGTGCCGAGAGCTTGACGGTCTTGCGCCGGAAGGCCGCCCGGACCAACCCTGCTACGGCGGCTTCCCGTTCTTCCCTCGCCTTGGCAAAGAATTTGCTGCGGGCCTTCGCGCCACGCGGCAGCTTCTTCTTGAGGCCTTCGACCATGGCCGTGGTCATGCCTGGCTTAGGCATTTGCACATCGATGGCGTTGAGGGCGAACACGAGAGCCTTGCGGGTATCGTCGAAGAGTGGCTGATCTTCAGAAGATGGCATCGAACTCGGCTCTTTGGAGGATCTTGGCGAGATTCGGCTCTTGGTAGGCGCTGCCCTTGATCCACTTGCCCGACGGGTCCTTGTCGATGATTTTTGTGACCGGGTTGGCCTTGCTCAGGTTCGAGCCAGCCACGTCCCTGTAGCCTTCGGCCCCTGGGAAGCCCATGGCCAGGGCAAAGCCACTATTCACGACGGCGAGGTCCGTGGTCCCGTCGAAGATGGGGAGGGCCGTCTCAACATCCAGGTCGATCTTGATCCCAGGCTTCTCGGCCAGCACCTGGCGCATCTGCCTGGAGGCCACATCCAGGTATCGATGGGCGCCGGCCAGAATAGCGGCGAGGCGAATCTCGGCACTGTAGAGATGCGGCTTGTCCAGGTTGAGAAGCGGGTCGCCGACTATGTGCGGCCCCATATGCTTGGCGAGTGGTTGCAAAAGGCCCTCGAAGGTCTCGGCGCTCTCTTCCATGATGAGCGCCGCATAGAGCAATGCGCCATCCGTCAGCATCGGCTTGCCAGGCTGATCCTGGCCGCTGATACGCATGAGCTTGGACTGCATCTCCCAGGGATCGACTTTCTGTTGGAGTTCGGCGTCCAGCTCCTCGATGCGAGCTTGCACGCCAGCGATGCTCAGATGCATTCGCTGATCGATGCGGAGGGTCTTGTCGACGACGTATGTGTGCATTAGCCAGAGAAAAAGCACGAGGAAGACGAGGCCCAGCGAGACGCCAAAGATGAAGCTGGTGATGTGCGATTGAAACATGGGGACTCCTTCAATAAAACCAGGATGCGCTGTTGGCGCCGTGCTCGCTGACCTTGACCTCAGCGCAGTGCAGGTTCTCGGGGTGCTGGATGCGATGCTTGCTGAGGTCGGGCAGGTAGGATTCAAGCAGCCAGCCGTTCACATGCTCGCCGATCAGCTGGGCAAAAGCTTCGCAACCAACTGCGTTGACCAGCACGAGCTTCACGAGGCCGAGGCGCTCAAGTCTTCCGAAGTCTTCACCCGCTGGATCATCCAGCGCTACGAGCAGGGTATGGTCAAAATGGTGCGTCAGCCATTCTTTGACGGGCTTGAGGGCGCCGAAGTCAACCACCCAATTGCGGCTGTCGACAGTGCTGGACTTAAAGACAAGCTCCACGGCCAACGCGTAGCCGTGGAGCTTGTTGCAGTGGCTGGCCGCCCGCCACTGCCTGAAGACGGCCGAGAGGCCGACGTCATGCCCGTAGGTCTTCGTGCTCTGGTGGGGGAAGTGAATGGTGGTATCGATCATCAGTTTTCCTTGAATGAATGAAAGCCGCCAGGATGGGCGGCCCCTTAGCTATACCAGTCAGGCAATCAGCGCGGCGAAGGCCTGCTTCTTCAGGTCGGCACCGCGGCCGAAGAAGGCGCTGTCGAGGCGCGTGTCATCGCTACGGCCCATGGCATGGTCCACGTACTGCGTAACGGCGTTCAGGAGGCCCCAGCGCGTGCCCTTGGAGCCTGGGAGCTGTGAGCCCATGCCCAGGCCGCCAAAGAGGTCGAGAACCCCCGTGATGGTGCGGCTGTCTTCGGGCTCAGGCGCCACCTGGAGCGCGGAGAGATCGCCGAGCCAGGCCAGCTTATTGGCGGCCGCCCTCTTCTCTTCACGCTTGGGGTCGAGGATGCCTGCCAGCACGGCGCGGGCTTCATCAAACTTGATCGGCGTCTCGCTGAGTTCGCGGGCCTTCTCCATGAAGGCGGCAAAGCCATTGGTGGCAAGGCCCAGGGTCTTCAGCACGGCTTGTTTGTCAAAGACCGAGCGATGGCTGATGCGGACGACGTTCTTGTTGAAGAGATCGTCGAGGGCCAGTGCCAAGGTGTTCGCGCAGACCACGCGCACCGCCGTCAGCGCCACCGTGGTCTTCATGCTGCCGTCGAGGCTCGTTGCCATAAGGACGTTCTGCATGACCTCGTCCTTGCTCTTCTTGCCGCCCACCATGGCGCCCTCGCCGTTGCTGGCCATGGCCCACAGCTTGCGGCCCCCGAGCAGCGTGCCGGCGGTGTGGATGTACCAGCCGCCGGACTCCGTCATGTCCCGGAAGAACTCCAGCACATCGCGTGGCTGCACGACGTTGTACCCGGATCCCACGATGGCGAGCGGGGCCTGAGTATCACTGCGCCAAAGCGCTTTGTGACCGGGGAAATGTATTTCTTCCCGACCACTGGCCGTCTCCGTCGAGTGACGACCGAAGGCCACCGGTACCCCTTCGCGGGCGCTCCAATCCATGCCGGCTTCCTTGGCCCAGACGCCGAGGCTTGCGCCCTTGGTGATGCTTTGCCCGAGGCCGTGCCATGGGGTCTCGCCAACGAACGCCATTTCGGCGCGGCCATTTGCGCGGAGCGTGAGTTCATGTGCCATGATGATTTCCTAAGTTGATCGGGCGACGTTGCCCCACCAAGGACCTCGCGGGAAGACCTTGAGAGGGTTGGGTCTTAGTAGCGGTTTGGGCGACCATGGTCGCCCAGGATGTGGTTGTGCAGGGTCTCGCGGCCATCCGTCGCAAGGACATGAGCGCGCCATGCGAGTGGATCGGCCGCCGCGATCTTCAGGCGCTCCCATGGCGCGAGGCAAATAAAGGCGCGCCATTCGGCCCGCGACACTTTGCGGATGCTGGGGGCCGGGTGCCGCAGATGTTCATTGCGTTCCATGCTGGTTCTCCTCAAGCTTCGCGGTAGAAGAAGCCCATGATGCGGATGCGCTTGAAATCCATGCCCTTGCCAATGTGAAGCTCGACGGCCATGGCGGAGCGGTCGTAGAAGCTGATGTAGCTTTGCATGCTCTCCGGGAATTCGCCAAGGCTTGCGAAGCCGTTTTGAATGGCCGCCTGAAGCTTGCCGTCCTTATCGGGGAAGGCAAGGCAGGAGGCCTTGAAAGAAAAGGCATATGCCTTGCCTTGGGCATCTTGGCCCTGGAAGCGGATGGTCTTGATGGTTGCCATGCTGAAGCTCCTTGTTGCGATGCCTCAATTCTAAACCCATCTTTACATAGATTTTCACCGCTGGCGAAAATAATTTCCCACGAAAGAAAGCCCGCCGCGAGCGGGCTTTTCTGGGCGGCGCATGAGCTACTGCCCCCAGCTCAGGGCCGATTCGACCTCCTTGGCGGCCAGGCCCTTGATCAGGATTTCAGCTTCTTCATTGTTCCAGCCCGCGGTGCCCACGAGGAAGACCCGCATACGCGAGCCGCAAGCCGATGCCGCGAAGAGTTCGAGGGCCTCGCGCTTGCGCACGCCCTGGCGCAGCATGGCGGTCGTGGCATCGAACATGCAGGTCCGCGTAACGATCACGGAGCGGATGGCTTCGGCGCGCTGAGCAGCGACTCGCGGGTCGTAGCCTCCCTGAGCCCAGCCAGGCGAGCAGGCCAATGCCAGGAACAGCAAGATGGCCAGGATGACGGCCGCACGAATGCAGCCTACGCAGCGCTTTGGCGGCTCGTCGTAGCTGCGCATGGCAATGGCTCCGCGAGCCGTATGGAAGTAGTGGAGTTTCATGATGGTCTTTCAGGGTTGGGAATTGATAAGGGCGCGCAAAGCACACATTGCCGTGCTCACCTCTTCTTCGTCAGGGGGATCGACATGCCCACGCTGGGGGCACATGTAGAGCTCGACGAGGTTCGTGAAGCGCAGGGCGGCCATGCCCAGGTCCTCGGGAGCTTCCTGCAAGGCTTCCGCCATGCGCGAGGCTTGGGCCAGCTTGGACAAGGGCGCCCCAAACGGGAAGATCACGCGCTGGTTGGCCCCCGTATCGAACTGCAACTCGAGATGAAGGCCTGGGGTTGGTCCTCCGATTCCGGGAAGGCAGATCGAAGTCACGCAGGTCACCGGGACGACGTGCTTGGTGTGCCGCTGCATGGGCTTGGCATGCGCCAAGATGGCGAAGCCTTTGATCTTGTCAGTCATTTCTTCTCTCCTGTAGCTTTGGTAATGGCAGCGCGGGCTTCAGCTTCCGTGCGAAAGACGAACATGCCGCGCTTGTCGTGCATCGTCTCGACACGCACGCCGGGAATGATTCGCTCGACCATCCAGCGACCGGGTCGACCCGTGCTGAATCCAACCATCTGTTTGGGGGTCCATGCCCCTAGTGGCGGAGCGCTCACGGTACCAACCCCAGCGCCACCAGCTCATCCGGCGTCACATCCGCGCACTCGGATACCGCGATGCCACTCGTATCGAACTCTGCGCGGCTGTCAAAAAGGTAGCTCATGGCTCAGAAGTCCAGGTTGGTCTTTGCACCAGCGGCGGCCTTGAGGGCCTCCAAGGCGCCGAAGCTCGCCGCCAGGGCGAGGGCCTCGTCCTTGCGCACCCACTCGCGCAGGTCGAAGTTGAGGGCCTTCCCGGCATCCTTCATCTTGTCCGTCATGGTGGCGGCAAGCTTCGCGCCGAGATCGCTGAGTTCGAGATCGCTGAGGGCGCGAATCTTCAGCGTGCGGCCCTTCTTCGCAGCCTTGGCGCGGCGGCTCTCGTCGATGGCCTTCTTCACAGTGCGCAGCTTGGCCTTGTCCTTGCCCGCGCCCGTGGCCGCCTTCACAAGCTCGGCTTGCTTGGTCTTGTCGCCCTTGGCTTGCCTTGCGATGTTCTTCGCCATGGTCTTGCCGATGGCGCCGGTCTCGGCGGCCTTGATCAGGCTCTCGTCGCCGTCGAGCAGGGCGAGGATTTCCGTGACGTGCATGTGGGCACGGCCGACGGCGGCGCAAATTTGCTTGATGCTCATGCCGGCTTCACGGAAATCGCGGTAGGCCGTGGCTTCCTCGATGGGCGTGAAATTCTTGCTGTTGTTGGCCTCGAACATCTGGAGCTTGCTGGTGAGGTCGCTCTGATCCTTCTTGACGATCGTGATGGGCACGCCTTCCTCGGCCAGGAAGGCGGGGTCCTTCTTGAGGATGAGCTTGAGCGCGGTGAGGCGGCGCTCGCCATCGATCAGCTCGAACACTTCGCCGGTTTCGAGCGGCTCGATGCGCTTCACGCGGAGCGGATTGAGCAGGCCATTGGCCTTGATGCTGATGGCCAGGCCTTCGATATCGCCGAAGTCGATACGCGGGTTGAAGCGCTTGCCGTTCTCGGCGTTGATCTTCGGCGCGATCATCCGAGGATCGGCGAAGAAGGCCGAAGAGCGCTTGATGATTCCAGCGGCTTCCTTGCGGGCGCTGGTGCTGGGGGTGGCTTCGGCGGCATCGGCGAAAGCGGCTGGGGTCGAGGTCATGGGATAGCTCCTTGGTGGTTGAAAAAGGAAGGCCCGGAAAGTACCGGCCAAGGCCCTCGGCGCGAGGGCTATGGTCGAGGCTCTCAGCTGGAGATTTTTTCCTTCTTTTCAACGGGCAGGCATTCGACAACGCGCACTGCGCTGTGGTGGTTGGACATGGTGCCGATTGCGCGATACGCATTCTTGATGGACATGGACCATTGCAGGACGACGAGGGGGCCAGGCTCCGAGGCCTTCAGCTTCGCCAGGTAAGCAGCGCGCTCTGCCGCCTTCTTCTCGATGAAGGCGGTGCGGTCGGGGTTTTCGGCGATGAATTTCGTGCCGAGGTCAACGAGGAACTGGCTGGCTTCGACCATGTACCCGTTGTGATTGCGGTACAGCTGGCCCGCGGTGGCTTCGGCCTCGCGCTTGGAGTCATCCCAGCTCTTGCCATCCCAGCGGCGATTCTTGGGCTCCTCGGTAGCAAGGGTGGCTTCGATTCCGATGGCGGAGCAGCGACCATCACGGCGGCCAATCACGGCGTGCGTGTAGGGCCTTTCGCTGGTGCGCTTCGATCCTGGGACTTCGGGGACCGTGTAGGTGATCTTGGTCATTTGGAGGCTCCTGAGGAGGGCGGCATCGGCGATGCGCTGAACCCATGCCGCAATTCTAAACCTGTCTTTATAAAGATTTTCACCTCCGTGCAAAAATATTTTTGGCCCCAAAAGAAAAGCCGCCCTGCGGCGGCCTTCTCCCAGGGAACGCAGGGGCCTCTATATATGGGCAAGCCTTCCCGCCACCATGGGGGCCAGCCCAGCGGCCAAGTATCCTGGGAACTCGAGATCGAAGATCGGCCCCAGATTGGCCGAGACCGAGGCCACAAACTTCGGCGTCACCGGCACCCCCGTATTGGCGGCGATCTCCCGTGAGCGCTTCACGGCCATCGTGGCGAGCATCCGATACATGGCGAGGCGCTTGGGTACCGTGAGCTTTGCGAGCCCACTGGACTCCATGAAGGCATGGACTGGCTTCCATGCCGTAGGCGCGCTCACTACGCGCTTAACGACCAGGGGGCCTAGCCCTGCCCCATCTCCGTGCCCGAACGCCGCAGTAAGGGCCTCGTAGACGGCTGTGGCCCACATGTCGGCGTCTCGGGTGCTCTTCTTTTCCAGGTCCTGCTGGGCTCGTAGCGATAGTTCGGCTAGGACTTGCTTCAGGTCGGCGGCATCCAGTAACGAGGCCAAGTGGAGGATGACTTCGACTTGGCTTTGCTTTTCTTTCTCTACTTCTTCGGGGCCAGAGCGGGATGGTGTTAAGGGGGTGGTTGTTCCCCCTTTAGGGGGGACCACCCCCTTACCTCCCACTCCAGAGCTTTTGGTGATGGCTGCGTGGGACTCCACGGCTCCCACTCGCTTCGATCTCGTGAAGGTCACACGCGATGCCATAGTAGCTCCTCGTTAGATTCCGGCAGCCGCTCGTGGCCCCGGAGTGGCGCGGCCCTTGGGTGCCTTGTAGCCAGCTTCGCCAGGTCGCGGCAGCGGCTTCATGGCGCGGGCAATCACGCGGGCGAGCTTGCGCGCCGTCGGCTTGCTCGCAGGCTTCGTGCGGAGCGCCGACTTCTTCACGACAGGCTTTGCCTTGGGGCCTGGCTTCACGGCCTCGACAGCACCGGGGATCAGCGCATCGGCGTCGAAGATTTCGATCTTGTGCGCCTTGGCCCAGCGCTTCACTTCGGCGGGTTTGAAGAGGACGGACCGATCGTCGGTCGCCACCACAGGCAGCGGCTCCTTGCTCGGGCTGCCTTTGCGCCAGCTGTTGATGGTCATGTGGCTCACGGCAAAGGCCTGCATGAGGGCTTTGGTGCTGAGGGTCTTGGAAGTGGTCATGGCAATGCGTCCTTTCCTTTGGTTGATAACGCACTGAAATTATATAAGGACCTGACAAGCCCGACCAGCTCCGTATAATTGGCGGCCAATCATCAACCAAGGAGCACCAGTGTTCGGAAAAAACCCCATTCGCCCAGCCTTGCACGACCCGCTGAACCTGGCCGTCGAGAGCATCTTTTACACCATTCAAGGCGAAGGCCCCCAGGCTGGCCGCCCCGCCCTCTTCATCCGCCTCGCCGGATGCAATCTCGCCTGCCATTTCTGCGACACGCAATTCGAGACTCATGCCGACCAGCCCCAAAGCGTGGCTGAAATCCTGAAGAACATCGGCGAGCAATTCAAGCCGGCTCAGCGCAAGCTGGTCGTCATCACAGGCGGCGAGCCCATGCGACAAGACTGGTCGGCCCTCGCCTTCCACCTGCTGACCAGCGGCACCGAGCTGATCCAGGTCGAAACCGCTGGGACCATCTGGCAGGAAAGCCTTGAAGAACTCATCTGCGACGGCGATATCCAGCTGGTGTGCAGTCCGAAGACTCCCAAGGTCCATCCTGCCATCGGCGCCTACTGCGCGCACTGGAAATACATCATTCGCGGCGGCGAAGTGGACCTGGAAGACGGCCTGCCGAACCGCGGCACGCAAGTCGCCACCCTGGGCAAGATCAGCCGGCTCTATAGGCCTTGGGAAGATGATCGGCGCCCCGATGATCACAACTATGGAACGATCTGGTTGTCGCCCTGCGACAGCTATGACGATGCCCTCAACCGGGTCAATCTCGAACTGGCGCGGGACCTCTGCCTGAAGCATGGCTACCGTCTCAGTCTTCAGCTTCACAAGATGATCGGGGTGGCGTGATGGAAGCCAGTGAAGAGCAAGCCTACGCTGAGGCTTGTGTTGCTGCGTTAGAGCACAAGCGCACTATCACTCCAGCCGGTAGCGCCCGCTGGGCCTGCATGAAGTGTGGTGGCTTCGGCGATGACTACATGGTCACGGATGAAGTGTGGGCCGCCACTGGACTCGCGCCGCATGCGCCTGGAATCCTCTGCCTCAAAGACTTGGAGGCCACGCTCGGCCGCAAGCTCTCGGTCATGGACTTCACCATGTGCATAGCTAACGCCCCTATCTTCCGAGGCTTTCTCATGGGGAAGCAATCATGAAAAGCGGCAAGCTTGAACCCGGAGCGGTCTGTGTCGTAGTCGGCGACCACCCCAACTATGAGCGCAATATAGGCGCACTCATCACGCTCACCCGACTCAACCACTGCCCGTGTGGCTGCGGGACCTCGGCCTGGGAGTTCGAGGCCGCAAGTCGCCCCATCATGATCAGTTTTATGCGGGACCTTTCAGCGGTCATCTACCCCATGCACTTCGTCAACGCAAGTGCGGAGGCTGATGCCATTACCGAGTGGCCCAAGCGGAATGGAAGGCCCGCTTTCAGGCCTGCCTTTCTCATCCCCATCAAGGGGGAAGACCTCGACACAGGCAACGAGGAGGAAGCGCCGACCCCTCTGGAGGCTGAAACGATTCAGGGGATGCCTGGTTTCGCCAGGACCTGGAATTGCCGGTGCGTGTTGCCGAATCTATGAGCTTCACCAGCGACCGATACGACCTCGGCCTTGTGCCATGCACCAGCAAGAAGCGCCCGGATGGCACGACGCCAACGAGCCTCTATATGGGCGGTCCCTTCGCCGCCATGATGAAGCACGCCCAGCAACGCTGTGGTCGTATCCTCATCATGAGCGCCAAGTACGGCTTGCTGAGGCTCGATGAGCCGGTGAGCTACTACGATGCCTACTTGCCCGATCTCGACCAAGCCCAGCGCGCTGCCCTCATCGGACGGGTGCGTTGCCAGGTCGAGAGCATGCGCCCCTGGTTCCAGCATCAGCGCATCCTGAGCTACTTGCCGAAGGCCTACTTCGAGCTTCTCGCCGAGGCTGAACCCAGCCTTTGCGCGAGCATCAGGCGCCCTTACAAGCGCATGTCCCGCCTCACCCTTATCGCGACTCTCAGCGCGGAGAACAAGAACTATGGCAAAAATCCTGCTATGCGTTGACCTGTCGTATCAGTCGTACCGGGCATCTGCGGCGCATCCCATGCTGGAGAGTCGCCGCGTTTTCACTGGCGGCCTCTACGGCTTCTTCACGAGCTTCTCCAAGACCGTGCGCGAGACTCGAGCCACGCATGTCGCTTTCTGTCTGGATATGAAGCCCTATGTGCGGAGCCAGGAGTACCCTGACTACAAGCAATTCCGCAAGGGCAACGCCGATCCCGAGCTACTGCGCCGCCACAGGGAGAGCCTCGAACTCATCATGGATTGCCTTGAGGACTGTGGCCTCAGTCTTTGGGGCGTGCCTGGATTCGAGAGCGACGATCTGATCGGCCATGCCGTCAAGGTCTATCGCCATCGCTTTGACGATATCTATGCGGCTTCAAACGACAGCGATCTCTACCAGCTCTTCGATGCCGAAAACTTCCACGTGTACTCGAGCGATGTGCGCAATCTTTGGAATGGCAAGCGCCTGGCCAAAGAGCATGGCGTGAGCCCAGCCGAGTTCATGCTCTCCACAGCGCTGACTGGCACCCACAACGATATCGAGGGCATCCACAAGGTGGGGCCCGTCACTGCGCTCAAGGCCATCCGCGATCCCGCGCTCATGCGCAAATACCGCGACAGCCATGGCGATCTGATCGACCGCAACCTCAAGCTCATCAAGCTCCCGCATGAGCTTTTTCCGCGCAGTGAGCGCCTCCCAATGCATGCCTCTGGTGGCTTCAACCCGCGCCGCCTGTATAGATTCCTCGGGCGCTACGACATTGACGTGACCAACGCAATGGTCAGCGCCATCGAGCAACTACTACCGAGGTAATCATGCAGACCATCCACAAGTACTCCATTCCCATTGACGAGGACTATGCCGTCCTGACGCTGCCCAAGTGGGCAAAGCTCTTGCACTTTGGCGAGCAGCCTGGACTCAATGGGCCCGCCTCGACTCTCCAGCTTTGGGCTGAAGTGGACACGGATGAAAAGGTCATCGAAAAGCACATGGTCTATGTGGTGCCAACCGGGCGCCCGATTCCCAACAAGGGCATCGGCCTGAAGTATCACGGCACAGTTCAGATGCAGGGCTTCGGCGCCCCCTTCGTGCTTCACCTCTACGTCAAGCCCATCTGATCCAGATGGAAAACGACGAGAGACTGAGCGGCAGCCTCCAAGAAAATATCCTTTCGGTGCTGTGCTTCAACGCATTGCACTGCAAGCTTGTCCGCGCCGCAGTTACCCCCAAGCTCTTCGAGAGCACCGTGTTCCGCGAAGTCGCGGGGCATGCCATGGACTTCATCGACCAATACGGCGAGCCCATCGGCGAGCACTTGCCCGACCACCTGGAGGGCATCCTTGAAGGCGACGACAAGCGCAAGGCCTCCACCTATCGCCGCCTCCTCGACAACCTCTTCCTCTCCAAGGAAAGCGTTAACGGGGAGTTCGTGGTCAAGGAGCTGCATAAATTCGTGCGGCTCCAGAACCTCAAGTCATCCGTCATCACGGCAGTGGAAGCCCTGGAGGACGGCCGCGTCGAGGAGGCCGAAGTAGCTCTGCAGAAAGGCTTGAATACGCAGGCCGTGGCCTTTGAAGCCGGTCTGAGCCTGGATAACGCCGATGACGTCGGCGCCATCCTCGACGATCCCGAAGAAGAAGGGTTCGAGCTTGGCATTCCCGAGTTGGACGACAACGGCATCATTCCGCGCCGCAAAGAGCTGTTCATGCTCATGGCACCCCGCGGCAGGGGCAAGAGCTGGTTTCTCACGCACTGCGCTAAGCAAGCCCTTCGCCAGCGTTGGAGTGTGGTGATCATCTCGCTGGAGATGAGCCAGAAGCGCTACGGCGCCCGCTTCCTTCAAAGCTTCTTCAGCATCGGCAAGCGCGAGGCCATCGTGCAGATCACGAAGCTCGAAAAGGACGGCGATGACCTGAGCGCATTGGTTGAGGCCAAGATCGAGCGGCCTACGCTGAAGGATGCCGATATCCGCTCCTACCTGATCGGCAAGGCAAAGCGGGAGTTCAAGCGGCGCAAGCGCTTCATCATCAAGAGCTTTCCCACGAAGAAGCTCGACATGCAGGGGCTGCGTGCCTATCTCGACGGACTCGAGCGCTTCGAGAATTTCGTGCCCGATGCGATCTTGCTCGACTATCCTGACCTCATGGCCTTCGATCCCAAGGCTCAGAAGCGCGACGAGGTCGGCCGCATCGTGGAGGAGTTCCGTGGCCTCTGTGATGAGCGCAATGCCGCTGGAATCACTGTGACCCAGGGCAATCGAACCTCAGAGACGGCGACCACCGTCACAGGCGACATGATGGCGGAAGACATTAGCAAGCTCGCCACAGCCGATGTGCTGCTGACATACAGCCAGACCCTGGCCGAGTACAAGCTGGGTCTTGCCCGCATCTTCGTCGAGAAGACGCGGAATGAAGCCGGCAAGATGACCGTGCTCATCACCCAGGCCTACGGCATCGGACAATTCTGCCTCGACAGTGTGCGCATTGCCGTTGACTACTGGGACATCATGAAAGAGAAAGTCGAGCGCCTGGGTCGCAAACGCACGAGGCGCAGTGGCGATGATGAAGAAGAGGAGTGAGCCATGGCCGCATCGCAGTGGAGCTTCGGTAATGCTAGAAGGGCGCGCCCCAAGCCTGGAGAGCCCTTGTATACTGTCGAGGAGCTTGCCCAGCGCTTCGGCACCACAGCGAACAAGCTGAGAGCCCTTATGGGTCGCCATCCTGGTCTCACGGCCTGGGGCCACAGCAACGGCTCTTCGGCGGCTCCCTACCGCAATTACTACCGGATGAGTGATGCCCGCCGCTGGTGGGCTGCTCTCCAAGAGGAGAAGAAGCATGAGTGATCCCAGGACCTTCACCCTCGCCCTCAAGTGCCCCAGGTGCTGGCGCCATGCTCTTTTTACGGACCTGCCGCGCAGCCATTTCACGCCTGGAGTGCTGGCGGTGGCCAGCCAGTGGTACGACCGGCATGGAGCCGCTCCAATCCCAGGGCCAGGCCAGCAGGCGCTATGCCCGCTTTGTGGGGGCTATCTGCGCTTCAGCAGCGATCTACTGCAAGACGTGAGCGCTGAAGAACGACAGGCCTTGGGATGCTGATCAGCCGCCGCGCCGTCGCCGAGTATCTGGAGCGCGAATTCAACAGCTACCTCTGGATGAAGCGGCTCAGCGCCGAGAAGATACTGGGCGAGATCAACCAGCTCAAGGTGCGGCCTAGATTCAAGACTGAGCCTTGGCTCCATCAGCTCGTCTGCTTCTATATCGCCCTCTTTGAGCCGCGCTTCCTCTTCCTGCTCGACATGGGCACGGGCAAGACGAAGATACTGCTTGACGTCCTCACTCAACTCATCCGCGAAAAGCGGGTGGAGCGTGGCCTCGTCACAGTGCCGCGACTCATCAACATCGACAGCTGGGTGGACGACATGAAAATCCACTGCAATCTGGAGCCCAACCGGATTGATTGCTCAGAGATCGAAGAGAAGCGCGAGCGCCTTCTAAGGCCGACAGGCGAACTCACGCTGATCGACAACCAAGGCCTCTACCTGGCCTTGAGCAAAAAGAAGAAGGGCGGCGGCCTCCAACGCGATGAGAGGCTGGTGCGGCAAGTGCAGAAGCTCTACGGGTATATTGGCCTCGACGAAATCCACAACCAGAGCAATGCCCAGACCCTGCAGTACGGCATCCTGCGCAAGCTCACCCGCCGCGCCGAATACGTCTACGGCTCAACAGGCACCCTCTTCGGCTCCAATGTGGAAGCCATCCATCCGCAGTTTTATCTGGTGGACCAGGGAGAGACCTTCGGCGAAAGCCTGGGCATCTTCCGAGCCGCCCTCTTCACGAGCAAGACTGATCCGTGGAAGGGCGAGGTCTGGACCTTCAACAAGCGCATGGACCACCAACTGCATGCCATGCTTCAGCACAAGAGCATCCGATACGAGGAGAGCGAAGTCCACGACCTGCCTAAGCGCGTATCCATCCGCAAGGTATACGATATGGGCGAAGAGCAGCGCGAGCACTACTTGCGAGCCCTTGAAGGCCTCATCAACGCAAACGGGAAGCTCAGCGAACTAGACGCCCAGTGGATTCGCATGAGGCAGATCAGTAGCGGCTACCTCGCCTGGAAGGATGATCTTGGCGACCACGTACTGCGCTTCAAGCACAACCCGAAGCTGGAGGGCCTGGTTTCCATTGTGGAGGAGATCGGCCGCAGCAAGATCGTCATTTGCTATGACTATACGGAGACGGGCCGCATGATCGTGGAGCGGCTCACCGCGGAAGGCCATAAGGTAGATTGGCTGTGGGGCGGCACGAAGGATCGAAGCGCATTGCGTCAGCGCTTCATCAATGATCCCAAGCATCGAGTGCTCGTCATGAACAGCACGGCTGGCGGCACTGGTAACGATGGCCTGCAGAAGGTCGCCAAGTACATGAGCTTCTACGAAAGCCCGACGAGCCCCATAACTCGCAAGCAAACCGAGAAGCGCATCCACCGTCCAGGCCAGGACCATCGATCCTTCATCATTGACCAGATCATGGATCAAAGTCTTGAGGCCGGAATCCTCGCCAATATCGCCGAAGGCATTGACTGCCATGAGCGAGTTGTGAACGGGCGTTTACCAGCTAAAAAGTTTTTCCTTACCGCTGCCCACGAGCGGTAAAGCTCTCTATAATCCGCCCCAGTGTCAAGGAGAGACCCATCATGTCCAAGCCCAGTCCTACAGGCCGTCTCGTCGAGAGCCAACCAGAGATTCAAGACTTCCCCTTCAAGCATCGGCTCAGGCCCTCAGAAGCCATCAGTGAAGTCGCTGAGATAAACCCAGGTGCCTGGGAACGGCTGGAGCGTCGAGCAGCGGCCCTCGGCAGCAATGAATTCTTTAGCATTACTACGCTGCGCCCGAGCCAAGGCAAGTCCTGGGTCATTCCTGCGCTCATCAAGGCCCGAGAGGCCTACCTCGCCGAGCAGCGCCGCGTAGCGCACTTCGGCATCAAGCAGGCAATCGCCGCCTACCTCAAGACCTTCAAGCGCTGATCATGGCGCGAGTTTTCGACTGGGAGCGCCTCCTCAAGGAACGGCGCATCCCCTACATCGAGTCTGGCCCCAATGTCAAGCGCGGCGAGCTTGCCATTAGGTGCCCGTTCTGCGGATCGGCGGACCCCTCTATGCACATGGGGCTGAGTCGCGAAACGGGTTGGTACTCCTGCTGGCGCAATCGCGCACAGCATAGCGGCAAGAGTCCACTGCGGCTCATCATGAAGCTCCTCGGCGTGCCCTACGGCATGGCACGAGAGATCGCGGGCCTGGGGGATGATTACATCGATCCCGAAGGCTTTGATGCCATGGCGGCGAAGCTCATGGGCCGTGATGGCTCCACCGGCCGCAAGGAAGAAGTGCGCCGCCGCGTGCTCGAACTCGACGAGGACTTCATGATCATCGAAGATCGCGGGCGCACCCGGAAGCACGCCGAGTATCTCATCTACGAACGCGGCTTTGATCAGCCCGGTGACCTGGAGCGCCTGGGCCGTCAATACGGAGTTTGCGCTGGCGTACGCGGCGTATGGACGGATCGCGTGATTCTTCCCTATTACCAGGATGACGATCTGGTCACGTGGACAGGTCGCGCCATTAGCGACAGCTATATCAGGTACCGGGACCTCGAAGTGGTTGAATCGATCTTGGCGCCCAAGCAGACACTTTTCAACCATGACTGCATCCAGACGGGTGGCCGCATCCTTGCGCTTCAGGAAGGCCCCATAGATGCCCTCAAAGTGGACTTCTACGGCAGAGCCTTCGGCGTGCGCTCCGTGGCTCTCTCCACAAACAGCATCCAAGACGCCCAGGCCTTTCTGCTTCAGGAAGCCGCCGAACGGTTTGAACGCATTCTCGTGATGATGGATAACGCCAGTCGGCTTTCTATTGTCGACTCCATGCGGATGCGCCAGGAGTTGAGCTTCTTGCCGCATACCGAGATCATCGCCGTGCCCTTCGGCAAGAAGGACGGCGGCGCCCTCTCATCCCACCAAGTTATCAGCTGGGCATCCGCCCTATAGGAGCCTCCATGGCAAATTGGAAACACTACATCAACTCCGGTTTTGCGGGCTGCCGATTGTTGGCCTACGCCCGTGACTACTGCCGTGATCGCGATGTGCGCATCTACCAGATTCCTGGACAAGTGGATGCTGTGGGCATCAGTGATGGAGTCGACGCTTGGATAGCTCCAGTGCGCGCCGACGTCTTCAGCGTGAATGTGGCCAGGCTCTTCGACGACATGCAAGCCGGGCGCGAACTCCCAAAGCCAGTCCCCCCAGTGCGGCGGGGTCGGGTGCGGCTTGAACCCGAAGATGCCCCGCTTCCCATCCGCAAGCCACGCGTCGTTATTGCCGAGCCCATCAACCAGAGGAGAAGCCGTGTCCAACTCGAAGCATGAATTCAAGGGTCCCATTGAAGGCTACGTGGTGAACAGCCTGAAAGTCAATCGCTGGAGGATCGAGGCGAGCATGACGCAAGACGATGCCATGCAGGAAGCCTACTTCGTTTTTCTGCGCTGCTCGCGCAAGTATCCCGATGTGGAGGCCAAGCACTTCATGGCGCTATTCAAGATGGCGTGGCACAACGAACTCAACGATCTCGCCAATCAGGACACCAAGCTCCGCGCCATGGTGCCATTCCAGCGTACGACTGCACGCGCTAACGGCGGTGAGGAGAGCGAGTACGATCCCATCGGCGAGACGGATAACGAGGGTGCCCTCGCCGTACTCATCAGACAGGCGCCACGCGAGGTTCAGGCTGTTCTCAATCTATTCCTCTCGGCGCCACAGGAGATACTCGATCTGGCTCTCGCCGGATGGAATGGCCGCAACAACCGCACGAAGACGGGGGGCAGTGAGCGTATTTGCAAGCTGCTGGGGTTGCAGCCCGATCTCGATGTGCTTTCTCTCGTGGAGGACTACTTCAAGACCTAGATTCCCCAGGCCTCCCGTATATTTCTCCAGCCATTCCGGCTACCACCTTGCTTAACTAATGGAGCAAACAAGTATGAACAGCGCGATTTATTTGGAACTCAGCGAAGCCACTGGCCTCAGCATCAAACGCGGCCAGGATCACCAGGCCTTCTTCGTCGACCTCATCAAGGCCGTGGCGAACCTCAAGGACCCCGAGTGGGACAAGCTGAGCGCCGAAGCCCAGGAGTGGTACAACGCTGCCGCCGAAGCCAAGAACAAGAAGAAGGAAATCGAAGCCTTCCCGGACCTTCAGGCCGACGAAGAAAAGGAAGAACCGCGGCGCTCCAATCGCCGGCGCAGCGACGACGAAAACGAAGCGAAGCCCATGCTGAAGGTCGGCGATGAAGTCACGGTGAAGACCAAGAAGGGCACCGAGCGCAAGGGCACCATCGTCGAGCAGGACGACAAGCTCATCGTGATCAAGGACGGCGCCGACGAATACGAATACAAGCGCGAAAACATCGAATCCATCACGGCCAAGCATGGCGCCGCCGATGCCGATGACGAAAAGCCGCGCCGCCGCCGCAGCGAAGAACCCGACGAACCCGCAGTGCCCGAACTGAAGGTTGGCGACAAGGTCAAGGCGGTGACCAAGCGCGGGAAGACCATCGAAGGCACCATCGACGCCATCAACGACGAGACGGTCAGCATCGACGACGGCAAGGAAATCTGGGACTTCGACAAGGATCGCCTCGAAAGCCTCACGCCCATCGGCGCGGTCAAGGAAGAGCCCAGCGAAGGCCGGCGCTCGACTCGCGGCGGCAAGGCAGCCGAAGAACCGGCAGCCGATGCCAAGCGCACCCGCGTCAGCAACGAGAAGGGCGTGAGCGTCGGCCAACGCATCCGCGAGCTGATCGCCGATGACTTCGATATCAGCGAAGACGCTGTCGCCAAGGTTCTCAAGAAGGAAGGCATCGACTGCAAGGAAAACACGCTCTCGCTCAACTACAAGGAAGCGATGAAGTTCATCGAAATCCTCAAGGCGAAGAAGCGCCTGAAGTAAAGCCGGCTCGGCCGGAATGAGCAGGCCCCCGGTATATTTCACCGGGGGCCTTTTTCTTGCCCCATCAACCTGGAGTATTCCCAAATGAAGAAAAGCATTGCCCTGGTCGTCCTCTCTGGAGGCCAAGATTCCACCACCTGCCTCGCCCTCGCCATGGCCGAGAAGGCCAAGGGCCACTTCGACGAGGTCCATGCCGTAACCTTCGACTACGGCCAGCGCCACAGCCGCGAACTCGATGCTGCCTACCAGATCGGAAGACTGGCCCACGTCGACGGTCACGAGTTCGTTGAAGTCGGCTCCATCCTCAAAGGCACCAGCCCGTTGACGGATCGCAACCAGGAACTCGAACAATACGAAGACCACGACAGCATGGCGGCCATCATTGGCGACCGCGTCGAGAAGACCTTCGTGCCAATGCGCAATGCCCTCTTCCTCACGCTTGCCGCCAACCGCGCCGTGGTGCTCGGCGCCCATGCCATCTACACCGGCGTTTGCGAGGCTGATAACGCCAACTACCCAGATTGCCGCCTCGACTTCATCAACAGCCAAGAGCGGACCATCAACGAGGCCCTGGGCTTCGTCTGGGAAGATGAAGGGCACATTCGCATCGAGACCCCGCTCATGACGCTCAGCAAGCCAGAGAGCGTGTATCTTCTGAACGGCCTGGGCATGGAAACCTTCTGTTGGCTCGCCTTCAGCCACACGGCCTATGACGGCCAGTACCCGCCGCTTGGCAAGGATCATGCAACGGTGCTCCGCGCCCATGGCTTCGAGGAGGCCGGACTTCCCGATCCCCTCATCGTGCGCGCCGTCATGGAAGGCCTCATGGAGATGCCTACCACGAGTAACTACAAGCGCTGGGAGGAAGGCCTGATCCTGACCATGCGCACGATGATCGAAGCTCACAAGCTCATCATCGGCTGGGGTGACAAGGCAGCCGCCATCGACCCCACCCTGCAAACTCGCTGAAAGCCAGCACCACATGGAAAACGCATACAAGCGATTGAGAGATGGCAATGACCGCGTGATGGCTGAAGACGCCATTGCGACGTTGTTGAAGTACGTGGGTGAAGACCCCCTGCGCCAAGGCCTGCTGGAGACTCCTGGGCGCGTCGTCAAGGCCTGGGCCGAATGGACCAACGGCTATGGCGTCGATCCCGGCTCCGTGCTGAAAGTCTTTGAAGATGGCGCCGAGGGCGTCGATGAAATGGTCACACAGAAGGATATCGAGCTTTACAGCCACTGCGAACACCACATGGCGCCCTTTTTTGGGGTCTGCCATATAGCCTACATCCCCAACGGGAAGATCGTGGGCCTCAGCAAGCTCGCCCGGTTAGCCGATATCTTCGCCCACAGGCTCCAGGTACAAGAGCGCATCACCAACCAGATCGCCGATGCCCTGGTCGAGCATCTCCAGCCCATCGGGGTCGGCGTGGTGATCGAGGCCAAGCATTTCTGCATGTGCTCTCGCGGCGTGAACAAGCAGGGCTCCACAACCATCACCTCGGCCTTGCGCGGCGCCATCAAGGACAAGCCAGAGGCCCGTGCCGAGTTCCTGGCCTTTGCACGAGGCTGATGTGATTGATCCAAGCGAGTACCTGTTCTTCCTCGACTCGGGGGCCTACTCGGCTTGGAGTCGGGGCACAGCCATCGATATTGACGAGTATGTGGCCTTCATCAAAGCCAATATCGAGCATATCGAGGTCTATGCATGTCTCGACAGCATCCCAGGCCAACCGGGGCGTGCCGCCACCGAGAAGGAGCGCCGCGAGGGTGCCGAGTTGACGTGGTCCAACTACCTCTACATGAAGGCCGAGGGGCTCGATCCACTGCCCGTGTACCACTACGGCGAGGATTTCAAGTACCTTGAGCGCATGCTCGGGTACGGCTGCGACTACATCGGCATTGGCGGGCTCGTGAGCGTTCCTGGAGCCATGCGGCGCCATTGGCTGGATCGGCTCTTCAAGCGCATCACAAACGAGCATGGTGAGCCCATCATCAAGACCCATGGCTTCGGCATGACCTCGGTGCCTCTCATCTTCCGCTATCCCTGGTACAGCGTGGATTCGACCAGCTGGATTCAGGCAACAGCAAACGGCAAGGTCTTCCTTCCTGCTATGGTCGACGGCGAGTTCGTCTTTGACCGCGTTCCCGCTGGCATTGCTGTCAGCAATCTCCAATCGAACACCGGCAAGGGCGCCAACGTCCTGAGCCCAGCCATGCGCGGCGTGCTGGATCGATGGCTCGCCATTTGCGGCAAGACCTATGCCGAGGTGTGCGAGCACTACTTCCACCGCGCCGTCGTGAACGTGACCTTCTTCAAGATGGTCAGTGAGGCCAAGGCCGTCCAGCCTTTCAAACCGGACGGCATCCGCAAACAAAGCCTTTGGTAAGGAGCCGCAATGGCAATGAAAACAAAAGCAGACGTGCAAGCTCGTGCCCGTGAACACGCCCGATTCGGGGTCGAGAAGCATCCCTACATGCGAAGCTCGAACTCGTGGCAAGCCATTGCCTACTGGGCCGCGTATACCGAGCAACTCGGCGAGATCAAGAAGGAGAGGGATGCAGCGAAGGCCTTCTTCGATCAGGGCACAGAAACCGAGCGCATCAGCAGCGATCAACCGGCGCTCAGCAATACGCCGAAGGGCATCGACGTCAAGAAGATCGTGAAGGTCAGGGCCAACCTCAAGAGCAGCGGACTCATGATGCAGCCAATCCCACCTGAGGCCATGCCACAGACCGGCATGATTGGCTGGCCCATCGCAGCAAAAGAGCATGCCGCCAAGCTCAAGACGGACCTCAGCACTGAGCTACATGCAAAGCGGGCCTCGCGACTCTTGGCGAGCCTCCAGCGGCTTTATGCGAGGCATGAGGCCAAGAGCCGGACTCTTGGCGACTTCCCCATCAGTACTCAGCCGCACCCTGATGGTGACGTCACTCTTGGAATGCTGCTTTCCGGGCGATGAGGATATACCTAGCCCATGCCAAAGCCAACTACTCGAGTGAGGGTGACGGCTACGTCATGGGCCAGCGCACCGCAGAGCACGTAAGGTGCCTCTATTCTTTCTTCTTCCTTCAAGAGCGGCAGGTAATGCCGATAGGCAATGAAAATATTTCTAGTCGTGGGGGCAGCGGACTCCTGGCATGCGACGGGCTACGGCCATGCCCTGTTGGAGGGGAACTCCCAGCGGGTGCTGGTGAGCTTCGTGGAGTACGTGAAGAACCCAGCGCAGTCGATGGCGCTTAAGTCTCCCCAGGGGCCATATGCGCCCCAACAAGGGAAGGCCAACATAAAAGACCTCGGCCAGGCTTTCGGTCCCCTCATCTCCGAGCACATGGAAGAGTTATTCGATGACGGAGACTCCAGTGCGCGTATACCTCGCGGGGCTTGATTCCAGCCACCTGGGAAGCCCTAGCAACGGCTATACCAGGGCGGCCCAGGCCTTCCCCCACCTTCTTGTTTCCCTCTTCTTCTACGTCGATCCTGCCAGTCATGCGCGGCGCTCGCCGCAACACATCATTCCCCCACCACTTCCATCAAAAGGAGAACCCCAGTGAATAAGACGATTTACCTCTGCGGCCCCATTGCCGGTAAGACCGATGCCGAGTGCC
>Ga0105243_10001078_pt1 | contig 24973 bp, 25 predicted proteins | sample KBSM34metaG_FD_81525 | JGI IMG/M metagenome (GOLD analysis project Ga0105243, IMG submission 81525) | Miscanthus rhizosphere microbial communities from Kellogg Biological Station, Michigan, USA - KBS M3-4 metaG | ecosystem: Host-associated > Plants > Roots > Rhizosphere > Soil | place... | reverse complement strand
GTTTTTGTTTTGTAGAATCTCTCGCAGATTTCGGAGATCAGGCAGATGATTGGGGATTACAATCTGTGATATTTGCTTGATCTGTATGAGGTTTTTAATTAAATGCAAAGTTAAAGGTGTCTCAGTTTTTGAAAGAGCTACCCTAGAAAGGTAGTATACTGTTGACGCAAAGATTATGTGTGGCTGTATATTTTTAGGGAGCTAAGGGGGGACAAGTAAACTTGCCTGATGAAGGTGAGTGGATAGGGACTCTGTTTTTATGGTAAGAGAAATAAACTCTTTCGCTTGTTTCTTTTTATAATTTCTTGCTGATTTCAGGATAAGTAAATGATAAGATCTGCGTAATCTGCTTGATCTGCGGGAGATTTATATTTTTTTAGGTTAAACGCAAAGTTTTATGATGGTGCTGTATATTTTAGGGAGCTAAGGGTGGGCAAGTGAACTTGCCGATGAAGGTGAGTGGATAGGGACTCTGTTTTTATGGTAAGAGCAATAAACACTTTCGCTTGTTTCTTTTTATAATTTCTTGCTGATTTCAGGATAAGTAAATGATAAGATCTGCGTAATCTGTTTGATCTGCGAGAGATTTATATCTTTTTAGTTTAAACGCAAAGTTTTATAATGGAAGCTGTATATTTTAGGGAGCTAAGGGTGGGCAAGTGAACTTGCCGATGAAGGTGAGTGGATAGGGACTCTGTTTTTATGGTAAGAGAAATAAACTCTTTCGCTTGTTTCTTTTTATCAATTCTCTCAGATTTTGGAGATTATGCAGATAAGTAAAGGATAAAATCTGCGTAATCTGTTTGATCTGCGAGATGCTTATTTTTTTTAGACGCAAAGTTTTATGATAGTGCTGTATATTTTAGGGAGCTAAGGGCGGGCAAGTGAACTTGCCGATGAAGGTGAGGGGATATGGTTTCGGCGGCCTCCGGCCGCCGAAAATATATCATTCCTGAAATATAAATACCATTCAAGAATTATAATTTTGCTTATTTACAAATAAAATTGATGTAAGCTATTTCTGCTTAAATAGGTGTTACTATGTTTTTTTACTTACAAAAATATCTGTCCAGAAATATCTGGAATAATGTAATAAAAATGGTGCTTTTCTTTTGCTTTTTCAATGGTACTGTTATTAGTTTATAGTTTCAGATTTTATATAAAAAAGCAGAGACTTTTTTATATTAATATATGTTAACACACTAAATAGTGTCATATTTTATGACTGCAAATGTATAAAAAATATTTATAAACAAAGCAGGCCTGCATTATTCTTAGTATTATCATTTGTTAACAGCTTCATCATCTTATATTTATTGGGATAGAAGACCCCTGGAATCTGTTGAGAAAAACAGGAGTCATGAAATAACCTTATCTTTGAAAATCCAATATTTTCTTAGCATTAATCAATAGTATCATAGATGAAATTTTTACTGGACTTTTTATTCCGTGTTTTACAGCTTTTTACAGAACCTTATTTTTTAGTATTTCTTGCAGTAGTTATCATCGCTCTGCTAAAAAGAAAAAATAAATGTAAAAATCTGAGAACAGGAATTTTTATATCAGCAGTTGTCATGATTATCCTTATAGGAAATGGCTTTCTGGGTAAACTAATCTCCGGATATCTGCAGAAAAGTTATATCAGTAGTTCAGGGATGACGAGTACACCGGCTCAGAATCCCATTATTGTAGTACTCGGTGGCGGGGTGGTAGATATTGACAATACAGAGAAATTGCATACCATGTCTTATTCCAGAATAGTTACTGCCTATCAATTGTATCATGAATACAGGGAAAATAATCAATCTTGTAAAATATTAATTTCCGGAAAAGGAAGAGGACATACAAGTGAAGCAGAATTATTCAGAGAGAATTTTAAAAAGATGGGAGTACCGGATTCTGACATGATTAAGGAAGACCAAAGCATGAATACGTATCAAAATGCAAAATATTCCAGCCAGATAATAAATCATATGGGGTCATCCAGTGTATATCTGGTGACTTCGGGGTTTCACATGAAAAGATCTGTTGCTCTGTTTCAGACATTTGGCTTAAAACCTATTCCTAAAGCATCGGATTTTATAGATACTGAAATAACAATATTTCCTAACAGTTATAATGCTGCATTTACATTTGTTATGCTTAAAGAGGTCGTAGGAATATGGCAGGTGAAATTGTATAACAGTTTGGGAATGAATAAATAATATTCTGTAGTCTAATACGAACAACAAACCGGCCCCTTGAGTGAACTTAAGGGGCGGTTTGCTTTAAAACTTTTCAAACTGTTTTAGTAGGTTTTGGCTAAAGCCAAATTGATTGTCATGTTTTATCAGATGGGCTAAAGCCCATCTCTATTGAATTTATATTGCCGTTTTTTAAATCATCAGCCTGTTTTCTCCAGTGAAATTAAGGGCTGTTTTTCCATAAAATCTCTGCAAAATCACATAAAATACCTTCAAATAAAGAAAAACGATAAAAGGTCCAAATACCCCGTGTTTTTCCATCCTGTACCTATGCTATCTGACTGAAAATAAGAGGGATTTATGGGCGAAAATGATTTTTGATTGAAATTTCAGATTTTTTACATTTTAAAGACATTAAATTTATGTCCATCAGGATCTGCAAAGACAAAACCATAATAGTTGTTTCCAAAACTTTCAGGTTCTGAGACAATGGTTCCGCCTACATTTTTAACTTCTTCCGCCCACTGGTCGGCCTGATCTATGGTTTCAGCGGAAAGGGTAAATATAATTTCATTGGAATGGTGAGGGTCACCAAATTTTACATGCTTTAGATTGCTTTCAATAATGTTTTTTAGAAAGAAGTGAATAATAAATTCATTTTCTCCAACAAAAAAACTTACCAATTCATTGGAACTGTGTGGATTATTGGGCTTAAATCCCAGTTCTGTATAAAATTTCTGTGTTCGTTCAAGGTCCGCCACAGCAAGGTTTGCCCAGATCATTTTTGGTTTCATACTATTTTATTTTTTGGTTAGGATAAAGGTAGCACCTTTCAATAGGATAGAGGTTGTCATGTGGCAAGTTTTTTATAGCCGTCCTAAGACAACATGATTGGATGTTGATCCTAAGATCTAGGGAATTTTATAACGATAATACTATGGATGAAATAGATTGGTCAGAAACATCATTTGGCGTTCCCAGTCCTTATACATTACCACAGAAACAGCATTAGCCACGGAGTTTCCCTTGGTTATTTCAGATGATAATGATATTTTTGAGATGATAGTAAGGTATGTTGAACCGGAAAAACAAAAATTGATCAATTTAACATAATATAATTGGAGTGCAGTTTAAGAAATATAAATAAATCACACAATGAATGACAGTATTATACATAAAATCAATACTTTAGGTGGAGTTACAGATGCTGTGAATCCTGATAAAACCTTTACAGAAAACTGGCAGAGCATTAGATTCAACAATTATCTGTATGATAAGGATTGGGATATTTACGGTATCGACGAGTTTTACAGGAATCATGCAGCGCTGTATAAAGAAAATAATGAAAAATTTTACAACGACTTAACTGAACATTATTTTTCCTTACATGACCGTACATACGGCCAATATTTTTTCAAAGATTGGATGTTCACGCCGTTTAAACCAGGCTCGGAAGATTATGAGGAATTAGAAGGGCTTGTAGAGGAAAATGATTAAAAAAAAACTGTAGAAGGCAAAGAAATGGATTTTGTCTGTATATTTTATTCGTATGGATACCCGGATCATTATTTTGTGTGTACAACAGATCCTGATCAGTCGAACCCAACGGTATACGGAACAGACCATGAAGCTTATTTTGATGAAATTGAAAACGAAGGAAGTCTTGAAGAGTTTCTGGACAAGTTTATGACCAAAGAAGAGTTCCGGGAAGTCGTTAAAGAATATTTGCAAGGAAAATTAGGTGAATAATGGATTCTGAGGCTGGTAGTGCTCTATCCTTTGGATAATTATTTTATCCTATAATTTATATTATGTTAAATTGAATATATTTCAGCTTTTCAAAAGGTAATGCCATTTTTAGATTTACATCAGAATCCAAAGTTTCACTCCAACTAATCGATCTATCCTATACTTCAGTCCCCATAGCGAAAACCCGTGCTAGGTTTCTTTATTTTACTTTTGAGGTTATTATATCGAATTTTTCAAGCAATAATAATTTATAGAGTTCTGTGACTTCGTTCCAATCTGTAGCTTGGTATCTGGTTTGCTGTCCTTCGAAAATGACGAAAAGTGATAAATCTTTATTTACTTCAATCACGTTTTCATCATCGGTTATAACTGAAACCCAAAAGGCTCCATGCTCATCATCCATTGACTGAATGTCTGATATAGCTTTTACTATATCCTCTTCATCAATATTGTCTTTTTGATATCCGCTTGCGTATTGTATGTAGTTCTCTGTCATTACGTGAGCATATTTTGATTTCAAAATCAGTTTATATTAATCTCAATTTTGTGGTAAGCAATCCATCGTTTGAGATTTCCAACCATTCTTTTTAAATGATCTTCATTCAGGAAAATATTGGTCCAATATTCAAATCTGTCGCACTGAACACTTATATAATAGGTCATAATTGCTAAACATGCGAAGGGTAAAAACTTTTTTTCTTCATTACTAATTTGAGTTATTGTCTCATACCCTTTTATGAAACTTTCTGCTTTTGTTTGATATTCCTCCTCGTTCAAATGGGTTGTAAATAACTGAAATAGGAAATAAGAAATATCAAAGCATAAATAACCGTTGCCACAGAAATCAAAGTCAAAAAATGTTATTTCTTTTTCATCGTCAATGTGCAAATTGTCAAACCAAACATCAAGATGAACGGCTCCGTATCTCATTTTCTGTTGGCTTATATTTTCCATTTTTAGTGTTAAAAAAACAGAAAGGGTTTCTAAAAATTCAATTTCGCTAGTATTTTTACTATAGAATTCTTTTGTTCTTAAAACAGGATTTCTGAGCAAGTTTTGAGCATTGTAAGACATTCTCATCAGTTCGATATTTTCTGCCGATTGATGAACTTTTGCTAATGCTTGTCCAATTAGAAAGCTTGTTTGTGGTGAAAATTTTGCAGTCTTTATGCCTTTAGCATACGAAAATAAAACGCCAAATCTTGTCCCTTCCGGAGCTTCAATTTCTTGAATGAATTTGTTCGATTTATCAGCTATGGGAAAAGCAACCTGTCTACCCGCTTCTTTTAGAAGAATTAAAAGTCTTAATTCTTCTTCAATTTCTAATTTAGTCCTCCAATTATGGGTGTAAACTCTAAAAACGTATTTGTTTTCATCATCATGAACAATGTATAAATGATTCATGGCAAGGCGAAATATGCTGCATTCCGTTTTGTCGGTTAGTTCATATTTTTGTTGAATAAGTTGACCAAGTCTATTGGGTGAAAGTGTACTATTTATTGTCGGAAATTTCTCTGTCATTAATTCTTAGTTCGCAGTTGGTTATAAAATACATGCAATTTCGTTAACATTTTTTGAACTTACACCTATTAAATCGTTTTTCTAGATTATTATAAAAAAATACGCTTACATCTTGATCGAATTTGTATCACATTATCTATCTTTTGGCCTCTATTTCAATGCAAATAAAATCGTTCCGCTAATAATAAGTAAAGCTCCGATTATAGTTTTTAAAGTCAGGGTTTCTTTAAAAAACAATACGGATAAAACTATAGCTATGGCTACACTTAACTTGTCAACAGCTGCAACTTGTGAGACTTTTCCTATTTGCAGGGCTTTAAAATAAAACAACCAGGATAATCCCGTTGCCACACCTGATAAAATCAGAAATACAATATTCATTTTCGATAAAGAACCCATATCTTTTGCTTCGCCTTTGAAATATATAATACTCCAAACCAGCACAAGGATAACAATGGTTCTTATTCCGGTGGCAAGATTAGAATTGATGTTGGATACTCCTATTTTAGCAAATACTGCTGTAAATGCAGCAAATAAGGCTGAGAGTAAAGCATAATAGAACCACATATCTTTATTTTTATAGTAAAATTAAAAAGTTTTAACCCATCCTATTCCTATGCTTTTGTCCTGATAAAAAGGCATTACCATTGTCGCTGTATTTTTGTTCTTTCCGCCCAATAAATTATTTATTTTAGGATATAACCAATAAGCTAATTCTGTGGAAAGAATCCCGAATCCAGCACCTGCCACTACATCCCCTACCCAATGTTTATCATTTAACATTCGATAAACACCCGTAAATACTGCAAATGAATAGCCTGAGATCCCTAACAAAAAGTTGGTGTCTTTGTATTCTCTATACATAAACTGTGCAGAAGCAAATGCTATAGCGGTATGCCCTGAAGGAAATGACAAATTATTGGATTGATCCGGCCTTTCTTCTTTTACAATATGTTTTAAAGGAAGTGTAATTGCAGAAGTGATCAACATTGAAGTCCCATAAATTATACTTCTGTCTTTGAAGTTATGCTTGCCCTTAACTCCAAGAGCATTTAATCCATAAACCAACACTGCCGGTGCAAATTGGGTGTAATTGTCAAGTTTAACATGGTCTGGCTTATGTTCATTAATTTCGTCTCTGGTAGAAAAGTTTAATTGTTTAAAATCTTTGACCGTTAAGCTTGCTACTCCATAACCAATAAATACGGTAGGTAAAATCAAACTTTTGTAGTTCAAATGGCTTTTTTCAATTGAAGAAACAGTGGAACTGTCTTGTTTTGATTCCTGAACCTGAATCGTATCATTATTATTTTGTCCTGCAATCCTGTTGCCGGCTGAAATAAAGATAATAAGACTGACTGCTATTTTTTGAAGATATTTTGGCATCTGATTAAAGGTGGGTTTATATTAAATATTTATTGGGAGCAATTCATTAATTGAATATTGACTTCTTTAAATTTCATCAGGATTTTTTGACCATAATCTGTGTAATAGCTATGACTGGTAAGAAAATTACAGTTTTTTATCAGCCATTCTTCATCGGTATAGATCAGTCCCAGGTATTGCTCAAACTCTTGCCTTATAGCATTTTCATATCTTGAATAATCTGTTCGTGTGAAATCTGATGGGCATGGCAGAACGCACTCCGAAATGGCGGGCTTCATAGGAGCAGGAAGCTACTACACCACGGTCTCCTCCTCCGATGATCAGAGGAATTCCATTAAATTCAGAATGGTTAAGGCGCTCACAGGACACAAAAAATGTGTCCAGGTCCATATGTACAATCGTCCGTTCCATGTTACAAAATCAGTTACGTTTTTGAACAAAATTTGTATTTTTGTTGATATAATTTGTAACAATGTCGATTTTTTCAGATAACATAAGGTTTTTGAGAGGTAAGAGAGAAAAAACTCAACAAGAGCTTGCTGATCTTTTAAGCATTACCCGCTCCCGGTATGTTTCATATGAAGATGGAAGATCGGAACCTTCTATTGAGATGCTGCTGAAAGTTTCTCAGTCTTTTCATGTGAGCATTGATCTTCTGGTATCTGTAGACATCAGGAAGTACCCGATGGAAGAGACATTGAACCTTCCGGATAACAGAATTATCCTGCCTGTATTGGTAGATCATCTGGGAAATGATACCATAGAGATTATATCTCAAAAAGAGGCTGAGAATTATCTTGAAGGCTACAGGGATATACAGTATATTGGAAATCTTCAAAGAATTGCTCTTCCTTTTCTGACGCATGGGAAATACAGAGCCTTTCCGGCGGAAGGAAATTCCATGCCACCCTTTAGAAGGGGTTCTTATATTGTAGGAAAATATGTGGAAGGGATAGATCATCTGAAACCTGGAAAAACCTATGTTTTTGTAACTCTAAATGAAGGAATCATCTATAAACGTTTTATGGGTAAAAGAAAAAACAGAATCTGGGTAAGCTCAGATAATTCATTTTATAGACCTTATGATATTTTGATTGAGGAAGTTTTGGAGATATGGCAATATGCTTCAGGTATTTTTCCTGAAGATTTTGAATCGGATGAGACAGAAGATCTGGATATGAAAGAAATGTTTATGGAGTTGAAAAAAGATATCAAGGAATTGGAAAATAAAATTTCCGGAAAATAATAATGGAAAATATATTTAAAAATGTCGCAGCTTAGCTTATTTAATTCTGAAGAATTTTACAGGTTTCCAAGTGAACTATTGGAGTATACGGAACATTTTTTAGCTGAAAATGAGGCTTCAGAACTTGAGGAACTTTTAATGCATACTGCTCCCTGGAAACAGAGAACTCAGAAAATGTATGATAAAATGGTCCTGACGCCCCGTTTGACAGCCTGGTATGGTGATGATGACAAAAAATATCAATTGGATGGCCATCAGTTTAATGTTAACCCCTGGCTGCCTGAGCTTTTGGAATTGAAAGAGCGCATCGAGAAAAGCACAGGATATCGGTTTAATTCAGTGTTATTGAATTTATACCGGGATAAAAATGATTCTGTAGCCTGGCATAGGGATAAGGAAAGTGAATTGGGAAACCGTCCTGTTATTGCTTCCATAAGCCTGGGGCAGGTAAGAAGTTTTGACTTCAGAAAGTTTGATGACCATTCCAATAAATACAGCCTGCCTCTTCAGCATGGTTCCCTGTTAATTATGAAAGGAGATCTCCAGATGAACTGGGAACATCGCATTGCCAAATCTTCTCGGCCTATGAAACCAAGAATTAATATGACTTTCCGGCTAGTGAAATAAAATCCGTTGTTACCTGCCTTGCCAAAATTGTTTCAAACAGGTAACAGCCGGATCTAATGGTTATGATATTTTGATTTTCACTCCTACAGAAATATTAATTCCTGCGAGTGGGCTAAGGAATTTCAGCTGAGAGTTTTGAAGCCTTGCTTCTGTATTTAATAAATTGCTTCCTGCTATATAATATTCTATACTTCCCATTTTTAAATGGGTATCTTCATAAGAAACACGTGCGTTAAGAAGTGAAAATGCCGGCATCGGGAGTTCCGGATTTATATTTTTCCCAAGATATTTTTGCTTCATATAATGGTCCAATGCTATATTGAAGTTCAGTTTTTGTACTGTTCCGCTAAGGTTGAACCCAAAACGGCTTGTCGGCATATTGGGCATATAATCTCCATCGCTCCATTTTCTTATAGAACTGTCGGCTGTACTGATGTTTCTCACCAGATCATAATAGGAACCTACTTCCCATTTTCCCAATGTATGAAGATCCATTTTGTAGGCTGCTTCAGCTTCTATTCCATTGATCTCGGTATCATCAGAACGCCATTCCTTTACCAGGAAAACCTCCCGTGAAATCCCCGTATGAGCAAGGTAGATATAATTTTTATAGAAAGTATGGTACCAATTGGCAGATAAGCGAATATTTTTCAAATTAAGTCCACCGCCAATTTCCCATGTCTTTGCAATTTCTTTATCCAGTTTATCATCTCCGTTTTCTTCTGTGAGAATAGCAAAATGATTGTTTCCTGCATACAGTTCATTGACTTCCGGGGCTCTTTCAGAATGATTATACTGTACTTTCAGATAGGCTTTTTTTAAGATATTCCATTGGGCTGCTGTATGAAACTGATTCAGGGTAAAATCTCTTCCCATAAGATTTCCTCCGGAGAGTCCACGGCTTCTGATGTATTTTTTATCAGCATCGGCTCTGCGCTGTACATGATCATTCCGATATCCCAAATCAAATTCAAGAAAATCGAAATTGAGGTGCTGCATTGTGAATATGCCAATTTCACGGCTTATGTTGTCAGGAAGATATCTTTGACTTCCACTGCCTTCCATTTCCCTGTATTGTACTTCAACTCCAGTCGTTCCGGTTAAAAATTTCAGCTTCTGTTGTGCTATTTCCAAGCGGCCATTATGTTGTTGTACATGAAATTGATTGGCTTTGTGGCGCTCCAGAAGTTCCGAATTACTGGAAAACACTCCCATATAATTAAATTTTATTCCGGCAATGGGAGAATGATTGAATTGATAAGCCGTTTCCAGCATAGCTTTATGAGATAAGCTTTTTATATTGATGGGGACGTATTCCAATGTCTTCTGAGGTTTTCCGTGAGAGTGTTTGGGGATTTTGGACAGGGCATAGCCGGGAACTCCAAAATAGGAATAGGCGTTTTGATAAGCACCTCCCAGATAAAAGGATTTGCCAATATAGCTGGTCCCCACGTAAAATGAATTGCTTTCTGAATGACTGTTTGGAATGACGCCGTCTTTTGTCGGGACATAATCCTTAATGCTGTTTACTTCGCTTCTGTAACGGTCTTTTGTTGGATCCTGTCCCGGAACATACTGATCGTTTTTGGGATTGGGGTAATATTGGCCATCCGACGGATTATAATAAGTGGGACTGAATGTGTAAAGATCATCCTGTGAAAGTTCATATTCTACCATATGATCTTTGGCAAACTGGCTGATATAAGGGAACAGACTAATGTTAAGAACATTTCTTGAATTTACATCCAGCTGGCAGAGGGATTGCAAAATGCTGTTAAACCCAACCAGATTTGGATCATAACATCTGCTGTCTTTAGATTTTCCCGGGATCCGGACAATTTCCTGTTTTTGGTTGGATCCTCCCATTGTCCATATCCAGTTTTTAATAATAGTTCCTTTTGCAGAAAATGACTGTTTCTGCCCACTGTTACTTCCACCCTCCAGGAGTGCCTGAAGATTAATTTTTTTGGATGGAAGCTGATGGACGATATAATTGGTTTCAATATCAACAGCTCCCCCAATAGCTTTTCCACCGTACAGAACAGCTGCTGAATTTTTATAAATGCTGATATTTTGGACATTATCCATTTGAATATCCAGATTAAAATCCGGACTTATTCCTGAAAGATCATTGACTGCAGTTCCGTTTTCCAGAATTCTTACTCTATTTCCGCTCAGACTCCGAATAACAGGGGCTCCGGAATTGGGGCCATATCCTGAGTTTTGAATACCCGGAATTTTACTTAGCGTTTCTCCTAAGGTATTGGATTGGATGACATCCAGTGTTTTCCGTGGAATGCTTACCACCTCCTTATTCATTTTTCCCTGTATCTGTATTGACTCTATATCCTGAACGGTTTTTTTAGCCCTCAGGTTCTGAGCTTTCAACACAGAAGGATAAGAAATAAGTGTCCCTCCCATCAAAAAAATAACGGCTTTTTTCATATGCGTATGCTTTAATAATCCGGCAAAGCTAGATAATTAATTCTACTAAAGCAACTTTGTTGCATTATTGAAAAAGCAATATGTTCCTAATTATAAAGTCTGGTAACCCATAACATATTGTATGGTAATAAAATATAGTATGGGAGATAGATCTGCAAAAAAACGGGTTGAAAGATGATTATAAATAATGTAACCGATTAAATTATACTTACGTCAGCTGTTGACAAACACTTATTTTTTCCGGAAAAATTAACCTGGTGTTAAAAGTTTTCCGGTAAACAGGTGACGGATCGTCTGAAACAGAGTAATAAGGATGAAGATGGTTACAATGCCCAATAGTATTACAGCGATTCCCATATTGAATGAAAGCTGGTTGAATCTTGCATATTGAAGTGATGCATTAGTTAACGCTACAGTAGAAAAACAGGCACCCCACCATGATACCATAAAAGGAAGTTTTTTATTAAAAACCACCAATAAGAGTACTATAAAAATGAAAAATCCGGAATAGAATAAAGCAGAGGCAAAGGTGTCTATTTCTTTTCTTGTACTCAGATAACTCAACAATCCTACTTCAAAAGGTGCAGACATTATTAATAAAGTTGGTTTTAAAAATAATGTAACGGGTTCACGGTGTATCAGACGATAGGTGACAATAATAAAGAATACTATGGCATACATGATCCCGACAGAAAAAAGGATGGTATCCATTTCTTTACTTTCCCATCCTAAATCAACACTGGCATGAGCGGTAACTGCATTGAGGATTGTTAACCCCGGTATCAGTACTGGCGGTACCAGATCAAGTGAATCTATAGACCCTTTAAATAACCTCACGGTTAGTATATAAACAAAAATAATACCTCCGAATGTTCCTATTATCCAGCTTATCCTGGCAAGAAGCAGTGAATAAGGTGCCGCCAATGTGGAAAGGAGGACTGCAGAAATGAAAAATGTACCCAGAAAATTAGCCTTTACCGGATGAGTCAGTTCAGCTTTTACCTTATATGGAAACATGATTATTTTGTACAGATACCCTATTATTAACAGGATAAATACAGTCCAGCCCAAAAAACCAATATACTTGCTGATCATTATAGGAGCACCAAATAAGGCTGCAGAGGTTTTCCAGGCTATAGATAAGCCTGATAATGCAACCGTTGAGCCAAAAAGACCTACAGGTAAATGTTGTAAAGGACTGTTGCTGATGCTTTTATTTTCTGAACTAAGCAGAGGCGGACTGTTATTAAGAGAAAAAAAAGATCGGTTCGAATTTTTCATCAGAATAGGTATGTATTTATTAAAACTGTCTCAACTTTTTATTCATAAGACTCTTTAAGTGTGTGGTTTTCACTAAAAAGTTGAGACAGCTTTATTGTTTGAAGGTCATAACATGGTCTAGCTTGCTCCACAAGGTCTTTCTATCAACGATCATGGGGCCTGTTAAAGTTTTCACCAATACCGTCGTAGAATTCACATACTCTGCCAGAGAAACTCCACCCAGAGGTGTTTCGAGTTGGATATCCAGCCTTACGCCGGCTTCTTTATTAAGTTTATCTAGCAGCGAGAGCCCTTCAGCAATCGGTAAGGGATTATTATACCTCAATACAAGATCGAGATCACTTTCTTCAGTCAGTGTTTTTATTCCTGTTGCCAGTTCAAATGCAGTACTTCCTGTAGGTCCCCAATAAAGTTTTTCCTGGTTTAAAATTGGAGTAATGCTTTTTAAAGACAGGATAGATGGGTTTAGTTCATGTTGTTTAATTTTCCATTGTAAAGGAGAAACCAACATTTCAGGAGAAATGACTTCATATACCACAGATGATATAAGCCATGCAGGGAGTCGTTCATTTTTTTTACTTCCTCTTATTCCAACAGGTATCAATCCATTTTTGGAGGGAGCACGGCGTACAACCGCATAAGGAGCATGTACTAATGCTGAAACAGCCCATTCGGGGAGTGATGCATCCGTTAAGAGGTCATCCTGGTTATAGATCCGGATAAGATCATGGGGGTTCAGTTCCATTGTTCTCCAATTTTAGTTCTCACCAGACGGGAGTATGCTCTACCCTGATTAATGGCATTCGGTGTTTCCAATCTTTGGTTGAGTGTGTCATCAGCTTTATGGATTGCTTTTCCAAGCGCTGCACTTACCTTCTGAATATCAACTGAATCAGGATGAGTGGTATCAGTGATAGTTACCAAAGCATCAAGTGGACCCAAAGCATTAAAACTGGCAACATCATATGCCATAGCCGGTACTTTTTGAGTGGCTTTTTCCAACTCTGCGATGGTACGTTTCGTAATCCGGGCTGCTGATTCTTTGGACATAGCCTGTATATTTATAGAAGGATCATTTAAGGCAACAAGGCGGCTTGCCTGCATTCCGTGGGTCAAAAAAGCACCTGAAATAGCATTGCCTACGATAAAACCAGTTACAGAATGACCTGAAATCCGGGCACTGGCATAGGCATCCACTCCTGCTGCACAGGCATAATGGATTCCAAATAATTCTTCATGGTAACCATAGGCCTGGCTGGGTACATCAATAATGGCTACAATATTTCTTTTATCAGCTTTGTGGGCATCTTCATCTATCGCCTGGCGAACATATTTTGCTATTGCCCAACCTTCCAGTAATCCAACCTCTCCGTGACGTGCGCGGGGGAAACGGTTAGCTTCATTAGGAACGACTGCTATAAAACGTGTTAATTTACCCTCAAACTGAGTATCGGCAACAAGCAGACTTGGATATTCACTGATAGAAGATGCTCCTTCTGTAAGTATTGTAAACCAGGTCCTTCCCTTCCCTTCAACAGGTTTATTTTCAAGGACTGCTTTTACTTCAGTTTTTTTCTTTTTGTTCAATTCAATAAAATCCGTTTTGGTATTTTTAACGGACAAGTCTATTTGTGAAATTAGGGAAAGATAATGCTCTATCTGACGGGTTCGGGAGATGGTATCAGGTTCCGTAACAGCTTTAATAATGGCCTTTTTAAAAGCTGGAATATCATCTTCTACCAACTGATCAACCAAGCCTGTTTCGAAACGTGATCTACCGCCAATCGTATCCCAAATCAGCCTGCGGTCGCGTGAGTTTAGTTCTTCAATCCCTGCTTCCTGCTCAATGACTTCAGGGCCGTTGAGACCAAAGCGGGCCGTTTCCGTTATGATCAAGGTAGAACATAACGCTGCTGTAATAGACATTCCTCCAAAGCACCCTACATTTCCCGGGATCAACCCAATGACAGGGACATGGCGTTTTAAGGCTACGATTGCAGATTGGATTTCTGAAATACATAATAAACCATAATTGGCCTCCTGAAGCCGTACACCCCCTGTATCAAATATAATAACCGGAATTATTTTTTTTCCATTTTGAATGTCTTTTAACACATACTCCAGTGAGCCTGCTATTTTACTGCCACTGACCTCTCCTATTCCTCCTCCCTGGAAACTCCCTTCTATGGATAATATGACTGCCGGCTGCCCGCTGATAGTCCCTCTGGCAATAACCACTCCGTCATCACTTTCCGGTACAATACCCTGTGCCGGAAGATGGGGAGATTCTATTCTTTCAAAAGGATCCAGTATTTCTTCAAAAGTATTGATATCCAGCAGAGCCTGGGCACGTTCACGGCCTTTCAGCTCAATAAAACTTGTTTTCATAAGTCCTTATTTTTTTGTTTGATTGGAAATTTCTACTGCCTGTGCCAACCGTAAACTGACTACGCCTGGTGTAGCACCAAAATCATTGATCGTTATAATAGCATCTATATCATGATGTACTGTAAAGCGTTTAAATACTGCCCTCCATGTTTCTTTGAAGCCTTCTGAAGCGGTACGGACATTGAATATTGTTGTTCCGCTTGTCCCCGGTTCCAGTAATATTTCGAGATCTCCAGATCCTACCACTCCTATATGCGCTCTTTTTGCAACCGACTTTTTAGCCGGAGTTGTAAATGAAAATGATTCCATATTAATTGATTGTAAAATGATGAGTTACTTTATGAATAAAAATGCTGGCTGCAAGCATATCCGCACTTCCTCCCGGTGATACCCACCAGTATCTGACCAGATCATCTAAGTCCTGATATACATGCTGATTTTCAGGGATCCCCATACCTCCCCGGTCCAAGATATCTTTAGCTTTTTGCTTGATCATCCGGAGTACTTTCATATCGCTTCGATGCAGAATACAGGTGTCATCAACTACTGAAATCAATGATAGCAGTACATTGATGCGGCAAATGTTTTCCGATTCATTTTGATATTTTCTCCAGGTTGGTAAAGCTGTTTTAGATAGCGACGGAAAACCCAGTGCAGCTTCTTCCCGGGCGGTAACCACTTTATATTTTTTGCTTACCTGTTTGCCATTGCTTGGGGCTGAAGGCTGATACTGGTCATCAAATCTGGCAATGGCTCCTGCCGTATTTAATAGATTGCTTATCGTAAAGACAGAATCTCCCGATGATAAAATACTTGTTGCTGCCACTAAAAGGCCTATGCTCCATATTGCTCCTTTATGTGCGTTGATACCGCCGGTGGCTTCCAGCATTTTCCGTTCTCCATAGCGTCCAATGGCTCCTAATTCCTCCCTTAGCTGTAATGATGGTTTTTTATGGGCTGCCACTATAGCCATTTCGTAGAAAACCGATCTTAATGCTAAGGCAGAGGATTCCATTACCGTAAGATTCAGATCGTGATGTGATCCGTTATTTTCCCTATCTACCAAACCCGGTTTTGGGGTAAGATAAACTTCTTCTAAAAGGGATTCTCTGGCAAAATCGGCAATTGTATCCGCCACCAGGTTATATGTTATTATTTCTGCTAACATTTTTTTAGATTTATATGAGAATAATTACCAGTTTTTGAATTTAGCGGGAGGATTGTACAGCCCACCAGACCACTCTACCAGGTCTTTTATATTTTTAGCTGCCAGCAGGCTGCGTTTAGCTTCTGTACGGTGGACTCCGATATCTTCCGGATATGCCACCACTCCACGTTCCCTCAATGCCTGTGTGGTTTTGGGGTCTGCGGTACGCCCTACTGAGGTAACACCGGCAATAGCAGCCAAAGCCTGTCTCCGCTCTTCTTGTCCTTCGGCTTTATAAATATAGGCGACACCTTCTTCTGTAACTACATGGGTAACATCATCTCCATAAATCATGACCGGGGCTGTAGCCAGGTTAGATTGCTTAGCAACTTCTACCGCGTCTAAAGTTTCTACAAATACTGGGGTATTGCCATTCTGGAATGTCTCCACGGTCTGTACAACCAGTTTACGGCCATGTGCCAGAGGGTCTTTGGAAGTAATCATATCCAGCCATGCTTTTGAGGAATGTCTCCGTCCACGCGGGTCGTGCCCCATATTAGGAGCCCCTCCAAAGCCGGCCAGCCTGCCGGATACTACCGTGGAAGAGTTTCCGTTTTTATCGATTTGCAGTGTAGATCCTATAAACATATCGATGGCATATTGTCCGGCAACCTGGGCAAGGGCCCTGTTTGACCTTAATGAGCCGTCTCTTCCTGTAAAAAAAATATCCGGGCGGGCAGCCACATATTGTTCCATACCCACTTCACCTCCAAAAGCATACAACGTATCCACCCATCCTGATTCTATAGCAGGAATTAATGTAGGGTGCGGATTGAGTGCCCAGTTTGTGGCAATTTTCCCTTTAAGGCCAAGGCTTTGAGCATAAGTGGGAAGTAACAGTTCAATAGCTGCAGTATTAAAACCCACTCCGTGGTTCAGCGATTTGACGTGATGCTTTTCATACACTCCTCGTATTGTAAGCATGGCGATCAAAATATGTAATTCGGTAATATTCTGAGGATCGCGTGTAAATAAAGCCTCCAATTGATAGGGTTGGTCTGCTTCCACAATAAAATCAACCCATGAGGAAGGGATATCAACTCTTGGCAATTCATCCAAAATTTCATTGACCTGAACAATGACGATTCCATCTTTAAAAGCAGCCGCTTCTGCTATTGTAGGAGTTTCTTCCGTATTGGGACCGGTATAAAGATTACCCAGCCGGTCGGCTTTATCGGCTGCAATTAAAACAACATTTGGGATGAGGTCAATGAATAGTCTTCCATAAAGCTCAAGATAGGTATGGATTTCACCGATTTTAAGTATCCCATCTTCAAGCATTTGGGCAATTCTCAGGCTTTGTGGCCCGGCATAGGCAAAATCAACCTTTTCGGCAATCCCTTTTTCAAAGATATCCAAATGCTCAGGCAGAGAAATACTGGACATGACCATATGGAGCTTATTCACTTTGGCGGGGTCTAATTGGAGCAGGGCTTCAGCCAGAAACGATGCCTGTTTTTGATTATTACCTTCCAGTACTACACGGTCTCCGGGCTGAATCAATACCTGTAAGGTTTCAACTATATTTTCTCTTTTTATAAAGATGTTTTCAACCAGATGTTTTACGGCATTGATCCTGCGTTTTTTCTCGTCACGTTTCTTTGTCCATGATGTACTTATCATTTGATTTTCCATAATACTTTAATTTATTACTTATGTTGATAATTATTCCACAGAACAGTTATTTGATCTATTTGTTTACTGTCCATATTCAGAATTTCCGCTTCTGGAAAAGCTTCTGTTGCTAATTTTGCCAATACTCCTGAGGGCTCCATTTCAATAAATATCCGTGTACCGAGTTCGTAGATCAGTGTCGTGGCATCATACCATTTTACGGGTGATGAAATACTCTGCCACAAATCTTTACCAATGGCATCGGCGGTTTTTAAGAGTCTGCCGGTTACATTTGAGGCAAAGGGAATGACAGGAGATTTTAAAGTCAGTTGTTCAATCTGTTGTTTCAGAGATTGGGAAACACTTGTCATCAATTCACAATGTGAAGGTACTTTTACATCCAGCAGTTTGGTTTTTCGTATTCCTGCTTTTTCCAGTTCGTTAATCAGGATGGCTATACTGTCTATTTTACCTGTAACAACCAGCTGATCTGAAGCATTAATATTGGATAGATAAACAGGAGTATGGCGGCTATTATGATCTTTTAAATAAAGTATTAATCTGTTTTCGGTAAATCCTAGCAGGGCAGCCATTCCATAATGTGCCGGAAATGCTTTTTCCATGAGCTGTGCACGGTGATGCACCAAGCTGACAGCTTCTTGAAATGTAATGACTTCACTAACAACTGCTGCGGCAAATGCTCCTACTGAATGTCCTGCCACAAAGTCTGCAGTTACGCCTCTGGCAAGCAGCTGTTTTGCAGATAGCACTCCTGCAATTAGTAAATTTACCTGTACATTGACTGTTGAGAATAAACCCTCACTGCTGTCTATTTCTGAAATGCTTTTTTGAAGGATTTGCTCTGTCAAATAAGATAGATATCCGGCATCAGACTCCTGAGCAAGTAATGAGGATAATATATCTGGCTTCTGTGAGCCCTGACCGGGAAATAAGAATGCTGTTTTCATAATTAAGACATAAGGTGAGCAGATGACTTACGGTAAATATTTTCATATTTTTTTATTCATACTTTCAATTAAGGCCTTCGCAGATTCAGGCTGCTGGTTGATTATACTTTCTAAGAGGTCGTTATGGAGGCTGGTAAAACGATGCATAACGGCAGGTTCTTTGATGGTACTTGATATACTTTTTTTAAGCTGCTGCTCAGCAAAGGTTTTGTACAGATCACTTAATACGGTATTTTTACTGGCTTCAGCTATGGCAATATGAAAATGAATATCTGCTTCCACCCATGCCGTAAAATTGCTGTCATCAGCCGCCTGGTTTCTCTTCTTAAGAAATGATGTAATAGTGGTTATATCAGTTTGGGTTCTGTTAAGTGCCGCTTTTTCCACAATTTTGATTTCTAACAGCTCCCTCACCTCTTTTACTTCCGCCTGGGAAGCATTCATCAGCTGGGTTGCCAAAGAAGTTGTTTGTGAAGTCTGTGAAGTCACAAAAGAACCTACCCCATGTTTTACAGTAATGATACCTGAGTTTTCCAAAATACGTAAAGCCTCACGAAGTGAAGATCTCCCAACTCCCAACATTTTCATCAGCTCCGGCTCAATGGGTAATTTCTGATCCAGTTTATAAGTGCCATTTTGAATCTGCTGGTGTAAGGTTGCTGCAATTTCCTCTGCTAAACTTTTGCGTCTAATAATCTTTGTCATAATATCGTCATGTCATCTGATGACTCAAATGTAAAACAATATTTTTTAAAGGCCAAAATTATTTTCAAAAAAAGTAAAAATAGTTTGATTTGAAGCTCAGGTACTTATAAGAGAAAGGTAGTCTTGATTTTGTAAACTCTTTACTGGTGGTGATTTCTTTCCCTTGGTTAGTAAGTGCTGTACTGTCACAAAAAAACCGCTCCGAAAAGAGCGGTATAGTTTTTATTACTTGTTTTTTCTTAGCAAGTAGATCCACACTCAAGTAATCTGATGTGAATGACACCATTGATTACACATTGTGTTTGGCATAATGCGGTACCTACAAGAGTACCAACACCTGTAACAACATCACCAACGATAGTGCCTACACCTCCTACAACACCTCCAACTACACCACCTAGTCCTCCTAGTAATCCACCGATTGGATCAAGTAATCCGTTACCAGAAATTGTTTTTAATTCGTTTCTGTCTAATTTTTTTAAGTTTTTCATAACTATAATTTTATATGATTATTACATTACGAATATAAGAAGAATAATAATAAGTTCCCAAATTTTTCTTAAAAAATTAATAATATGTTTTTATAGTTTAATATTTCATTAATATAAAAGTAAAATGATGAGAATATCATTTATTGTTATATCTGATTGATTTACTAAATGTTAAAAAACATATTTCAAATTCGAAAATTTAGAGTTAATAATTTAAGAGTAAATATTGTTTTTTAATGAATATTCTTCAAAACTGAAAAAAACAGTCTGTCTCTGTATAAATAGTAAAAACGGGAGTGCTGAAATTCACCTTTTTCCTTCAGCATCCGGTATAATATACCAGAAAAGGTGATTTTTTTCCACTTTGTACAGGAAAACAAGCGTTGCTGATCACTGATAACGAAATCAATTTTGTATTTTTGCTGATATACTTTTATTTTATCAATGTCAATTTTTTCAAATAATATACGATTCTTAAGAGCTAAGAGAAAACTTTCCCAACAAAATGTAGCTGACGAATTAACGATCTCCAGAGTAAGATATTCTAAATATGAGAATGGAATATCTGAGCCTCCGATTGAGCTTCTGGTAAAAATATCCAAATATTTCCATGTGAGTATTGATCTTCTGGTCTCTGTAGATATCCAGAAATATCCTATGGATGAAATGCTGAAACTTCCGGACAACAGAATTGTACTTCCGGTAGCTGTAGATCATCATGGAAATGATACTATTGAAATCATTCCTCAAAAAGCATCAATGGGATATCTGGAGGGATATAGCGATGTAGAATATATTGAAAGCCTTCAAAGGATTGCCCTTCCCTTTTTAACGAATGGAAAATACAGAGCATTTCCTGCAGATGGAGACTCTATGCCTCCGTTTAGAAACGGTTCTTATATTGTAGGGAAATATGTAGAAGGAATAAATGACCTGAAACAAGGGAAAACCTATGTTTTTGTCACTTTAAATGACGGAATTACCTATAAACGTTTTAAAGAAAAGAATGAAAATACCATCAGTGTAAGTGCGGATAATTCATTCTATGAGCCTTACGAAATCCCCTTTGATGAGGTGGTGGAAATATGGCAGTATGCTTCAGGAATTTTTCCGGAAGACTTTGAACCCGGTGATTATGAAAGCTATAATTTTAAAGAGATGTTTCGGGAATTGAGACAGGATATCAAAGATCTTGACCGTAAGGTTTCCGGTCGTCGCCGTAAATTATCATAATATAATTGCTATAGATCTCCGATTTCTATAGCATACATATACCATTCAGCCGGTTTTCAAAGAAGACTGGCTGTATTTTTTATTTACTAAAACCTTTATAGCGGTCATCACGGCTTCGAGGATCGGTCCAATATAATCCATACCGGTGTATGATCACTGCTCTTTTCCCAACCCCTGACATGACGGTCTACTCCACCTGATTGCAGTTGGGGACTCAGGAAAGGACTTAATAAAATATGATCAAGCCGTATTCCTGCATTACGATCGTAAGCTTTGTATAGATAATCCCAGAATGTATAGATCTTTTCTTCAGGATAAAGGGTACGAATAGAATCCATCCATCCTTTCTTTTGCAGTTCTTTATATGCTTTTCTTACTTCAATTCTGTACAGTGCATCATTTTCCCAGCGTTCAGGTTTGTAGACATCTATGGGTTCGGGAATAATATTGAAATCTCCGATAAGGATCGCAGGAAGCTCCATTTTAATAAGCTGGTTTGTTCTCCTTTGTAAGCGTTTTATCCATGAGAGCTTGTAATCAAATTTTGCTCCAGGATAAGGGTTGCCGTTGGGAAGATATAAGCAGCATATAACCATTTGATCAATAATGGCTTCTATATATCTGCTCTGAAGATCTTCAGGATCACCTGGCAGAGACCGCTGTACTTCTGTGATCTCTCTGTTTTTTGCCAGTATGGCTACCCCGTTCCAGCTTTTCTGTCCGTTCCATATGGCCTGATAACCGGCAGCATTAATTTCTTTTAAAGGAAATCGTTCCTGTGGAGCTTTGAGCTCCTGAAGGCATACTATATCCGGGGAGGCTTCTTTCAGCCATTGCAAGAGTAAAGGTAACCGGGCATTGATTCCGTTGACATTATAGGTTGCTATTTTCATAATAGAAAAATATTAGAATACACCAGATCATGAATAAGGCAATAATTATTCCATGATATAGGTTAAAAATAGAAGCTGATAACACAAAAGTACCATACATTATATATGGTACTTGTCGTAAAAGGATGGATAAAAATTAATTATTGATCATCTGTTTTTTTAAGGTCTGGCGATGAGTACACTTTTTTTTTGATAAAGGTCCTTTTCCGGATATGCCGGAAAAGGACACCTCCTCCACTGCCATCCAATCACAATTACACTATAAATAAGGAGGCAATAGTTTGGGCATCACTGCCACTCATCACTTCGTCATAGGCGGCGGAACCTGCCGCCGCCCCAAATAAGGTTCCTGTATTGTATCCGGACTGGTTTACATTGTCCTCTCCGGCGTATACAGGGTCTGTGGCTGAAGGCATATTTCCACCATTAGCCAGTTCAATCCAGCCTTTATTAGCCCTCATTCTTCTTACCTGTGATGCATGTCTTGCTTCAACGGAATGAATCTGTAAGGCGGCCTGAAGTACAACTTTATTGGACATGACATTTCCTGCCTGTCCTTTATAGGCTCTTACTCCCGTATCTTCAAAAGCCTGTGCCAGGATAAGAAACTGATTATAATCTGTAAAAGGAGAAAAACTTCCATTAGCTGTAAAATCAAAAGTAGGTTTCGCTCCCGGAGTTGTCCCTAAAGAAGTAAGGGTGCTTTTCAGAAAGCTGACGTGGGCCGATTCATGTTTTGAAATCTGCATAAAAACCGGCCTATCCGAATTGGGAATCAGCCCTGCTGCAGACAGCCCTAAAGCATAATACTCATTTTCAAGATATTCTAATACCAAAGCCAATTGTAAAGCATCAGTTAATGTACTTTTTAAAGCAGTACCTCTAAATTCTTTTGTTGCCGTTTCTGCTTTTACCGGCGTGACCATCATGGCACCTAATCCAAAAGGAATTGCGGCAGTTGCTGCTTTTTTTCCGAATAATGACATATTCGTAAGTGTTTCCAGTCTTGAAGCTTCCGCCGTAAAAAATTTATCATGAGAAAGCTTATCTAATAATTTAAGAATGTTCATAATACAAGATTTGAAGACGAATGATTAATTAATACCTCTTTCTTTCCACGTGAAAGGCGTTTTTATAAACCCTCCTGCAGCCATGACAATATCCTTGGGCTCTTTGGCAAGATCCAGACCGTTGGAATCCACTACATCGTCTCCTGAGAAATCTGCAGATCCCGGATTGATCAGATTTCTGATCGCTGAGGCATGTCTGGCTTCTACGGAAACTATTTTCCCGGCAATTACAAGGTAAGCCGCATTGGTAATATACTTCCCGGCTCCATTGTATGCCGCGACTCCGGTATCTTCTAATGCTTTTGCCGTAGCAAGCACAGAACTCCGATTATTAAAGTTTACATTGGGATACTGAAATTCCAGCTTTGGAAGAACGTTCTGAGTAGCACTGCTGATGGCTGCTTTGAAGAAATCCCTGTGAATGACTTCGTGGTGATAAAGATCCGTGAAAATTTCCTTTTCAGTACTGGAAATTCCCGTGTAAAAATTATTAACCACTTTAGTATAAAAATCTGCTTCCAGCTGTTCTAGGGCATAGGCATAATTTAATATCCCTACATCTCCTGTTCCCAGATCAAATATATTTCCATCATTTATGATCTGAAAATCATCATTATCATCACAACCTACCAGAGTGAGACCGGCCATAGCCAATCCTATACCTCCCAGTTTCAAAAAGTTTCTTCTGCTTGTATCAAGACTTGCTCCCTGATTAGAAACATGAATCGTTTTTTTCATAATATTAATTGTTTAAGTGTTTGTTGAGATAATAGAAGAAAAAACAGCATACCTCAATATGCTGTTTTGTTAATCCTTATGGCATTAAAACTGTATCTATGACATGAATAACTCCATTAGATTGGTTTACGTCCGCAATGGTCACTTTGGCACTGTTTCCTTTGGCATCTTTTATATAAAGATCTTTACCTTTTGTCCAGAATGTAAGTTCTTCTCCCTGTACTGTTTTCATCATACTTTTCCCGTTTCCGGCTTTTACAGCTGCCCATATTTCCTTAGCATTATATTTTCCCGGCAAAACATGGTAAGTCAGTATACTGGTAAGCATGGCTTTGTTTTCCGGTTTTACAAGATTTTCCACAGTTCCTTTCGGAAGCTTTGCAAAAGCAGCGTCTGTAGGTGCCAACACGGTAAAAGGACCCGCTCCCTGTAATGTTTCTACCAATCCCGCAGCTTTTACTGCAGCGACAAGGGTTTTATGGTCTTTAGAGTTGACGGCATTTTCAATAATATTCTTAGATGGATACATGGCAGCCCCTCCTACCATTACTGTTTTTTCTTTCATCGTTTGTGCAGTTAGCTTCCCGCTAAAAGCGAATGATAAGGTGATCATTGCTAAAACTGCGATTTTTGATTGTGTGTTCATTGTGGTTGATTTTTATTGAGTTATACTTGATTGTGTTCTTAGTGTCATTTACGAGGTTGGTTTTGTTTTAGATTGATAAAAAATGAAATAATTTTCAAATATCTGATTATCAGTTGTTTATTTTTTTAAAGAATGAAATCAAAGTAAATTTTCTATAGGTTTCAGGTAAGAACAGGGTTGATCATGGAATACACAGGTAGTGTTCTAAAGTGTTTTAAATATTTGCAATATTGAGATGATGCATGATAGTGTTCTGTTTGTCATTCCGTAGGAATCCAAGCGTAGTGGATTAAAACTTTCTTGTAACCACAAAAGTCACAAAAGTCTTTAAACACTTAAGTTATTAAAGTTTCCAGCTTTGCGCATATAAAGTACACTTAAGTTTTAAGAAAATCTTTGATTTTCATCTTAAGTGCACTTACTTATACACTATTATTTTAAACTTTCTAAAGTGCTCTAAAGTGTTTTAAATATTTGCAATATAGAGTGATGTATGATAGTGTTCTGTTTGTCATTCCGTAGGAATCCAAGCGTAGTAGGTTAGGATTTCTTTGTAACCACAAAAGTCTTTAAACACTTAAG
>Ga0105243_10001066_pt1 | contig 25098 bp, 18 predicted proteins | sample KBSM34metaG_FD_81525 | JGI IMG/M metagenome (GOLD analysis project Ga0105243, IMG submission 81525) | Miscanthus rhizosphere microbial communities from Kellogg Biological Station, Michigan, USA - KBS M3-4 metaG | ecosystem: Host-associated > Plants > Roots > Rhizosphere > Soil | place... | reverse complement strand
GCCATCGCCGGCGGCGACCTCTCGCGCAAGATCACCGTCGACGTGCGCGGCGAAATCCTTCAGTTGAAGGAAACGCTCAACACCATGGTGGACCAGCTCAACCGGTTTGCCGGCGAAGTCACGCGTGTGGCGCGCGAAGTGGGCACCGAAGGCCGCTTGGGCGGCCAGGCCAACGTGCCGGGCGTGGCCGGCACCTGGAAGGACTTGACCGACAACGTCAACCTGTTGGCGGCGAACCTCACCACCCAAGTGCGCAACATCGCCGAAGTCACCACCGCGGTGGCGCGCGGCGACCTGTCGCGCAAGATCACGGTGGATGTGAAGGGCGAAATCCTGGAGCTGAAGAACACCATCAACACCATGGTGGACCAGCTCAATGCCTTTGCCGCGGAAGTGACGCGCGTGGCGCGCGAAGTGGGCACCGAAGGCAAGCTGGGCGGCCAGGCCCAAGTGCCGGGCGTGGCCGGGACCTGGAAGGACTTGACCGACAATGTGAACTTCATGGCTTCCAACCTCACCGCCCAGGTCCGCAACATCGCCGAGGTGGCCACGGCAATCGCCGGCGGCGATCTTTCCAAGAAGATCACCGTCGACGTGCGCGGCGAAATCCTGCTGCTCAAGGAAACGCTCAACACCATGGTGGAGCAGCTGCGCTCCTTCGCCGCCGAAGTGACCCGCGTGGCCCGCGAAGTCGGCACCGATGGCCGGTTGGGCGGTCAGGCCGTGGTGCCCGGCGTGGACGGCACCTGGAAAGACTTGACGGATAGCGTGAACTCGATGGCGGGCAACCTGACCGGGCAGGTGCGCAACATCGCCGAAGTCACCACCGCCGTGGCGCGCGGCGACCTGTCGCGCAAAATCACCGTCGACGTGAAAGGCGAGATCCTGGAGCTCAAGAACACCATCAACACCATGGTGGACCAGCTCAATGCCTTCGCTTCGGAAGTGACACGCGTGGCGCGCGAGGTCGGCACCGAAGGCAAGCTGGGCGGCCAAGCCCAAGTGCCGGGCGTGGCGGGTACCTGGAAAGACTTGACCGATACCGTCAACGTCATGGCCGCCAACCTCACCGAACAGGTGCGCGGCATTGTGAAGGTCGTCACCGCGGTGGCGGATGGCGAGCTGAAGCAAAACCTCACCGTCAAGTCCAAGGGCGAGGTGGCGGCATTGGCCGAGACCATCAACAATATGACGGCCACCTTGGCGACCTTTGCCGATCAGGTGACATCGGTGGCGCGCGAAGTGGGCGTGGAAGGCCGGCTGGGCGGCCAGGCCAATGTGCCCGGCGCCGCCGGCACCTGGAAGGACCTCACCGGCAACGTGAACCTGCTGGCGGCCAACCTCACCACCCAGGTCCGCGCCATCGCGGAAGTGGCGACCGCCGTGACCAAAGGCGACCTGACGCGTTCGATCCAGGTCGATGCGCGCGGCGAAGTGGCGGAGCTCAAAGACAATATCAACACCATGATCGACAATTTGCGCCTCACCACCGAGCGCAACACCGAGCAGGACTGGCTGAAGACCAACCTGGCCCGCTTCACCAACATGCTGCAGGGCCAGCGCGATCTGACGACCGTCGGCAAGACGCTGCTGAACGAATTGACGCCGCTGGTGAACGCGCAGATGGGCGTGATCTACCAGATGGAAGCCGAGCAGCCGGTCTTGCGGTTGCTGTCTTCTTATGCCGCACAGCAGACGGACGGGTACCCGTCCAGCTTCCGCGTGGGCGAAGGCCTGGTCGGCCAATGCGCGGCCGACAAGACCGCCAAGCTCATCCGCAGTGTCGAAAGGGCGGTGCCCATCAGTTCCGCCCTGTTGAAAGTGACGCCCAGAAGCATCTTTGTCCTTCCGGTTCTGTTCGAAAGCCAGGTCAAGGCGGTGATCGAACTGTCGTCCCTGTCGGAATTCACCAGTCTGGAAGTCGCCTTCCTGGAACAGCTGACCGCCAGTATCGGCATCGTCCTCAACAGTATCGAAGCGACCATGCAGACCGAGGGCCTGCTCAAACAGTCCCAGCAGCTGGCGGGCGAACTGCAGACCCAGCAAAAGGAATTGCAGCAGACCAACGAGCAGCTTGAGCTCAAGGCGCGCGAGCTTGCCGAGCAGAATGTGGAAGTCGAGCGCAAGAACCAGGAAATCGAGCAGGCCCGCCGCGCCTTGGAGGAAAAGGCCAGCGAATTGGCGCTGACCTCCAAATACAAGTCCGAATTCCTCGCCAATATGAGTCACGAATTGCGGACGCCGCTCAACAGCATCCTGATCCTGGGCCAGCAGCTGGCCGACAATCCGGACCAGAACCTCACCATCAAGCAGGTCGATTTCGCCCGCACCATTCATGGCGCCGGCACCGACCTGCTCAACCTGATCAGCGACATTCTGGACCTGTCCAAGATCGAATCCGGCACTGTCACCGTCGAAGCCGAGGAAGTCAGCTTCGCCAATGTCATCGAGGCGGTGGCGCGGCCCTTCCGGCACGAGGCCGAGGCGCGCCAGCTAGGATTCAGCGTCAACCTGGATCCCAAGCTTGGCCGCACCATCTTGACCGACTCCAAGCGGCTGCAGCAGGTGCTCAAGAATCTGCTGTCCAATGCCTTCAAGTTCACCGCCCAGGGCCAGGTCAGCCTGTCCGTCAAGGCGGTGAGCGAAGGCTGGAATGCCGGCCATCCGGTGCTGGACCAGGCGGCGAATGTGGTGACTTTCGAAGTTTCCGACACCGGCATCGGCATTCCGGCGGAAAAGCAGAAGCTGATCTTCGAAGCCTTCCAGCAGGCCGATGCCTCGACCAGCCGAAAATATGGCGGCACCGGGCTGGGATTGGCCATCAGCCGCGAGCTCTCCAACCTGCTTGGCGGCGAGATCCATCTCAAAAGCACGCCCGGCGTCGGCAGCACCTTCAAGCTGTTCCTGCCGGTGCGTTATGTCGGTGCGGCGACGGTGGCCCGGCCCGCCATGCCGTCCGCCGTGCCGGTGCTTTCGGAGCGGGTCGTGGTCGAGCAGGTCGCGGACGATCGCGCCCACCTCGCGCCGGAGGACACGGTTCTTCTGGTCGTCGAAGACGATCCCCACTATGCCCGCATCTTGATGGATTTGGCGCATGAGGAAGGATTCAAGGTCATCATCGCCAGCCGCGGCGAGGAAGCCTTGGACCTGGCGGAGGAATACAATCCGGTCGCCGTGTCGCTGGATATTTTCCTGCCCGACATGCTGGGCTGGACGGTGATGAGCCAGCTCAAGAAGAACGCCAAGACCCGGCACATCCCCGTGCAGATCGTCACCTTGGACGAGGACAAGCAGCATGCCCTGGCGCGGGGCGCCTTCTCCTTCGTGCCCAAGCCCACCTCGGCGGAAGGCGTGCGCATCGCGCTGTCCAAGATCAAGGCCTATGTCCAGCCCAGGCGCAAACGCCTGCTGGTGATCGAGGACAATCCCGCCGAGCAGCTCAGCATTTCCGCGCTGCTGGACCATAACGATATTGAAATCGTCTCCGCGGATACCGGTTCGGCGGCGCTGCAGCTGCTGCGGGAAAAGCCCACCGATTGCGTGGTGCTCGACCTGCGGCTGCCCGATATTTCCGGCTTCGACCTGCTGGAAGAGATGAGCGGGGATCCGGCATTGACCGACATCCCGGTGATTGTCTTCACCGGCCGGGAATTGACGGCGCAAGACGAAGCGCAGCTGCATGCCGTTGCGCGCAGCATCGTGGTCAAGGGCGTGGAATCGCCGGAGCGGCTGCTCGATGAAACCGCCCTGTTCCTGCACCGCAACGTCACCGACCTGCCGCGCGAAAAGCAGCTGATGCTGGAGAAGCTGACCAGTTCGGACGAGGACCTGGTCGGCAAGACGGTGCTGCTGGTGGATGACGATGCCCGCAACATCTTCGCGTTGAGCAGCGCCTTGGAACGGCGCGGCATGCGGGTGCTGACCGCGACCACCGGCATGGAGGCGATCGAGCTGGTTCAATCGACGCCCGAGCTTGCCATCGTGCTGATGGACATCATGATGCCGGAAATGGACGGCTATCAGACCATCTCCCGCATCCGGGAAGAGCCGGACTTCAGGCGCCTGCCGATCATCGCCCTGACCGCCAAAGCGATGAAGGGCGACCGGGAAAAGTGCCTGGAAGCCGGCGCTTCGGACTATCTCGCCAAGCCCGTCAACACAGAACAGCTCTTGTCCGCGTTGCGGATGTGGCTCCATCGCTGAGGCATGGCCGTGGAAAGCAAGGACCGCGTCAATATTCTTCTTGTCGATGACCAGCCCGGCAAGCTGCTGAGCTATGAGGTCATGCTGGCGGAGCTGGACGAGACTCTCGTCGCGGTGTCCTCCGCCAAGGAAGCCTTGGCCTATCTGCTGAAGTCCGAAGTTGCCGTCATCCTGGTCGATGTCTGCATGCCGGAACTGGACGGCTTCGAGCTCGCGGAAATGATCCGCGGGCATCCCCGCTTCCAGAAGACCGCCATCATCTTCATCTCCGCCATTCACCTGACCGAGAGCGATTATCTCAGGGGCTATGCGGCGGGTGCGGTGGACTATCTCCCCGTGCCTGTGGTGCCGGAGCTGCTGCGGGCCAAGGTCCGGGTGTTCGCGGAACTGTTCCGCAAGACGCGCGACTTGCAAAAGCTCAATGACGAGTTGGAGCGAAGGGTGGTGGAGCGCACCGAGGCCTTGGCGCTTTCCGCCGACCGCCTGAGGCAAAGCGAGCAAGGACGCGGCTTGGCCCTGGCCGCCGGCAATATGGGGTCCTGGGATTTCCACCTGGCGACAGGCGCCTGGTTCTGGGACGAGGGGCAAAGTCACATCTTTGGCGTGGACCATGCCAGCTTCGTTCCCACCTCCGAAAGCGTGAAAAAAGGACTGCACCCCGACGATATCGAGAAGATCCGCGAACGGGTGGAAAGCCTCAGTCCCGAGGATGCCACCTGCGAACTCGACTTCCGCATCGTCCGGCCGAGCGGGGAGGTGCGCTGGTGCACCGCGGTGGCGGTCGCCTCTTTCGAAGAGTCCGGCATGCCCGTCCGATTCAGCGGGGTGACCACGGATATCACCGAGCGCAAGGAAGCGGAAAATCGCCAGACCCTACTGGCGCGCGAAGTGGATCATCGCGCGAAAAACACCCTCGCGGTGGTGCAGGCGATTGTGCGCATGGCCAAGCGCGACAGTATCGACGACTATGTCCGGGCCATTGAAGGCCGCATCGGCGCGCTGGCCCAGACCCATGAATTGCTGTCGCAGTCGCGATGGGAGGGCGCCGACATCCGTCGCCTGGTTCAGGAAGAAATGGCGCCCTACCAAGGCGAGCGCCCCAATCGCGTGTCGGTGGTGGGTCCGTTCCTGGTTCTGCTGCCCGAACAGGCGCAGCTGGTGGCGATGGCGGTTCACGAACTGGCCACCAATGCCGCCAAATACGGCTCGCTTTCGGTCGAGACCGGCAAAGTGGATATCAGCTGGTCCGCGGTCGATGGAACACTGTTCCTGAACTGGTCCGAATCCGGCGGCCCGGCGGTGATGGTCCCCACCAAACTCGGTTTCGGCACCAAGATCATCTCCAGCCTCGGCGGAACCCGCAGGGGACGCACACATTTCAACTGGCATCCGGCCGGTCTCAATTTCACGCTGGAGCTGCGCTACAAGGAGGCCGATCCGCGCGCCAACGGCAAGGCGCGGGATGCGCATGTGGTCCAGCGCAACGGCCGCTCACGGGTTCTTCTGGTGGAAGACGAGCTTTTGGTGGGTCTCTTCATGCAGGACCTGCTCAAAGCGATCGGCTACCTGCCGACCGATCCTATCGCCCGGCTATCCGACGCCATCAGTGCCGCAACCCATGAGCGTTTCGAAGGCGCCATACTGGACATGAATCTCAACGGAGAGATCGTCTATCCGTTGGCCGAGCTCTTGACCGAGCAGCGCGTGCCCTTCTTGTTTGTCACCGGTTACGCGCCGCGCAGCCTGGATCCCCGCTTCAACCGCGTGCCGATCCTGCAAAAGCCGGTTGTCCAGGACGAACTGGCGGGGGCTTTGAGCCAAGTGCTGGGAGAAGTCTCCGGCGCGCAACCCGCGGTTTCCGTGTCCTAAGGTCCCGCTTGCCGCGCGTCCGGCGCAAGCCGTCAAATATTTTGCGCCACCATCACGGCGCGCACCAAATCCGCCAGGTTGGACGCATACATTTTGAGCATGATGTGGGCGCGATGGACTTCCACCGTTCGGGGCGAAATGCCCAAGTCTTCCGCAACCGCCTTGTGGGGATGGCCCTCGACCAGCCTGTCTAGAACCAGGCGTTCCCGCGAGCTCAGATAGGTCAGCAATTTTCTGGCCGTGCGGCCTTCTTCCTTCGGCGACGGGGGCGTCTTCCCCAATTCCAGGGCACGGCGCACGCTTTCCGTCAACCGCATGCCGTCGAAAGGCTTCTCCAGAAAATCGATGGCGCCGGCCTTCATGGCGCGCACGGCGAGGGGAATGTCCGCTTGGCCGGTCATCACGATCACCGCAAGATTGAATTGCCGTGACGCGACTTCCTCCAGCAAGTCCAGCCCGCTCATGCCGGGCATGTGGACATCGGTGATCAAGCATCCTTGCTTGATGGAACTGTCCGCGAGAAAGGCTTCGGCGGAACCGAAGCTCAGCGCCTTGAAGCCCGTGATCTCCAGCAGCAGCCGCAAGGAGTCGCAAATGCCCGGGTCGTCATCGACGATGAAAACAATGTCATCGATCATCTTGCGTCCATTTGGACACACAAGTTGGGCAATGAAAACCGTGCATCGATGGACCGCGCCCAATATGGGTAGGCAACACTGCGCCTCAATCGCAAAGTTGGTTCAAGGTCATCGCGCAGGCGCAGGAGCGATGACATGAGGGAGAAAAATCAATTCGCGGTGCGCCGCCTAATGCAGAATCTCGCCCTTGCTCCTGAGCAGAGTCCAGATCTGCTCCAACAATTGCGATTGGTCGCCCGAAGTCACAGCCGCAAGCTTGCGCGCCACATAGGACTCAATATTGGTCCAATCGTCCCCGTGCAGCGTGGCGGCTTCGCGATACCACTCTTCGATTTTTTCTAGCATTCATGGCTCCCGCTTTGTTGCTCATAAATGGACAGCTGTTGGGTTGAACCTCCGCTACCGGGGGGTGGGAGGACGGGTCATCCTTTGGTTACCAGTGGTGGAGAAAAAAATGGCTGACGAGAAAATCGTTCCAGATATTGGCCACAACGCTCTCCGAATCGAAGTCGTGACGACACCGCAGCAGTTTTTACACGTTATGGGCATACGTGCCATATGTTATACCGAGGACACACACTTTCCGATGGACCATGCCATCGACGGCAATGATTACCAATGCACACATGTAATCTGCTATCTGGGTGACGAGCCGATCGGCGCCGGCCGCATCCGCTGGTTCAAGGATTTCGCAAAAAGCGAGCGGACGGCGTTTCGGCCGCGCTTTCGCGAGATGCGCTATTTGAAAGCCTATTGCGACTTCGTTTTCAATCACGCCGCAAAGAAGGGCTATTCGCGGCTCATGGTCCATGCAAGCCCCAAATATGCCAGGCTGTGGCGCATGAAGTTCGGCATGAAGCTTGTGGACAAGCCGTCCGCGAACTATTTCGGCGAGGAATATGTTGAGTTGGTGAAACATCTGGACGTTCCCAAAGACGCCATCACCAGTGATTGCAGCATCGAAACGCTGTTTCGTACCGAAGGGACTTGGGATAGGGCAGCCCGCTACGAGACGATGCCGCGGCCATAGAGCCGGGATATTCCACAAGCCGTCTAACGCGGCAACGAAGAGCCCAGCGAAATGTGAAGCAGAGTTTGCGAGATGACCTGTTGAGGTCGGGTCTTGGGATTGAACTCGCGGGCAAACACCGGATTTTTGGGACTGAATACATCGCACAGCCAGTCGAACACCAGCCGCACCGGGCGGGATTTCAATCTCTCCGTCTGGGCATGAATGTGAAGCGGTACTTTGACATGAATGCCCAGTCCGACGGGGACGAACTCGGGGTCAGCCAAAGCAAAGTTTCCGACAAGGCCGATGCCCAGACCGGCCTTGACCATCAGGCCATAGGAAATTGGATTGTCGCAGCGGTGCGCGATCGCGCCTTTCGCGACGGCATTACGCCAGGGCGCATAGGTGTCGGTTTGCGAAGCATAATAATCCGCGTCGATGAAACGGTGCGAACCAAGCGTGTCCAAAGTCGGGATGCCATGCTTTGCCACATAGGATTTTCCTGCTACGCCAATCAAGTGCAGAAACCCGGCGGGGCGGGATGTCAAATCGGATTCGCGTAGGGCACCAAAGCCCACCATCACGTCGCATTGATTTTCACGGAAATTGAGCAGGTCGACGGGGTTACGCAAATGGGTACGTATTTTGGGATAGCGCTGGGTGAATTCCACTGCGCTCGGAACGATAAAGAATCCGGTTAGAGCCTCTGTTGCCGTAATTCTCACATTGCCTTCGGCTTCGCGGGATTCCGCCCGCAGGTCGTTCGACATCGAGAACAGGATCTGGTCGAGCGACAAAAGCTTGTCCGCCAATTCCTTCCCTCTTTCCGTCAGTTGAACGCCGCTCTTGGACGGAATCAGAAGAACGGCGCCGAGCTGGTCCTGCAGCCGAAGAATATCCCGGCTGATGGTCTGGCGGCTGATGTGCAGTTCGTCGCCGGCCCGGTTAAAGGATTTGGCCTTGGCGACGGCCAGAAAGACGCGCAGCTCCGCCCAAAACGGGCCGCTGAGCACCTTAGGATCGTCCAGCGGCGATCGGCTGATCTTCTTTTGACTTTGGTCGAGAATCCGGTTCACGCAAGCCTCTGCTGGTCAGCATGGAAAATTGGATGATCCTCACCACGGATCATCCATGTGCCTTTAATGAATCACTATTCGCGCTATAAGTCGCGATGATTTTCTTGCGGTCGATCTTCATATTCGGCCGCAGCATGCCGTTTTCTCTTGAAAAGGCTTCCGAGGCGAAAACCACATTCATGAACCGGGCGGCGCTTTGTTTGGCGGCAAGGCCGGACACCAGCTTGCGCACCCGCGCCATAGCATCAAGGTCGCGAGCATTGGTCAAGCTCACGATGCAGCTCAAATGCGGGCCGCGCCCGAGGAAGACGACCGAATTGGCGACGTCCGGGCTGGTATTGAGCTCACGTTCGATGGTTTCCGGATGGATTTTCTCTCCCGACGGCATGGCGATGACTTCTTTCTTGCGGCCCAGGATCACCAGCCGGCCTCTGGAATCGATCCTCCCCAGATCGCCGGTGGCGATGGTGGCGGGACTGACGAAGGTGCGCTCATTCTCGCCTTCGGCGCATTGGAAATAGCGCAGCGTTACCGGATGGCGCCGGTGGACAAAGATCTCTCCGTCCTCGCCGAAGGTGAATTTGATGTCGCGGACCGGCAGACCGACGGATTTGTGATCGTTTCGGCCACCACGCTTGAAGGTCATGACGCCCGCTTCCACCATGCCGTAAGTTTCCGACAGCGGCAGTTGCATCCTGTGGAACAAGCGCGCGACATTTGGCCGGATCGGCGCCATGCCGGTGATCAGCATTCTGGTACGCCGCCCAAAGTTCGCATGGAAATCGCCGAACAGGCAGCGGCCCAGGCTGCGCCGCGCATCCGGGGAAGGAATGGCGCACAGCGCGGTGCCCAGCACATCCTGCCACCATCTTTTCCAACGCGGTTTGCTCAAATGCTCCGAATGAAACATCTGATAAAGGACAGGCGGCCCCAGAAGGATGGTGGGATGCAGCTTTTCGATCGCAGGAAACAATTGGGTATAATCGGTCAGGGCGATGTCAAAATCGTACATCAGCGCGCCATAACACAGATAGCGCTGCTGGAAATTGGACAGGGGCAGGAACAGCAAAAGACAATCGCCGCGTGACAGTCCCACGGTCTCCAGGATCGGCGGCAGGGTGGCCATCACGCCCTTTCGGCTGATCACCAATCCTTTCAACCCTCCCGACGAACCGGACGAGAAGGCCCAGGTCAATTGATCCCTTTCGTCGTCCTGGACGTTGGCATTCGGCCGTTGCAGGAGGCGAATATTCTCCTTGTCTCCATCCATCAAGCCGACATGCGCCGCCATGTTGGGAAAGAGTTTCGCGTTCGCCCTTGTGGTGAGGAACAACTGCAGATTGTAGCGTTCGAACAAGTCGTCGAAAATCTCGTTGCGGAAGTCGTCGGTGAAAGCCACCGATATCGCGCCGATTTCGATCAGCGCCAAGTCGTGGACCAGCCAGTGCCAGGAATTTGGAGCAAAGATGCCGACGCGCGTTCCCGCGCAAACGCCCCATTGCTGTAACTTCTCACGAACGCGTTTGACGTCTTGGTGCAAGGCCGAATAGCTGCGCCCCACCGCCGCGCCGTTTTCCAGCCACCAGAGCGAGCCGGTTTTGGCAGGCATGGAAGCGACCAATTGCTGAAAATCCATGTCGGGAATCCATCAGTTCACTGATCGCCATTATGGGCGCGGCGTGTCACGCCTTGGATGCACAAAGTTGGACAGGCAATGGGTGCGGATGTGCTATGGAATTGCGCAAGAGGAATCCATGACCGCCGGCCCCGACATTCTGCAAACGGCCCGATATCTGTTGGAGCAGGGACGGGCGGTTGAAGCCCGCCAAATGTTGTCGGAAGCCTTGACCCGTGGAGTGGACGGCGCGCCCTTGCGCAGCCTTTTGGGATTGGTTCTGCATCAACTGGGCGACCTTTCCGGTTGCGAGCGCGAGCTGCGACAGGCGGTGCGCCTTGCCCCACGGGACGGCGCCGCGGAATTTGCGCTGGCCTCGATTTGCAACCGTCTGGGCAAGGAAGAGGAAGCCGAGGCCGCCGCCCGCCGCGCCATCGCCAAGGGCATGGATGATTTGCATTCGCATTTGTTGTTGGGGCGAATTCTCAACCGGCAAAACCGGGTCGCCGAGGCCGAAGCGGCGTGGCGCGCGGCAATCCGCTGCGACCCCGCGACCCCCCAAGGTCATCGCGAATTGGCCGAGCTGGTGTGGACGCAAACCGGCGACTTGGCGAAAGCGCGCGCTGCCTTGGACGCGGCACCGCAAACGGGCGAGATTGTCACCATTACGGTGAATCTGCTGCAGGGCGCCGGCGAGGAAGAGGCAGCCTATGCGTTGGCGGCGGCGCGCGCCAAGCGGGATGCGTCCTTGCACATCCTGGCGGCGCGCGCGGCGCTGGCGGTCGATCCGGCAGCCGCCGACCGGCATTTGCACGCCGCTCCCCAAGGCGTGACGCCGGCTGCCCGCGCCAAGACCGAGATCGAAGTCGATTTGGCTTTGGGTCGCGCGGAGCAGGCAGTCCGGCGGGCGGAGCAGCTCCATGCTGCCCGGCCCCAGGACCAGCATGCCACCGCCTTGCTGGCGACGGCTTGGCGGCTGGCCGGCGATTCCCGCTATGCGTCTTTGTACGATTATGACCGGCTGGTACGAAGCTATCGGATCGATCCGCCGCCGGGCTGGAACGGCCTGGACGATTATTTGCGCAATCTCGGCGCGGCCTTGGACGATGTCCATGGGTCCTTGACTCATCCGGTGGGCCAGTCGCTGCGCCATGGCAGCCAGACCATGCGCAATCTGTTCGATTATCCGCATGAAGCCATCCGCGCCTTGTTCGCGGCGCTGGAAGCGCCGATCCGTCAACATGTCGCCGCCTTGGGCGTGCCCGGCCAGAAGCACGCCATCGCCAGCGCCTGGTCGGTGCGGCTGAACAGCGGCGGGTTTCACATCAATCACGTTCATCCCGAAGGCTGGATCTCGTCGGCCTTTTATGTCCGCTTGCCCAAAGACCTGGAGGGCATACAGGGATTTCTCAAATTCGGCGAACCGGGGCCGCGGACCGAACCGCGGCTGGCGGCAGAGCATCTGGTCAAGCCGGAGCCAGGCCTGCTTGTTTTATTCCCGTCCTATATGTGGCACGGCACGGTGCCTTTCACCTCGGACGACAAACGGTTGACTTGCGCTTTCGATATTGTGCGCCGGTCCTGAAGGCGCGGCGGCAACTGTATTTCCGGACTTTGCTGTGCCATTCTTTGCGGCAACGGGGAGAAAAATAATATGAAACGGGCTTCCGCAATCTTCGCTCTTTTGGGATTCACCGGACTGCTATCGGCGCCGGCGCAAGCCGCCGACTTTCCCAAATTCAAATTCGATTCCACTTGGCCCAAGCAAATGCCCAATGGCTATTTTTTCGGGCAAATCGCGGGCCTGACCGTCGATTCGCACGGAAATATATGGGTTATTTCGCGCCCCCGTTCGATCGTCCCCCAGCTGGATGAGCCGCCGCAGCCGGAGTCCGGCGTTCCCGCGCCGTCGGTGGTGGAGTTCGACGCCCAAGGCAATTTCATCCGCGGCTGGGGCGGACCCTTTGCCATGAGCGATGCGGAGCGGGCCAATTTCGACTGGCCGGCCCAGGAACACGGCATTGCCGTGGATGCCAACGACAATGTCTGGATCTGCGGCAATGGCCGCGACGCCAAGAACGGCAAGGACGACAATCAGTGCCTGAAGTTCACGGTCGACGGCAAATTCCTGATGCAGATCGGAAAATCGGCACAGAGCAAGGGCAGCCTGGACACCGCCAATCTCAACCATGCCTCCTGGCCGGTCTATTACGCGCCTGCCAACGAACTGTTTGTGGCGGATGGGTATGTCAATCGGCGCGTCATCGTGTTCGACGCCGATACCGGCAAGTTCAAGCGCATGTGGGGCGCCTACGGCAAAGCGCCGGATGACAGCGTGCCGCGCACCCGCGCTTACGATCCCGTTCCCTCACAATTCAACCTGGTGCACGGCCTGACCATCTCCAAGGACGGCATCGTCTATGTCGCGGACCGCAACAACAACCGCGTTCAGGCCTTCACCTTGGACGGCAAATTCCTCAAGGAGTCCTTTGTCGCCCGCGAAATTCCCATGAAGGGTTTCGGCACGGTCAACAGCGTGGCGCTATCCGGCGATAAGGATCAACGCTTTCTCTATGTCTGCGAAGGTCATCAGCAGCGCATCCGTGTGCTCGACCGCCAGACTCTGGCGGAAGTTCCGCAAGGAACGTTCGGCCATGTCGGCCAATATCGCGACATGTTTCTGGGGCTGCACATCATCATCACCGACGCCAAGGGCAACATTTATACCGGTGATGGCCGCGACGGCCGGGTGCTGCGGTTCAACTATGCGGGCCTGGGCCGCTGAATGTTTTGGAACCGTGTGGCGCAGTGACGCGGCGCTGCGAGCGCGAGCGAATCGTTCGGCTCTTTCGCACTGCGCGCTGAACCGTTCCACCACGAAACAGGCGCCTCGCCACCGCACCTGGTATCGCTACCGATTGTATCAATCTTTGTCGGCTGCCGAAAAGCGTTGGATTGGTTAAGGCTTAGTCGACGTCCCAAATGCGGGTTTGCAACAGCCCCAGCTTCTCAATTTGCGGTTCCGGAGCGAGCCCTTAGCGAAGAGGTCGGATCGGTCGTGGTGCATCGCAGCAAATCTTGCCCACAGTCCTAAGCCTTTGCCGCAGTGCAATTACGCGTTCTGCGACTCCCAAGGTTCCTAAATTTGCTGTATACAGGGACTTAAGCACCGGGATTCATGTAAGGAATTCGTAAAAAGCACCCTTCGGCAATCCCTTTGCGATACCATGGTATAGGGTTCACCTCTGGTCAGCTGAGGAAAGTTTTCGCATGCGCAGTTTTGCCGCCTCCCTCTTGTCCCTCACGCTGCTCTCCGGTGCGATGATTGCCGGCGCCGAAGCTGCAAGCAGCTCACAAGTGGTGAGCATGCGCCGGCTGACCCAGGCGGAATACCGCAATTCCATCGCCGATGTTTTCGGCAAGGAAATAGAAATTCGCGGCTCCTTCGAGCCCACCATCCGTGTGGGCGGATTGCAGGCGGCCAGTACGGCGGTGCTTTCGGTTACGCCGGTGGGATTTGAATCCTTCACGAATATGGCGGACAGCATCGCGGTCCAAGTGACGGGCGAAAAATATCGTTCCAAGCTTGCCTGCGCGCCGAAAGACACCAAAGAAGCCGACGATGCCTGCACCGGCCAGATCCTCAGCCATTACGGCCGGCTGCTGTACCGCCGTCCGCTGGGCAAGGATGAGCTCAAAACGGCGGTGAATCTGAGCCGCGACCTGGCGAAGAAGCAGAAGGATTTTTATGCCGGCCTGCGCTATGGCCTGGCCAGTTTGCTGCAGGCACCGGATTTCGTTTTCCGCATGGAGACCGCAGTCCCCGCCGGCAACAAGCAATGGGCGCTGGACCCTTACAGCCGGGCGACGCGGCTCAGCTATCTGATGTGGAATTCCTCGCCCGATGCTCAATTGCTGGAAGCGGCCGAGAAAGGCGAACTGAACACCGCCGCCGGACTTGGCAAGCAGGTCGACCGCTTGATGGCGTCGCCGCGGCTGGATAGCGGCATGCGCGCCTTCTTCACCGACATGCTGCAGCTCGACACCTTCGACACCGTGTCCAAGGACAGCATCCTCTATCCCAAGTGGAGCTCGGGCATCGCGGCCTCGGCCCGGGAAGAGACGCTGCGCACCGCCATCGACCTGGCGCTGCATGAGAATGGCGACATGCGCGACTTGATGACCACGCGCAAGACCTTCCTCAACCGCAACCTGGCGGCGGACTACCAGCTGCCGTTCCAATTCAAGGGCGATTGGGTGCCTTATGAGTTCGCGCCCGACTCGGGCCGCAGCGGCATCCTCACCCAGGCCAGCATGCTGACCATGTTCTCGCATCCGGGCCGCAGTTCGCCGACCAAGCGCGGTGTTGCCGTGATGGACATCTTCCTGTGCGAGCCCACGCCGGCGCCGCCGGCCAATGTGGATTTCTCGGTGGTCAATGATGTCAACGGCGCGCTGAAGACAGTGCGTGAGCGCCTGATGGCGCATGCCACCAACAGCACCTGCGCCTCCTGCCACAATCACAGCGATCCCATCGGCCTGTCGCTGGAAGGCTTCGATACCATTGCCCAGCGCCGCACGGCGGAGAATGGCCAGCTCATCGATCTGTCGGCCTCCATCCAGGGCAAGAAGTTTGTGGGCTCGGATGGGCTCGGCAAGTTCCTGCACGACAATCCCAAATATACGTCCTGCCTGGCGCGTAAGGCCTATGCCTATTCCCGCGGTGAAAATAGCGAGGACGTTCCGGCTGCCGCCTTCAAGACCGCCAACAAGGCATTTACCGATTCCGGCTTCCGCATGCGTGCCATGTTGAAGGCCATGGTCGAGGACAAGGATTATTTCAGCGCACCCGCACCCACTCCCGAAACCAAAAATGGCGCGACAAAGGTCGCTGCCCAGTAGATAGGAGCCCATTATGAAGCTTGATCGCAGATTTCTGCTCCGCGGCTCCTGCCAAGGCGCCCTGGCCGTCATGGGCCTGCCGTTCCTGGACTGCTTCCTGGACAGCAAGGGTAAGGCCCTTGCCGCGACGGGACGGCCGCTTCCCACTCGCTTCAACACCTTCTTCTTCGGCTGCGGCCTGACCAAGCAGCTGTGGATTCCCAAGGTCGGCGGCAAGGATTATGAGATGACGGTCCAGTTGAAGCCGCTGGAGAAATTCCGCAGCAAGCTGAACGTGTTCAGCGGCCTGCGCGTGCCCCTGGACGACAATCCCAACTATCAGCACTGGTCGGGCGTCGCCGCGGCAGCGACCGGCATTTCACCCACCAAGCAGAGCGAGTTCGATTCCAAGTCCATCGACCAGCAGATCGCCGACGTGATTTCGCACGGCGCGCGCTTCAAGTCGGTGTCGGCTTCCGCCGCCGGCGATCCCAAGCAGAGCTATTCCAGCTTGGGCGGCGCCAACACCCTGCCGGCCGAGGCCTCGCCGCTTTCGCTCTATACCCGTCTGTTCGGGCCGGGATTCCAGGACCCCACCAAGGGCGATTGGAAGCCGGATCCCCAAGCCCTGATCCAGCAAAGCGTGCTGTCGGCGGTCGCCGACAACCGCAAGCGCGTGATGCAGAATCTGGGCGCCGCCGATCGCGCCCGCATGGACCAGTATTTCACCTCGGTGCGCGAGGCCGAATTGCAGATGATCGCGCAGCAGCAACGCCCCGAAATCCAGGCCAAGGTCACCATTCCCGACGCGCCCGCCGAGGCGGTGTGCAACAACGCCTTGCCCAACCTGCGCGCGGTTGTTCCCATGATGGCGAAGCTCGGCGCCTTGGCGCTCGCCACCGATCAGACCCGCGTCTTCAACCTCAGCGTTTCGGAGCCCGGATCGCAAATCTTCATGCCGGGCGACTCCTTGGGTTACCATCAATCCACGCATGAGGAGCCGATCGATCCGGTGCTGGGTTACCAGCCGCGCGTCGCCCAGTACAATGTCGACACCATGGAACTGTTCGCCATGCTCCTAAAGGAGCTGGACGGGATCCCGGAGGGCGACGGCACCATTCTGGACCACAGCCTGGTCTTTGCCTTTACCGACCAGAGCTTTGCCAAGATCCATGCGGTGGACGGCCTTCCGATCTTCGTGGCCGGCGGCGCCAGCGGCCGGATGAAGGCGGGCTTCCATGTCGCGGGCGATAGCAGTCCAGTCTCGCGTGTCGGCCTGACAATCCAGAAGGCCATGGGTGTGTCCCTCGACGTCTGGGGCAAGGGTTCCATGGAAGTCAGACAGCCCTATACGGATCTGTTGGCATAAAAACGCCTGCATTGTCCCTTACGAGTTGTTCCGCCACGTTAGCCGGGAGTCGTCGTTCTTATGTCTGCGTTGAACTTTCGCTGCGCCGCCGCAGCGGTGTGCGTAACTTTGGGGCTTGCCATCGTGGGGGCTGCCGCCGGTCCGGCAGAAATCGCTCAAATCAAGCCGCGCCAGGACAAGCTGCGGGACATGGGCGGCGCCTTGAAGGCGATCAATGACGATATCAAGAGGGGGCGCATCGATTGGGACAATACCGTCATCCCCAACGCGCAAACCATCAAGGACCGCAGCGCCTATCTGCTGAATTGGTTTCCCAAGGGCAGCGGCCCGGAGACGGGCAAAAAGACCTATGCCCTGCCGGCCATCTGGCAGAAGAACGACGAGTTCCAGAAATTCGGCAAGGCCGCTCAGGCGGAAGCCGCCAAATTGAACGAGATCGCGCTCAAAAAGGACGAGAGTGGATTGAAGGCGCAAGCGATTGCGACGGGCAAGGCCTGCAAGGCTTGCCACGACAATTATCGCTCGCCCGACTATGAAAAAGAAAATGAAGACGAGTAGAAGGTCCCATGTCTTCGTCTGAGGCCGGCCGCATGGAAGCGGTGCTGGCCGATTCAACGGACCTCAGGGTCTGGGACGTGCCGGTGCGCGCCATGCACTGGTCGCTGGTCATCGGTATCGGCGTGTGCTGGTGGACCGGCGTCAACAACGAACTCGAATATCACCTGTGGAGCGGCTACGCGGTCCTTTGGATCGTGTTGATGCGGCTCTATTGGGGACTGGTCGGCTCCTCGACCGCGCGCTTCGTCAATTTCGTGCGCGGCCCCAAGGCCATTCTCGATTATGCCAGCACGCTGCACCGGCGCGACACCCCTCATACCCATGGGCACAATGCCTTGGGCGCGATCAGCATTGTGTTGATGCTGGGCTTGGTCCTGGCCGTCGTGGTGCTGGGCCTGTTCGCGGTCGATGTCGACGGCCTCTATTCCGGGCCCTTGTCCCTCTATGTCACCTTCAAGCAGGGCCGCCGCCTCGCCCATCTCCATTACGACTGGTTCAACGTTCTTCTATGGGTGATCGGGCTGCATCTGGCTGCGGTGATCTTCTACTTCCTCTACAAGCGCCAGAATCTCATCGGTCCCATGATTCACGGCAAGCGCCGGGTCGATGCGGCCGCGGCCGCTGACGCGGAGATGAAGATCGCGCCCTTGTGGCGGTTTGTGATCGGTGCGGTTATCGTCACCTTCATTGTCTACGCAGTTTCGGTCGCTTTCTATTTCTAAAGAAAAGAACAGGCAGGGAAGAAATGAAACGCAGGATTGGCATCGGATTTTTCCTCGCCGCGCTTTGCGCGCCGGCGGGACTCACCTTCGCGGCAGAACAGGCCCCGGCCCCGGCGGCGTCCGCGCCGGCCAAGCCGGCGCCGGCACCGGCTGCCGACAATCTTCCCATGGTGCCGCCGGCCAAGCCCGGCGTCTTCACGGCGACGAAAAAGGGCGCTGACGGCTATCACCTGGTGGTCGCCGGCCACAAATTCAGCACCCGCGGCGATATCGAGAAGTATTTGGCCTATCGCGCCGCCGAACTGACCATGGAGCAGAAGTCGAGCTGGTTCACATTTGCGGAACAGCGGGGCAAAGCCGACACCGCCCCGATTCCAAAGCGCGATCCCGCCGGCCTGCGCTACAGCTTCCGGATGGATTATTTCCGCCCGGTGTGGCGCTACAAGACCAGCGGCAATCCGGCCTGGAAAAGCTGGAGTCCTTTCGCTGGTGCAGCATTCATCACCGATGATCCGAAAACGATTACCGATTTCGAGGTGAGCGCCGACATCGTGCTCCATAAGGGCCAGATGGACGACGCCAACCCGCTGGCTTTTGAGGCCGGAGCGGTATCTGATCTTCTGATCAACCAGGTATCGCCGCCGGAATAACCAAGGGATTTGCCATGAAGATTCATCGTCGTGCTTTTTCGGAACTGCTGGCCAGCCTGGGGGTGGTGATCGCCTCACCGGCCTTGGCCGCGGCCAAGACCGTGGAAGTGTCCATGAAGAACAGTCCCAAGGCCCTCTTCCTGCCGGCCACCGTCAATATCGCCGTCGGCGACACGGTGAAATGGACCAATCCCGGTGTCATCACCCACACCGTCACCTTCGATCCCTCCAAGGCGGCCACGGCGTCCAATGTCGCCTTGCCGGCGGGCGTGGAGCCGTTCGGGTCCGAGAATATGGAAGAAGAGGCCACCTTCAGTCACACCTTCACGGTGAAGGGCACCTACAAATATATCTGCGTGATGCATGAATCGATGGGAATGGTCGGAACTGTCGTCGTTTCCTAAATTCCGGGAGGAATAGGTCATGGTCCTGAGAAAGCGTCTGATGTTTTGCACAGCGGCTGCGGCCTTGACCGGCGGCAGCGTGCTTCCCGCTTCGGCGGCGCCTTGGACCAAAGGCTTTGTGGTGGGTGCCTATGAATATGCCTTCCGCTATGGCGGCCGGCCGGATTTCACCCGTGGCGCCGAGATCGAGCCCGGTGTGGACTGCCCGCACGGCAGTTCCGTTCACTTCGCCAACGATGCCCAGACCAAGATCGCGGTGGCGCGCCAAAAGTGGCGCTCGCAACAGGAGATCGACTGGATTGCCAAGCCCCCGGGTTTGGACCAGGTCCGGGCGCCGGTGTTGACGCGCTTCCATATCTGGAACCGCGCCATCGCCTATCGCGGTTACAAGAAGGAAATCGAGACCTATGTGAATCCTTGGGCGACGGATGACCCGGGCCAGCCGCAAGTCACCAGCCGCATCGGCGATGGTTTCAATCTGGACGGCAAGATCAAAGCGTCCGATTTTGTCAGCCCCGACGGCGAAAGGGGCATCGACAACAATCTCTACCGGGCCTGGGGCTGCGACGCCCCTTGGCGCGGCAATGGCAATGCCACCTTGGACCTGCGCGCCAACGACAAGATGCAGGAGGGTCTTTACACCATGGTGATCCGGATTTCCGGAAACCAGGACCCGATGAACGACAGCGATGCGACGGTGGAGATCGGCTATTCGCCGGACAAGATCGTCAAGGATGCCCGTGGCGGCATCGCCGTCGACTATTCCTACCGCATCCTGCAAGCGGCCCAATACACCAAGCTCAAGGCCAAGATCAAAAACGGCGTGGTGGAGACCGAGCAGGTCGAGCATCTGCATACGCCGCGCATCGCTTGGTTCTATGACCAGACCGGCGACACCAACTTCACCAAGGGCAAGATCAAGCTGAACATCGCCGCCGACGGCCTTAGCGGCACCGGCCTGCTCGGCGGCTACCGCAACTGGCGCGAGCTCTATACCGAGAACACCTTTGCGCAAGATGGCGGCCAGCAAGGCATCCGCGAGCATGAGGACCATGTCTCGCTGTATTTCGCCCTGCGCCGCAATGCCGACGGAATGTATAACGAAAAGACCGGCAAGTATGACGGCATTTCCAGCGTCTATCGCATCAAGATGGCGTCCGCCTATGTCGTGGATCCCGACAAGCCGATGGATATTCCCAAGCTGGCGGGCGACGAAGAGCGTATGAAGGCCTTCCTGGCGATCAAGGCCAATACCATCAAGGGGATCGAGACTTTGGTGCCGCAGCCGGTGCCGCCCGGAACCTCGGAAGCGGCGGTGCCGTCGATGGAATATGACGTCGTCGACCTGCCCAGTAAGGACTTCTTCCTCAAGACTCTGACGCGTCCGCATTATGAGGGCGAGGATGCCAACGGCATTCCGCCTTGGACGCGCCGCTACCGGCGCAATTTGCCGGCGGCGCCGCAACCGCAGCAGCAAAAGCCGCAGCAGCAGGTCCGCAATGAAGAACCTGCGACGGTGGCCTTGGCGCCAGGCCAATGACGGCCCGGGCGGCCAGGGGATTGGTGGCGGCCGCCGCAGCATTCCTGGCACTCTGCGGCGGAACGCCCGCGCGCGCGGCGTTTGACGCGACCTTGCCCTATCCGGCGGAAGTCGCGCTGTCGGAAGCGGGCGACAAAGGCTATGTCTTCGTCCGGTTCCCCGGCGCCCAGCGTCTTTATACCTATGATCCCGACCGCGCCGGCCGTTCCTTCTGCAATGAAGGCTGCGCCAGCGCCCATCCGCCGATATTGGCACCCGCCGATGCCAAGCCGATCGGCGATTGGAGCGTGATCCGCCGCGACGACGGTCCGATGCAATGGGCTTATCGCGGGCGTCCGGTCTATACCTTATTCCACGACTCGCCCAACCAGCCGCATGGCGACGGCGAGGGCGGGGTCTGGCATATTCTGCCCTTCGAAAAATAAGCGCCAAATAGGGTGGGATCTTCGATGAGGTGTCATCTGACACGCCGGGCCGTACTGGGCGCGAGCGCAGGATTCGCCGTGATGCCGGCGCATGCGGCGCCTAGGCGCATCGTCACCGTGGTGGGGACCGGCGTTCAGGGTTTTGCCGCGCAGCGCGAATCCATCAAGACCGCCAAGCTCGACCAGCCTTATGGCGTGCTGTTCGGTCCGGACGGCGCGCTGACTTGGGCGGATTTCGGCAGCAATCGCGTGCTGCGTTTCCGCTCGGGCAAGGTTTATGTCGTGGCGGGGAACGGCAAAAAGGGACATGCCGGCGACGGGGCAGGGGCGCTGCAAGCCGAGCTCAGCGCGCCGCACGAAGTGCGCTTCGACAGCAAGGGCAACATGCTGATCGCAGAGCGCGATGCCCATGTCGTGCGCATCGTCGAGCGGCGGTCAGGAAAAATCTCCACCCTGGTGGGCACCGGCGCGCCCGGCTTCGGCGGCGATTCGGGACCGGCGGCACAAGCGGCGCTCAAGCAGCCGCACAGCATCGTGCTGGACCGCAGCGACAATCTCTTTATCTGCGATATTCAGAACAACCGTGTCCGGCGCAGGGATGCGGCAAGCGGACTGATCACCACCTTTGCCGGAAACGGCGAAATTGCCGACACGCCGGATGAAGCGCCCTTGACCGCGCCGCTACGGGGACCGCGCTCGATCGATATCGGGCCGGATGGGACGATGTATCTGATCCTGCGCGAGGGCAACAAAGTCTTCAGCATCGATCCCAAGCGTGGGCTGCTGAAGCGAATCGCGGGCACCGGCGCCAAAGGCTATGGCGGCGATGGCGGCCCGGCGCGCGACTCCACCTGGAACGGGCCCAAAGGCATCGCCTATGCGCCGGACGGCAGTCTTTATATTTCCGACACCGAAAATCACGTGATCCGCAGGGTTTCATTGCGCGATGGAACGGTATCGACCGTGGCCGGGACCGGCATGCGCGGCGACGGACCGGATGGCGATCCGCTGGCCTGCGCCCTGGCGCGGCCGCACGGCGTCTGCGTCCATGACGGCACGCTTTATATCGGCGATTCCGAAAACCATCGCATCCGCGCCATCAGACTCTAGCGCGCGGCTCTCACCTAATAATCCGCGCCCTGTTTCTGGGGCATGGCCGGTTCGGTGCTGGCGGTTTGCGCTTCGGGTGCGGCTCTGCGGACTTCCGGCTCAATGACGCGGGTGGCGGTGGCGTGAAGGAATCTTATCCGCTCGGTCATGGCTTTTTCACCGCCCGGATAAGGCGGCTGATCGGCGGTCAAAGGCCGTGGCGGCTCGACCACAAAGGCCGGTATGGCGATAAAGCGGAAGGTGGTGGAAATGGCGGTGTTGCGGCCGGTTTTGGGATCCGGCATGGCATCGGCATTGCGCTTGAGGGCGTAATACATCGAAATTTGGTTCTGGTGATAATAGGTTTCCCGCGTCGCGCCGCCGGACGGAACATTGAAAGTGTCGCGGGCATAGACTTCGCGCCAATCGCGGTAGCCGCCCACCATGCCGGACAGGCCGCCATCCCGGTTCAGGACCAGGCGGACGCGCCCCTTTTGAAACAGCACCTCTCCGCGATTGGTCTCACCCCAGGAAAAGGCCGGCAGGCGCACATCCGCCTGTTCGGTTTCCAGCACGCCATTGCGGATGCGCGCTTTCAACTTGGTGTATTGCTCGGTCTTGACGATGCGGAACGAGACGTCGCGCACCATATTGCCCATGGGATCCTTGACCACATGGTCGGGCGAGTAAGCCACTTCGAAGGTGACGTTGTCGTCATTCATCGGATCGGAATTGCCCGACAGCCGGATCACCATGGTGTAAAGCCCGTCCAGCATCTTGTCGTTGGCACGCTCGCTCAAATAAGCGTGATAGGGCGTGCCGCGATAAGACATGATGCAGCCCCAGGCGCGATAAAAGGCATTGTCGATGCCGCGCTCGCCGCCGGGACTGACGAAACCGCCGGTCGCGGTATTGCCGTCCAGGTCGAAGCCTTCCGCGATCTTGCCGGTTACCTGCTGCATGCCGGCATCAGGCGCGGTGAAGGGATTGATGTAGGTGTCGATGTCGCGGCGGAAACCGCGATGCTGCATGGCCGGCGAGATCACCTTCTCGCCTTCGCCGCCGGCGGAAACCGGCAAGGTCAGCTTTGCGATTTCGTCGTTGGTCCGCCAACTGGTTTTGAGGACCGTCTTGTAATCCAGGATCGGAATGGTGCCGTTGGGGCAATCGGAGCCCGGTTCCTCCGTGCCGCCGCGCCCGCCATAATAAAAGGCGGGCTCATAATTGTTCACCACATAGCCGCGCACCCATGGCGCGGCTGTCGCGCCAGTGGCTGTCGCCGCCAGCGCGGCCGCGATCAGGAGTTGCGTCTTCCAGCGGCGCATAGGCCTCGAAAACAGGGATGGTCCCGGGAGGAATCATAACCCATCCGCCGAAGGGTCACCATCGCGCTCAAGCGTCATGCTGCGCCGCACAAACCAGGAAAAAGCCCCGGAACCAGGGCGAATTTGTCCTCGGCCGTGCTTGTCCTATAGTCGGCCCGGTCCCGTTTTGGATGCTGGCGGAAGCGCCCCAAGACCATCGGATGAAATGATGCGACATCGCGCCAGGCTGCTGGTTTCACTCACGCTTCTGAGCCTGGTCGCCGGCTTCCTTCCGGTGTCCGGCGCGACTCAGGGTCCTTATCTGTCTGGACTGCGGCGGCTGACGGAAAGCCAGTACCGCAATTCCATCGCCGATATTTTTGGCCCAACCATCCTGGTGCAGGGCCGGTTCGAACCGGACCACCGTGTCGGCGGCCTGCTGGCATCCGGCGGCACCACGCTCTCCATCACGCCGTCGGGTTTCGAAGGCTATGCCAAAATGGCCGACGGCATCGCCAAGCAGGTGGTGGACGAAAAGAACCGCCAGAAATTGATTTCCTGCACGCCGAAATCCGCCACCGCGCCCGATCGCGGCTGCGCCGCCAAGATTCTGGAACAGTATGGCCTGCTGTTGTTTCGGCGGCCGCTGACCTCGGACGAATTGAAGGCACGGCTGGATGCTGCCGGCGCGGCGACCAAATTGTCGGGCAATTTCTACACCGGCATCCGCTATAGCCTGACCACGCTGCTGTCGGCGCCGGATTTTCTGTTCCGCCCTGAAATCGCCGTGCCCAAGGCAAAGGACTATACGCTGGACGGCTATGGCCGCGCGGCGCGGCTCAGTTACCTGTTGTGGGACACCACACCCGATCGGGAACTGTTGGATGCCGCCCGCTCCGGCGCCTTGGACAGCGATGCGGGGGTGAAAGCGCAAGCCGCGCGCCTGCTGTCTTCGCCGCGATTGGAAACCGGAATGCGCTCTTTCTTCAGCGACTTTCTGGAGCTGGATACGCTGGGCACCATCACCAAGGACCCGACCATCTATCCGAAATATAGCGACGAGATTGCCGCCGCCGCCCGGGAAGAGACCTTGCGCAGCACACTGGACCTGGTTTTGAAAAAGAACGGCGATTTCCGCGATCTCTTCACCACCCGCAGGACCTTCATCAACCGGTCGCTAGCCTGGGTCTATGCCGTGCCCTACAACCTCAGCGGCGATTGGATGCCGTATGAGTTTGCGGAAAGCGAGGGGCGCAGCGGCATCGTCACCCAAGTTTCCATGCTCAGCATGTTTTCCCATCCCGGGCGCAGTTCGCCCACCAAGCGCGGGGTGGCGCTGATGGACATTTTCCTGTGTGAGCCGACGCCCACGCCGCCCGCCAATGTCGATTTTTCCATCGTAAATGACATCAGCAATCCCAAGCTTCGCACCGTACGCGACCGCCTGAATGCGCATGCCACCACACCGACTTGCGCCTCCTGCCACACCCACAGCGACCCCATCGGGCTGACGTTGGAGCAATTCGACAGCATTGGCGAGCGCCGGCTGAAGGAAGATGGGCACGACATCGACGTGTCGGCCGTCATGTCCGGCAAGCCTTTCGTCGGTGCCGGCGGGCTGGGCCAATATCTCCACGACAATCCCAAAGTGCCCGCCTGTTTCGTGCGCAAGCTGTACGCCTATGGCGTAGGCGCCAATAGCGAGGAGCTGGAAAAAGGCGCTATCCAGCCCTTCATCGACGG